>Ga0208492_1000557_pt1 | contig 30629 bp, 23 predicted proteins | sample Subbioar_CSW14AB_FD_184820 | JGI IMG/M metagenome (GOLD analysis project Ga0208492, IMG submission 184820) | Serpentinite rock and fluid subsurface biosphere microbial communities from McLaughlin Reserve, California, USA - CR12Mar_CSW14AB (SPAdes) | ecosystem: Environmental > Terrestrial > Deep... | reverse complement strand
AACGTAGTTTTTATGTTCAAAAGCAAGGATTCTTGCTCGTTCGAACAATTCTTCGGGCGTACCTTTTGCTTGGGCAAAGGCACTCTGAGAAAATAAGCTGATGAAAACAATGAACCAGATTTTTTTAAATATTGCTTTGACCATAAGGTTATCAGGAGGAAATAGATATGCATTTGAAATATTTACAAAATTAGACAATTATTATCCCATAAAGAATGATCAGAATCAGGAATAGGTGCTTTTGATTATTTCATGGTGTCATTAACGCACCAGTAACATGGTTCTAATCTGTTGAATATTATTGTTTTGCAGACGGGCATAATAAACTCCCGGCAGATATCCCTCATTTTCGAAAGTTACTTTATGAGTGCCTGCATTCATTTCTCTGTCTACCAGTGTTTTGATTAATTTACCCTCTGTGTTAAATACCTGAATTAGTGTATGGCCTCCAAAACTTTCATAGGATATAATAGTTGAGGTTTGGAATGGATTTGGATAATTGTTAATTATATTTTTACCTGTATTTATATTTAGGTTTTCCGGACTACTTGACATACATGGTGCTGTCTTTTTGATCACCTGCAGATTTTGAAAATTTTTTAACATTACGTTTTCCAAAGTTGTATCAGGAACACAGAACCATTGCTTCAATATGGACGCATAAACCGATCGGAAATCATACTGCATAGGGATATTATCTGATGTTCCTGTAGTGATTGGAATAATAGGGCTGGTACCCATGACATCATTTTGTGCATAATGCCCGAATATAAATAATGGAGCAGCTGCGCCATGATCAGTTCCCCCACTGGAGTTTGACTTAATTCTTCTCCCAAATTCTGAGAAAGTCATTCCGATAACTCTTTTTTCCGAATTCAGAAATTTCAGATCATCCATAAAGGCTTTGATACCCTCAGATACTTTTTGCAAAAGGTTGGCATGGTTCCCTGTTTCGGTTGCATTAGTATTAACTTGAAGTGCATGAGTATCAAAGCCTCCAATACTCACCATATAAATTCTGGTCTTCAACCCCCCTGCAATCAATCGGGCGACAATTTTTAACTGATCGGCAAGACTATTTCCTGTAGGGTAGGGTGATTGCTTGGTAACCTTAGCGGCAGCATTTTTGATTACATTGCCGTATTGCTGCGTTTGTTGTGCAATCTGTCGGATATAGGTTAATTCCTTACCTCCGCGGGTATTGGGAGCTGTCCCCTGTATTCCATTTATCAGATTGTAAAAGTTTACAGGATCTGAAATAGCCATACCCATATTCACAGCCGGTCCCTGCATAGCCGGTGAGACAAATGAACCAATCTGTATAGCCAGTGGATCGGGCATGACGTTGTTTGGATAACCGATTGGGAAATTGCTATACTCTTCATTCAGGTATCTCCCTGCCCAGCCCGAGTTTAATATTTGATTAGAGTCAGAAGCTGTCATCCATATATCTGTTGCTCTGAAATGTGAAAAATTGGGTTGAGGATAACCGACAGACTGAATGATTTGTAATTTTTCATCATTAAATAACTTTTGCAGGCCGGTCATGGAAGGATGCAGGCCGGTAAAACTGGTGCCATTTAATTTCAGAATTTTGTTTTTAGGAATGATAATGTTTGATCTCGCATTAGCCAGATTATCATACTGGTCAAAAGGAATTACCATGTTTAATCCGTCATTCCCTCCGTTAAGCTGAACAATTACCAGTACATGGTCAGTTTCAGTTGGAGCCTGAGTTAGAGCTGAAACAAGTGGTGACTCGCTATAAGCCTTGAAAGTAAAGCCATTGATCAGAGTCGGAAAAACAATTCCTGCAGGAGCGGTTCTGCGTATAAAATCTCTCCTTTTCATGATAACTGATATTCAGGAAGATTCATAAGGTATTTAAACATCGCTTGCAGTCGTGTCAGAACAATGGTTCTGTTGGCCACAATACTGGTGTTATTTTTATAAGTCACCCAAGCCGCAGTCCAATAGGAATCTGTACTCTGTCCAGATAATAAAATGCTTTTCAGAAAGTCTTTCACCGATTGTGTTACCTCGATGGAAAAGATAATTCCAAGACTATCATTAATCAGTTTATTCGGATCTGCCGGTTCAGACAATGTGTCAACAAAGGATAAAATATCGATATTGATCTTTTTCCCGTTACGGGTGTACCCATTACCAATCATGATATCACTAAACTGGCTTCTGCGAGGTAATGTATCGGCATTGATCCATAGCTCATGGAACTGTGGTTCCTGATAATAGGCCGACCATCCTGCTACACTTGGAGGATCGCCTATATTTTGCTGCATATTGGATGCCTGAGTACGAATGTAATCATGCATATAGTACTGATTGACATAATCTGTGGCAGGTGGAAATTGGATGTTAAACTCACGGCATAAACCAATGCATAAATCTACCGGACTTTTAATCATACAGGCTCGGTTTAACGGATCAAAAAAATGCTCACTGCTGAATAATGTTTTGAGTACGGGTTTGATCTCATAATTGCTATCTCTGAATACTTTAGCAAGGGGTACGATTACATTTGTTTCAGTAGATTCATCGATCTCGTAATAAACAAAAAAGCGGTATAGCCGACGGCAAATATAGAGTGCCACTTCCTCTTGCATGAAAATCATATTCAGCAGCTGGTCTGTCTCTAAAGCACCATTTATGCCGGTTTGTCCGTTGATTACAGTATTATTATAAAACGATGAAAATTGTTTATTGCTGCTATCGTGACGATTGGGATCAAATGATGAGGATATAGTTGTTGCATTTAGGGTATATCCTGTTAATACTTTAGCTGCTGCTTTTACATCAGATTCGGTAAAATTAGATTTAGGCCCCTTACCTAAGGTGAATAACTCTTGAAGCTCACGGGCATAATTTTCGTCTGGCGAGTTTTTATTGTTAAGATAGCCATTCAGATACCTGAGCATCGCAGGATCAAGAGTGACCTCCTTAACAAGCTGTTTGAAATTTCCAAGAGCATGTTCTCTCAGTAAGGCATTATGTTTAAAAATATAGCGAGCATCATTTATGTCAATAGTTTCGGTTGCAAAATGATTATGCCAGAACAGAACCATTTTTTCGTGTATGCTGGTTTCCTGATTCAGCATCAATCCAACCCACCATGACTTGAAAGATGTAATTCTCCTGCCATTAGCATTTCCGTCATATGCGGCTTTGACCCAGGTTTGTCCAGCCGGAACGTTTGGGTCGGTAAAATTGGCATCATTATAATTGTTTACAGGAGGTAATGGCGCAGGGCTCGGACTTAGAAGCAGGTCCAAAGCTTCCGTAAGACTTTTCCCATTGATCAGGGCAAGATCTTTTTGTTTAATACCAAATAAAGTACGTTTAAGTAAGTGATGAATTTCTGCATTCTGGAGCTGAGGTGGAGATTTTCTTAATCCCGAAAAAGTCCGACAGATAACTGGAAAGGCTTTTGTTTCAGGCTTGAGACTTGTTATAAATTTACGTCTATCCATCAGGCGAATTTAATTTTCAGCAGATAAGCATCAATATAAATAAAGCTATTTAAGAATTCATAATTCGTTGATTTTTTTTCTTTATCCTATGAGATGTTACTCCACGTTGTGGTGTAATCACTTGTAGTCTTATTTTTTCTTTTAGTTTGATAATTAATATTTGATTTTATCATGATTCCTGAAAAGTCATAGTGCATTCTAATGGAGATATTTTTAAATTTAGATATGATTTCGGATAAATATTTTCTTCAAATATTTAAAACATCCCCAACACCTGCGGCAATTTTATTTGCAGACAAACCAGATTATAATGTTCTATCCTGCAATGATGCATTTCTTTCAGAGATATCTGAACATGGTAATCCTGTAAGCTTCCCTTCCCACATAATATTACCGAGCGTGTAAATTATATTAAGGCCATTGAGGAACAAAATCTGAAATTAAATGAGATTTCATGGATGCATTCACATATCGTAAGAGCACCTGTGTCAAAACTAATGGGTTTGATAGATCTGATTAAATCAACTTCTCAGGATGATGAGCTCAGAGAAGAATTATTTGGCTATATCCTTGACTCTGCCAAAGAATTGGATGATATAATCAAAAAGATTACAGAAAAATCAGAGGAGATCCACCTGGAAAATCTGCGGGTTAAGAAGTAAAAAAGTTAATCGGCTGGTTTTAGAGATCTTGCAGTCTCCTTTAGTAAAAGAATGTAGGGTTTATCAGGTGCTTTCTCCCTTACCTTTTTTGGCTTCAGGAATAGTATTCTCTTTATTCATTTCTTCCTCAAAGGTTTTTACATCCTTATTGTTACGGCGAATGACGAATACGATCAAAGCAATAGCAATGACCACTACAATTCCAACAGTTAAAAAATCAATTTCCATTTCTGCCTGGTTTAAATTCTGATTTGATACAAAGTTAAAGATAAGATAGTAATTCTTAAATCAGAACCATTCGAGACTTAGAGTTATTAAATTTAATTCTGAGTTAATCTATTCTTAACCCTGTTTCGGATTATGATCACAATTCTGAATTTTAAATATAATATATAATTTGTTTTATCTTATTTAGCTTTTCCTTTTTAATTACATACATGAAATATCTTTATCTGAATCTTCTTTTGGCCATTTCTACTCTTTGTTTGATATGGTTGAAGCCTGAGACTACCGCTTCATTGCCTTTAAGTATTCCTGCACAAACCGGAACACAGTACACTGTGGTGGCATCGGGTTTGAATATTCCGTGGGAGATTGCCTGGGGACCTGATCAGAAGATATGGTATACTGAACAGAAAGGCTTTGTCTGCAGGGTTGATCCGCTGAATGGAAAAAGAGATACTCTTCTTAAATTGAATGATGTCTGGTTTCTGAGAACCACAGGTTTGCTCGGAATGGCTTTACATTCTGATATGAAAAAGAATCCATATGTTTTTCTCAATTATACTTTTCAGAGGGATAAAAAGTCCATGACCCGTCTGGTTCGTTATACCTGGCAGAAAGATACATTAGTTAACGCTAAGGTTCTGATGGAGATTCCTGCTGCAAATGGACATAATGGATCGAGGTTGATAGTAAATAGGGGAGTTTTGTATTGGGCAACCGGTGATGCACTCAGTCTTACTGACTCTCAAACTCCTGAAACTCCTAACGGCAAAATTCTGAGGATGAATATAGATGGATCTGTGCCTGCTGATAACCCAATAAAAGGCAATCGGGTTTGGGCATGGGGATTTCGTAATATTCAGGGAATGACTTTTTCTAAAAGCGGACTTTTATATACCTCTGAGCATGGCGATGCCAATGACGACGAAATTAACCTGATTTCTAAAGCTGCAAACTATGGATGGCCAACAGTTCAGGGGTTTGCTGAAAGTGTTGAAGAAACCAGCTTTAAGGGTCTGCATCAGACTGTGGATCCTCTTAGAGCATGGACACCGACTATAGGGCCGGCGGGACTGGATTATTATTTTTCCGACAGGATTCCTGAATTGAAGAATTCCTTGCTGCTGGTTACCTTGAAAGGTAAGAGTTTAAGGGCTCTGAAGCTTTCTTCTGACGGAAAGCAGATTCTGGATGAGAATATATTTTTTGAAAATAAATTCGGTCGTATAAGGGATCTTTGTATTTCACCAGCCGGAGATATTTATATTTCAACCAGTAACCGCGACTGGAACCCTGTTGCGGGTTTCCCGATGCCTGAAGATGACCGTATTATTAAAATTTCAAAACTGAGTAAATCTGATCCTCAGAACTCTATTTCCTCTATGCCTCCGGGATCCAGATCTGCTTCGCTTTATCAGCAATATTGTGCCTCCTGCCATAAAGAGGATGGAATGGGAGTGAAGGGGGTGTTTCCTCCCCTGCAGGGATCGCAGACTGTTGTAATAAATCCTAAAGTGCTAATCAGAAAGGTGCTGACAGGCTCTACCGGACCGGCAAGCATTAATGGAGTGAATTATGAAGCACAAATGCCCTCCTTTGCTTTTTTAAAGGATGAAGATCTGCTTGAAATTTTAGGCTATGTCCGTTCTTTGGGATCGAATCATGCCATCCCGATTAAACCTGAAGTTGTAAAAGAAGTAAGAGCTTCACTAACTAAATAGCTAATTATATTTAATTTTTCATTTTGAGACTGATTTATACTTTCATTTTATTAAGCTGTTTTTCCCTTTCTTTAAAAGCTCAGAATGCTAAGGGACGTTTCACCAACCTGGGGCCACAAATTTATGCCTCTGTTATTCAGGGTAGTACTTTTGTAGAGGATAAAAATGGTCGTCAGCTGGTTTATACTGTGGTGAGGGGTAATCCGGCCCGGCTTCTTGCCTATACTATTGATACCCGTCAGATGGTATTGAATGAAGCACTACCCGGCACCGATGGTGCATGGGATATGGCAGTATCTTCAGACGGATGGCTCTATGTACCTGGTGCAAAAGGGGCGCTTTACAGACATTTACCGGGTACCACTACAGTTGAAAATCTTGGTCAGGTTTTACCGGAGCAAACCACGGTCTGGAATCTGGCGGCGGGTAAAGACGGAGAGATGTTTGGGGCTACCTATCCGGGCTGCCGGGTGTTCAGGTATCATCCTCATGACGGCTTTAAAGATGTAGGTAACGGACCGCTGGTTGAATCTGAAAATTATGTCAGAAGTCTGGCCTATTATGAAAAGACCGGAAAACTGTTTGCAGGTGTGGGTTCACATGCCGAACTCATTGAACTGGATCCGCTTACCGGTTCGAAAAAGTCCATTCTCCCTCAGGAATTTAAGGAAAAGGAGTTTGTTTACAGTCTTGAGATTATTAATGATTCGTCCGGTGCCGACCGCATGTTGACTTTAATAACCAATGGTAGTTTTACTTTGGTATATAATCTGCAGACTGGAAAGTTTGATTATCAGATTGACGAGATGGATATGAAAGCCGTTAGCCAGACAGATGAAAGCGACAGGATTTATTATACTTTCAAATCGGGATTATACAGCCGTGATTTGTCAAAACCACAACAGGCACCGGTAAAACATTACGATGAGGCAGGGTCGGCAAATGCCATGCTGATCAGGGATAATAAATTATATATTTTGAATTCAGATGCCGTTCTTTTGATTAAAGATCTGAAAAACGGGGAGATTAAATCAGCTAAGTTGGAGATTCCCGGTCAACCTATTTCTATTCAGAGTATCATGAAAGGACCTGACGGGAGAATCTGGTCGGGTGGTTATCTTGCAGGGGGACATGCAGCTTATGACCCTAAAACGAATAAACTGACAGCTTATCCGGGTCTTCATCAGACAGAAGGCATGGCCGTTAAGGATAAGTTTATTTATTTCGGGATTTATCCCAAAGGACAGATGTATGAGTATGATAGCACAAAAGAATGGGATATTAAAAAATCCAATCCGCATTTTCTTGGACAAATCCCCGATCAGAGTCGCCCTTTTGCAGTTCTTAATGAGAAATTGAGCGGAAAAGTATTTTTCGGAATGGTGCCTGAATATGGTAAACTGGGTGGAGCTTTGGTCAGTTACGATCCCGGTAAAAGGGAGCTTCAATCGTATGGTACTGTTATTTCGGATCAGTCGGTGGTCAGCTTAATTTCAGTAAATGGAACGATCTGGGGTGGTACCAGCGTTTCAGGAGGATTGGGAGTCATGCCTTCAACGAAGGTGGCTAAATTGTTTTCATGGGATGTTAAGAATGCCCGCAAAGTTGATGAGATTATACCTGTTGAAGGCGCTTATGCCATTACCACTTTGATTCAGGGACCTGACGGGAACATCTGGGGTATGGCAGGGGGGACGCTTTTTGTATTTGATCCTGTAAACAGAAAGGTTTTGCGGACCAAAGAGCTTTATCCTACACCCGTATTGAAAAGTCATGTTTGGAGAGATGCTTTTCTTACTCTTCATCCTTCAGGAATGATTTATGGTACCGGTGGTAACCAGTTGTTCAGAATTAAGCCCGATACACTTCAGGTTGAAATTCTTGTAAAACCGGCAAGTTTACTGGCAATGGACGATGAAGGTAGAATTTATTTCCATCGTTCAGCAGAATTGTGGCAGTATAATCCGGATGCAAAATGAAGAAGCTATGAGGCTTTGAAAGACTAAATCTTTTCCTTATCATTAAGTTAAACTTTTCAGGAAACTATTGACTGTAACTTGTTAAACAGTTAAATAAATAAAATGAGCAGGAACAGGGCACTGAATAAATTTATTAGATTTTGGAAGAAGCTTGGTCCGGGACTTATTACCGGCGCCAGTGATGATGACCCCTCAGGAATAGCTACGTATTCCCAGGCAGGTGCCAAATATGGCTTGTCAACACTCTGGACTGCCTTAATTACATTTCCTTTGATGGCTGCAATACAGGAGATGTGCGCCCGTATTGGTTATGTAACGGGTAAAGGTTTAACAGGAACCCTTAAGGATCATTATTCCAAACCTGTACTTTACCTGATGGTTTTATTCAGTTTCCCTGCTATTATCATTAATATCGGTGCTGATATTGCCGGTATGGGTGCGGTTGGTAATCTGCTTTTTCCCTCGGTTAATGCCGGGTACTTTAGTGTAGGTTTTACGGTGCTGCTTCTGGTACTGATCATTTATCTGCCTTATCGGAAGTTTGCATCCACACTTAAATATCTCTGTGTGGTATTATTGGTTTATTTAATTGTTCCTTTCCTGTACAAGCAGGATTGGCTGGCAGTGTTAAAAGGTGCTTTAATTCCTTCAGTTACGTTTGACGAAGATTTTATCAGTATTCTGGTAGGTATTCTGGGTACTACTATATCTCCATATCTTTTCTTCTGGCAGGCAACTATGGTTGCTGAAGACCGGAAACATAAACGAAAGATCATTGTCGATAAAAAGATCATGGAAGAGATAAAACAGGACGTAGATTTCGGTATGTTGTTCTCCAATCTGGTCATGTTTTTTATTATTCTTACCTCCGGAACTGTCTTATTTAACGGAGGTATTTATCGAATTGATACTGTAGAACAGGCAGCAATGGCATTGAAGCCATTAGCCGGTGATTCGGCTTATTTATTATTTGCAATTGGTGTATTGGGTACGGGTTTACTGGCTATCCCGGTACTATGCGGGGCATTATCCTATATTGTTACCGAGACTTTTAGCTGGCAAAGAGGTCTGGATAAAAAATTTCATCAGGCCAAGGCATTTTACCTGATAGCAGCGGTTTCACTTTTGCTTGGTCTGATGATGAATTATATTGGGATATCGCCCATCAAAGCTTTAATCTGGTCTGCTATATTGTACGGATTGACCGCGCCCGTGATGATAGCAATTATTCTTCATATTGCAAATAATAAGAATGTTATGGGAGAATTTACCAATGGTAAATTATCTAATATTTTAGGTTTTACTGCGTTGATATTGATGAGTATAGCGGCAATTATCCTTATATATCTTCAAATCTTTTCCTGATTTAACATAAACTAAATCAGATCAATCAATAAATCAGTCGCAGGAAGGATATCTCATTGGTTTTTCTAGTTATTTTTCTATTAATTAGGGGGATAATAAATGTCCTGATCTGAAACTCAGAATCATTAAGTTAATACAATGAATTACAAGCAGTACGCACAAAAATACCAGGACAATCTCCTGGATGATGTCATCCCATTCTGGTTGAAAAACTCCGTAGATAAGGAATTTGGTGGTTTTTTTACCTGTCTTAACAGAAACGGAAGTGTATTTGATACCGATAAATTTGCCTGGCTACAGTTCAGGCAGATCTGGTGCTTCAGTATGCTTTATAATCAGGTAGAACAAAAAAAGGAATGGCTTGAGACTGCGGTTCAGGGTGCTGAATTTATGAGAAAACATGGAAGGGATGGTGAGGGTAATTTTTACTTTTCACTTACACGTGAAGGCCAGCCACTGATTCAGCCATATAATATCTTTTCTGACTGTTTTGCTGCAATGGCTTATGCACAGCTGTACAAGGCATCCGGAACTGAGGAGTATGCGAAGATTGCTATAGATACCTTCAATAATATTCTCAAAAAGAAAGATAACCCCAAGGGGCACTACAATAAAGCTTATCCGGGTACCAGACCACTTCAGGGCTTCTCATTGCCTATGATTCTTTGTAACCTGGTGCTCGAACTTGAACATTTACTCGATAAGAACCTGATTGAACAGACCATTAATGAGGGTGTTCATTCAGTGATGGAAGTTTTCTATCAGGATGATCTTGGAATTATTCTCGAAAATGTGAATCCTGACGGCTCCTTTTCAGACTCATTTGAAGGCCGTCTGATTAATCCGGGTCATGGTTTAGAGTCTATGTGGTTTATCATGGACATTGCTGAGCGAAGGAATGATCATGCTTTGATTAAAAAGGCGGTGGACATCAGTATTAATATTCTGGAATATGGTTGGGATAAGGATTATGAGGGCATTCTGTACTTTATGGATGTGAAAGGTTATCCGCCTCAGCAGCTGGAATGGGATCAGAAATTATGGTGGGTGCATATGGAGACGCTGATTACACTTCTGAAAGGATATTATCACACAGGAGATCAGCGCTGCTGGGATTGGTTTAAAAAAGTTCATCAATATACCTGGGATCGTTTTCCTGATCCGGAGATGGGTGAGTGGTATGGCTATCTGAACCGACGTGGTGAGGTATTACTTCCTTTAAAAGGTGGAAAATGGAAAGGATGCTTCCACGTTCCAAGGGGATTATACCAATGCTGGAAGACCCTGGAAAAAATAGATAAAAAGTACTCAAAATAGCTTTCGCTAAATTTTAAAATTGGAAAGATATGGCAAATATACCTTTACAGAACAGGTTTAGTTCTGATCAGGATAATACCGGACAGAATTATATGCCTGCCCTTATTTCGCTGGCTGTATTGTATTTCATGAACGGGTTTATAACCTGTCTTAATGATACCCTGGTTCCATTTTTTAAGGAAGGTTTTACGCTAAGCTATGCAGATTCATCACTGGTTCAGTTTTATTTCTTTCTGACCTACGGACTCATGTCTTTTCCTGCAGGAATGATTGTTGAAAAAATTGGATATAAGAATGGAATGGTACTTGGATTTGCCATTGCAGCTATTGGCGCATTGTTATTTTATCCTGCAGCAGATATGCATCTCTATTATTTATTCCTGGCAGCTTTGTTTGTGCTGGCAATAGGTATTGTTGTTCTTCAGGTTGCATCCAACCCGTATATTACTGCCCTGGGCCCTGCAAAAACTGCATCTTCCAGACTTACGCTTATACAGGCCGTAGGATCAGTTGGAACTACTGTGGCGCCTATTTTCGGAGCACACTTTATCTTGTCAAGACTTCAGGAATCCGGTACTTCAAGTGATGCGGTAAAATATCCTTATTTAGGTATTGCTGCCTTGCTTATTTGTATCGCTCTTGTTGTATATAATCTTAAACTTCCAAAGATCAGTACAGGTGCAGATGTTTTTCAATCGAGCCCTGAGGAGAGAATCAGTATTTTTTCTTTCCGGAATCTGAATTTTGGAGCCTGGGCAATATTCGCCTATGTAGGTGCTGAGGTGTCAATAGGAACTTTCCTGACCAATTATATTGCGGATACCCTAAGCGTAGGAGTTGAACAGGCTAATTCTTATGTTTCCTATTACTGGGGAGGGATGTTACTGGGGCGTTTGGTAGGTTCTTATCTGCTTAAAACCATCAGACCTTCATTTGTTCTTACTGTTTGTGCTGCCACAGCAATTCTTCTGATCGTTCTCTCGGTAAGTACCTCGGGGACATTTGCCATCTGGTCAATGATAGGAGTAGGGCTTTTTAACTCTGTTATGTTTGCCATTATTTTCTCATTATCGGTAAAAGGTCTGGGTAAATATACCACCAAGGCTTCCGGTATTTTATCAACAGCAATTGCAGGTGGCGCAATCGTATCTTTTTCACAGGGTTATATTAAAGACCATTCAACTTGGGCAATTGCTTTTATGATCCCGGTTCTTTGTTATTTATATATTGTTTTTTTTGGTGTTAACGGCTATAAGTTAAAAACTGAGAATTTATGAAAAGAAGAAGTTTTATTGGATTGACCGGACTTGGAGCAACGGGACTGGCTTCAGGAGCGTTTTCGGCATTTCCGTCTGATGTATATGCAGCAAGCTCTCAGAAAGATCTTAAGGCGTCTGAATTAAGTGCAACTCTGGTTATTGCCGGTGGAGGAATAGGAGGTTGTGCTGCTGCTCTGTCAGCTTTAAGAAATGGTCTGGATGTGATTATGACAGAGGAAACAGACTGGATTGGTGGTCAGCTTACTTCGCAGGGTGTGCCACCAGATGAGCATTCATGGATAGAAACTCATGGTGCGCCGAAATCCTACCGTGATTACAGAACTGCTGTCAGAGATTATTACAGAAGAAATTATCCTTTAACTGCAGCTGCAAAAGTCAGGCAAAATCTCAATCCGGGTAATGCGGTAGTTTCTGCTCTTTGCCATGAGCCGAAGGTATCACTGGCTGTTCTTATTGAAATGCTGGCTCCGTATATCAGCTCAGGCAAACTGACTTTGTTAACTGAACATAAAGTTCGCTCTGCTGAATATTCAGGAAATAAGGTAAATGCATTAAAAGTTCAGAGTCTGAGAACCGGGCGTTCCCATATTCTTAAGGGTAGCTATTTTGTCGATGCTACCGAAACCGGTGAACTACTTCCTTTAACGGGTACTGAATTTGTGATGGGTACTGAATCCAGGAATGATACCCGTGAACTTCATGCACCGCTTAAAGCGGATCCGGATAACCAGCAGGCATTTACAGTATGCTTTGCTATGGATTATGTTCCCGGCTCAAATAACGTAGGGAATAAACCTGCGGAATATGATTTCTGGCGGAATCTTGTTCCAAAGATGGAACCTGCATGGTCGGGTAAATTGCTGGATCTTAATTATTCAAATCCCAAAACCCTGGAAAAGAAAACATTAGGATTTAATCCGGACGGGAGTGCAACCGGGCCATATCTGAATCTCTGGAATTACCGTAGAATACTGGCAAAAGATAATTTCACGCCCGGAGCGTTCAGCGGCGACATTTGTACCGTGAACTGGCCTCAGAACGATTATACATTAGGTAATCTGGTGGGAGTCTCTCAGAAAGAGTTTGATCATCATGTGGGACGTGCAAAACAGCTTAGTTTATCTTTATTTCACTGGCTGCAAACTGAAGCTCCCCGCCCGGATGGAAAACAGGGATGGCCCGGACTTCGTTTGCGGAAAGATATTATGGGCACAGAAGATGGTATGGCAAAATATCCTTACATCCGCGAATCCAGACGAATTAAAGCTTTATTTACTGTACTGGAAGAGCATGTCGGGCAGGAAAACCGTATTCAGGTAGCAGGAGAGGCTGCAGGCAAAAAGGCTGCTGATTTTTATGATAGTGTAGGTATTGGATATTATCACATAGATCTCCATCCGAGCAGCCGCGGGAACAATTATATCGATTTTGCTTCATTGCCTTTCCAGATTCCTTTAGGTTCTTTACTGCCTGTGCGTATGGAAAACCTACTGCCTGCCAATAAGAATATAGGTACCACTCATATTACCAACGGATGTTATCGTTTACATCCGGTGGAGTGGAGTATTGGTGAAGCCGTGGGGTTACTGATCAGTTATTCTCTCAAAAAGCAGGTAATTCCGCAGAAGGTGAGAGAAGGTAAAGAATTACTCGAGGGTTTTCAGGATTTTATTACCAGGCAGGGGATAGATACGAAATGGAAGTAATTCCTCATTATAAATTTTGAAGTAAAGCCTGATTTAGGACTTGTTCTCAGATAAGAAAGATATATGAAGAAATTGAAGTATTTGGTGTTTTTTGTATCCGTACTTATTCCCTTCATTTTATCTGCCCAGAGTACCTTTGTAAAAGTCAGTGAAGAACTCATATTCCGCGATGCTCCATTTGCGCAGTGCCATGCATCGACTTTGGTTGAAATCGGTAAAGGAAAGATTTTAGCGGCTTGGTTTGGTGGTACGCATGAAGGGAGTAAAGACGTAAAAATATGGACTTCAATAAATCAAAAGGGTAAATGGAGTTATCCAACAGCTGTTGCAGAAGGTAACTTCGGATCCACCGGCAATTTCCCTTTATGGAATCCGGTATTGTTTAAAAGTTCTGAAAACAAATTATTCCTTTTCTATAAAGCAGGACCAAATCCCAGAGAATGGTGGGGCATGTATAAAACATCATTAGATCAGGGTAAAACCTGGTCTGAAGCTGTCCGTTTACCTGAGAATATTCTGGGTCCGGTAAAAAACAAACCTGTTCAACTTAAAAATGGTATAATTCTTTCTCCATCAAGTACCGAGACAATGGAAAGCTGGAAGGTTCATATTGAACGATCCACAGATCAGGGGAAAAGCTGGCAGAAGATTCCTGTTGATCCGGAAACTGAATTTGATGTCATTCAGCCCAGTATCCTGACTTATCCAGACGGACGGCTTCAGATTTTATGCAGAAGCAAGCAAGGTAATGTGATAGAATCATGGTCTGATGATAATGGGCTCACCTGGAGCAAAATGAAGCGAACCGAATTGCTTAATCCTAATTCCGGTACAGATGCTGTTACATTGAAAAATGGTTCACAACTTATTGTGTACAATCCCCTGATTCCGGGTAAGGAATGGTTTAACGGGAGGTTTAAACTGAATGTTGCCCGGTCTGAAGACGGAATGAACTGGAATGATGTGATGATTCTGGAAGACGGTATCAAAGAGGAATACAGTTATCCTGCCATCATACAAACAAAGGATGGTAAGGTTCATATAACTTACACATACGATAGAAAAAATATTAAGTATATTGTGATTGAAAGTAAATGATTTATTCAGTTTGAATAATGATCAGGTACAAATTATCAAGGAATTGTTTATTAAAGCAGACCATTAATTCTTAGTCTATTTATGAAAAGGAGAGAAATTTTAAAAAGTCTTACAATTCTTCCTCTTGCTGGAGCTGTAGGTGCTAAAACTGCTGAGGCTGAAACTACACAGAAATCTGATTGGACTCCAAAGAAGGTTGCCATTCCAAGTCCTTACCCAAGTACGAGCCCGCTTTCAGCCTGTATCCGTTCCGGGCATCTGGTTTTTCTCAGCGGTATCGGTGGCTGGTATGCTGACAGAAGGAAGGAGCCGGGTGATATTCAGGTGCAGATAAGAAGTGCTCTTGAACATATGAGAAACATGCTGGAGCGGGCAGGAACTAATATGGGGAATGTTCTGAAGGTTCACATGACTCTGGCAGAACCCAACAAAAATATCAAAGCTCTTAATGAAGTATATGGCGAATACTTTCCTGATCCCAAACCGGTACGTTCTTACAGCGGATGCGGGGTTGACCAGATGGGGAGAGACGGTATACTTGTTCAGATTGACTGCATCGCATATATCGATTAGTCGATGAGTATGCAGAATTAAAGTCATGAAATTAATATAAGGCATATTGATTATTGGAAGCTATTGACTAAGCTTAGCTGTTCTGCTGGTAGTATTTTTCTTTTATCCCAATTCTTTTCTTCTGATTTTTACCCCTGCTTACTTGATTTAGGTCAACACTATTTCTTAATCAAGATCATTGCCGGCGCAGACAGTCACATCTAATTTTGTGGGTAGAAATTTAAATCAGAATGACTAAGAGCATAGCTGTATTTGGAGTAAGCAGAATTTATGGATCAGCCATAGCAAAAAAGCTGGCTGAACATTCTTTCAGAATTTTATTGTTAACTGAAGATCAGGAAGAATGTTCTTTTTTGTTATCAGATTATCCGGATGCAGATATACAGATTTTAAGTTGTCCGGCGCAGTCTGGCTGGGAGGCTGATATTATTGTACTGGATGTTTCGGAAGAGGATCAGCAGGAACTTATCGAATCTATCCGCTCATTTGTAACCCAGAAGATTGTTCTTAATATTTCTGATTTGAGGGAGAGCGCCCTGCTAACAGCTCAAACCAATGTCGAGGCCTTATTGCCATATTCCAGAATAATCAATTTAAGCTTTCTTGAGAATAGGGAAGGGGATCTGATGTTTTCTATTGCAGGTAAGGACAGGGAGGCGCTTGATGAAACAGAAGCAATACTGGAGCAGATTGGATTCAGCCATGCCCCTGTTGATTTAATAGTAACAACTTAATTATAAATTATAAACAAAACAAAATGAAAAAAACAGTTTTAATCGCTCTTGTAGTATTATTTAGTCAAATTGCAGTTCAGGCTCAAACGATCTGGAAATCAGACAAAGCACACTCTAAATTAACTTTTACAGTAGTACATCTTGGAATTTCTGATGTAGCAGGTCTATTCAAGGATTTTGATGTAACAATTTCTACTTCAAAAGCTGACTTCAGCGATGGTGTTTTTGAGCTGACAGCTAACGTTAAGTCTATCGATACTGAAATAGAAATGAGAGATAATCACCTGAAAAGCCCTGACTTTTTTGATGCTGATAAGTTTGATAAAATTACTTTCAAAAGCAACTCTATTAAGCCTGCAGGTAAAAACAAATATGCTCTTAAGGGTGATCTGACTATGCATGGAGTTACCAAGCCGGTTACCTTGAACTTGCTTTACCGCGGTACTGTTGTTAACCCTATGAATAAAGCTAACGTTGCAGGTTTTCAGTTAACTGGAACTTTAAAGCGTTCTGACTTTAATATTGGTCCAAACTTCCCTGCTCCAATGATCAGTGATGAAGTTCAGATTAAAGCTGACGGAGAATTTTCAACAAAGTAATTGACCATCAGGTCTGTTAAATAAAAAATGGGTTTTGATATATCAAAACCCATTTTTTATTTAAAATATATTAAACTTTTAAATTGTTGCTGAATTCAGGAAACAATTCGTTTTCTTACCCTGCTCAGGGTTTCAGGTGTAATTCCAAGATAAGAGGCAATCATATGCTGAGGAACTCTGGCTACGATATTAGGGTAGGCAGAAAGCAATTTAAGATATTTTTCATCAGCACTTGCACTTAAAGTAGCGGTAAGCCGTCTTTGTGTGGCAATCATGTTTGACTGGGTGAGAATTCTGAAATACCTCTCGAATTTCGGTACCCGTTCGTATAATTCATCAAGTGCAGATTTAGAGATCAGGAGAAGTTCTGAGTCTTCAATAGCATCGATATTATATACAGCAGGTTCTCCGGTCAGAAAGCTGTAAATATCAGCAATCCACCAACCTTCCAGAGCAAACTGCAGAATATGTTCGTTACCTTTATTATCTACACTATATGAACGCAGAATTCCTTTCTCAACGAAGACCAGATTCTTGCAGGTGTCATCCTGCTGCAAAATATATTGACGTTTTCTTAGTTTTTTAGGACTGAACAGACTTTTACAGATATCTTTTTCTGCATCAGTTAGGTTAATTTTCTCAGCTATTTTTGAAAACAGGACTTCAAACATCTGTATGTTTTTTTATTGGTTTCAAATATGGTATTTATAATTAATTAAATCAGAATCTACTTAGGTAATCGTACTTAACTATGACAGAAACTATTAATTGGAAGAAAAATCCGGTTATTTTGCTACTTTTAAGCATCTAAAAAACATGCCTGAAAAACCTTCATTTACCAATTGGTCATTAAAGAAATTATTATCTACAATCCCTGATAATTTAGAGCAATCGAGGGTTAAGATTTTGTATACTTTTTTGATATTTTCTATACTAAAAGTTTTGGTTGTCGTTCCTATGGCTTACCAGAACGATCAATCAAATCTGTTAAAGATTTCCATGATCATATTGTTAGTTTATATAGCCTTAACAAAGCTCTTATTAAGCCATAAAAAATATGCAATTCTGATCTCACATCTGATGATTATCATGGGGTTCCTGATTGTGACATCAATACTGTTCTTCTTCTCGAAGACCATTAATATCATGGCATTGCAATTCACATTCATGATTATTTTAAGTGGTTTTTATCTATTGAACAGGCAATTCGGTGTGTTTTATTCGATACTTGCGGTAGTGCCTGTAGTCCTGTTTATGATACAAAACGGGAGTCTTGATAATATGAACAGCAATTCCCGTGCATTAGGTTCTCCGGCCTATGAAATCATGGTTTTCCTGAATTTCGTTACGATGATTCTGGCCCATTATCTGTTCTATCAGGCTCTTAGACGGAGTGTGAATGAGAAAGAACTACTGAACGAGAAACTTCAGATTGCTGTAATGGAAGCCAATATTGCTGCCCAGTCCAAATCAGATTTCCTGTCAACGATGTCGCATGAGTTGAGAACTCCGCTTAATTCCGTAATTGGTATGGCAGAGCTGCTCAATGATGAACTTACCAGTGTGGAACAACAGGAAAATCTGAAAATACTTAATTTTTCAGCAGCAAGCCTTCATTCCTTAATCAATGATATACTTGATTATAATAAACTCGGCTCTGAGAAACTCTACCTTGAAGCTATTGGAGTTAACCTGTATTCATTATTGAATGATATTTGTTCTGGTTTGAGAATACAGGCAAAGGATAAAGGACTTGATTTAATACTGGACATTGACGAGGATATCAGACAGTTCCCGGTGTCAACAGATCCTACACGGATCACCCAGATTATATTCAATCTGGTGGGAAATGCGATTAAATTTACCTCTAAAGGTAGTATAACGATACAGCTTAAGATTTTAAATAAGGATTCGGAGCACCTGGAGGTACGTTTTTCAGTCAAAGATACCGGTATTGGTATTGGTGCTGATAAGGCGGAACTTATTTTTGAGCCATTTACCCAGGCTTCTACAAGTACAACCCGGAATTATGGCGGAACAGGATTGGGTCTGGCGATCGTTAAGCGCCTTTTAACACTTTTCGGAAGCTCAATAAAGCTCGAGAGTAAAGAAGGTCAGGGTTCAAAATTTTGGTTTGATATAAACTTCAGACGTAACGATCAGCTGCCGGAAAGCGTAATTAATGATGAGGAGCCGATTCAGGATCTGAATGGATTAAAAGTACTTGTTGTAGAAGATAATCCGGTAAACAGTTTATTGCTGAAAAAAATATTCTATAAATGGAATAATACGCCTGATTTTGCAAAAGATGGATATCAGGCATTAGAGAAAATTAACGAAAATACATACGACCTGGTTTTAATGGATATTCATATGCCCATTCTTGATGGCTATGAAACGACCGAAAAAATACGGAAACTCGAAAATGAAGAAAAATCAAGGATTTACATCATTGCTTTAACTGCCTCTGTTTCGAATCATCTGTATGATAAAATAATCGCAGCAGGAATGAATGATTACCTGTCAAAACCATATAATCCCAGAGAGCTTTATGCAAAGCTCAAAGAGATTTTAATCAATAAGAAATAAGAGCTGTTTTAGCTTAAAAAATAAGGGCTCCGTGTTAATCAACACGGAGCCCTTATTTTGATTGTTTATGGATCAGCTTGATAACGGCGGGCCTACCGGAACATTAATTTTCTGGCGGCTGCTTGGTTGTACATATCTCTTAGCTGTAAAAGTAGAAGTCAGGTATTCACCGTGATGGATATTACCTTTGATTGTATCTCCTTCCAATACTCCAGAGAATGTAAACGGAACATTATCAGCCAGCATTCTTGAAGCACTTCTGAATTTTACTTCATTACCTTCAATTGTACCTTCAAGTTCATTGGTTGTAAATGTACCTTTATGCAGGCCTTTCAACCAGTTACTATCCTGTTGTTCAATGGTGAAAGTATGCTTGCTGTCTTCAGTAAAGTAATGAACAGTCACATCCCATCTGCCTTTTAAATCAGCTGCCGGAGCTTTCATTGCAGGAATTGCAGGACGCTTCATTGAAAGCGCGGCATGAATACGGTCAGCAACAATTTTATCATCACCAGGCTGCATCATCCAAGCTGCAACAGTGATAGAAGTAGAGTTTTCAGCACCTGCATTACCACGACCTCCGCCGGCACTTAGCGCGATACGGGGTTTGGTTGTAGAAAGATAGGTTGCAATATCCTGTCCGGTAGCATTGAATTTTGCCGGGTCCCATGAAATGGTAAGATTTGGTGTACGGTTATCCAGTCCTTTTGGCTGACGGATATTAGTAGTTACCCCGTTGATTGTTCCTACTTTTTTAGCAATGGTTTCCAGATATCCGGTCCAGGTAATTTCCTCCTGAGGATGATCACGCTTGGTCCATGCTTCAACGGCAGCAACCATACCGATTTGCTCTTCTTTTCCTACTTTATTATCACGACCTGCACCGTGGTGAGGAGCGCTTGACTGCCATGCAGCCATCAGTAATTTTTTATCACCTAATAATAATCCGGCACTCTGTGGTCCGCGGATTGCCTTACCACCACTGTAAGCAACAACAGTTGCTCCGTCAGCAAGGTGTACATTCGGCTTTAAAGTAAGTGCTTCTGCTGCAGCATCTACAAATACAGGAACTCCCTTTTTCTTAGCCGCCTGAGAAATTGCATATACAGAAAGAGGTCCTCTGTCGCCAGGTTCAGTAGGCATCATATAGATCATTGCAGTACGAGGGTTCATTGCAGCCTCAAGTTCTTCCTGAGTTTCAACAGTAATTACCTTAACTCCAACATTACGTACAGCGTGGTCATAAGTATTACGTGAACGACGTGGAATAATTACTTCATTCTTTTCGAATCCGGTAAGATCAGGAATACGTACCAGTTTTTCAGGGTTACCACCGGTTACGGCAGCCATAGTTGTTATTTTAATACCTCCGGCACAACCACAGGAAACAACGCCCCACTCAGCACCTGAAAGGTCAGCAAGCTTCTGTCCGACACCCATGGCAAGTTCATCTAACTGAACATAGTTTGATTGAGCGTTGTACATCGCTTCTTTTGCTTCCGGAACAAGGGTTGATGCACCGATGATTGTGAATGTTCCGCGGCAATTGATTACGGGCTCAACACCCAATGCACGATATACTTCCGGGCCTGCAAGTACTGAACCTGCTGCAGCCTTTTCTCCACCCAGCACTCCGAGTAATCCGGTTCCTTCAGAAGATACTGACATTGCTGCCTGAGCACTTCCAACAACACCACCCGCTAAAGGCAGCATTGTAAGACCTTTAATAACGTCTCTACGTTTCATTTAATTATTTAGTTTAAGTTTATTGTGATGATTTTACTTAACAGAGACCTGTTAAAGAATAATCTAATTTAAGGACTTCAGTAAAAAATACAACTTTATATTAGTACTATTCATGTTACATCAGTCCTTATACGTATTCATACTTATTTATTGGACTTTCTGAACTCAATAACATCCTGAACAGTGACGGCACTTGCATTGTTGCCAAAACTGGATCTGATATAGGTCAGAATATCCGCCACTTCTTCATCTTTCAGGAAGTTATGGGCAGGCATTAAACCGTTATAAGGTTTTCCGTTTACGACAATTTCACCGTTTAAGCCTTTTAAAACTACATTTAACAGTTTTGTTTTATCGCCTGTTACCCATTCTGTTCCTCCAAGAGGAGGGAAGCGGTTGCCATCTCCTTTTCCATCATTCTGATGACATGCAGAGCAGTAGGTATTATAAAGGGCAGCCTCCGGTTTAACTTTACCTTTTTCAAGGTCGTCTTTAATGATATCAGGAGTGCGGATATGAGAAAGCTGTTTATGCTTTTCCATTTTTGCAAGCTGGGCTGTTCCGAAATTCTTTTTATCTCCTTTATACATCACACGCCAGATTCTTCCTTTTTCTGTTTCACTGATATATAAAGAGCCATCAGGGCCTTCTGCAAGTCCCATAGGACGTAATTTAGCGTCTCTGACGTTGACAATCGGGTCAACACCTGCAAACCCATCAGCAAATACTTCCCAGTCGCCTGAAGGGGCACCATTTTTAAACGGTACAAAGGCTACAAAATATCCTGCCTGAGGATAAGGCGCACGATTGGTAGAACCATGGAATGCAATGAATGCCCCGTTTTTGTAACGCTCCGGAAACTGATTTCCCTGATAAAATAAAAGATCATTAGGGGCCCAGTGACCAGGGAATCCAATCAGTGGCTGAGCGAGTTCCCGACCCTTACCTTCTTTATTTCCATCACCGCCATACTCCGGAGTCAGTAGTTTTTTCTTTTTCATCTGGTCATAGTAGTAATATGGCCAGCCTGCATCATCGCCTTCTTTTATTTTCAGGAATTCTTCAGCAGGTAATACCGCACTTTCCCATGGAGTGTAAAGTTCCGGGAAAAGACGATGAAGATTATCCCGACCATGCTGAACTACATAGAGGCTTTTATCCGCTTTATTCCAGTCCATAGCCACAATACTACGTAATCCGGTGGCAAATAAGGTTCCGTCTTTTTGCGTTAATCCTGTTTTATTGGCATCAAACTTCCAGATACCTCCATGCTGAACCAGTTCCGGACAAGGATTGATACCCGGTTGTCCCGGCTTGCCTCCAGGTGTATTATTCATATCCATACAATTGTTGGACGGGGTACCGAACGGAACATACATAAATCCTTTATCGTCAAATTCCATCGGTTTGGTGATATGCCAGTGTGCTCCATGTCCATGATCATCCGTCAGAATTGTTTCCATCGGACTCTCAGGAATCAGTTTTCCTGGAGTCAGCTTATTTCTGTAGATGGCCAGTGAAGAACTGTAATAAAGATATCCGTTGTGGATACGCATGCCATTTGCCAGACTTCCCACATCCTTGTAATCGCCGAAATGCTGGATGATATCTGCTTTACCATCATTGTCAGTATCACGCATAGCCACGTTACCGCCTTTGGGCGAGAATCGAAGTTTGACGTAAATATCACCATTGCTGTTTACTGCCAGATGTCGTGCCGGACCAATACTGTCGGCTACCACCACCGCTCCAAAACCATCAGGAAAGGTTAGTCCTCCATTATCTTTGTCGAATGCAGGGAGTCCTCCAGGATTTTTCATCAGTGTATGCCCAAGCAGTGCTATGAACAATAAAGATGCTGAAGTATAGAAAACCGGCTTTTTGAGAAGTGAAAAATTGAAATTAAAGTTCATTGTATAAAATCTTTTAATGCTGGAAAATGTTTCCGGGCACTAAAGATGCAAATAATGCTATTTGAATTCAAATCTGCGGGGTATTACCGCTTAGTCTTTTATGTAACAATCCTAAAATTCTTTCCGATAGATCCTTGAAACTGGATTTAGGAAAACTCCCTAAACAATAAAATCCTCACGTGAATGAGGATTTTATCGCTTAAGAACCTAAGCTTTTTTGACCTGAGGTTTAATGGAAGTCAGGTCCGCAATTTTTATCGGTTTCCCGCTATCGATGCTGTTTCTGGCAGCTATACCGGTGAGAATAGCGAGGGCTCCATCTCTCAGGCCTGCAGCCTGACGAAAGGGATCACTTTGGTTTGGCATGAAAATATGTTGCTTCATTCTTTCATCACCACCACCATGACCACCCTCAGTATTCGATATCTTAAAGATTTCTCTTTTCCCGAAGTTGCTGGTCAGCTGAATCTCATCAAAGCCTTCTTCTTCCCATGGTTGTTTTTCTTTAATCCAGGCATCCAGCTTACCTTTCGTTCCGTTAAAGGAGATCCGATAACCTTCATAAGGAGAATAAGCGGTCAGGGAATAGCTTACCTGAACTTTGTTGGCATATTTTATCTGTACAGCCATTTTATCGAATATGTCGATATCTTCTTTCCAGACACAGCCATCGCGCAGGTAGCCGTCATATTTTTCATTTTCTACGTAAAGCTTCATCAATGACGGATTTTTGGTAATATCCCAAAAGAAATTGCATTGTTTCGTATGCGGGCAGGTCCGGCAATGTGTATGTCTGAAGGAATTGTTCTTTCCATAGAATTCTAATGCTCCATATGCAAAAACTTCTTCAGGATCTGAGTCTATCCACCAGTTTAACAAATCAAAGTGATGTGAAGCTTTATGAACCAGCAGGGATCCTCCTTTTGCTCTCAGCCGATGCCATCTTCTGAAATAATCTGCACCATGACTGGTGTCCAGATACCAGTGAAAATCAACCGAAGTAATTTTACCGACTGCGCCGGAGCGTAATAATTCATAGATCTTTGCCCTATGAGGAGAATACCGGTAATTGAAAGTTACCCTTACCTTTCTTCCGGTTTTCTTTTCAGTATCTAATATAGCCTGACATTTTGTTTCATCTGTAGTTAATGGTTTTTCGGTAATAATATCGGCGCCCATTTCCATCCCTTTAATGATAAATTCATGGTGGGTATTATCCACTGTTGTTACCATCAAAAGGTCAGGCTTTGTTTCACGCATCATCTGATCAAAATCAGTAAATGTCGGACAGTTAACGCCCATGTCAGATTTGAAATATCTCAGGCGACCTTCATTGATATCACATAGACCAACAAATTCAACTTCATTTCCATATTTCTGAACCACTGATTTCCCCCACATACCCATGGCTCTGACTCCAAGTCCAACCATAGCTATTCGTTTTTTTGCAGCAGGTTTTAACCAGGCGGCTGCAGATTCAGGAGCTAAAAAGCCCGACCCGGCAAGTACTGTTCCGGTTTGAAGCAGGAATTTTCTTCTTTTCATAGTGTAGAATTATCTTTCATTTCATTCAAATTGAAATTACAGATATTTCCTGAATTATGCCGGTAAAAAAGTATTTAACCCAATCAAAGAGTTAAACACTTTTTTTGTTTATTGCCAGCCTCCGCCCAGTGCTTTGTACACATGAACAGCAGCGATGTGCTGGCGTTTGTTCACGTTAATTAGCTCAAACTTGGCTTGAAGTGAGTTTTGTTGTGCTAAAAGTACTTCCAGATAGCTTGCACGGCCTGTCCGGAACAATTCGGTTGACATATCAACAGAACTGTTTAGAACCGTGTTCTGTTCCTTTTTCAACATTCCCAGATCCTGCAGGTTCTTAATTGCAGATAATTGATTGATTACCTCCACGTAGCCGTTTAGTATTCGCTTCTGATAAAGATGCATGGCACTTAACTGACTGGCTTTGGCAAAACTGAAATTAGCCTTCAGGGCATTCAGATTCACAAGCGGAGCGATTAAGCCTCCCAATGCGGTATAGGTAAGCGATGCCGGTGTCATAAACAGATATTCAGGTTTGAAGGCCTGAAACCCAAGTCCGGCAGTGAGGTTCATGCCCGGTAAAAAAGCAGCTTTTGCAGTTTTAAGATCAAATTTACTTGCTTTCACCTGTAATTCTGCTTCACGGATATCCGGCCGGTTTTCCAGTAATTGTACCGGCAGACCTGTTTGAATCTGTTTAGGTATTTCTTTGAAAAGAACTTCCTTTTTCCGTTCAAGTGCTTGCGGAAATCTGCCGCTTAGAAAATTGATATGGTTTTCAAATTCAGTAATCTGCTGTAAGATTTCCTTCTCTGCTGAACGCGTATTCAACAGCTGCGCCTGAAACTGCTGTACGGCAAGTTCGTTCGTCCTTCCGGTTTCTTTCTGCAGTTTTACTATTTCGAGTGCATCCTGCTGTCTTTGGATGGTTTGCCGGATGATTTCCAGTTCATGATCCAGGGCCAGTAATTCGTAATAAGAAACTGCGATATCTGAGATCAGGCTGGAACTCACCACTCTGGCACCTTCTGTACTTGCCAGAAATTGTGTCAGGGCAGATTGATGTTTGCTTTTTAATTTACCCCATAAATCAATCTCCCAGCTCGACTGAAATCCCAGAAACATATCAGGGAGATTAACAGGAACTATTTTGCCGGGAGTCATCTCGGTTGAGATATTTCCGGCTCCGTCCATGGTATATCGTCCGAAGCGGCGTACCCCTCCATTTATTGCCGCATTTAACTGAGGCAGGAGAGAGCCCTTCGCAGCTTTAACACCGGCACGGGCAATCTCGATTTTCTGAAGGGCAATACTCATATCCGGATTATTGAGCAGAGCCGTATCAATCAGTTGAATTAAAAGCGGATCGTCAAAGTATTCTTTCCAGTTAACTTTGGCGATGCTGATGGTGTCAGATTTATTGAGGTAAGCCGCAGGAACAGGTTTTTCCTTGATCACCAGGTTGGTATCTAATGTTTTGCAACTGCTTAATCCGCCGATAATAAGGAAGCAAAAACCTAAATATTTTAATTTTGAATACATTTCTTAAGGATTTAGAGTTTCTGTAAATGGTGATTCATCGTTTCTGTTGGTACTGAATTTCTCTGAGATTTTTGCAAAGGCATAGTATAATCCCGGAATAAGGATAACCCCGAATATCGTACCGAACAACATACCTCCTGCAGCGGCTGTACCAATGGTTTTATTACCGATAGCACCTGCACCGCTTGCCAGCATCAAAGGCAATAAACCGGCAATGAATGCGAAGGAAGTCATCAGAATTGGACGCAAACGGATCTTTGCTGATTCAATCGCTGCATGAAGAACCGATTTACCCTGACTATGGCGTTGTGCTGCAAACTCAACAATCAGAATAGCATTTTTACCCAGTAATCCAATCAGCATGATCATTGCTACCTGTGCATAAATGTTGTTCTCCAATCCGAATAACTGAAGCAGTAGCAAAGCCCCGAAAATACCTGTCGGAAGTGACAGAATAACCGGCAGAGGTAGCAAAAAGCTTTCGTACTGTGCAGAAAGCAGCAGGTAAACAAACAGCAGACAGATGATAAAGATGATAACTGATTCGTTTCCGGCATTGGCCTGATCTCTTGATGAACCGGCCCAATCAAAATCATATCCCTTAGGCAGTTTTTCCAGAGCAGTTTCCTTGATCGCGTTGATTGCATCTCCGCTACTGAAGCCAATTGCAGGTTCACCATTCACCAGTGCCGAAGCATACATGTTATAGCGTGTAATTTGTTCCGGACCGTAAATCTTATCCACAGATAAAAAGGCAGCTACCGGAACCATTTCTCCATCCCTGTTCTTAACATGTAAACTCAATACATTTTCAGGAAGCGCACGAAACTCAGGAGAAGCCTGAACCATTACTTTATACATCTGGCCGAAGCGTATAAAATTGGTAGCATACTCACTTCCCAGATGGATTTGCAGGGTGCTGAGAATATCATCGACTACTACATTTTTCTGAGCAGCCTTGATATAATCGATACTGACCATCAGCTGTGGGAAACTTGCATCAAATGAAGTAAAGACATTATTGATTTCGGGTCTTTTGTTAAGTTCCTGAACAAAGTTTTTTGAAACCTGTTCCAGTTGCTTTGCATCTCCTTTTCCGGTCTTATCCAGCAGCCGTAATTCAAAACCACTCGAATTACCGTATCCCGGAACCGGAGGAGGGGTAAAGAACTCAATGCGGGCATCCTTAATGAAGGAGGTCTTTTCATCCAGCATTTCAATAACTTCCTTGTCGGTTTTGTCTCTCTGACTCCATGGTTTCAAACTGATCAGGTTCATACCGTAGCTGGCACCTGTACCATCGGATAGCATACTGAAACCGGCCAGGGTTGATACTGATGAAACCTCATCAAGTGATTGTGCAATCTTCTGGATATTATCCACCACTTTTTCCGTACGCTCAAGGGTAGATCCTGAGGGGCTCGTAATATTGGTATAAATAGTACCCTGGTCTTCGTTGGGAATAAAGCCACCGGGAACCATTTTGCCCAGAATGCCTGTTCCGGCAAGGAAAAGAATTAAACTTCCAAAAGTGATGACCCTTCTGTTTACGATCCGGGTAATCAGTTTTGCATATTTATTTTCAACTCCGTTATAGGAATTATTGAACCGGTTGAAGAATTTATTCAGAAGACCTTTTGAATGGGCTTGTCCGTGAGTGTTTTTGAGCAAAAGAGCACATAAAGCCGGTGTTAAGGTTAATGCAATAACTCCCGAAAGGACAATAGCCACGGCCATTGTTAAGGAGAATTCACGGTAAAATATACCTGTAGGACCTGAAATAAATGATACAGGGATAAATACCGCTGACATTACCAGTGTAATGGCAATGATTGCTCCTGTAATCTCATGCATGGCAAATTCTGTTGCCTTCCGTGGACTGATATTGGTCTTGTCCATTTTTACGTGTACCGCTTCCACTACTACAATCGCATTATCGACCACAATACCGATCGCCAGTACTAAAGCGAACAGGGTAATCAGGTTCAGCGAAAAGCCCATCATTTGCATGGCAAGTAATGTTCCGATCAGGGATACCGGTACGGTCAGTATAGGGATCAGTGTGGATCGCCAGTCCTGCAGGAAAATAAATACAACCAAAGCCACAAGGATAAAGGCTTCAATCAAAGTCTTGATCACTTCAGAAACCGAAGCATCAAGGAAGGCAGAAACGTCATAACTGACGGTATAATCCATTCCGGCAGGAAAGTTTTCCTTGAGCTCTTCCATCCGGTTTTTAATGTTCTGGATAACTTCACGGGCATTACTGCCCGGTCTTTGCTTCAGCATTATGGCAGCAGAAGGCCTTCCGTTTTCTTTCGAAAGTACATCGTATTCCTGCGAATCGAATTCGACTGTTGCCAGATCTTTTAATTTGAGCAATTCGCCGCCGGCAGTACTTTTAACGATAATATTCTCGTACTGTTCAATGGTATTGAATTTCCCGGTATATTTTAATACATATTGAAGCGCCTGAGCTTTTTTTCCTGAACTTTCACCAACCTTTCCGGGCGCGGCTTCAATGTTCTGTTCACGCAGACTGTTTACAATATCTTCAGTAGAGACATTATAGGCCGTCATTTTTCCCGGGTTCAGCCAGATACGCATGGCATACTCACGCGAACCCATAATGTCAGCAAAACCAACTCCCTCGATACGTTTTAATTCGGCCAGTAAATTGATGTCAGCATAGTTGAAAAGAAACTTTTCATCGGTTTGATCATCAGTACTCAGGATATTGAGATAAAGAAGCATACTGTTTTGTACCTTCTCTACGATTACCCCGGCTTTAATTGCTTCTTCAGGGAGTTCATCCATGACAGAAGAAACCCGGTTCTGTACGTTTACTGCGGCAATATCAGGATCCGTTTCAGAGTTGAAGATAATCTGAATAACACCTGTGCCATCATTTCCGGATACAGAAGTCATGTAAGCCATTCCGGGCACCCCGTTGATTGCTTTTTCGAGAGGAGTAATTACAGCCTTAACTACGGCATCGGCATTTGCTCCGGTATATTTTGTGGTAACGGTTACCTCTGGTGGTGCAATATCCGGAAACTGCGTCATCGGCAGTTGGGTTAAAGCAAGCAGACCCAGCAATGTTATAATGAGCGATATAACAATGGATAAAACAGGTCTGCGAATAAATAATGATTTCATATTTTTCTTGGTTTGACCTGTAATTAATTGATATTCCTAAATGCCTGTTCTGTGGCAATCTTCTGGTATTTGATCTTGTCGCCATCTTTTACAAGCTGAATACCTTCATAGATAATATTGTCATTTGTGCTGATTCCGGATTCTATAACAAACAGATTCTCCATCCGAAGCTTAGGAATAATACGTCTCATTTTGACAACATTGTCTGAGCCAACCACAAAAACATACAGGTTCTCCTGAATCTCAAAAGTGGATTTCTGCGGAATAATCATGGCATTTTTAAGGTCGGTGTCGATCCTGATCTTACCACTGCTTCCATGTTTCAGAAGATGATCAGGGTTCGCGAACCTGGCTCTGAAAGCAATGTTCCCTGTACCCTTATCGAATTCACTTTCCGAGGTTTCTATCTTTCCTTTATGATTATATAGCTCATTGTTTGCAAGAATGAGGGTGATTTCACCTGATTTATCTCTTCCTTTTGAACCTGCATACTCCAGGTAGTCGATTTCAGACACGTTGAAATAGGCAAACACCTCCCGGTTGTTCGAAATGCTGGTCAGCAATGCTTCCTCATCCACCAGACTTCCTGTTTTATTGGGGATACGGTTAATGATTCCGTCAAAAGGAGCTTTGATTTCAGTAAATGAAAGATTGAGTTTAGCCTGAGCTTCATTTGCTTTCGCTTCTTCAATCTTAGCTTTCATCACTTCAAGTTTAGCCTTCAGCATCTCCAGCTCTGTTTTGGAAACAATGTTCTTGTCGGTTAGTCGTTTAGTATTTTGAAGTTCTATTTCAACCGCCTTTAATTCGGTTAGGGCACTTCTGAGCATAGCCTGAGCTTTGACCAGTTCCTGTTGAAATGAACTGTTGCTGATTGTGAATAAGGTCTGGCCCTGCTTTACGTTCCTTCCTTCATCAACATGGATCTTTTCGATGATTCCATGAATACGCGACCGGATTTCAACGTTTTGAAAGGCGTTGATCTCGGCAATATACTCTCTGTGATAGATCGTATCTTTTACAATCGGGTTAAATACCTGAAAACTTTGTTTTGTTTCTTTCTTTGTGTTCGTTGAGCATGATGCAAAAAATAGACATGCAACAACACTCAAGAAGGTGCTTTTTTTCATCTTGGATATAGGTTAAAAAAATGGAAAGGGCTTAAAGCCCGAAAATCCCTCTAAGCTTCTGCAAGGAGATTTAGACGGAATGAGAGACTAATAAGAAAAAATCAGATAATCAGACTTTCGGAGGTGGCGGTAAAAGTTCCGGATGGAACTGTTCTGTATAAGTTTCCTTATAGATAACACCTTTATTAACAGGTGGTTTCTGTAGTTTGAAGCTAATGTTAAAAACCAATGAAAAATATGGAAAGTCATTGGCTTCTTTTA
>Ga0208492_1000556_pt1 | contig 30630 bp, 33 predicted proteins | sample Subbioar_CSW14AB_FD_184820 | JGI IMG/M metagenome (GOLD analysis project Ga0208492, IMG submission 184820) | Serpentinite rock and fluid subsurface biosphere microbial communities from McLaughlin Reserve, California, USA - CR12Mar_CSW14AB (SPAdes) | ecosystem: Environmental > Terrestrial > Deep... | reverse complement strand
CCGATCTTCGCAGCGCTCGGCGCCAAGGTCGCCATCGGCTCGCGAAAGCAGCCGAACATCGACTCCGGTCTCGCCGCATTGCGCGAGGACGCGCCGGAGGATCGCCTCTACGGCGCACCGCTGGACACGCGCGAAGCCTCCTCGGTGGACGCGTGGGTCGACGGCGTGCTCGCGAAGTTCGGCCGCATCGACGTGTTGATCAACAACGCGGGCGGGCAGTTCCCCACGGCCGCGGCCAACCTCTCGCCGCGCGGTTGGGAGGCGGTCATCCGCAACAACCTCAATGGCACCTGGTTCATGACCCACGCGGTCGCGACCAAGGCCATGCTGCCGCAGAAGCGCGGTCGCATCGTCAACGTCATCGCGCAGATGTGGCGGGGGTTCCCCGGCATGGTGCACACGGGCGCTGCGCGCGCGGGCGTCGACAACATGACCAAGTCGCTCGCCGTCGAGTGGGCGCCGTGGGGCGTTCGGGTCAACGCGATCGCGCCCGGGTTCATCAAGTCGAGCGGCACCGACCAATACCCGCCCGAGATCGTCGCCAAGGCAGCCAAGGCTTCCCCCGTGCGTCGCGGCGGCACGCCCGACGAGGTCGCGCGGGTGATCGTGTTCCTCGCGAGCGATCAGCTCGACTTCGTCACCGGCGAGACCTGGTACGTCGACGGCGGCCAGAAGCTCTGGGGCGACGTCTGGGAAGTGCCCGAGGTCGTCTGAATGCCCTGGATCGAGGCCGTTCTCAAGGGACAGAAGGTCTTCGCGCGCGCCACCGAGAAGGGCGAGCTGCTCTCCGAGGGCGGGCGCGTCGAGGTTCGGTACAAGGCGAACGACGGACGCGCGTACCGTGCGGCCAAGGGCAACCTCGAGGTGGTCGGCACCGCGGTGCTCCCCGACGAGCACTGCTCCGAAGCCGAGGCGGTGCCGAGCAAATACGAGCAGAAGAAGGACAAGAAGGCGGCGGCCGCGCTGCGCGTCCAGGATCACAAAGAGGGCGAGATCGTCGCCTACACGGACGGTGCGTGCAGCGGCAACCCCGGTCCCGCGGGTTCGGGGATGGTCGTGGTGATGACCGACGGCTCGCGACGCGAGGCGTATCGGTATCTCGGTGATCGCGCGACCAACAACATCGCCGAGCTGACTGCCATCCAGATGGCGCTCGAGGCCGTGCCCGATCGCGAGGCACCGCTCGAGATCCGCACCGACAGCGGGTACTCGATCGGCGTGCTGCAGAAGGGTTGGAAGGCGAAGGCCAACCCCGAGCTCATCGCCGCGATCAAAGCGGAGCTCGCACAGCGCAAGAGCGTGCGGTTGTCGTATGTGCCCGGTCACGCGGGCGTTCCGTTGAACGAGCGCGCGGACGAGCTCGCGCGCGAGGCGATCATCAAGCGCGGCTCGTCGTGAGAGAAGGCCCCCGGACTGAAGTCCGGGGCACCGACTGCAAGACGAAGCCCTTCGGGCTGGCGCGGGGATCGAACTAGGAAGTGCAGTCCTTCGTCATATGTTCACTGTCGTGAATCGGCTTGTTTTCAAGTACCGAATGGTGGAGCAGCGACTGCCCCAAGCCAGTCTGGCGAGTCGGTGAAGTCCGAAGGACTTGAGGTCGTTGTCGGTGCCCCGGACTTCAGTCCGGGGGAATCATCTTCACGGCACGGTCGCGCGGACGGCTTGGCCCTTCCAGGTGACCATCTCGACATCCACCCGATCGAGGGCGAGTCGCTTGCGGGACGCGCCGCCGAAATAGAGGTTGGTGAGGAGTCCCGTCGAAGTGGGCTCGAGGCGCGACAGCGCGCCGTTGGGGATCGTCGCCTTGCCCTGGGCACCCGGGTAGAAACACCAGAGCCCCCGCTTCGCCAGGGTGTTTCCGCCGGTCGCCACGACGAACTGGAGCACGAGGGTGAACACCTCGGTCGAGACCGGCGTCCACGCGAGGTCGAGCGTGCCGTCGCGACGGAGCTGGAGCTCGTTCGCCTTCATCGCGACGAAATCGTGCGACGTGAGGACGGCCTGGGCCGGGACGGTGTCCTCGAGCTCGAAGCCGGGGAACGTCGCGCTTCCGACGACGAGCTTGAGCTTGCTCCCAGTGTTCCAGACTGGAATTCCGGTGGAATGCTCGTAGCCGGCGCCTCCGAGCTCGTCCTGGGTCCACTCGACCTCGCCGATGTCGGTCCCTTGCATCCGAATCGGCCCGAACCCTGGCTGTTTGCCGCTCCAGATCCCCTCGTGAAGGCGGCAGTGTTCATCGATGGTGACCACCCTCGGCATCGTGTCGTCGGTGTGCACGGTGATGACACCGGTCATGGTGTGTTCGGCCTTCGGATCGGTGCGCGCCCAGCGTTCGATCATGAACACGGAGAGGTACTTCGAGGGCGTCGCGGCCTCTGCGTCGACGCTCGCATCGGCCGTCGTCTTGGCCGGCTCGTCGCTCGAGCTGCATGCCCCGATCGCCATTCCGAGCAGCACGAGGATTGGGGACTTCATGAGGTGCCCTCCCGTGCGCGGGCGGGCAACCGCTGTGCCGCGAGGAAAACGCGTTGAATCCGGACCTCGCTCGCCAGTGAACACGCACGACTTGCGGGACCCCTTCCCCCATCAGCGATCGATGCGCGATACCGGGATTTCGAGACAACCCGATCACCATGGCGCTGAGCCACGCTGTGCCGCGAACACGGACGTAGCGCGCGTTCGCCGAGAATTCTCGTTCGGAACGAGCTTTGCGAGGCGCCTCGTCATGACCTACCGCCCCCTGCTCGCCGCCTTCGCACTCGCCGTGGTGTCGTTTGGATGCAGCGCTCTCTCGCAAGACTCCGAGACGTCGAGTTGGGGCAGAGACGAACCAGCCGGGGAGTGGGGAGCGGATGCCGGCGGCAGCTACGGCGACACCGGATTCTCTGGAGGGCCGTCGTCCGACGCCGGCAGCGGGAGCTTCGGCAGCGTCGGCACCGGCGGCGGGCAGGACTTCGCGTTCTTCCGCAAGGCGCTCGACGAGGGGAAGATCCCCGCGCCGGAGTCGATCGACGCGGCGGGGTTCTTCGCCGAGCACTACACCTCGCTGCCGGCGCCGACCTGCGGGAAGACCTTCTGTTTGCACGGCATGTTCTCGGTGTCGCCCGATTACGTCCGCTCCGGCGACTGGACGCTCCTGCAGATGGGGATGAACTCGCCGATCGATCCGGCGACGATCACCAAGCCGCCGCTCGAGCTGGCGGTGGTGCTGGATCGCTCGGGTTCGATGGCCGAGGCGGGCAAGATGGAGTTCGCCAAACAGGGCGTGCAGCTGCTGGTCGACGCGCTCGGTCCCGCCGATCGGCTGACGCTGATCTCGTTCGACGACGAGATCGTGACCGAGTTCGGCCCGGCGACGGTGACCGACAAGGCCGCCCTCAAGGCGAAGATCGCTGCGATCGCGCCGCGCGGGAGCACCAACCTCTATGATTCGCTCCAGGCTGGCTACAAGGCGATTTCGACTGCGAGTGAGCAGCTGCAGCGCCGCGTGATCTTCCTCACCGACGGGCTCGCGACAGCCGGGAACACCGATCCGAAGGCGATCGCCAAGATGTCCTCGGACTGGAACGCCAAACACCTCGGGCTCACCACCATCGGGCTCGGGAGCAACGTGTCGATCAGCCTGCTCCGTGGGCTGGCCGAGCAGGGCGGCGGCAACTTCTACTACGTCGAGAAGGTAGACGCGGTGAAGGAGGTCTTCACCGAGGAGCTCGCGTTCTTCGTCGCGCCGCTCGCCTACGACCTCGAGCTCACGTACACCGAGATGCCGACGTACTCGACCAAGACGGTGCACGGCACCAACCTCTGGACCAGCTTCGCCGGCGGCGGCAAGGTCTCGATTCCAAGCGTGTTCCTCGTCTCGCGCACCTCGACCAAACCGGGGCCCACCGGCGGTCGACGCGGTGGAGGCTCGGCGATCATCGCGGAGCTCGCTGCGACGGGGAAGCTGCCGACCTCGCTGCACGACGTGGCGAAGCTCTCGCTCAAGTATCGCACCCCCGGCTCGACCACGTTCGAGTCGCAGGAGGTCAAGGTCACCCACGACGGTGAGCCCGGCGTGTCGCCCGAGGGCGGCTCCTACGACAACAAGTCGGTCGAGAAGAACACCCTGGTGCTCGGCTTCTTCGTTGCGTTCCGCGATGCGGCCAAGCTCGCGCAGACCGACAAGGTCGCGGCGCGTACGCTGCTCGAGTCGTTCCAGACCAAGATGACCACCCGGCTCACCGGCTGGACGGACGAGGATCTCCTCGACGATCTGAAGATTCTCCAGAAATTCATCGACGTGCTGAAGACGGCAGCCTGAAGAGCAGGCACTCGCACCCTCGAACGTGAAAAGGCATCATCGGGGGATGCACCTCCCCACGGCGCCCGGGCGTCTGCCGGTCATCGGTCACATGGCCGCGTATGCGCGTGACCCGCTGAAGTTCCTCGAGCGGGCGTCGCGGCTCGGTCCGCTGGTGCAGATGGACTTCCTGAATTTCCAGTCGGTGCTGGTGAACGACCCGGAGCTGATCGAGCAGATCCTGGTGACCGAGCACCGTTCGTTCCAGAAGGACCGATACCTGCGCGATTTGAAGCGCGCGCTCGGGGAGGGACTGCTCACGAGCGAGGGAGACTTCTGGCTCCGTCAGCGCCGGCTCGCGCAGCCCGCGTTCCACAAGGAACGCATCGCCGAGTACGGCCGCACGATGGTGGAGTGCGCCGAGCACGAACTGTCGCGATGGCGGGAAGGCGAGGAGCGCGACGTCCACGCGGACATGATGCGCGTCACGCTCGACATCGTCGGCAAGACGCTGTTCGGTGCCGACGTGAGCGATCGCGCGGCCGAGGTCGCCCACGGCCTCGAGGGGCTGATGGAGCGATACGGCGATCCAGTCGCGATGGGCGTGCCCAACTGGGACAAGCTGCCGACCCCGCTCAATCGGCGGGTGGAGCGCGCGATTCGCAATCTCGATCGCGTCGTCCGGGACATGATCCGCGAGCGGAAGAAGCGCGGGGAAGGACGCGATCTGCTCTCGATGTTCCTCGCCGCCCGCGACGACGACGGCACCGGCATGAGCGAGCAGCAGCTCCGCGACGAGGTGCTCACGCTGTTCCTCGCCGGTCACGAGACCACGGCGATCACGCTCTCATGGACGTGGATGCTCCTGTCGCAGAACCCGCACGTCGCACGGAAGCTCCACGAGGAGCTCGACGCGGTGCTCGGGGGGCGCGCCCCGACAGCGGCCGACATGACGCGATTGCCGTACGCCGAACGCGTCATCAAGGAGTCGATGCGGCTCTATCCGCCCGCGTGGTCGCTCGGCCGCGAGGCGATCCGCGACGTGCAGATCGGCCCGCTCGCGGTGAAGAAGGGCACGAACCTGTGGATCGCGCAGTGGGCGCTCCACCGCGACGCGCGCTGGTTCGACGATCCCGAGCGGTTCGATCCCGATCGCTGGGCCGGCGACCTGCAGAAGCGAATCCCCAAGTACGCGTACTTCCCGTTCGGCGGCGGTCCGCGCCTCTGCATCGGCAACGCCTTCGCGATGATGGAGGCGGTGCTGGTGCTCGCCACCTTCGCGCAGCGGTTCCAGCTCGATCTGGTTCCCGGTCAGCTGCTCGAGGGAGTCCCGTCGATCACGTTGCGGCCGAAGCACGGCATCCGGGTGCGGCTCGCGCGCCGGAGGACGGTTCAGCCCACGGCTCTCCGCGCGATGGGCGACTGATCGAAGTGCGCGAGCAAGTCGCGCACGTCGTCGTAGACCGCGACCGCACCGTGGAGGTCCTCGTCGCCCCACCCACCGGAGCGCACCGCGACGAGGTCCACGTGCGCACGGGTCGCCGAGGTGACGTCGTACGGCGTGTCACCGAGCATCATCGCGCGGTCCGGTGAGGCGCCGGCCCGCGCGAGCGCGGCGACCACGATGTCCGGGTCCGGCTTGGAGTGCGCCGCGTCGTCGGACGAAGTCTTGGCGAGGAGGAGGTCGTCGATACCCGCAATCCTGGCGAGGGCCTTGGCCTCGTCCTCGTTCGACGACGTCGCCGCGACGAGTTGCACGCCGAGCGCGCGCACGCGCTCCATCAGCGGGCGAACCCCGGGGAACGGCCGCAGAGTCGGAAGGTAGTGCTCGGTGAAGCGGCGGGTCCGCGCCTCGGAGAGCTCTTTGCCCAAGGGCTCCTCCTTGGAGACGCCGCTCATCTTGGGCAGCAGCTTGTCTCCGCCCATTCCGATGAGCCGCCGCACCTCGGCGAAGGCCGCCGGAAAACCCGCGTCCGACAGCACGTCGACCCACGCTCGAGCATGCGCATCGTTGCTGTCGACCAGCGTTCCGTCGATGTCGAGCAGGAGCACCTCGAGCGGCATGCCCCTGCGATGCCGCGCACGAGCCTCGCGCTCGGATCAGCCGTAGATCTTGTGGTAGCTGGGGCGCTGTTGGATCCGGCCGATCCACGCGGCGACGTTCGGGTACTGGCTGAGATCGACGCCGATCATCGGCGCGATGGAGAGCGATGGTGCGATCGAGATCTCGACGATGGTGAAGCGGTCTCCGACCCAGTCGCGACCGGCGAGGTGTGCGTCGAGGGGCCGGAGGCAGCGCTCCACCTCCGCTCGGCCGTTGACCACCAACTGCGGGATGCGCTGGTCCTCGGGCAGGCGAATCGTGTGCGCGAAGATGTGCGCGAGCGCGGGCGAGAGATGCGCTGCGTTCATGAAGATCCACTGCGAGAGGCGACCGCGTTCGTGCGCGTCCTTCGGGCCGAGCTGCTTCTCGGGGACGCGGGCGGCGAGGTGCTCGAGGATCGCGTTCGACTCCCAGAGCACGAACTCGCCGTCGACCATCACCGGGACGCGGCCGGTCGGGTTGAGCGCGCGGTACTCGGCGGACCTGTGCTGCGCGGTCATCAGGTCGACCACGACGAGCTCGTAGGGGAGCCCCGACTCCTCGAGGCCGAACAGGGCGCGACGGGTGTTGGGGGAGAGCGGGAAACCGTGCAGGCGAATCATGGCGACGAATGGTACCCGCTCACCACGGGCCGGAAAGCTCCAGTTGCCACAGCTCGGCGGGATCGAGCGGCGCGTCGCGATCGACCACGAGGAACCCGCGACGCGGGTCGTCCGGGTCGAAGGCGAGGCCCTCGGCCTTCCGGTCGAAGAAGCCGGTGTCCGTGCGGACCCGTGCGCACCGGACCTGCTCACCGTCGATCACCCCGAGGACCACTCCGGTCACCGGACCGTCGTGGTACGCATCGGGCGAGGCCTCGGCGGCGGCCAGATAGAAGATCCGATCGGAGACGGCGACCGCGTCGGTGAACCCGAGGCGGACCCCGTCGATCGCCCCGAGGTCGTAGCCGACGACCGCGCTCGGCGAGGGCGCAGCGGCACCGTCGAAGAGGTACGCGAGCAGCGCGGCGATCGGGAGATCGGTGGTCGCGTCGACCGGGAGCAAATCACCACGTGGAGCGCCGTTCCCCCGGTTGAACATGCGCAGGAGCTCGCCGACGCGCGCCACTCCTTCGATGTTCAGCTCGCTGCCGGCAAACGCGGTCTCGCCGCGGAGCGAGGCATACAGCTCGGGAGCGTGCCGGGTGCGGACGTCGGGGTCTGCGGATCCGAGCCCACGCGCGACCACCACGTTCTCTCGGTGCGAGGTGGAGCCCGAGCCGAACGCGAGGAGGACCGGGCCGTCTGCCGTGGGGACGACCACGCACGCCTCGAGATCGAGCTTCTGCTTCTTGTTGCCGCGCGTCTCGTCGAAGAGCCGCTTTCCCTCCGCGTCGGCAGCGAGCGGAAACGAGGCGACCTCCGCGCTCGGATCGCGCGGATCGACCAACGCGAGGAAGTGCGCGTCGTCCTGCACGATGGCCAACCGCGGGCCGACCCAAGCGCTCGCCGACGCGGCGCGGACGTGCCCGGGCCGATCGAGAGACGGATCGGCGCCTGCCGTGTAGTGCAGAGAGCGCGGTGCACGCGCAACCGCGTCGAGCGAGGGATCGAAGTGCGCGCGTCGCATCTCCTTCGACGTATCATCCGCACCCGATGATCGTCGAGGAGAAGCTCGGGTACCTGCAGCTGCTCTTTCGCGTCCGCGGCAGCGTGCTCCCCCGGATCTTCCGGCGGGTGGTGGTCACCACGCTGATCGCGCTCGCGCTCACGCTGTTCGAGGCGGCGTATCCGCAGTACCGCCTGTCCCTCACCGCGACGCCGTTCACCTTGATCGGCGTGGCACTCGGTATCTTCCTCGGTTTTCGCAACAACACGAGCTACGACCGCTACTGGGAGGGCCGGAAGCTCTGGGGACAGCTGGTCAACACCAGTCGGATCCTCGGTCGGCAGTTCCTGCTGTTCCTCCACGTGCCGACCCTCTCGCCGAGCGAGCGCGACGAGGACCGCGGAGAGCTCGCGCGCATCCGCGTCGCCCAGATCGACATGATCCACCGGGTGATCGCGTTCGCGCACGCGCTCCGCATGCACCTCCGCCGTGAGGTCCCGTTCGACAAGCTGAAAGAGACGCTCCCGCCCGAGGAGGTCGAGGCGTTGCGCACCGATCGCAACGTGCCCGACGCGATCCTCGCCAGGCTCGCCGAGCGCATCCAGTCCGGCTGGCGTCGCGGGTGGATCGATCCGCTGCACGTCATGCAGCTCGACGCTTCGCTCGCCGAGCTGACCAACATCCAGGGCGGCTGCGAGCGGATTCGCAACACGCCGATCCCCTTCTCGTACAACGTGCTCATCCACCGCATCGTCGCGGTGTATTGCTTTCTCCTGCCGTTCGGTCTGTACGATACCGTCAAGCTCGCGACGCCGCTGGTGGTCTGCTTCGTCAGCTACTCGTTCTTCGGCCTCGACGCGATCGGCGACGAGATCGAAGACCCGTTCGGAACCGAGCTGAACGACCTGCCACTGCTCGCCCTCTCGACGACGATCGAGGGCGATCTCCGGGTGCGCATCGGGGAGCCGGCGCCGGCGGCCATCGAGCCGGTGAAGGATCAGCTGCTCTGACTACGGCTCTGCTTCTCGGCGACCGCTCGGCGCGACCGAAACGTGCGATGCTCGCTGGCGATGGGATACGGCGAGACGGTCGATGCGGTCGTGGGCCGGATGTCACGGCTCCTCCACCTGCGGAAGACCGACACCGATACGAGCCACGAGCTGACGCCCTACTTCGGGCTGCCGATGGACGAGCTGTTGCCGGCGCCGCCACGCCTTCCCGACGTGAAGCGCTCGGGACTTCGTCTTCCCTTCAGCTCGGTGGTGACCGAGACGCTCTCGTGGCGGAGCCTGCACGAGCCGCTCTCCGACGCGTACACGCGTCGACACCAGGGGCCGTACTCGTCGAACCTCACCGCGTACGCGCGATGGATCCACGAGAAGAACCACCGTCGGCGCTCGCTGCTCCTCTTCGTGCACGGGTGGCTCGAACCGGGCTCGTGGGTCGAGGAGGCGACGCTGATACCCAAGTGGTATCGCGAGCTCGGCGTCGACCTCGCGCACGTGCAGCTGCCCTTCCACGGTCGTCGGAGCGCGCCGGGACAGCTGTTCCACGGCGAGTGGTTCTGGACGGCGGATCTGGTGCGCTCGCTCGAGTCGGTGCGTCAGGCGGTGATGGACGTCCGCTCGATCATGGCCTGGTTCCGGGACTTCGGGTACGACGAGGTCGGCATCACCGGCCTGTCGCTCGGCGGCTGCATCACGATGCTCACGTCGTGCGTCGCGCCGCTCCCCGACTACTCGGTGCCGATGATCGCGCACCTCGAGCTGCCCGACGCGATCGAAGAGGCGCCGATCCTCTGGCGGATGAAACAAGACCTCGCGCGCTTCGGCATCGACGCCGCGCACCGCCGCGAGATCTTCACCCGCGTCCCGCTGTCGTCGTCACCGCCGCTGCTGTCTCGCGAAAAGCAGCTGTGGGTCGCCGCGCGCGAGGATGGGTATTTGAAGCCAGAGTTGGTTGAACAGCAGTGGCGCCGCTGGCACCAGCCGCCGATCCTGTGGATCCCGGGCGGGCACATGACGTTCCCGATCGCGCTCGCGGACATCACCCGCCGGATGAAGGAGCTGCCCCGCAAGACCGGGGGCGGCTCGGTTCCGCTGTAGAGTTCTGCGCTCAGATCACGACGACGTCACAGTCGAGTGCATCCGCGCAGCGGTCAACGAGCGAACGGGATGCGAGTTCCTCCTCGCGCGAGCCGTAGCCAAACTGGATTTGCTCGCCCGGCACGAGAACGAACTGAAGCTTGCGCCCAAACTCCTCGCCGATCTCAATCACGAGCGCCTCTCCAGGGGCCAGTGACCGAAGCCGTTTCGCGTGCTCGAGCGCGTCGGAGTGGTGTGCCCCGAAGATCGCCGCGGGTGCACGCTCGATGCGGGCAGCCCGAGCCAGTGCGCTCTTCGTGCCGGCCTGCGGATCGGAGCGCACCCAGGGGAAGACAACGGCGAGGCGACGTGCCACCTCTGCCGCGGGCGGCAGGGATCCTGTTCGAGGTCGGAGTTCGTGTGCCATGTCAGGGGTCCGATCAATTCGAGGGACTGCGGTCAACGTAGCCCGGTCTCCAGGGCTCCTTGATCAGTCCATCGATGTCTCCGTCGATGAGCCGTCGCCACAACTCGAGGACCCTCTCTTTCGACACGGGGAACATGTGACGCTCGCCTCCCTGTCCGAGATGCTCAAAGACGAGACGCCCGTCCCGGTGCGCTGACAGACTCCAGCCTGTGTCCTCATGCACGACCGCCACGTCACCGTGTTCGCGATCGGCAGATTGGAGTTCGTCGTAGAGGGCCGAGAGGCTGTCGAGGGTCGGGTTCTCTTCGCCCGAGCCATCCGAGTGGATCACACTGAACATTGCGTCTCCGATCTCCGGTTCGTCTGGCGGAGCATCCGCGACGGAACCGCCGACCTCGATGGTGGTTGTCGAGTAGGCGGCGGCGCCGGAGGCCGCGTCCAGCGGCTCGATGAGGTCCTTCAATCTCGAAGTCGGCGGTCGAGCTCGACGACCTGTTCGTCGTAATCGTAACGAACCTGCCCCAGCCGCTCGAGGAACTCGTGGCGCGGCCGCCGCGGACTCACCGACGCCTGCGAACCGAGTCACCGACGTCGGTGAACGGCGCTCGACCCCCGCATGGCGAAGAGGTCCGCGATCTGCTCGATCGGCTCCCCTGGCGAGCTGTCAGGGCCGGGAATCGGGATTTGCCGGCCCGTCTGCGCTAGTCTCTGGCGAATGGCGAAGGGGAAACCGCCGGCGTGGGCACTGGAGTTGGCGGCGCGCGTTGCGACCGGTGCCTCGACGAGCACCTCGCCCAGGAAGCCGACCGCGAACAAGAGCGCCAAGGCCGCCAAAAAGGTGAGCGCGAAACGGACGCGCGCGAGAGTCGGCCCGCCAGGTCAACTCGCGCGCGTGCTCGCGAGCGCCTCGTCGTTGCCGAGGACCGATCCGGTGTGGGTCGCCTGCGAGGCCCGGCTCAGCGGGCTCGTCGACACCGTTGGTAACGACACGAGCGCGCTCGCCGAGGTCCTGGGCGTCGATCGACGGTCGGCGCAGCGGCTGCGAGCGGCCTACGGCATCGAGCGCCGGCTCGTGAACGGCGAGTGGCGGTAGGGTGACTGTCCACTGGAGCAAGGCCGCTTGGTCACCCGATCGGGACCGCGACTACGGGATTCCTCGAGGTGTCCCGGCAGGAGCCCGAGGCGTCGCCATCCGTTTGCGAGGAGCCACGACCGGGCGGTAGCGATCGGCGGATCTCCCATCGCTCGCGGTAGGAGTACGTCGGCGCGATAGCCGTCGAACCAGGGCGCCGACGAGAAGGGATCGACCGCTGGCCCCATTTTCCCGATCCGCGCCATGTGGCGCGCGTGGTTTTCGAGCACGTAGCGGAGGCACCGTCGCACGGCGCTCGCGGTCTCGAGGACGCTCTCGTGATAACGATCCTGGAAGCGCGACCCGCGCGCGCCCATTACGCCGTTGAGCGCACGTGCGAAGCGAATGAGCAGCGCGCGGAGGCCGTTCGACATCGCGCGGCGGTCGGCGCCTTCGACAAGCATGTGCACGTGGTTGCCCTGCACGGAGAAGTGGGTGACCCGGAAGCCCGATCGCTTGCGCACCCCGCGGAACGCTTGGAGCAGGGGCTGGTAGCAGCGCTGGGCGCGCAGGTTCCAGGTGCCGCGTCGCATGCGCACGGTGACGTGATGCGGGTGGGACGGCGAGACGTCGGGCCGGCGCGCGTGAGGCATGCCGGCACGCCCGGTTCGCGGTCGACCGCGCGGACGGCTTGCCGGGTCGGGCCTCATCACGACCATATTTACGGCGGATATCGGTTCGATGGAAGCGCCGGGGGGCGCCCTTCGATTGCCCGGGCTCGTCAGAAGCGGCAAGGCACGGTCGTAGCCGTCACGCCGGCGTGGACTTGCAGCCGAGGACGATGTCGACGCTCTTGACCTTGTCGTTCTTCAGGTCGGTGCAGGTCGTGCCGTGGAAGGTGACCGTGTTGGTCGTCGCGTCGTAGGTCCAGCCGTTGGTCGGATCGCTCGAGATCTCTTTGGTGCCGTCGAAGAAGACGAAGATCTTGGTCGGATCGGGCGGGGTCTTGTCGAGCGTGTAGGTGCAGCCGAGCGCGGCGCCGGCGATGGCGGCCAGCGCGGCGTCGAGGGACGCCGCGTCTTCGGCTTTGTAGAACTTGGTCGCGCCGGTGGACGGCATGCCGCCCGCGACGGCGAACTTGTCGAGCTGCGGGCCGTCGACGCCGGCGCCGAAGCCGATGACCGCCGTCTTGACCCCGAGCTTGAGCAGATCGGCGATGAACTTCTCGGTCCCGACGTCGCCGCCCGCGGCGTTGCACCCGGCTTGTGCGCCGTCGCTCACGAGGAGCACGTAGTTGCCGCGGGTCTTGTCCTTGAGCGAGGCGGAGCCGCTCACCTGCTGGAGGGCGGTGTCGATGTTCGTGACGCACGGACCGTCGGGGTAGAGCGGATCGGTCGTCTTCAGCGCGTTGGTCAGCATGGTCGAGATCTTGGTCTCGTTGCCGGGCCCGGGCTCGACCGGGATGGCGGCCTGCGCGCACTGGGCGGAGTCGGTGTCGGGGAAGAGCGTGATGCCGAAGCGAATCTTCGCCGTGTACTTCGTCATCATCGTCTTGAGCGCACCGACGGCGACGCCCCACTTGGTCGAGGCGCCGACGGCCGATTTCATCGAGCAGGAGCGATCGAGCGTGATGAGCATGTTCGGCGGGATGGCCGTGGCGGTCGCCTTCTGCGAGCCGCAGTCGCCGCCGGGGATGCACTTCTTGGTGGCGTCGCACTTCATGCCCGAGGGGCAGTCGCCGTCGGCGCCGCAGGTACCCTTCTCGATGCAGGTGTTGTTGACGCTGCAGAACTGGGTGCCGGTGCACGCGGGCCTGCAGCCGACGTTGAAGCCGCTGTCGTCGCCGCTGCCGTCACCGCTGACGCTCGCGTCGGTGGGGTTCATCCCGTCGTCGGGCGAGCCGTCGGCTCCGCCACACGCGACGAACCCCAGGGCCGCCGCGAACATCGAACCCGCCAACAGGACACGCGCCGCCCTACCCATGGCACCCTCCAAAGCTGCAACTTCACATACCCCCGTCCCGCCTTCGGCGGATCCCGGGAGTGGTGCAGAATGGCGAGTATGACACGAGACCTCGCCGTGGCGCTCGTCGCACCGGCGGCGATCGTCGGCGCCGCGATCCTCGTGGCGCCCCACCTCCGGGTCTCGGCCGGGGTGGCCGACGCCCTCACCTTCGGGTGCGCCGCGGCGGTGGCGGTGCTCGGCGTTGCGCTGGGGACGAAGAAGCCGCTCCCGCCCGCGGTCGTCGCCACCGTCGACGCGCTGGCGATCGCGGTGCTCGGCGCGCTCGCGCTGCTGCGCGTCAAGAGCCCGTGGGTCTCCCCGGTCGTCGACACCTGTCTCTTGGCCCTCGCCTGGGCGACCGGCGGGGCGATCGGCGCGCGCATCGAGCACCCAGGTCACCTGCTGCCTGCCGCCGCGGTCGCCGCCGCCGCGGACATCGTGTCGGTCGCCTCGTCGTGGGGCCCTTCGCACGCCATCGCGTCGAGCGAGCGTGCGCTCGCGCTGCTCGCGATCTCGTTCCCCGTCCCCGGAACCCGCGTGGTCGCTCCCGCACTCGGGGTCGGCGATCTGGTGTTCATCGCGTTGGTGCTCGCCGCGGCGCGCGCCCACGCGTTGCCCGTGCGGCGCATCACGGTCCTCGCGCTCGTCGGTGTGCTCGTCGCCGGCTTCGGCTCGGCGCTGCTCGGGCGCGCGGTTCCGGCGTTGCCGACCATCGGCCTCGCAGTGATCGCCTTCGTCCCTGAGGCAAGGCGCCTGCGACGAAAGGATCGCACGGTCGCCACCATCGCGATCGGCGTCTCGGTGGCGGTCGCGGTGTTCGGGATCGTCAACGCGCTGCGCGCGCCGATGTAGTCTGGGCGCGTCATGGCCATCGTCTACGCCCATCGCGGCGCCTGTGTGGAGCTCCCCGAGAACACGCTGCCCGCCTTTCGACGCGCTCTCGAGCTCGGGGTCGATGCGATCGAAACCGATGCCCACGTCACGCGCGACGGTGTGGCGGTGCTCGCACACGACGACCACGGCGCCCGCATGTGCGGGGTCGATCGGCGCATCGCCGATTGCACCTGGGACGAGGTGAAGACCTGGGACGCCGGTTGGGGTCACCACGACAAGACCGGGTTTCGGCCGTTCATCGGGCGCGACTACCGGATTCCGTCGCTCGAAGAGGTGCTGCGCACCCTGCCCGAGGCGCGCCTCAACCTCGACGCCAAACAGCGTGATCCCCGCGCGGTCGATCGCATCCTCGAGACCATTCGAATCGCGCGCGCAGAGGACCGGGTGAACCTCGTGAGCTTCCACGCCGCGAACGTTCGTCGGGTCCGCGAAGCGCGTTGGCGCGGCGGCACCGGGCTCTGCCAACGCGAGGTCATCCGCCTGATCACCCAGCCCATCGCGGTGCTCCGTCGCATCAAGCTCGGTGGCGACCGCGCGCAGGTCCCCGCGCGGATGGGCCCGATTCGGTTCGACACGCGCGGCTTCGTGGTCAAGGCGCACACCCTCGGCTTGAAGGTGGACTACTGGGTCATCGACGATCCGGAGGAGGCCAAGCGCCTCGTCGACCTCGGAGCCGACGGCATCATGACCGACGATCCGGCTCGGATCGTTCCCGCGGTGAAGGGCCCACGATGACGCTCGTCCTCCAGCGCATCGTCGATGGGGCGTGGGTGCCGTGGACGATCGAGGACGCCGACGGAAAGCTCGATTTCCGCGCAGGCCTGCCGGGTGCGTTCGGCTACGACCAGGCCGCGCACGTGCTCCGGGCGCTCCAGGCCGACGGAGCGCGCGCGATCGACTTGCTGCCACTGGCCCTGCCGACCAGCTGGATGGTCAATGCCAAGGCCACGTCCCGCACATTCCGTGCGTGGCTCACGCCGCCAGCGCGGGTGTCGTGGCAGGTGCTGCTCGACTTGCTGCCATTCGACGCATCGCTCGAGAGCTGGGCGGAGAGCGAAGATCGGGACCAGATCGTCGAGCGGGTGTCCCGGCTCGCGGCGATCGAAGGCGCCGGTCTCGCCGCGGTGTCGAAGGTGCTGGCGCTGCTCCGTCCCCAGCTCGTGCCGTTGATGGACGATGCTGCCATCGCGTTCGCGATCGGCGCGGTGGCGATGCCGGACGAAGCCGATCGCGCCACCGCCGGCGCCGAGTGCTTCGCGCCGATGATGGATTGGTTCGCCGCGCAGGCGCTCGCCGGCGAAGCGGAGCTCGTCCAAATCGCCGCGCGGCACCGAGCTTGTGTGCTCGACGCCGCGCAGGTGTTGGACCGCTTGTTGTGGATGGACGCGTGGGGCGTGCGTTACCGCACGCCGCGAGTCACTTCACGATAACGCGGTCGGTGGTGAACTTGAAGTACGCGGTATACGCCGCATCCTTCAAGCACGCGTCGAACTCGGGGGTACCTGCGTTGTAGGTCTTGCCGGTAGTCCCCGTCGCCTTGCAGCGATCGACGATCTTGGTCGTCGTCGACGAGCGGGAGAGCGTGTAGGTCGGACCGGTGCCGACGGCCGCCGCAGTCGGATCCTCGGTGTCGGGCTGGCGTGCGTTCACGACCGCAACGAACCCGCCGAAGATCCGGCATCCGCCGATCAGCACGTCGAGCAGCGAGTTGGCCGTAGTGTAGCCCTCGACGCAGTTGGCGCTGCCTCCAGGGAGAAGGGCGCTCGGAACGGGCACTTTGGACAACGAATACGCGCTGACCCCGCCGCACAGCTGACCGTTGCTCATCGTCGCGAAGCTTTGGAGCGTGGGATCGAGCTTCTCGCTCGCGAGGTGACCCGGGGTCGTTCCGGTCGACACGGTCGGGGTGCTCGCCGCGCCGATCGTCGACTTGATCCGGACGTTGGAGAGGTTGAGCGGCGAGACCACCCCGGTGGAGAACTGGAGCATCAGCGTCATGTTGCCTGGACCCGCGGTGAGCGCCTTGGCGGTGATGCTGCCGGTGATGAGACCACTCGCGGTCGGATTGCGCGACGAGTCGATGGTGAGCGGATCGACTGTGTACCACCAGTCGAGATCGCTGGCCCCGTTGTACGTGACGCCTGTCGGTGCCGCGACGGGCTTGCCCCCAAGGCTGCCGATGGTGACCGATGGATCGCTGGTGCCGGTCAGATCGTCGAGGCCGAGGAACTTGAACAGCACGTTGGTCGAGCCGTCCTTCACCCCGTTGTTGAGCCCGTCACGGATGGTGGTCTGTCCCGCCGAGGCGATCGCCGAGCCGAGCTGGTTCTTGGTACAGAAGGTGTCGGTGCCAAACTGCATGTCGAGCGAGTTCGCGCGATGCTCCTGTTCGAACTTGCAGCTCGAGTCGCAGCCGTCGAGATTGGTCTTGTTGCCGTCGTCGCACTGCTCGCCAGCCTCACGAACGCCGTTGCCGCACACGGCCACGACGATCGTTTTGCAGAGGCTGTCGCACGTGCCGCTCGCCGGCGGATCGCACTGCTCGCTCTTGGCGGTATCCACGCAGGAGTCGCCACAGGTGGACGACTTGCAGGTTCCCGCGACGCATACCGCGCCTGTGCCGCACGCGGCGCACGCGGCGAGCGCGGTGCCCGGCGAGCACTTTTGTCCGGTCTTGCCGCCAACGGTGACGTTGCCGCACGTCTCGGTGCCGTTGCACGGATTGCCGTCGTTGCACGAGTCGGTCGGGGTCTTGCTGCAAGAGAACTTGCAGGTGCCGCTCTCGCAACCGGTGCCGGGACCGTTGCCGGTGCCGAAGTCGCAGTCCTCGCCGGCCTCGACGACGCCATTGCCGCACACCGCCGTGGGGGAGACGCAGACGCCCGTCTTGCAGACGAGACCGCTGCCGCAGGCAGTGCCGTCCGCAGCGGCGGTGGCCGCCTGACACTTCTGGCCGGTCTTGCCCGAGACGGTCACGGTCTGGCAGGTCTCGACGCCGTTGCAGAGGTTGCCGTCACTGCACGTGTCTGCGGTCTTCGAACACGAGAACGTGCAGTCGACCTGGCAACCCGTGCCGGCACCGTTGCCGGTGCCGAAATCGCACTGCTCGCTGCCGCTCACCACGCCGTCGCCGCAGCTGCCGGCGGTGCACACGCCGGCCTTGCAGACCCCGCCGGTGCCGCAGGTGGTCCCGTCCGTGAGCGGCGTCTTGGCGCTGCACTTGTGCGTCGTGTCGTCGCACGTGCTGGTGCCCGCGCAGACGTCGCCGCTCGAACAGTTGCGCGCAGTGTCGGTCGACTTGCAGCTGAACTTGCAGCTGTCGCAGCCGTCGCCGTTCGTGGTGTTGGCGTCATCGCACTCCTCGGTGCCATTGACCACGCCATCACCGCACGTGAGGTCCACGCACAGGGTGCCCTTGCAGTACTTGGCGTCGCCGCACGTCGTGCCATCTGCCGGTGGGGTTCCGGTCGCACACTTGTTGTCGGTGCCGCAGGTCTCGGTGCCGTTGCAGGGGTTGCCGTCGTTGCACTTCTTGTCGCCGTCGGGTCCGGGTTTGCAGGTCAGCGTGCAGTCTGCCTCGCAGCCGTCACCGCTGACCGTGTTGCCATCGTCGCACTGCTCGACAGCCTCTTTGAACCCGTTGCCACACACCGGGTTGTCGTTATCGGGGCCGCCTTCGGTGCTCGTCTCGGCGCCCGCATCGACGTCATCGGCGGGGGCGAGGTCTTCGCTGCCGCCGCCGCAGGCCGTCGGCGCGCTCACCATCCAGACGAGACCGAGAGCGACCGAGGCGAACGAAGCGGCGCGAAGAAAGGAACGCATGCGAGACCTCCCAATGGTCGGTCAAACTAGCATGCGGCACTGTTCCGAAATCAAACACGGTGTGACGACTTCCGTGTCCTCCGCACGCGGACGCCCACACTGTTCGCCGCGCCGCGGCATGGGCACGGTCGCACCTACACAGGTCTCAGCGCTTCGCCTGACGGGCGGCGGGATCCTGCTTGTAGTAGAGCGCGAGCTGCTCGTAGAGCTCGGGGTGGTTGTTTTTGAGCTGAACCGGCTTCTCGAAGAACGTCTCGGTGACCACCGCGAAGAACTCCGCCGGATTGGTCGCGCCGTACTTGTCGACGATCGTCTTGCGGTGACGCGCCTCGTCATCGAGCAACTGCTCGTACTCGCGCCCGAGCACTTCCGCCCAGGGAGCATAGTTCTGGCGTTGACTGAGGACCGGCGCGCCGTCGCTCGAACCGTCCTCGTGATCGAGCGCGTGGGCGAATTCGTGGATCACGACGTTGTGCCTGTCGCGGGGATCGCGGGCGCCCTTGAGCACGTCGTCCCAGGAGAGCACCAGCACGCCGCGCGTGGAGGCCTCGCCCAGCCGAGCCTGTTCCCCCTCGACGACGATGCCACCGGCGGCGTTCGTGGTCTTGGACTTGAATGCGGACGGGTACACGAGGATGACGTCGATCGCCGGGTACGGATCGCGATCGCGCCCGAGCAACAGCAGGCACGCCTGCGCGGCGATCGTCACCCGAATCTCGTCGGTGAGCTCGAGGCCTCCGCAGCCCTCCATCGACTTCTCGGCGACGAAGATCTGGATGTACCCATCGAGGTCTTTGCGCTGCTCCGGCGAGAGCGTCTTCACGTAAGGCACGTTGCGCTCGACGAACCCGCGCCACGCGTCGGGGAACGGCTCTGCGCGCAGTTTGTCGCGGCGACGTTTGGCGAACCAGTCGAAGATCACGCGCGCTCCAGGGCACGAAAGCGGAGCGGCTGCGCCACGTTCTTCACCGTCGCCGACCGCTCCTCCCCGAACGCGAAGCGATGGCCGCCCGGGAGCAGATCGATGACCTCGCTCATGACGAGGATCTCGTCGCGATGCGCCGCGCCCTGCAGCCGTGCGGTGTTGTTCATCCCCGACGAGAAGCCGGTGAAGTTCCGGTTCGGCCCGAACGTGCCGACGAACAGCGGCGCGAGGTGGACGCCGATGGTGACGCCGAGGCCTTCTTCGCGGAGCGCCTCGAAGCCCGGGCGCTGACTGAACGCCCGCGTCATGTCGCGAACGTCGAGCGCGAACGAGAGCGCTGCTGCCAGCCGCTCGCCTGGGCCGTGGTCGTAGAACGGTGGGCCGAACAACGCGATGATGCAGTCGCCGACCATCTTGTCGAAGACGCCGCCGTGGTCGAACGCGAGCTGCACGGCGTCTTGACTCCACGCCTCCACGAGCTGCGCCACGGCGCTCGGCGTTCGCAGCACCTGTTCGCTGAGGCGGGTGAACCCGGCGATGTCGGCGTAGACGATCGCGACCATCTCCTCGCGCGCGGCGAGGTAGCGCGACTCGTAGTCGTCCTCCTGGAGCAGGCGCCCCACGTCCTCGGGGCGGAACGAGGCGGCGAGCCGCCGCCACTCCTTGTTGAAGTCGACCACCCGTTGCCGGATGAAGCCGACGAACCCGGCGAGGAGCTCGCGATCGTAGGTGTTGAAGGCGCCGTTCTTGGCGGTGGCGACGACCTTGCCCACGCGCACCGCGTTGGTGACGCCCGAGATGAGCACCTCCTCCTGCCCGTCGGTGGCGAAGCCGAGGCGCGTGAGCAAGTCGGTGGACCTGCCGAACAACCACTCGCGACCGAGCGCGCGGAGCTCGTGCGCCTCGGCGCCGCTCATGGTGTCCAACGCGAGCTCGCCGTTCTCGAACAGCTGCACCTGGAGGGTCGTCTCCGATCCCTCCTGCGCTACGTACGCGAGCAAGAGCCGCTCGATCGGCGTCGCCTTCGACAGCACGGAGACAGCCTGACGGAGCCCCTCGGAGAGCACGCGGTGCCGGAGGGCGTCGCCGAGCTCCATCATCACCTTGTGCTTCTCGCGCGCGGCTTTGATGGTGAAGAGGAAGTTGTCGAGCTCCTCGCAGGCGATGTCGAGCAGCTCGTGGAGGTGGTCCGGGTCTTCGGCCTCCATCGAGTCGCGGGGCACGAGCACGCCGGCGCGACCGAACCACTCGCCGGCGACGTCGAGCGGCTGGGCGATCACCAGATCGTTTCCGATGGTGAGCGTGAGCACCTCGCGGGTATCGTCGGCGGTCCTCGCCGAGACGACGCCCCAATCGGGAATCACCACGTCCTTCGGCGTGCGGAACACCGAGAGCGCGAGGTCTTCGTCGTAGCTCTGGACGAACGCCGCCCGTGCCCCGATCAGGTCGCAGATGCGCGGCAACATCCCGCGCATGACCTCGGCCAACGGCTTGCGCGCGAGGAGACCCTCCTCGATGAGGTCGTCGACGAGCCCTCGCAGCTGCAAGAGCTGGCGCAGCTTGCGTGAGTCCTCGTACTCGTCCTTGGGGTCTGCCCCCTTGCCATCCACACCCGCCATGCCTTGGATGATACCGAATGACCGAATCGCTCCGTGAGGGAAGGTTCGTCCCCCTGGGTCCTCTCGGAGAGGGCACCCAGGGCAAGACCTTCGACGGGGTGGACAAACGCGAGGGCAAACCGGTCGCGATCAAGCGTTTCGACGTTCGCGGCGCCCGCGCCTGGAAAGACGTGGAGCTCGCCGAACGCGAGGCTCGGGTCCTCCGGGAGCTGAGTCACCCGAAGCTGCCAGCCTACGTCGACCACTTCGAAGAGGACGGCACGCTGTTCCTCGTCATGGAGAAGATCGAGGGCGAGAGCCTCGCCGCGTTGCGCAAGAGGGGCGCGGTGCTCTCGGAGGACGACGTGGTGCGCCTGCTGCGCGACGCCGCCGAGGTGCTCGCCTACCTGCACAGCCGAGCCCCCGCCGTCATCCACCGCGACCTCAAGCCGGGGAACGTCATCCGGCGGCCCGACGGCTCGTTCGCCTTCGTCGACTTCGGCGCCGTGCGCGACAAGCTGCGTCCCGAGGGCGGGAGCACGGTGGTCGGAACATTCGGGTTCATGGCGCCCGAGCAGTTCCAAGGGCGGGCCCTTCCCTCGTCGGACGTGTACGCGATCGGCGCGACCGCGCTGACCATGCTCACGGGAACCGATCCGGAGAACCTCCCGCACAAGGGCTTGGGCATCGACGTACGCGCCGCGCTGCGCGGTCGCACGAGCGAATCGCTGATCGACGTGCTCGAGCAGATGCTCGAGATCGACCCCGATCGACGTCCCTCGGAGATCGCCCCGTTGCTCGACCGGTTCGGGGGAGACCGCAAATCGAGGAAGCCCAAGCGCGCGCGCTGGGAAGACGAGATCGGCGAGCGCATCGAAGAGGGTGCGCGGGTGTTCGAGCGGCAGATGAAGGACGCGGCGAAGAAGTGGGAGCACGACGCCCGTCGCTTCGAGCACGAGTCCCGGGAGCGAGCGCACGACGACAAGCACGCGCGCCGCGAACGCCGCCAGCGGGAGCGCGAGGAGCGCCGCGCCGCTCAGTTCCGACGAAGACACGGGCGAGCACGTGGACCGTTGCCCTGGCCGATCGCGTTGGTCGCGACGCTCGGCCTCGCCCTCGCGATCCCCGTGGTGGCGGTGGTCCTCAAGGTCTTCCTTCCGCTGCTCTTCTTCGTGCTCTCGCTGTTCTTCGGGCGGAAGAACTTCGCCGCCGCGACCGCGAACGTTCGCCTGGCGGCCGATCGCGCGATCGAGAACTTGCGGCGCGCGCAGCTCGTGGTCCAGCGGGGTTTCACCCCTCCACGCGAGGAGGAACAGGAACGGGTTCGCGTCGGGCCGGCGGACGAGCCGCGCATGCGCGTCGCCCCCGAGGACGAGCGACACGACGCGGTCTCCGAAGCCGAGCGCGAGGCGGAGGAGCTCCTCGCCGAGGAGCGATCGCACAAGAAGAAGTAGTACGCTCGCCCCCGCGATGACGCGGCCCCCGCACGAGCTGCTCAGCCTCCTGTCGCCCACCGAACGGGTCTCGTTCGAGCTCGCCGAGCTGGTCAACGAGCACCTCCAGCCCGCCCAGGCGGCGTGGAACCGCGCGTTCATGGGCGCGATGATCTGGAGCGCGGGCGGTCGACGGTTCCACGTCGAAGGGCTCGATCGCCTCGCGTCGAAAGGCCCGAGCGCACGCCTCTTGCTCGTCGCCAATCACCGCTCGTTCTTCGACTTCTACGTCATCACCGCGATGCTGTTCTGGCGCACCAACCTGTCGCGCCGAATCTTGTTCCCCGTTCGCTCCAGCTTCTTCTACGACCACCCGGTGGGGCCGCTGCTCAACGCGGCGATGAGCGGCATGGCGATGTTCCCGCCGATCCTCCGCGACCGGCATCGCACGAGCTTCAACCGCTGGAGCATCCAACGTTGCGTCGAGGAGCTGGAGAAGCCCGGCACGATCATGGGCCTCCACCCCGAAGGCACGCGCAACAAGAGCGACGACCCGTATTCGTTCCTCCCGGCGCAGCCCGGCGTGGGGAAGGTCGCGCTCGAGACCACGGCGCCGGTGGTCCCGATCTTCATCCACGGACTCACCAACGATCTGCGCGACGAGTGGCGCCGCAATTGGCTTCAGCCCGCGGCGGCCCACCCCATCACTCTGATGTTCGGACCCGATATCGAGTTTTCCGATTTACGCGCACAAGGTAGCCGCGCGGCGACGCAGAAGCGCGCCGCCGATCGCACCCTCGCCGCGATTCGCGCGCTCGCCGAACAGCACCGGAGCCGCTGATCAACCGCCGAAGTTCTGGGTCCAATAGTGTTTGTATTTGGCGCTCGGGTTCTGTCCGTACCCGACACCGAGATACTTGAAGTCCTTGTCCATGATGTTCGAGCAATGGCCCGGGCTCTTCATCCACTGGCCCATCGTGGACTCGGCGCTGTCGTTGCCCGCGGCGATGTTCTCGCCGCTGTAGCTGCCGAAGAACCCCGCTCCCTTCATCCGTTGGCCCGGCTGCGTGCCGTCGGGGGACGTGTGATCGAAGTAGTTCTTGGCCGCCATGTCGGCGCTGTGACCGCGGGCTGCGGTCTGGAGCGCTGCGTTCATCGTCATCGGCGGCGCTGGCGGAAACGCCTTGTCGCCGCACATCGCGCCCATCGCGCGGTATTGGTTGACCAACGCGAGGATCTTCTCCTCCAACGAGGCGGCCCCCGGCGTTGGAGGGGCGGGCACGGGAGCAGCGGTCGTGGTCGGCGCAGGAGCGGCGGTCGCGGTCGGCATCGCGGTCGGGACAGGGAAGCCCGGGATGGGGAACGGCAGCCCGCTAGGCATCGGGGGCATCGCCCACCCGGGCGGGAATACCAGGCCGTTCGGCGTGAACGCCGGACCGAGCACCACCTCGGGACCAGGCATCGGAGCCGCCGTGGGCGCGGGTGCCGCTGCGGTCTGGGTCGGCGTCGGGGGCAACGGCGTCGCGGGCGGCGGCGTGTACGTCTGCATCTTGCGCGGCTGACACGCGACCCACCCGGGCACACAGAGGAGAGCGACCCCGACGACGACGAGCTTCCGGACCATGGTCTGCAGGCTACCGATCACCGGCATGTCGTGTCGATTCTGGCCTTGGCCCGGGTCTCGTCCATCAGGAGGGTCGTGGCGCTGGCCTGGGCCTTTCCGGCTGCCGTCGGATCGAGCGCGCCGCCGGCGGCCGCCATGTCACGCCGCACCTTCGCGGCTTGGGTGAGCACCCCCGAATACTCCGAGGCGATCGCCTTCACCGTCTCGTCTTTGACGTCGAGGGCCTGGAGGTCGGCCGCGCCTTTCTCGAACCCGAGGGCCTGGGTCTCGAGATCGGCGGGCGTTTGATCGCTACGGCCGAACGCCTCGGTGAGCGAGGCGTGCAGAGGCCCCACCGTCTGCACCAGCTTCTGGCAGTCGGGGCCGCGGTCCTTGCTGCACCCGAAGGTGCCTCCGAGGGCGCCGAGCAAGAGCACGATCGCGAGGTGCGGCTTCATCGGGTATAGCCTACCCGGAAAATGGACCGTCGAGCCTTCCTGCTCTCCCTCTCGGCCGCGGCGATCGCGTGCCGCCGGGGACGGGAGTCTTCGACGCTCTGCTTCGCGGCCGCGAGCACCACCGACGCGCTCACCGAGCTCGGTCGCGAGCGAGCGGTGCGCTTCTCGTGGGGCTCGTCAGGCGATCTCGCGAGACAGATCCTCGCAGGCGCGCCGGCCGAGTTGTTCCTCTCGGCCGACGAGGCGCGCGTCGACGCGTTGGAGAAGGCCGGTTTGGTCGCGTCCCGCCGCGACCTGCTCGCCAATCGGTTGGTCGTCGTCGTGCCGAAGGACAGCCCTGCGAAGCTCGCCTCCGCTGCCGAGCTCGTGAGCCTCTCCAAGATCGCGATGGGGGATCCGGCCACGGTCCCCGCAGGTACCTACGGCAAGCAATGGCTCGAGCGCGCGGGCGCGTGGAGCGGCCTCGCTTCGCGCATCGTCCCCACGCTCGACGTCCGCGCCGCGCTCACGGCGGTCGAGGGCGGAGCCGTGGACGCGGCGATCGTCTACCGCACCGACGCGGCGATCTCGCGCAACGTCCGCGTCGCCTTCGAGCCGAGCGAACAACCGCGGATCGTCTATCCCCTCGCGATCCTCACGCGGGCGCGCCCGGCCGCGCGAGCGTTCGCCGACTACCTCGAGAGCGCCGAAGCGCGGAAGGTGTTCGCGCGACACGGGTTCGCCTTCCCATGACCGGCGACTTCGGCATCGTCACGTTCACGGTCTTCGCCGCGGCCGTCTCGACCGCGGTGATCGCGATTCCCGGCGTCGCGGCCGGGTATTTTCTGGCGCGTCACCGCGGCGCCACCCGCGGTCTCTTGGAGACGTTCCTCGCGCTGCCGCTCGTGCTGCCACCGACGGCCGTCGGCATGATGTTGTTGCACTTGCTCCGGCCGCGCGGCGCGCTCGGTCACCTGCTCGAATCGATCGCGTTTCCGGTCGTGTTCACCTGGCGAGGCGTGGTGATCGCGACCGCCGTCATGTCGTTCCCGTTGCTGGTCCGCTCCGCGCGCACCGCCTTCGAGGAGGTCGATCCGCGCCTGCTCGACGTCGCCCGCACGCTCGGGGCGACGCGGCTCTCGGCGTTCACGCGGGTCGCGTTGCCGCTCGCCCGTCGGGGAGTCACCGCGGGATTGCTGCTCGCGTTCTCTCGCGCGCTCGGCGAGTTCGGCGCGACCATCCTCGTCGCCGGCAACATCGAAGGAGAGACCCAGACGCTCGCTCTCGCCATCTTCCACCGCACGCAGATCGGCGACGACACCGGTGCCATGCGGCTCGTCGGCGTGACCGTCGTGCTCGCGTTCGCGGCGGTGTGGACCACCGAGCTCCTCCTCGGCAAGAGGAGCGCCGCACGATGATCGAGCTCGATTGCGCCATCGATGCCGGCACGTTCCACCTCGAGGTGCGGGCGAAGCTCGACGCCGAGGTCGTCGCGGTGCTCGGTCCGTCGGGGAGCGGCAAGAGCACCTTGCTCGAGGCCATCGCAGGACTGCGGCCCGCCCAGGGAACGATCCGCGTCGGCGGCGAGCGCCTCGACGGGCGCCCACCCGAGCAGCGCCGCGTGGGGTGGGTCCCCCAAGACGTCGCGCTCTTTCCGCACCTCGACGTGCGCGCGAACATCGCCTTCGGCGCCCGCCTCCCTGCCCCGCGCATCGCGCAGATAGTCGAGATCCTCGAGCTCGCAGCGTTGCTCGATCGGGACCCGGACACGCTCTCGGGCGGTGAACGGCAGCGCGTCGGATTGGCCCGCGCGCTCGCCGCGGACCCTCGCGTGCTCCTCCTCGACGAGCCGCTCGCCGCCGTCGACGTGGTGCATCGCACACGGATCGTGCCGTGGCTCATCGCGATCCGCCCCGGCGTTCCGATCCTGCACGTCACCCACGACCTCGGCGAGGCCGCGGCGCTCGCGACCCACGCGTTGATCCTCCGCGAGGGCCGAGTGCACGCCCAAGGCCCCGTCGAACGGACCCTGACCGCGGCGTACGCGGTGGTGCCCGATCTCGCGCTCGACAACGTCATCACGGGAGAGGTCCGCGCGGACGGCCTGTTCCATGTGGCAGACGGCGCCCTCGCCGTCCCGCGAGGAGCGACTCCCGGTGTCGCGGCCTACGCGATCTCGGCCGACGAGATCATGCTCGCAACCAAGCGGCCCGAGGGCCTTTCGGCCCGAAACGTCCTCGAGGCACGCGTGCTCGCGATCGACGGCATCGACGCCCACGACGCGATCGTGCGCGTCTCGGCGCTCGGGCACGAGCTCCGGGCGAAACTGACCGACGCGGCGATCGACGAGCTCTCGCTCGCGGCCGACGCGCCGGTGTTTCTCGTGATGAAGTCACACGCCCTGCGGCGCGTGCGTTAGAGCACCGTTCGGTGCTCTAGCTCGCGTACTTCTCGATCAGCTTGCCGAGGCGCGGGATGGCCTGCTCGACGTGCTTCTTCGCGGTCGGACGGAGCTTCTCGTACGTGCCCTTCACCACCGCGCTCTTGGCGTGTTTGGCCTTCGCATCGGTGATGCCGAGCAACGCGTCGGCGGCGCGCGCGGTGTTGGCCGTGAAGTGCGCCGAAACAGACTTGCTCTGCGCGACCGCTTCTCCGTGGATCGGTTCGAGCGCTTTGGCGAACTCGGGGAGGAGATCCTCGACCACGTGCCGGACGAAGCCCGGTTTGACGCCCTTCACCGCGCCGTACCCCGCCTTGATTGCGAGGCCGGAAAGGCCGCTCTTGTCGGCGACTTCTTCGTCGATCAGCTTGCAGCAGTCGTCGACGATGGCGGGCTTTTTGGACGGATCGGTGAGGCTCTCGGTCAGGGTCGGCATGGCGGGCAGGGTCCTACCGCAGCAACGGCCGGGTTGAAAAGAGCCGGCCGTACCGGCGTAAACTCGCTGAATGGAGGGGGGGGAGCCCAGCGAGGAGGAGGCGACGACCACCGAGCCCCAACGGCCCGGGGCGGGTCGGCGACGGGTGGCCCTGTTCGCGCGCGGCGATCTCGTGGGCGAGAGCTACGAGGTCCTCGACACGATCGGCGAGGGCGGCATGGGGCAAGTCGTCGAGGCCTTCGATCGGGCGCTCAACCGCCGCGTCGCGATCAAGGCGGCCTGGCCCGGGAACGAAGCGGCGCTCCGCAAAGAGGCGCAGACGCTGGCAGCGCTGCGTCATCCGAGCATGGTCGTCGTGCACCATCTGGCACGACACGAGAGCATCGAATACGTGGTGATGGAGCGGGTCTACGGCGTGTCCCTCGCGCAGCACATGTTGCGCAGGGCGCGTGCGAACAAGACGTTCTCCGTCCCCGAGGTGCTCGACATCCTCACGGGCATCGCCGAGGGCCTCGCGGTGGTGCATCGCGCGGGCATCGCGCACCGCGACGTCAAGCCGTCCAACGTGATGCTCGCCCCGGGGAATCGCGTGGTGCTGATGGACTTCGGTCTCTCGCTGTCCGAGGCCGATCGAGGCAGCGGCGCCGGTCCTACCGGCACGCCCGGGTACATGGCGCCCGAAGCCATCCTCGACGACGCGCGGAGCGGCGGACGGTATCTCGTCGACATCTACGCGTTCGGGGTGCTGGCGTTCGAGGTGCTCACGCTGCACACGCCATTTCCCGGTCGCACGCGGGTCGACGTATGGAGCGCTCACCTATCGGCCGAACCTCCGGATCCTCGCGCCCAAAGAGCGGACACGCCGCCCAAGCTCAGCGAGCTCGTCCAGTCGCTGATGGCCAAGGCACCCGAGGACCGGCCGGACAGCATCGAGACCGTGCTCGTCGACCTGCGCGAGCTTCGCGGTTCGAGCTCCGAGCCGTCGCGAGCGCAGAGTCTCTCCGTTTTGATCGTCGACGACGATCCCGACCTCGCCGCCCTGATGCGCGCGCACGTGCGCAAGACCGTCCCGAGCGCGGTGATCACCACCGCAAACGACGCCGAGGCTGCCATTCGGCACGTGCACGGCCACCCGCCCGACCTCCTGCTGCTCGATCTGCGCATGCCGAAGATGAGCGGCGTCGAGCTCGCGATGTACCTCCGAGGCACCCACCTCGCGGACGCGACCACCATCGTCGCGGTGAGCGGGCTCGCCCACGAGGACGATCTGGCGTTGCTCAGGCAGCTCGGGATCACCACCTTCATCCCGAAGGGCGACGGGCTCGAGGCACGACTCGCGTCGGTGCTCCGTGACGCGGAACGACGGAGGAGCAGCCTTGGTCGATGATGACGTGGAGCTCGAGCTCGAGGAGCTCCGGCGTACCTATCGCGTCTCGCTCCCGGCCAAGGTCGACGCGCTGGCGACGGCCGTCGACGCGCGTGATCGCGAGACGGCCAGTGCCCTCGCCCATCGCCTGCGCGGGACCAGCGGCGCCTACGGCCTCTCGGCAGTGAGCATCGAGGCTGGCGCCATCGAGGATGCGCTGGCCGAACGCGAGATCGATTGGGGTGCGATCGCCGCGCGCCTCGAGTCTCTCGAGGAAGAGGCTAGCCGGGTTCCGGCAAGGCCGACTCGCAGATAGCGCGGAGCTCGGTCGGGAGCGTGAGCGGATCAAATGGTTTGCGAATGACGCCGATCGCACCGAGCGACAGCCACCGGTCAATCTCGCTGCGCAGCACCTTCGCGGTCATGAACACGACCGGCGTCCTCTCGGTCACCGGATTCTCGCGCAGGAGCCTCAGCGTCTCGGGCCCATCCATGCCCGGCATCATCACGTCCAGCAAGATGACGTCCGGCAGGGTCGCGGCCGCTGCCTCGACCGCCTCGGCTCCCGACGAGGCCGTGCTGACCTCGAGCTTGCCGACCTTGCGCAAGCTCATCGCTCCGATCGTGCGGATGTCGGGCTCGTCGTCTACGAGAAGGACGGTGCGGAGCATCGTCCCGGCAGAGTAACGGACGGGTGTGAACTCGAAGAGGCACGCCGGGTGCGAACCGAGCGGTGCCTCCGCGAAGGGAAAGTGCGTAGTTGCCTACGCGCCGTCGATGTCCGTGTTCGCAGGCGGGAACACGCTCTCGACCTTGCCCTGCTCATCCAGCACGACGATCTGATGTGTGGTTCCACGCGCACGGGCGTGTGCGACGTGCATCGCCTCGGCCTTGCTCTCCCACTGCGAAGACGGAACGTTTCCGCCGTCGGCCTCGACCTTCCACGCGTTCACGAGGGGGCGGACTCGAACTGTCATCTCCATGGCTGAAACTCAATGCACCTTCGAGGCCATCAGGGGCAAGTCCCTGCGCGTCAGGCTGAGTAACGCGTTGCACCTAGTTTTCATGACGCTTGCCGTCGCGACACTCGCTTGTCGCAATGCGTCGCCGGGGGCGAGTAGCGACACGGCCGATCGTGTGGTCGAGCCGCGAAGAGTCGACCTCCCGATTGGCGGTGCGCGGCCGGTTCGGGCATTCCGGGCCGCGAACGGCACGAAGCCCGCGCCGGTCGTGCTCGTGCTGCATGGGTACGGCGCTGACGGCTCATCGTTCCTGGAGTGGTCGGGTCTGGAGCGAATTCCCGAGGTTCACCTCGTCGCGCCCGACGGGACGCTCGATTCGCGCGGGCACCGCTTCTGGAACGCGACTGCGACCTGTTGCGATTTCGAGGGCACCGGCGTCGATGACGTGAAGTACCTCTCGTCCCTGATCGACGACGTGGCCGCGCGTCATCCCGTCGATCGAACACGAGTCTACGCGGTCGGGCTCTCGAACGGCGGAGCCATGGCGCTTCGGCTCGCATGCGAGGACCGCGTTGCTGCGGTCGTCAGCTTCGCGGCCCCATGGAACGAACACGCGTGCGCACCGAAGAGTCCTGTCGCCGTTCGCCATTTGCACGGCACGGCCGACACGGTCGTTCCCTACGGAGGCGGCCCGGTGTCCAAGGGGATCCATCCCAATGCCCATGGCACGTTGCTCTCGGCGACCGCGCTGATCGATGGCTTCGCCCGGCGCGCGAGCTGCACGGGTCCGCTGGTCGAGCAAGCGACGATCGATCTCGATCGAGCGGTCGCCGGCGAGGAGACCACGATCGCTCGCTATTCCGACTGCTCCGCGCCGGTCGAGCTCTGGACCCTGCGCGGCTCCTCCCACGTCCCCCCGCCGCTCCGCGACGCGTTCGCGGACGAGACCTGGAAGTTCCTCGCCGCTCGCCACCGGTGAAACCAGTCGTCAATCTTCAGTCGTCAGTCGCGCGGCCTTCGGCACTGACGACTGGCGACTCAAGAGCCGTCGAAGAGTTGCCCCCGGACTGAAGTCCGGGGCACCGACTGCAAGACGAAGCCCTCCGGGCTGGGGAGGAACGGCTCGCAACAGCGAGCGGGGCGACCGCGAGGCC
>Ga0208492_1000555_pt1 | contig 30638 bp, 10 predicted proteins | sample Subbioar_CSW14AB_FD_184820 | JGI IMG/M metagenome (GOLD analysis project Ga0208492, IMG submission 184820) | Serpentinite rock and fluid subsurface biosphere microbial communities from McLaughlin Reserve, California, USA - CR12Mar_CSW14AB (SPAdes) | ecosystem: Environmental > Terrestrial > Deep... | reverse complement strand
CAAAACGAGGATCCACCGCGCCCGGCTGGGCCGGTCAATTCCAGTGGGCGGGGCTAAGGGGTCGATTTCGGCCACGAGGCGTTGCCATGCAGGATGCGAGGAGGGTTTCTCTTAGCATCGAACATGGCGCCGCCCGGACAAGACGCCCTGAACGAATTATTGCAGTTTAGGCAGCGTTTCCCTAAGGGGCTGGCTCAGCGCGAAAACGACTGGGATGAACGCCGCAAACCCCTTACTGCGCTGACAAGCGGCCGTCAGGCCACATCGATCGTCAGGACATTGGCCGACAGCGCCAGGTTTTTACCGCCGTTGGCCGTACCGCCAGCGTCTTCGACCTTGAAGGAGATCGTGGCAAAGCCTTTACCCTTCGCCGTGGAGGGCAGGGTGTACTTCAACTTACCAGCAACGATGTCGGCAACATTGACAAAGGCATTGGCTTTCAGAGTCGTCCCATTGAGCGACAACGTCCCTTTACCTTTGGCAGGCAGGATCGTGAACTGGACCCGGCTCAACGCGTTTGACGGCAGGTCCTTGGAATCGACCAGAATGAACTGGTCAAGCGTGAAGATCAAGGGAGCCGTTTTTGAAACCGTGAGTCTTTGATTGACACCTGTCGGGGCGTCATTGACTGCAGTCAGGTTGAATGTGATCCGGTTGGCGTCGACCGCAAGGTTCACGCCTCCACGTGCCGTGCCTCCATTATCCCGAACCTTAAAGGCGAAACTGGAAAGGTCGTTGCCGCTTGTATCAACCGGAGGCGTGTAGGCGAACTTGCCTGCGTTGAGGTCCTGAACAAAAATTTCCTGACCTACTTTGACCGCCTTTCCCGCGAGGCTCAGGGCTCCGCGCTGAGGCAACGATGCGATTTGAATTGTGCTCAATAGGTTGGATGGACTGTCATTTGGATCCACTAGCTTGAAGTCTGCGGCGGCAAATTTGTAGACCCGATCCTCATACAGACTGATTGACTTGTCCGCGCCTATGGGGGCGTCGTTAATCGAGGCCACATTCCAGGTCAATTTTCTGGGAGTCGGGTCGAGATTGACCCCGCCATTGCTGGTATCTCCGCTGTCACGGACCTTAAAGGAAATCGAATCATACCCCGCTCCTGACCTTTGCGCAGCAGGTGTGAACACCAGGCCACCTTGCTTCACCAAGGCAACGGGAATTTCTTGATTTAGAAAAACGAAGAAACCGAAGAGGGTCAAGGTGCCCTTGCTCGGAAGGGAAGTGATCAAAACGGAAGAGAATTGATTTGCCGGAGAATCAAAAGCGTCTGTAAATCCAAAATCGGAGATGTTGAGGGAATAGGTGCTATCCTCATCGATCGGTATCGTCTTGTTTTTGCCCGAAGGAGCATCACTGACGGACGCAATTTGAAGACTGATCGTATTCGCAGAGAGGGCCAAATCATTTCCAGCACCTTGCCTCCCACCGTTATCCCGGTTGCGGAAAGTGAACTTGGCGAATGAGTCACCCGCAGCGTTCTTGGGGGGTAGATAGGTCAGTTTTCCCGCACGAATCGCGGCAGCAGGAACTTCCTGGTTCACGACGATCGCCTTTCCTCCTAGGGACAATGTTCCCTTTGCCGGGAGCGTGACAATATTCACGGCTAACAAGGCATTGGCTGGGGAGTCTGTGGGATCGGCAAAACCAAAGTCTAGTTCTTTAAATACGACTATTTGGTCTTCAACAGACACCAGAGTCTTATCGAGGCCGGTCGGTGGGTCGTTGAATGGTGCCACGACTTTAAACTGAAAATCCAGCTTAACCGTTTTGAGATCGTGGTGAGCGGTGAGTGTAAACGAATAGTTTCCGATTTTGGTCGGTGTTCCTGAAAGGAGGCCAGTCCGTTGATCGAATTGGATTCCCGGCGGAAGTGCTCCCTTGCTGACGGAAATCGTCGCATAAGGATAGCCGCGGATCGGCACGAGGTTCGAATAGCTTTGATGAAGTTGGGCCGCGATATTTGGGGTTTTGGTGGTAGAAACCCAGGGAAGTTGTTCCGCGGGTGTTGCAAAACTAACGAATTTTCGAGCGGGAGGTACCAGGTAACCGCCCCATGCAATCTTTCCCCAAGCCTGGATCGTTCCGTCCTGCTTCAGTGCTACGAAAGCGTACTGATTGGCGATGATTTCTTTGAATCCGGTGCCGCGCGGCAAATTCTGAGTGTCGAGATCCCCCCAACTGGAGATCGAGCCGTCCGCATTTAAGGCAGCAAAGCCCGAGGCATTAGGCACGATTGCCAGATAACCTGTTCCTTCGGGAGCGTTCCTTCCGCCGGTGAGGAATGCTCCCCACGCCTCAATGGAACCGTCGGACCTGAGGGCGGCAAACGCGGTTCCATTTCCAATCACGCGTACAAAACCACTACCAGTGGGAGGGGCGCTCGCGCTGAGCGGCAAAAACCCCCACGAGGCCACCGACCCATCTAGTTTCAACGCGGCGAATGAATCCCCATTTGCAATAACGGAGACAAAACCGGCAGACGTTGGCACATCCTTGCCGTCGTGGAGAATGGCACCCCACGATGAAATGGTTCCATCCGATTTTAAGGCTGAAAAACCGTAGTCACTACAAACGATCGTGGTAAAGCCTTTGTCCTTGGGCGCTTTCACACTTCCATCAAGAGGACTGTTTCCCCACGAGGAAATCGAACCATCTGCTTTGAGAGCGGCAAACCCGAGGGCATTTGCGAAAACCTGTATGTAACCGCCATCCGTCGGAATCGGTGTTGCGTCGACTGGCCCCAATCCCCAACCAAACAACGTTCCATTGTCTCTCAATGCGACAAATCTACCATTGCCGGCAGCGATCTTTTTGAATCCCGTGCTTGTGGGCCCGTGCGCCCCGCCAGCGAGGGTGTCACCCCACGTGGCGATCGTCCCGTCGGCCTTGATCGCAGCGAAGGCAAATTCATTCGAAACAATATCAACATAACCTCCATCCACCGGCGCGGCAACAAACTCGAATGGGCCCGAGGTCGGTTCTACTCCATTCCCCCAAGATGAAATATGGCCGTCTTTTTTCAGGGCCGCGAATGCCCGCCCGTTGGAAAAGATTTTGATGTAACCTTTATCCATGGGCGCACCCGTGCCGCCATAGCTGGCGTCTCCCCAAGCCTTAATCGAACCATCGCTCTTCAAAGCGGCAAACGCCGAGCCATTGCTTGCGATCTCGACGAAGCCTTCGCCTGCAGGGTAGTTCACGGAGGTACTTGGCCAGGAAAACAAAGTGCCGTCGCTCGCTAATGCTGCGAAATACTGATTTGATGCTTTTGTCTTTGGTTGAATCTTTTCTTTGACAATAAGAGCGAGCGTTTTTGACGTTCTCTCATGTAACTCATTTTCAATGGTAAATGTCAATGCGTAAGAACCTTCGCTGCCAGGCTGAGGGTTTCCGGAGAGAACTCCCGTAGATGGGTCGAATTGAATTCCCGGGGGAGCGCTGCCATCTTGCCACTGTATTCCGGATTTTGGGTAGCCCACAGACATGAGAGTGAAAGTGTTTCGTTCATCGATGAAGAATTCTGCCCGGGAAACAAAGGTGAATTCTGGAGCCTCATTAATGGTCAAATCAATGGAGGCTGCCGGAGCCTTGGTGATAAGGCCGGGAAACATAACCTTCAAATGGTAGTTGCCACCCGAGCCTACGCGCGGGGTTCCCGTGAGTGCTCCCGTGGATGACTCGAACTGAAGACCTGAGTTCTCCAGGAGAAACCCTTCCAGCGGTATCAAAGTCACATCAAGCGAGGGAGCAGTAGCTAACAGAGCCGTGACACTAAATTCTCCGACGCGGAGGGAGATTTCGTCTCTGACTTCCGGTAGTGAGGAAAGGACGGTGATTGAAATATCCTTGGTCGCTTTTCCATATCCATTATCAAGCAGTATTTTTACTGCATACGTACCCGGCTTGGCTGTTGCTCTTCCGGAGATCGTTCCGGTTTGCGCATCGAATTTCAGGCCTTCGGGAAGTTTGCCTGATGCCATCGAAAACGTAGCCGTAGGAATGCTCTGTGCTGGAATTTGGTAGTTGGCTTCGGCATTTTGCACGACCGAAATCTTACTCAGGGCCGAGACGGGAAAGTAAGGGGCCTGTTCCAGAGGAGATGCAAAGACGACAAACCCTTTTCTGGTGGGCGGGCTCCCTAGATAAAAGGAGTCGCCCCAACTAGCAATGGTCCCATCCGCTTTCATGGCGGCGGTAATGGACGAGGCGGTGAATACTCTCTGGTAGCCGCCATCCTTGGGGGCATATTGGGTGTGTTCGCCCCAGCTCGTCAGATAACCATCTCCATCGATTGCGGTGAACCCCAAATCTGTCGCGAAGATATCCACAAATCGATGGTTGGCAGTCGGCATCCGCTCCAAAAGCCATCGATTTCCCCAGCTCGCAATAGTGCCATCGCTACGCAAGGCCAGAAAAGCGTAATTGTTTTGAACAACCTTGGAAAATCCCTTGGCCGACGGCGCAGAAGTGCCGGAGGCCACCCAATCTCCCCAGGAAAAAATCGAGCCATCTTTGCGCAGGGCCGAGTAAGAGCCATTTCCGTATTGAATCGAAACGAAGCCTTGATTTTCTTCGGGGGCGATGGAGGGCGGTTGGGCGGTGCGTCCCCAAACATAAATGGCACCGTTACGATCGAGCGCCAGGAAACCATTGGTGATCGGATAGACTTTGACGATCTGTGTCTGGGTTGGCGCGCCGATTCCGCCAGAGTCTTCCAGTCCCCAGGCGGTCATTTGGCCATTGGCTTTTAGACCAACATAAGCATAGCCATTCGATTCAATGTTCACATACCCAGCGTCGGTCGGCGCGGGAATGAAATCCGAATATTGCTGACCCCATTGAATGACCGAGCCATCTTTCTTCAAGCCGATGAAGCCGCCTTCTACGGAGAAGATTCTTGAAAAATCGTGTGTCGTGGGAAATCCCGCCGCTCCACGAGATGGATCTCCCCAGGCCATAATTGAACCGTCATTTTTCAAGACAGCAATAGCCATACTATTGGTAACAATATCGACAATCCCTTGAATTTTGTTGGGAACACCATCAAAAAAGGGAGTTTGCCCCCAAATCACCGCATCTCCATTTTCCTTGAATGCAACAAATGCTCCTCCGAGCGGCATGATCCTTTGATATCCGCGATCGGCGGGATAACCGGCCCCTCCATAAGTAGAATCTCCCCATGCTGCGATCGACCCATCCGTTCGCAAGGCCGCGAACGCGGACGGACCAGCCACAACTTGAGTAAAATCGTGCCCGGAAGGCGCTCCGGTCCCTCCATATCTTCCATCACCCCAGGAGGCAATCGAGCCATCACCGTTGAGTGCGGCAAATGCGTAGAAGTTAACCACTAATGGATTTGTATAATTGTATGTGTTATAGTTTAGCGGTGAATTTTCATGGCGCTTGAGAATCTTTATGGTAAAAGGCTGTTCCGTGGTGGTTGTACCATCGTACGCCGAAAAAGTCAGTTGATAAGTTCCCACGGTATCTTTTTCAGGAAACCCATATAAGTTGCCGGCTGCCGGGTCGAAGGAAATCCCCGCGGGTAAGGTGCCGGAGACGAGTCTGAACTGGGTGGTCTCCTGATGATCTGTCATTAGGCTGAAGGTGTTCCCTTGTTCCGCATAGAAAGTGGCGCTGTTCAGGTTAGCGAACGCCAAGCTCAACCCAGCCACCGCCCAATCTCTGATTTTTGTCTTCAGGCCGTGTTCGATAGGCCCCGTTGAATTCTCCAGAACGACATCACCGCCGTTGCCGGTGATGTTGGTACTGGCGGCCACATCCGCGCCGGTAAGTTTGGCGAGGTTCTGAACGAAATTAAGTCCCGCAGGCCCTGCCGCGACCGAGCATCCGTAGAGAAGTAGGTCGGCATCGTTGGTTAGGGCTCGATTCCAGGATTTGATCTCTGCGGAACGGTCGCTCAAGCTCTGAGCGTTAATCCGTTGCCCTCCCAACCATAGCGCTCCCGCTTCCCCATGGCCGATGATCCGAAGCACCGAGATATCGCTCAAACCTGCCAGGACGGTGTCGAGCTGCGCAATCGGGTCCGAGTGGGAATGGATCAGGAAGACTTGGCTGCCCTGCAATTCCTTCTGGGGAAGCTGTGCGAGGAGTGATTCATCAACGATGGCAATCTCCTGGGGAATCTGGATACCACTGGCAGGTGGCACAGTCTCGCTTGCCATTGGCCCCCAAATTCCCGAAGGATTCCAGCGGTCTTCAAGCCGTTCGATCGGACCAGGTTGAAAAAACTGAGATTTCAGACTGGAGAATCGGGAAAAGCCTAGGCGTTTGTGTGGGGGCATGAATCGATCCGAAAAGGGGATCCGCGCAAAAGATAAGTCCTATCAAAGTAGAAATATCTTGGGCGCACAAGTATCAATCGAGAGGATATTACGAAATCTTAGAAACTCTTGCATTCGCCGTATAGCGCAAGACTCCTCCATTCGTGAGGGCGATCCGGAACCCTTCAGGCCGATTCCCTATCTTCGGTCATTCTGAAAGCAGGGGCCGCCTTTAACGCTTTAAAACAAAACGAAAGCCCCTGTAAACGAAACTTTATGCCACGTTGATCGTAAACAAATTCGCGCTCAAGGCCAAATTCTTCCCGCCGTTAGCGATACCTCCGTCATCTTCGACCTTGAAAGAAAACGTGGCAAAGGCCTTTCCTTTCGCAGTCGAGGGGAGGGTGAATTTTAATTTCCCGGCAATGATGTCAACGGCAGATACAAATGTGTTGACTTTGAGTGCCACGCCATTGAGTGTCAACTGGCCCCTTCCCGGGGCGGGCAGTGCGACGAATTGAACCCGGTTCAGCGCGTTTGGCACTGGGTCTTTCGAATCATTGAATCCAAAATCGGCCAAAGTAAGAATGAGCGATGAGGTTTTGTTTGCCGTGAGGGTTTTGTTTGATCCGCTGGGTGCATCATTCACGGGGGAAACATTGAACGTGATCCGGTTGGAATTGATCGCTAAATCAACTCCACCCGATTTCGTGCCGCCATCGTCACGGTTGCGAAATGTAAACGAAGCATACGCGTCGCCCACGCCGTCAGCGGCGGGCTTATAGGCTAGCCTTCCCGCACGAATATCGGCAATGGGAATGAACTGGTATGTCGCGACCAACTTGCCGTTGAGGGTCAAAGATCCTTTCGCAGGAAGGGTTGAAATTCTGATCGATGCAAAGGAATTAGCTGGAGAGTCGAGTGGGTCGGCGAACCCGAAATCGGATTCCTTGAAAATGTAAGATTGATCTTCCAATTGGGAAATCGTCTTTTCGGCACCAACGGGTGGGTCATTTACTGGCGAACCCACCTGAATTGTAAATTCCCGCAATGTGGGGGTTCCCGCACCATTGGATGCGGCCAAAGTGAATGTGTAAATCCCTGTCTTGGATGGTCTGCCAGATAGCAGCCCTGTTTGAATATTGAGCGATACCCCTGGTGGCAAAGATCCCTGGCTGAGCGCAAAAGTTGGCGCGGGTAGCCCGCGGACGGGAGGCGTGTACGAAAATGCTTGGTTGATATTGGCCGTTAGCTTGGTCTTTGTTTCATAGGTGAACCAGGGAGATTGCTCCAGCGGCCAGGCGAAGGAGTTGTAACCGGTACCTTCTGGGGCTCCCGCACCTCCCAGATTGGCACTACCCCATGCAAAAATGCTTCCGTCTGCTTTCACGGCCGCAAAGGCACTTGTCGTTGAATAGATGCGGACATAACCCTTGTCGGTTGGGCCGCCGGTTCCGCCATATTCCGCTTGTCCCCATGTAACAATGGAACCATCTTTCTTCAGGCCTGCAAAGGCATTAGAATTTGCGCGAACACTAACAATACCACTTTCTTTAGGTGTTGGTTGAGTGAATGTTCCATTACTGAATAATTGGCCGTCATTGTTGATGCCAATAAATGCGCCAAAACTATAATCGAAGAATTCGGAGACGTTTTTTTCATCAAAATCATAATAATATTGATTGGAAAGTGATCTGGTGGTGCCGTCGCTTTTTATTGCCAAGAACGCCCCAGTGGAAGGTAAAATTCTATTATATCCGGGTTCCGAAATGGATCCGAACGCAGCAGATCCATTTCCCCAAGTGTAAACCGCTCCATCATTCCTGAGAGCCGCAAAACCATAGCCATTGGAATAGACTTGAAGAAATCCCTTGTCGGAGGGGCCATTGCTTCCACCATGGGCCGGGTCCCCCCAAGCTCGAATCGAGCCATCGCTTTTCCATGCCGCAAAAGCTTGGTTGTTGGAAAACAGACGAACATAACCGTTGTCTGTCGGCATGGAGGTAAACGCCGCAGAGTTCGAACCCCAGAAAACGAGCGATCCATCTGCTTTTAGCGCGCAGAAACCGTTGTCATTTGCCACAATCTGAGTGAAACCGCCTCCGGACGGTGCGCCTGATCCACCTAGAAGGGGGTCGCCCCAGGCGGCAATCGACCCATCCGTTCGCAATGCTGCAAATGCGGAATTATTGGAAAAGATTGTTGTGAATCCACCGCCGAGGGGCGCCTTCTCTAAACCCAGTCCAGGTTTCCCCCACGCCGAGATCGAACCGTCCGACTTGAGCGCTGCGAAACCCGTGCCCGCAGAAAAAATTTGAATGTAGCCCTTGCCGGTGGGAGCCCCGGCTCCGCCGTTTAACGGATCTCCCCATGCGGCAATCGAACCGTCGTCTCTCAGTGCAGCTAAGGCTGCATAGTTGTACGCTGTAAAATTCGAAAGATAGGGGGAGATCTGATCGTCCAAGTTCGGGGAAACGGCGTTTCGAACGACTATTGTCAATGTTTGCTTGGCTGGCAGCCCCACTCCATTGGATAGCGAAAGAGAAATCGCGTAGGTGCCAGTGGTGAGCGGCTCGGGAGATCCGGTTAGAATTCCCGTTTTCAAATCCAAGGTAACCCCTTTGGGAAGAACGCCCCCCGTGATTTTCAATGTGGGCTTCGGATAGCCCGATGGCATGATGGTAAATGTATTGCCTTGAGTCGCATAAAATTCGACGCTGTTGAGATTCTTAAATTGAGGAGCTTCGTTTATGGTTAGGGTAAAAGGTTGACTGGCGAATGAGCTGACCCAGTTCGTCAATGCAACCGAGAACTTATATTCTCCGCCTTGACCGGGAAGGGGTGTTCCGGAAATCGTCCCGGTAAGAGAATCCCATTGGAGGCCCTTGGGCAGGGCCAAATTGTTCCCCAAAAGCAGGAAGTGGAAAGGAGCTGTGGTTTTTCCGAGGGTAAAGCGGAAGGATCCCGAATTGCCTGCCGTAATGGCCCATTTTGAAGCGCTCGTAAAGTTTGGAGCGGAGGTGAAGGCCAGCGAAAAATCCTTTGTCGCCGTGCCGAATCCATTGTCCAGCATCACAGAAAAATTGAAGGGTCCGGATTGCCCCGGTAAGGGTAGGCCCGAAATCAAGCCGGTTTTGGAGTCCAGTGTGATCCCTGCGGGCAGCGTTCCTTTGGATATGCGAAAACTGGGAATGGCGGTTCCCTGGGCAGGAATTTGGTAACGGATCGCGGATCCGGCCATAGCAAACAACTGACTTTCGGTCGTGCCCGAAAAGTAAGGGGCGGATTCCAAAGGACTTGCCAGGGCAACAAATCCACTTCCTATCGGTACTCCCGTAGCCCCATATCGCGCGTTACCCCACACGTAAATCGTTCCGTCGGCCTTTATGGCGCAATACGCGTAGCTATTGGAAATCAGTTGAGAAAAACCTGTTCCCTCTGGCTGTGGCTGCCTGCCATCACCGAAATTACCCCAGGATACCACCGTGCCGTCAGTCCTAATGGCGGAAAAGCTCTCTCCGCCTACGACGACATCAACAAAGCCCTTGCCGCTTGGCGGAACAAGGTTAGAAAATCCAGACTCGTATCCCCAGGCAGTAAGCGAACCATCGCTTTTAACACCGATGAAGGTCACGTTATTCGTGAATATCCTCGTGTAGCCTTTATCTTTTGGACTTTCCTTTCCGCCAGAACTGTAGCGAATAAAAGTATCAACTGACCCATCTTTTCTTAATGCAAAAATATTACCTCCGGCCGAATTAAGTTGCACGTAACGGCCATCCGCGGGGAAAATCGTGTAGTCGCTGGGAACCTTTCCCCAGACCGAGATTGAACCGTCTTTTTTTAAGCCCGAAAACGCTTGTCCTTGAAGCCCGTCAATAGTCACAATTTTTGTGTAGCCGCTATCGGTGGGTGCGGGGACATTCCAGCCGGTATTGCTGCCCGACATCGCCAAGGAACCGTCGGGTTTCAATGCGGCAAATGCTTGACCCAGAGGTATGATCTCTACGAAACCTTTCTCGGACGGGACATTGCCTTGCTGACCTATCGAAGTTTGCCAGGTTGCAAGAGAACCATCTACGCGGAGGGCGGCGAAGTTAAGGTTGTTGGCGTACAGGGACACAAATCTGTCATTTTGAGCGGCTGGATTCTGGATCGGAACACAAACTCCCCAAAATGATATCGTTCCATCTTGGTTCAGTGCGGCAAAAGCTCCGGACCCCGTGGCTGCAAATTGAGTGAAACCAGCTCGGGTGGGCGGTAGAAAAGTGCTTTGAGATCCAAAACCGACGCTGGTGAATTCGCCGTTGTCCTTGACGGCAATGAATGACCTATAATTTGCGATGATTTTTGTATAACCTAAACCAGGAGATGAGAATGACCCTCCGAATGCCTTATCTCCCCAGGTGATAAAACTACCATCGTATTTTAGCGCCAAAAATGCCCGAGCATTTGAGAAGATTTTGACATACCCTTTGTCCGTTGGTGCCCCGGTGCCGCCTGTCTCGCTTTCGCCCCATGCCGAAATCGAACCATCCTGCCGTAAAGCCGCAAAGGCCCCTAAATTGGCTTGGACTGGTAGAGATTGGCCCGGAGCTTTGTCCGATGTGCCCAATGGCTTTGGCAGGACTACCAGTTGGAACTGCTGTATTTCAGAAAAGTTGCCCGCAGTTGCTTTCAAGTCGAGATGATAGGTCCCCACAGACGCCGCTGTCGGCGTCCCCCAAAAGTAACCGCCGGAGGCGTCGAAAACGATTCCTAGAGGTAATTGACCGCTAACGAGCTGGAAGCTGGGTTTTCCCGGCAGGTCGCTCATCAAGGTAAAAGTGTTTCCCTGCTCGGCATAAAACGTGGCCTTGTCGAGATTCGTGAATGCCAGGTTCAAGTGCGCATCTGACCAGGCTTTGATTCCCGCTTTGAATGTATGTTCAATCGAACCCGTGGTCCTTTCCAATTCCGTATCACCGTCAGGTCCCGTGATGTCTGTGCTTGCCGCCACATCGGCGCCTGTCAGGTCGGCTAGATTCTCAATGAATCGCAGCCCGTCCGATGTTGCTGCCACGGAGCAACCGTAAAGAAGCAGATCGGCGTCCGCGCTCAGGGCCCGGCTCCAAGACTCAAGTTCGCAGGCGTTTTGCCGCAAAGCCTCAAGGTCGATCCGCTGACCACCCAACCAGAACGCCCCCGACTCTCCATGACTGATGACCCGCAAAACCGAAATGTTCTCAAGACCTTCCAAAGCCTGGTCAATTTGGCCAATCGCATCGGAATGGCCATCAATGGCAATGACCTTGCTGCCGCGAAGTTCCGACTCGGGAATGCGGCTCAATAATTCGGCGTCGACGATAGCGACATCCGCAACCGCTGGCGTTGGGCCAATGGGCAGGTGGAAGCCGCTCCCGATCGCATTGGTCATTCCCGCTGGGTTCAAGCGGTCTTCCAGCAGCTCAAGGCGCGGAAGCGCGAAGGATGTTGAGTCGTAGAATTTTGACCGAACGGAGGCTACGAAACGGCGATTCTGTCGGGTGGGCGACATATTGTTGGCATTCCAAGATAAAAGAATATGCGATGGTGCGCACATTCAGCCATTGCTGACCAGGGAAAGACCGGTCCAGGTGATATCTACGATGCTACGAATTATGGAGGAAAAGCAAGCTTCGACCATCAGTCGCAAACATCATTGCCCCCTCGCCTTCCGTGGAGTTTTGCGGAGTGCGTTTTCCAATAGTATGGCAGCGAGACGAATACGGGTTCATCGATCGGTCTGCAAAGGTCTCAGGCCAGCCCCGTGGTTCCGTCAAATGAAGTCATTTCTTCCTGAGCATGTTTGCGACTCGCCCATTCCTTGCAAATCTGAATCAACCTCGCTCGGTTGATCGGTTTCGTCTCGTAGTCGTCGCAACCGGCTTGAAGACACTTTTCCCGATCGCCGCTCATGGCATGCGCCGTCAGGCCAATGATGGGGATCGGGCAACCGAGGCGCCGTAGGGCCCGTGTCGCCGAGTATCCGTCCATAGCGGGCATCTGCATGTCCATCAGAATCAAATCCACCTTGGAGGGGACGGCAACAGGCGAATCGAGGTCGCCGAGAGTCGTTAACTCCTTGACGGCCTTGACGCCATCATCGGCGAGGACGACAAGCGCCCCCGCTTTTTTCAAATGAAACGTGATCAGGCGCTGGTTGTCGATTCCGTCTTCGGCCAGGAGGATTCTCACGCCGGCAAGTTCATTCTGAGATAATTCGGCGCCTTGGGGCAGAGGGGGGGGATTTAGCGCCTGGTTTTGGCCGAAGTCGTCGCCGGGGCGAATGTCCGGCTTCCAGAGTTGAGTGGCGTCGACGACTCCCGTGGCGACGCGCGCGGTCAAAATGCTGCCTTTTCCCTTTTCGGTCTGGACCGAGATGTCGCCCCCAAGGAGTTCTGCAAGCCTTTTGGCGATGGTAAGTCCCAGTCCCGTGCCCCCAAACTTGCGCGACATGGTTTCGTCGGCTTGCGTGAAAGGACGGAAAAGCCGATCCGCTTGCTCCTTTGTCATCCCGACACCCGTATCGGCGACTTCAAAGCGAATCATTCCATTGAGTTTTCCCGCACTGGCCTTCTTTACGGACAACGAATGGATCTCTTGCGAAACTGCTTTCTCTTGAGGCGTATTCTGATCCGCCAAAAACCGCTTCCTGGCCGCGGAGCCGTCCGTTCGTTCCAGTGCCACCCTGATCGTGACCTTACCCATTTCCGTGAATTTCACGGCGTTGCCGACCAGGTTGACCAGGATCTGTTTCAAGCGCAAAGGATCGCAAGGAAAGGTCCGGGGCAAGGCGGTCTCATACACCCTTTCCAGAAGAACGCCCTTGATTTTGCTGCGCACCTGCATCAGTGAAACAACATCTTCGACGACTTGAACGGGATCGGTCGGGATCGATTCGACCGACATCTTCCCCGCCTCGATCTTGGAAACGTCGAGGATGTCGTTGATGATGGTGAGCAGATGCTCTCCGTTGCGCCGGATCGTTTCGATCGATTCGATCCTCTGCCTTGGCGCCTTGTCGCGATTCGCCTCTTCGTAAAGCAACTCGGTGTAGCCCAGGATCGCGGTCATCGGCGTGCGGATTTCGTGGCTCATATTGGCCAAAAAATCGGTTTTGGCCCTGCTGGCGGCGTCGGCTTTTTCTCGAGCCGCAACCAGATCGGTGATATCCTGCAGGGCACCCACGACCTTGACCACCTCACCGTTCTCCAGCACCGGCTCGCCAAGCACCCGCACCCAAAGCGATCGATGCTTGGCCGTGCGGAAAGGCAATTCCACATCGAACGATTGTGCCTGCTGGATCGCGTTGCGAATGCACTCGGAAATGATCGCCAGGGCATCCAGCGGATAGAAATCTCCGACCGAAAGGTTGTCGACCACAAAATCGGGGCCGACCTCATGGATGGCCCTCACCTGGTCCGACCAGACGGGAGTCATGGTTACAGCATTGATTTCCCACCATCCGACCTTGGCCAGCCGGCTGGTTGTTGTCAGGGCCTTTTCGCGCAGGGCCAGTTCGTCCTGGGTTCTGCGTTCCTCGGTGACATCCATCTGGGTGCCGACCATGCGCAACGGCTTACCCGCGCTGTCGCGAGAAACAACCTTTCCATTATCCAGGATCCAGCGCCAAGCTCCATCGCGATGCCGCATCCGGTGAAGGCAACGGTAAAACGGGGTTTCGCCACGAAAATGGCGGTTCAGTTCGCTGGTGGCGCGCTCCAGGTCGTCAGGGTGCACGCGGTTTGACCACTCCTCGACTCGTAGCGCCAACCTCTCCGGGTCGAGCCCCAGAATTTCCGCCCACCTGCGGTCATAGATCACCTGTCCGGTTTCGACATTCCAGTCCCAGGCGCCCATTTCGGCGCTAGCCAGCGCCAGGTTCGAGCGCTCGACCGCCTCGCGCATTCCTTCTTCTGCCCTTTTGCGATCCGTAATATCGGTTTGGACGGCGATGAATCCGGTGGTACGGCCAGTGACGGGATCGCTGGCGATCGGCTGAACTTCGATATCGACCCAATATTCGTTGCCTTTCTTGCCCCGGTTCAAGATTTCCACCCGGCAGCCTTGTCCCGACCTGACCGCCTCGGCCATGATTCGAACGCTTTCCGAATCGGCTTTCGGGCTCTGCAAGAAACTCCCCGGTACTTTTCCCTTGACCTCGGCCAGGGAATAACCCGTTAGTTGCTCAAAGGCCGGGTTCACCCATTCGATGCGCCTGAGTCCATCGGTGATGATGACGAGGTTCTTCGTCTTTTGCACGACGAGGGCCATCTGCTCGTGAAGCTTGGTCTGAGCGCGAAGGCTTGCCGTGGCCTGTTCGGCGATCGCCTTGGCCCGCCGGGTCGTTCCGGTCAGTGTGAACACTAAACAGGATCCCAACAAAGACAGCAGGGCGCCTCCGCCGGCAAGTTGCCACACACCCGCTCGGCTGGCTCGGACAAAGGTGGGGCGAGCGCTTGTGGCAATGGTCCAGGTTTGGCCGCCGATGTTCACCGATGCCGAAATGTGGAAAGAGCGGCTGTCCTGCCAGCCTAGTTCCTCGTCCTTGATCGGGTTTCCCAAGGCCAGCGGCGTGCGCAAATGGTCGTCGTCGTCATAAACAAGCTGATCGATTGAAGGGCGGGTCCCCTCGAACACTTCGAAATCGAGTTCGTCATTGGCGGCTTTTCCGGCGCCCTTCAGCGCCACGGCCGAGAGAATGTCCATGAAAATCCAACCCTGAAGTGCCTTGGCCCTACTTTCCGGGTCGGTTGGCTTCGTTCCGCGCCGGTAGACGGGCAAGAGGTAGAGGACACCTTGTTTTTCAGGGTTGGCCCAGTTGCCAAGCGGCAATGTCATCATGGAATCGCCAGTCAGCGCGCTGGTTTCCGCGACCGTACGGATGCGTTGGTCGAGCCAGTTGTCCTGGCCCAGGGCCTCGTGGGCGCTCGATTTCACCGGATAGATGAACTTGGTGATATACAGTTGATCATTATCGCCCGTTGGCGTTACTTGAAAGTTGGGTTCTCCGTCCAGGCGTGTTGCCTTCAGAAACGCCTCCAAATCCTTACGTTCGACCTTTTCAATGAATCCGATGGAAACCACGCCCACAAATTCCTTCTCGAGCTCCCGGCTTTGGAGCATGGCAGTAAATTCCTCGCGGTTGACACGGGTTTTGGCCGGCCAGAGTCCGCGGGAAGCGCGCAAACCATAGTTGAAGAGATTCAAACGGTTGAAAATCTCTTGATGCAGGCTCGCGGAAAGCCGTTCGAAGCGCGTTTGATCGACATCTTGAGCCTGCCGCTCGGCGGACCAGCCCGCGAGCGCGGAAAGCCCCAAACCCAATACGAGAACGAGCAAGGCGAAGAGGATTCCTTGAGGATGAGCCATAAGGACACCGAGCGGATCGCCGGCTCGAGGATGACGTAAAAGCAGGATCAGGCAGGAAATGGGGGCCAAAACGAAAGCAAGCGTCAGCGCGATGGCGACCTGGGTGCTTTGGCGCCCGAGTTGTCCTTCAAAAATCAAAAGTGCCTTCAGGACCAAAAACGTCGAAAATCCGATGGCAAGCGCAATGAACAGAAGGGTGAGCGCGTATTTCGAGGCTTTTTCAGCACGAAACGGCGATTTGCGGTCAGGTGTAAGATCGGACGACATACCACCTGGGTCCAAAGTCATGATTTGTGGTTAAGTAACCGATTGGGGCCAATCTTAGGGAGATGGCAACATAAGGCGCCAGGGCAAGGCCCAGAAAAGGCACCAGGGCAAGGCCCGGAAAAGGCACTAGGGCAAGGCCCGGAAAAGGCGTCAGGGCAAGGCCCGGGATGCTCACCATTGGAACCATTTTACCCGGCAATTCCCGCTACGGAATTGGTTCCAGGGAAAGACTGACCAGGATTAGGAGGTATCTTGTTGTCTTCCCGGCGGCCTCGCCAGCGCAGAGACCTATTTTTCGGCTGAAAAAACTGGACGAATGTCCAGGTTTTGGCGGTCTCGGATCCTGGGAAATCGGCGGTGCGGTGTTTCTTGACCACCGAGGGCGAGGGCCTTCCAGGCAGGGCTCATCAGGGACGCAGACCTGAGGATCGGCGCCGCGAGACGAGACAACTGGTCCGGGCTCTAGAGCCTCTGGGCGGGCGGTTACATGTCATTCGATGAAAAATTCAAAAGCGCTTGGGAGAATCGCCGCCGCTTCCTAAAAAGCTATTAAGCATCTCAATTAGGCGTTTTATCAATGAGGTACACGAAATGGCGGTAACAAGCGTCCAGGCTCCTTCTTCCATTACTTTCCCCGCTGGCATGAACTCGGTCGATGGAACGCTTACGCTTTCTTCGGGAGACGCCACCTCCATCAGCATTCTTGGGGTCTTTACCATCACCATCAAAAGTAAAACGACAACAATGCCCCAGGTGGTCACCTTCACGGTGACTTTGAATCAGGGTACGACTCGGCCGGGATCGCAATCGCAGGTCATCAAAGTCGGCGTTGGCGCGCAGGTGGTAAGCAGCGCGCCGATCGCCTTCACCTATTAAGTGGCAACGATTTTATTGACATTTAACTGAGCAATAAAAAAATCGGCGTACAAAATAGGTGTTTGGAAAAGGTTTTTATTTGTAGCTTTTTAAAAGTCCTTCAATTTTTTCCAGCTCGGCTTTGTAAAAAGGTATATCCGGATGATTTTGTACCGTTTTTTTCATGATCGTTGACGCTTCTTCGAGAAGTGGTTTGAAGTCGTTTTGTTTCTCTTTGATTTTCCATTCGGCGAATCGCTGGAGAGTGTTGGCTAAAGATTCTTCGTAGTGAGAAACATGTGGGCTGTACTTGATGAGCATGCGCCAAATTCCAATGATCATTTGAAATTGCTGGTCGATTTTTTGATTTGGCTGATTCATTACGATCCAAGTATCGAGCCGATCTCCGAGGCATTCGGCGACATGGGAAATGATGTCCTGGCGGGTGGCGCCCATGTAGGTGAGAAGGAGGTCAAGCCTGAGATGATCGGTCATCGGTCGCAGGCGATTGAGGGCTTCTTCGTGGTTTTTCTGCGCATCTTCCAGTTTTTTTAAGAACCGTTGACTGACGGCCAGGCGATTGAGCGATGTGCCTGCAAACAGGACGTCAAAGGTCATCGGGCTGTTACCTTCCACCGGGCCGTCGGTTTTGAAATTTTTCACCAGGTCGGCAAAAAGTATGGAAGATTCCAGAGCGGATTTTTCACTATCGATATATAGCCCCATATCTTGCTGCAATCCAGAGAACTTTAATAAAATCAGCGCCTTTTGTCTCTTGCAAAAGTGGTTTTGAGGATCTACGGCCAGCATGTCTTCCGCAATCGTCAGCGCCTTCTCCATTTTCTCTTTCGATTCCTGATGCCGGCCAAGCACATTCAGACAACCCGCAACCTCGCGCAGCGATCCGCAGATGTCGATGTCAAATTCGATCTTTCGATCCGGATCGATTCTTCGCAGTTTTTCCAGGGTTTCAATCGAGTCGCCAAAGTGCTCCATCGCCTGGTCGAGCTGGTTATCGAAGCGCTCGACAAAGGCGAGGAATCGGCTGACATCGGCATACGTTTGCAACAGTTCTGCGTCAGCGGGCAGGTCCTTAACGAAAGTCTTGAACGCCTGGGCCGTGGTTTGAAAGACTTTCTTGCGTTTCGTAGTCATTCCTTCCATGCTGGCGTAGACGGCCTCCGAGTCTCTCATGAGGCTCACTAGCGACTGGCCAATCTCCTGCGCTTTTTTGAAGTTCGCATAGGTTTTTTGTCTTTCCCACCACACCAGGGACGCGCCGGCAACAAGGCAAATGAAGAAAATGCTCATGCCCAGTGTCACCTTTTCGCGATTGCGACGCACCCACCGGCCCAACTTGAGCGCGGCGCCTTCAGGGTAGGCCGCCACCGGTTCGTCCGCCAGCCAGTGTTTGATTTCCTCGGCAAGGATTTGTGCCGAAGAGTACCGATCCTCTGGATGAAGAGCCATGGCCTTGTAAATGATCGCTTCCAGCCGGGGAGAAAGTTCCGGACGTAGGCTTCTTGGCCGCGGAAATCGGGCATTCTTAATGCGATGAAAATAAGAGTCCTTTCTCTCCTCTTTCTTGCGAAAAGGCACCAGGGGAGCGCTGCCGGTGCAGAGGTGGTAAAGCGTTGAGCCCAGGCAATAAATGTCGCTCGCTTTCGTTACTTTTTCGATCTCACCCGTTTCCGTTGCGACGAGTTGTTCGGGAGCCATGTAAGCCAGGGTGCCTCCAACGTAGTTGCGGCTTCCTCCCTGTCTGAGGTGCAGGCCCTCTTCGGCGACTTTGGAGGGAGAGAAGGCGAGTCGTTCGGGGCTGCTACTGGAAATGGAATCGATTTCGGGATTGCCCGTCGGTTCGGTCACCACCACCAGGCCCCAGTCGAGCACGATCGTTTCACCAAAATCCCCGAGGATGATGTTGTCCGGTTTGATGTCGCAGTGGATGACGCCCCGGGAATGGGCATATTCCACGGCCAGGCAAGCCGAAATGAACGATTGCAGTAGGTCGCGAAACGCCTCGCGCCGCTTCCCTGCCTCCGCCGGGCTCATTCCGTGATACTCAGCGATCGCCCGGGTGAATTTCTTCCCCTGGTAGTAGCGCATGGCATAGTAGGGCCGCGTTTTCGAATCGCTTCCCAGCCCGTAGACCGGAGGAATGTTGGGATGCTCAAGGAACCCCGTGACTTCTCCTTCCAAGTGGAACATGCCGCGATGCTGGGGGTCCTTGGCGCGGTCTTCCTTGATGTATTTGACGATCACATCGCGATTGAGTTCCTGGTCGGTCGCGATCCAAATCTCTCCCATGCCACCCTGGGAGCCGAGCAATTGCTTGCGCACGAAGCGGTCGGTTTTGGGCTGCGGTTCAGGGGCTGCACCTGATTGAAACTCAACCCGAATGGTTCCAGACGATGCGCTCGATGAGAACTCCCTGGTTTGGATGCTGCTGATCGATTGATTGATGTCGGAATCATCGAGGAACCCCAGAATGTTCTCAAGTGCCCGAACATCGGAGGGGGAGCCGGACGAATGTCCGCTCTGGTCCCGATTTGCCTTCCATCTCTTGAGGCCTTCCACCAACTCGTTCCGTTGGTCGAAGTTGATGGCCTTCATTGTCAAGAGTAGGTCCTCAAGCGCCTCGGTCCTTTCGCAGACCCACACGGTGAAAGCATTCTTCACCATCCGTTCGGTAAGGATTCCCAATTCGAGACCGACTCGGGCGATCAAGAGATTGTGTTCGACCAGGGACAAGGGGCCTTCTGAACTTGACATGATGCGTACTCAGATGAAAAAGCGGTGAGTGGAAGTTTTTCTATGCGCGGGTCAAATCGGAGATCAGTCCGGATGGCGGCTGCTCTGCTGAAAAGCTGCAAAATAAGCGCCAACAGTCCTGCTACTGCGGGCTAGAGTACACCCATTTGGCTGGCCGATTTCAAGCGATCTGGAGGCGTCGGTTTAAGTCCTACGCGCGAAAGGGCCCAAGCGCTGTCGCGACTTGAAATTACCCTTCATTCGACTCCACAAAGACCACACGATATCTCGTTATATCGCGGTTGGCGGTGCCCTCAGGCAAGAATACTCGCTAATTAAGACCTTATTTTGATTGTTTGTTCGTTTGCAGGAAAAAGTCTCTTGGATCGATCGCGAAGTGCGGACGAGTGAAGGCTCACAAACCTCTCATCTTCTTGCGGTTTCCAGCTCCTCCCCTGGTTTTTACTGCGATGGGGCCAAGGGTGGGGCGAGGTCCCTCCATTCGCATTTTTGTAGTTCTTTCGCGCAATTGCCAAATTCGCGAAATCTCCTCCCTGCGTGGGTGAATTCTCGGTTGAGGAAACGAGTTCTATCGCCTAATCGATTCCTCACGATTGAGAAGCCGGGGATCACTCCATGGGTTTCGCGGTCGGCTGTTAAAACCAATTAGGCATCTCAATTGGTTGTTTTTCAGGAGTTTTCAATGCCCACAACAGTTTTGGTTCCCTCTTCCATCACGATTCCATCAGGGCAGAATTATGTTGACTCCACCCTGACGGTCTCTTCTGGAAATACCACCTCGCTCTCGATCGGAGGCGTCTTCACGATCTCCATGATCGGTACGACAGGCTCAGGACCGCAGTATGTGGATTTCAGGGTTAGCGTGAAGTCAGGAACTCTCCAAGGCCCGGCAGCGGCAATGTGCAAATCGATGTTGCGGTTGGTGGCCAAACGGTGTCTAGCGACGGCATCGATATCGCATACTAACGAGCAACTGCCGTCGAATACCGAAGAGCAAATAGGGCTAGACTTGTGTGTTTAGACCCGGTGCGCTAAATGTTGAATATAGATATATAAAGTGGTATGAAGTTTGAGCCTTTGCAATCAATATTTATTCCATAATACATATATTCTTTAATATTTAGCGCTTTATAACAGCCTTTATAATTTGCTATTAACAATTTTGCGTCTTTATTTAGCTTGGTTGTCGATTTCAGATATTGAAGATTCACATGCAGAAAGTTCGTCTTTGTAAAACGCTACATCCGGATGATTCTTTATTAGATTTTTAAATATCTGATTAGCCTCTTCTAAAAGGATTCTCGCTTCATCAGGCCGTTGTTTAATTTTCCACTGTCCATAGCGCCACAGCATGTTAGCAAGGCCATCCTTGTAGGAAGGATAATCTGGATTCTGACGTACAAGAGTGCGCCACTGCTTTACGAGCATTTTAAACTGGCCTTCAATGGTCTCTGGTGGGCGGTTTAGTTCAATCCATGTTTGCAGGCGTTCAGTCAAACAATTGGTCACATGAGATACTATGTCTTGTCGCGTCGTCCCTATATATGTTAGAAAACGTGATTGTTTAAGATTTGTGGTCAATGGGCGAAGCTGGTCAAGGGCTTCTTCATGTTTTTTTTCTGCATCGGTTAGCCTGTTTAATGAGCGCATGGATACGGCTACTTGGTTCATTGAAACTCCCAAAAACATAAGGTCATAGGAGACCGCTGCGCCTGGTTTGTTTGTGCCGTCACCCTCAGCATCCTTAACAATCTCCGAGAAAATGGATGCTGATTCCCGTGCTGTTTTCTCGCCTTCTTCAAAAGAGCCAGAATCTTGCTGAGAACAAGCAAGCCACAGCAAAGCCATCGCCTTTAGCCTCTTGCAAAAGGTGTCTTCCGGATTCTCCGAAATCATGGTGTTGGCAATCTGAATGGCTTGGGCCAGTTTTTCATCTGATTCCTGTGAGCGACCGAGGAAAGTCAAGCAGCTAGCCGTCTCTCGAAGCGCATCGCAAAGATCATTCTGTATTTCCAGGCGCCGATCTGGCGAAATCATTTGCAGCTTTCGCAAAGCGCGAATCGATTCATCATAGTGGCCCATGGATAGTTTAATTTGATTGTCGATGCGTTCGATATTGGCCAAGAATTTGCAAACACTAGCATATGTTCTCAGAAGCTCAGGGTCGTCTGGAAGATCCTTCAGGAACGATTTAAAGGCGTTGGCGGTTGTACGGAAAACTTCCTTGCGTTTCGCAGTCATTCCATCCATGCTGGCATAAACGGCTTCCGAATCTCGCATAAGGCTCACGAGCGACATGCCGATTTCTTTCGCCTTTAGAAAATTCTGATAGGTTTTCTGTCTTTCCCACCAAACCAGTGAAGCACCAGCCAAAAGGCAAACGAAGAAGATCCCAAAGCCCACTGACACTTTTTCGCGGTTGCGCCTCACCCATCGGCCTAGCCTGAGAGCAGCGCCTTCCGGATAGGCCGCCACGGGTTCATCAGCCAGCCAGTGCTTAATTTCCTCGGCCAGGGCTTGTGCCGAAGGATAGCGGTCTGCCGGATTAAGGGCCATCGCCTTATAGATGACTGCTTCCAGCCTTGGGGAAAGCTCGGTGCGGAGACTCCGTGGTCGGGGAAAACGAGCATTCTTGACGCGTTCCAGGTACGCATCTTTGTTTTCATCTTTCTTGCGGATCGGTACGAGCGGCGCCCTTCCTGTGCAGAGGTGGTACAGCGTCGATCCCAGGCAGTAGATATCGCTGGCCTTGGTGACCTGATCCACTTCTCCCGTTTCGGTGGCAAGAAGTTGTTCGGGGGCCATGTAGGCAAGGGTACCCCCGACATAGTTGCGGCTGCCTCCTTGCTTTTGGTGCAACCCTTCTTCTGCGACCTTTGAGGGAGAAAAGGCTGGCCGGGAAATACCGCTTCCAGAAATCAAATCAATTTGCGGATTGCCGGTGGGTTCCGTCACGACCACGAGGCCCCAATCGAGCACGATCGTTTCGCCGAAGTCCCCGAGGATGATGTTATCGGGCTTGATGTCGCAGTGGATGATCCCGCGCGTGTGGGCGTACTCGACCGCCAGGCAAGCGGAAATGAACGACTGCAACAAATCGCGAAAGGCTTCGCGGCGCGCGCCGGGACTTGATGAGCCAAGCACATGGTATTCGGCGATCGCTTTGGTGAATTTCTTCCCCTGGTAATAGCGCATCGCGTAATAGGGTCGAGATTGCGAATCGCTATTCAGGCCATAAACGGGAGGTATGTTTGGGTGTTCTAGAAAGCCGGTGACTTCGCCTTCCAGTTGGAACATGCCTCGGTGCTGGGCATCCTTGGTCCGATCGTCCTTAATGTATTTGACGATCACCTCGCGGTTGAGTTCTTGGTCCGTGGCGATCCAAACTTCCCCCATGCCGCCCTGAGAGCTCAATATGTGTTTCCGAACGAAACGATCGGGAGCAATCGGAGCGGTGGCTGGATCTGCCGTGTGGAATTCCCTCCGTACCTCTGCCTGTGCCGAGCTTGAGGAAGTGAATTGGGATTGGAGGGCGGTTAGGGAATGATTGATGTCGGAGTCTTCGAGGAATTCCAGAACGCTATCAAGGCTTTTGACATCGGAGACGGAGCCCGAATGCAGATCGCTTTGGGCTTGTTTCGATTGCCACTCCTTGAGCGCCTCTATCAGTTCGCTTTTTTGTTCGGGGCGGATGGCCTTCATGGTGATAAGGAGATCTTCGAGGCGTTCCGTGCGGTCGCAGACCCACAGTGTGAAGGCGTTCTTCACCACCCGCTCGGTCAGGATCCCCATCTCCAGACCGATTTGGGCGATCAGAAGATTATGCTCGACCAGGGAGAAGGGATTATCAGCACTCGACATGGCGATTTCTCGGTGGGAGAAATGGGACTACTGAGGTTTTTTAGGTGCCCGTAAAAAGAAGGTCAGGGCGCAATTTCTACCCGTGTAGCAAAATGCTGATTTCCAGTCGAAAAAACTCTCCGCCATTCCGGTCAGCTTGTCGTGCCAGCTCTCATAATTGGTTCCAACACCAGGCCTCGTGACAAAAAGACCTCGCCCTCTGGCCAGTGGCATGCCTTGCCTGCAGTTGAACTTCAATGAAGCGCACATTTCAAAAGGCCGAACTTTGCTTTTGGGTCACGAGGGAGAGACACCGACCTGCACTTGGGGTCACGGTGCGAAGTGCGGTCTAGGCCGCCTAAGCAGTTACTTTGGCGGCCCGCCATCTACATTGAAGACAAGTTGGCCGCGAGTCGGCCCAGATGGCTCTTGAGGAACCTCTCTCCATGAATCGTCCTCATCGCTTTGGCGGTCACTTGGGTTATGGCCTTTTCGTGCTCTGCGGGATGGCCGTGGCATCCTTAGGATTTTTGAGCCAGACCACTAACTCGGGCAAGGCATTCCCCGCCGAACAGGCCAATTCGCCGATAGCAACTGGCGCACTCTTCGACCGTGTGCCGTGGACCGGTTCCAAGATTCAGGGATCGCCTGAGCCGCCGCCGCCTTTTCGTATCGAACGCGCATTTCCCAAGTTGAGCTTCCGCAATCCCCTTCATCTGAGCCAGCCGCCCGGACAAGCGCCAGGATCGGAGCGCTTTTTTGTGTGCGAACAAGGGGGGAAGATTGTTTCGTTTCGCACCGATGATGGGATCGGTCAGGTCGAGGTCGCGATCGATTTGCCCAAGGAGCTCACCCGCTACGACAAGGCAAAGGTTGGCAGCGTCGGTGATTTGTACGCGCTCGCCTTTCACCCCCAATTCCAAAAGAACCGTTTCTGCTACCTCTGCTATGTGCTCAACAGCAAAACCGCGAATCCGCTCGCCGATGGATCGCGCGTTTCCCGTTTTCGCATGACCGAAACGGTGCCGCCACGCATCGATCCTACCAGCGAAAAAGTACTGATCACCTGGCTTGGCGGCGGCCACAATGGCTGCGACCTCCACTTTGGGCCGGACGGTTTCCTCTACATTTCGACCGGTGATGCCGCGAGCCCCAACCCGCCCGATTCGTTCAACACCGGACAGGACATCTCCGATCTGCTCAGCTCCGTATTGCGCATCGATGTCGACCGGGAAGAGAAGTCACGGGCCTATGCCGTGCCTACCGACAATCCGTTTGTCAAGTTGCAAGGAGCCCGTCCGGAAGTGTGGGCGTACGGCTTTCGCAACCCGTGGAGAATGAGCTTCGATCGCATAACCGGGGACCTGTGGGTCGGCGATGTTGGCTGGGAACAGTGGGAAATGATCTACCGGGTCAAAAAGGGGGGCAATTATGGCTGGCCGATCATGGAAGGGCCTCAGTCGGTCCGTTCCGATTGCGCGATCGGTCCCACTCCCATTTCCCCGCCTGCCCTGGCGTTGCCGCATTCCGAATCGGCGTCGATCACGGGTGGGTTTGTCTATCGGGGGCAAAAATACCCCGAATGGCAGGGGACCTACATCTTCGGCGACTGGGTCAGCGGCAAGATTTGGGGGACCCGCTTTGACGGCGACAAGGTTATTTCCCACAGGGAACTGGCACAAACCACGCAGCGGATTGTCGCCTTCGGGGAAGACCAAAATCAGGAGCTTTATCTCCTCGACCATGCGGAAAACGGGTTCATTTACCGGCTTGTTCCCAACGAGGCGGCCAGGGACTGGCAACCCCATTTCCCAAAGCTCTTAAGTCAAACTGGACTTTTCTCTTCGGTCAAGGAACATGCGCTGGCCGAAGGGGTCGTTCCCTTTTCCATCCATGCGGAAATGTGGGCAGACAACGCATCGGCTGTGCGCTTTTTGGCATTGCCCGGCAAGAGCATTGCCAAGATGTACGATCGATCGCCACCCTGGCCCAACAACAGCGGCGAAGTTCAGTTTCCAGTCAACGGCGTGGTCGGCAAAACCCTATCCCTCGAAATGAATGAAGGAAATCCGCAAAGCAGGCGCCGAATCGAGACGCAGCTTTTGCACTGGGACGGCTTTTTCTGGAAGGGATACAGTTATGCCTGGAATCTGGACGGCACCGATGCCGTACTTGTCGAGGCCAGGGGGGCTACTCGAACACTTGAAGTGATCCGTTCCGATTTTCCAGGCAAAACCCAAAAGCAGGCCTGGCACTACCCTTCCCGCACGGAGTGCCTGACCTGCCATAACTCGTGGTCTGGGTTCACGCTTGCTTTTAACCCGGCCCAGCTCAATAAGCCCCATGACTTCGGGGCAGGGGTATCGGATCAACTCGTTCAGTTGGAAAAAGCCCAATACATCCAGTTTCTGCAACTCGGCGGTAACGGCACTCCGGACAAGCCGCGAGCCGTTCCCTCCGACCGTCTGACCAACCCGCATGACCGCTCACAAAAACTTGAGGATCGGGCTCGGTCCTACCTGCATATCAATTGTTCGCATTGCCATCAGTTTGGCGCCGGCGGAACCGCCATGATCGACCTGCGCGCGAAAAACAAACTCGAGGAAACGAATCTGATCGCGGCCAAACCCCTCCAGGGAGCCTTCGACATCCCCGGCGGCCAGATTGTGGTCAAGGGCGAGCCACATCGTTCGATCCTTTACTACCGACTGGCCAAGTCCGGCCCAGGACACATGCCTCATATCGGATCGGAACTCATCGATCGAGAGGGCCTCCGTCTCATTCATGACTGGATTGCGGCGCTGCCAGGTGGTCCGAAACAATCCGGCGCAAGCGATGCGCAATCACCGATCGGCGAGTTGGAAAAGTTGACAAAGCAGCCTGCTCGCCAAGAAGCAATCCAGAAACGCCTGAGTGATCCTTCCGGCGCATTGACTCTGGTCGACGCGCTCGATTCGGGCCGGCTGTCGTCAAGCTTACAGAGCGAGATCTTGGCCATGGCGGCCGAGCAGGCCAATCCAGGAGTGCGCGATCTTTTCGAGCGCTTTCTACCCGAGGAGCAAAGAGTCAAAAGACTGGGCCAGCAGATTCCCGTGCCGCTTCTGCTTCAGGGAAAAGGACGCGCGGAAAGCGGCCAGAAACTCTTCTTTCAAACGCAAGGGACGCAGTGCGCCAATTGCCACCGCGTGGCAGGAAAGGGGATCGCGCTTGGACCCGATCTGGATGGGATCGGCAAGAAATACACCCGGGCGCAGATTCTGGAAAGCTTGCTCGATCCCTCGAAAACGGTGGATCCCAAATATGCGGCCTTTCTCGTTGAGACCGACAACGGCAAGGTTCACACGGGCCTGCTCCTGGCGAAGTCCGACAAAGAAGTCGTCTTGAAAACGATTGCCAATCAAGAAGTACGCGTCCCTGCGTCCCAGGTCGTCTCGCTCTTGCCGCAGAAAAATTCGTTGATGCCGGAGCAGATCCTGCGCGATTTGAGCTTGGAGCAGGCGCTCGATTTGCTTGAGTTCTTGAGCTCGCTTAAGTGACTGCGAATTTCGGGGGGATCGAGTCAACGCTCGGCGTGCCCCTCGTTCTAGCGCATGATCAGCCAGCTGATAAAGCAAGTGGCAGAGAATAGCAACGCTACCAGGAAGTATCCCAAACCGCGGCCCAGTCGTTTCCCTGCGCGGCGGTGCTCATGACGGCTGCGGTTGCCGTCGGTTTCTTTCCGCTGATTTTCTCTCTTGGGATGAGCGGAAATGGCCTTACGGCTTGTGGACATGGGTTCCCGCATGGCGCGTTGCTCACCAATGAAATCCTTGTCAGGATCGATCGGTGATTCAAAATCCCAGGGGTGATCGATTTTGAGTTGCAGCGGGATCTGGGCAAAGAAGTAAAACGGTGGTCCATGCCTCCCGAGGGAGCCGCCCACGATTCGGACCGGAACCAGAATGGGGCTTCCACTGGAATCCTCTCGATTCCAAGCTCCCTGATTTCGTTGCTCGTGCTCCAGTTTCTTTTGGTAGGCGAGCGCATCGGCCTGACAGAAATAGCCGATCGTTCGTCCGTCGATTTCCACCCGAACCCTGGGGTCCATGAGGTCTTCCGCCAGTTCCAGGTGGAGCGCGGCGAGCCCGTGAAACGGACGAGGGAAATCACCTTCCATGGCACAAAACGATCGCAACACCGATTGAAAGCCGCTGCTCTTCACGAAGATGGGCGGACCCTTGGCATTGGCTCGAAGCTGTGAGCGCGGAATGTAGCGCATCGTCATGGGCACCACTGGCAAGAAGTTGAGATCCATCCCAGAAAGGAAAACGCCCTCCGCCGAAAATTGAGCCATCGAAAAAAGAAAATTCCCGATTTGCGGTTGGCCTGTCCTTCCATTTGGGGTATTCGCCCATTTGATGACGCCGCCGGCGTGCGTGCCGGTTCGCGCCCTGAAGGCCATGCAACAAATGGGGACCAAGACTTTTGGCTCGCTGTCGCCCTTGCGGGATTCTCGTTTTCTTGGCAAGTTCCAGCCTGATGTGGACGGGCTGCGCCAGCGTTACGGTCAAGCGCGTGGCGGCGGTCGATCCCGTGGTCGTGCGAGGGCTTGCGCCCACGAGTTGGGACACTCTGGGCAAACGCTGGCCAACGGAGGAAGAGCTGCAGGATCTATTGGACGATCCTGCTACCCAGGCGGATCCGCAAAAATTGCTGGCAAGCGCTGAAGCGGCCTATCACACCGCGCATTCGGCCAGGCGAAACGGTGCCGACCCGGCTATTCGCTGGTTTCTCCTGTCCGCGCGCCAGGCCTTCACGCTTCTGTCGGAATTCGACCTTTCCGAGGAAGAGTCCCGGCGAACCCAGACGCTCTACAATTCGGCGGTGGCCCACTGCCTCCGGCTGGCCCTCCTTTCGGAAAAAATCGACAGCCAACGGCAACTCAATCTCGGCCCCCTCCAGGAGCCGCTACCAATCCGGTTTGTCGGTTTCACGCGCGACGCCGACGAATTTGGCCGCATCGAACTCTGCGAGGATTTGCAAATTCAGGGCATCGATCCGGTCCACAAGGTGGAAGGGCTGGGCGTTCCTCTGGTGGTCCATGCGCTTTCTTCCAAGCGCATCCCGGCGGAACAGAGGCCTGCCTATGAGATCTCCTTTCCCGTGACCGCCACGATCCATTTCGATGGCCCCTGTCACTTGCCCACCAGACTGGAATTCACCAATCCGCTTTCGATCGATCAAACGCAATTCGAAGGCAGGCGTTTGCAACTGGCCAGTGACCTGACAACTCCTCTGGCGCAAACCGTGTCACAGACCGAATTCGATCGCCTTGCTTACCTGGGATTCCTGCGAGGTCAGGCAGCCAAGGAGCGTTCGGGCGTAAAAATGCTCGATCCTTACCACCCCGGAAAAATCCCGGTGGTGTTCGTGCACGGCCTGGCCTCGTCGCCCATTACCTGGGCGCCCATGTTCAATGATCTGTTGTCCGATCCGGAGTTGAGAAAGCGCTTTCAATATTGGGTCCACTTCTATCCCACGGGCGATCCGTTTCCGACATCGGCCGCCGATTTTCGCGAAACTCTCGCCAAACTGCGCCATGACCTCGATCCAGAAGGCAAGGACCCGGCCCTGGATCACTGGGTCTTACTGGGGCACAGCATGGGCGGCTTGATCTGCAAGATGGTCACGGTCGAAGGCGGTGACGCATTCTGGCCGATCGTCAGCCGGATCCCGTTCGACGAGGTGGAATTGAGTCCGAAGGTTCGCAAGGAACTGCGCCGCACTTTTTATTTCGACCGCCTGCCTTTTGTCAAGCGCGTCGTGTTCATCGCCACGCCTCATCATGGGTCCCAGCTTAGCCCCTCGCCGCTCGGGCGTCTGGCAGCCAAATTGGTGCGATTGCGCGACGACTTGACCGAAGCGTCGAAGGAAATGGTGCGGAACATTCCCGATTTGCCAGGCGGCCATGTTCCCACCAGCGTCGAGCTGCTGGCGCCCGATTCTCTCGCCCTTAAAATTCTGGCCAACCGGGAAGTGTCCAACGAGGTTCAATATCACTCGATTGTCGGGGTGATCCCTGCTCCGGAAAAAAGCCTTTCCCGATATTTGCTTCCGATGCGTCCCTTTCACTTGCACGCCTGGGTTAAAGAGTCGACCGACGGTGTCGTGACTTATCAGAGCGCCCACATTGAACAGGTCCAATCGGAGTCAATTGTCGCGGCAGAACATATGACCATTCAAAAGAATCCGGAAACAACCAAGGAAGTCAGGCGCATCCTGATGGAGCACTGGGCCGCGCTTGAATCTCAGGTGCCCGGCGCTGCCGCCAGAATCATCGACTATCACGACCGCTGCATCAAAATTGCCATGCCCGTTCAACCCTCTCAAGAAAAGAAACACTTGATTCGTTTCGAAGACCGGCCTTTGGAATTTCCCGGCACCGGCCGCCAATAAGCGAACAATCCATTCATCTCGTCGCCATGTGAATAGGTTAAACCGGGTCTTCCCACCGTCGCGGCCGTCGGTCGAGGCAGGCGTGTCCGTCCAGGCCGCCTTCGCGCCCGCCCGAGCCTTTCCGCGAAGGATACGACGGTGATTCTTACCCGGTTGATTCTCTCTCCATCACATGGTGAATTCCATGAATCGATTCGTCTTTTTGTTACCGGCATTGTTTTTGGCCATTTTTGATCAAAGCCTTAAGGCACAAGAGATTAAACGAGATATTCCCTATGCGAAGCCGGCCCATGAGCGGCAGGTTCTTGATGTGTATGCGCCTGCAGGGGCGAAAAACCTGCCGGTGGTATTTTGGATTCATGGAGGCGGGTGGCAGGCCGGCGACAAATCGAGCGTGCAAATCAAGCCGCGCTATTACATGGAAAAAGGATTTGTCTTCGTCTCGACCAATTACCGCCTGCTGCCCGCCGTGCCCATGGAGACAATCATTGCCGATATCGCGAAGTCGATCCGGTGGGTTCATGAGCATATCGGCGAATTTGGTGGAGATGCGGATCGCATTCTGGTCATGGGGCATTCCGCCGGGGCCCAGCTAGCCGCATTGGTATCGATCGACGAGCGCTACCTGAAGGCCGAAGGGTTACCCTTGAGCCTGATCAAGGGCTGTGTTCCGGTTGATGGCGATACCTTCGATGTGCCGGCGATCATCGAGACCGCGGAGACGCGGTGCCGCGTTCACGGATTGGCGCAGGCGAAATTTGGCCATCGCGAGAAATTCGG
>Ga0208492_1000554_pt1 | contig 30647 bp, 22 predicted proteins | sample Subbioar_CSW14AB_FD_184820 | JGI IMG/M metagenome (GOLD analysis project Ga0208492, IMG submission 184820) | Serpentinite rock and fluid subsurface biosphere microbial communities from McLaughlin Reserve, California, USA - CR12Mar_CSW14AB (SPAdes) | ecosystem: Environmental > Terrestrial > Deep... | reverse complement strand
ACTGGAGCCTTTTCATATCAACTCTACTCATAGGTATTGCAAATGGAACCGTTGAAGCTGCTTGTAATCCATTGGTAACGGCAATATATCCTGATAACAAAACCACAAAACTAAATCACTTTCACTTATGGTTTCCGGGAGGAATTTTCATCGGAACTTTAGTAGTTCTGTTGTTCAACCTCATAGGTTTTGGCTGGAAAATTCAGGTAGGAATTATGCTTATTCCAACTGCAATTTATGGGTATTTATTCTCTAAACTACAGTTCCCTCCAACTGAACGGGTTGCCAGCGGAATTTCAACAGGAGCCATGTACCGTTCTGTAACTTCCCCTCTGTTTATCTTTATGTTCATCTGCATGTTTGGAACTGCCATAACAGAACTGTTTACGGGACAATGGATTGATGTTTTGCTAAAAAACGTGACTAATAATGCCATTCTGATCTTAACACTGACAACCGGAGTGATGGTTATTGGAAGAGGACTGGCAGAACCAATCGTTCACCGCTTCTCGCCACAGGGAGTTTTATTAATTTCAGCAATACTATCAGCTTTAGGGCTATATCTTTTAAGTACCTTAAGTGGCAATTCCATTTTCTTTGCCGCATTTATATTTGGTATTGGTGTCTGCTATTTCTGGCCAACAATGCTTGGCTTCGTTGCAGAGAATATTCCTCAATCCGGTGCTTTAGGCCTCAACCTGATGGGTGGTGCCGGTATGTTTGCAGTATCTGTTTATATGATGTTTATGGGTGGATATTACGATGAAAGACTAATTGAGAAATTACCTGAAGGTGCCAGCTTACAGGAATACAGTGCTGCGCCAGCCGGTTCTAAGATGGCCACGGTCTTATCGCAGGCTAAAAGTGCTGCCGGACCTGAAATTCTTCAGGCCACAATGACCATACCTGTTATCCTTACTCTGGCTTTTGCCGGACTTGTAATCTATATGAACAATAGAAAAAAAACAGTGGCATAGCACTCTTAAATCCACTATTGAGTTCAATATTTATCTCCATCACAGCAATTCATACCTTGTTGTGATGGAGAAAAATCAAATGAAACCAGAGTTTTAATCAGGAATAGTTCATGAGCACATCTACCCGAAGTCGCAATTTCCTCTCCTATACCTTTTTAGTTTCCTTACTATTTTTCAGCAATTGTAAAGATAAATCCAGTCAGGGAACATTCACATCCGCGGTAAGCCCTTCCGAGGCTCTAACAACATTTGAAATTCCGGAAGGTTTTAAAATTGAATTGGTTGCCGCAGAACCCCTGATCTCTGATCCTGTCGACATGGAAATAGATGAATACGGAAACATGTACGTTGTTGAGATGCATGGATACCCTCTGGATATAAGTGGTAGTGGAAATATTATCCTTCTGAAAGATTCTGATGGAGATGGTGAAATGGATAAACGTATTGTCTTCGCAGATAAACTCATGTTGCCTGCCGGAGTGATGCGCTGGAAAAAAGGCATCCTTGTTACAGATGCTCCTCATTTAATTTATCTGGAAGATTCTGACTCAGACGGGAAGGCAGATATCCGCGATACGGTGCTCAGTGGTTTTGCTTTATCCAATCCACAGCATAATACCAATAATCCCATGTATGGTCTGGATAACTGGATCTATATCGGACATCAGGGTGCTACCTCAACAAGGGAGTACAAAGAAGACTTTGGTGATGAAGGTTCAGAAATAATTTTCCCGGGTTCCCCGGATGCTCCAAAGCTTCCTAAAAATGCAAACGGGCGATCCATTCGATTTTTACCCGACAGTAAGAAGATAGAAACCTTGTCCATTCAGACACAGTTTGGCCATGCTTTTGATCAATGGGGACATTGGTTTGGATGCAATAATTCCAATCAGGGCTATCATGAAGTGATTGCGAACCGATATATTGAACGAAACAAAGATCTTCTGGTTTCCAGTTCCATCCAGTCAATGTCTGATCATTTAAATGCACCGGAGGTTTTCCCTACAACCATTCATCCCGACAGACAGCTCCTGACTGATGTAGGCGTCATGACATCAGGGTGTGGAATTACTGTTTATCAGGGTGGAGAATTCCCCGCTCCTTTTGACAAGAATATCAGCTTTATTGCAGAGCCGGTAAGTAATCTTGTACATGCTGACGTGCTGAAAGATAATGGAGCCAGTTTTACTGCCAGCGCTCTTCTAAAAAATAAGGAATTTTTGACCTCAACAGATGCATGGTCGCGCCCCGTGAATTTCTATGTTGGTCCGGATGGTGCTCTTTATGTTCTTGATTATTATCGCAGAGTGATTGAATCTCCGGAATGGATGTCTGAGGAAGCAATTAAGGCCGGAGGGCTTTACGATGGCTCTGATATGGGCCGTATTTACAGAATTTCAGCTGAAGGTCAACAGCCGGCAAGCTGGACGAAAGGGCTCAAACTCGGGAAAGAAAGCAGTGAGGATCTGGTAAAATACCTCAGCAGTAAAAATTCATGGTGGAGAAGTAATTCACAAAGACTCCTGGTCGACCGTAAGGATAAGAAAGCGCTTCCTGCACTCAATAAGATGGCAATCAATACTGAATCACCAATGGGCAGATTACATGCTCTATGGACCCTTGAAGGTTTGGGAGAATTGAAATCAGAGCATATCCGGCAGGCATTAAAGGATAAAGAACCGGGAGTCAGGGAAAATGCCGTTAAGCTCGCAGAAATCCATCTGAAAGATTATCCTGAATTAAGCGGGTATCTCCTTTCGGCACAAAATGACAATGATCCCAAGGTAAGGCTCCAATTATTATTAACACTGGGTTATATTGATACCAAAGAATCGGCAATAGTCAGAAATAAGCTATTGTTTAAAGACATTAATGATAAATGGATACAGATTGCTGCACTAAGCGCAGGCTCATCACAGGCAGAATCTATTTTACAGGATGTACTGAACAGGTACCAGCCGGAAATTCCGGCATATGCCGAATTGGTGGAGCGTAGCAGTAGCATAATCGCCAATCGTGGCGACCAGGCATCAATTACCAGGATTATTCAAAAATCTACAGCACTAAATACCGGAAAACAATCTGCATGGCAGGGACCTATGCTGGAAGGAGTAGCCCGGGGACTGGAATCGCTGAAATCTAAATCACAGGAATCAGTCGGGCAATTTAAGCGTTACAACAATCTGCTAATGAAAACTTTCTTTGAACATCCCTCAAAAGATGTCAGAAATGCCTCATTGAATATCCTTAAGATTACAGAGCCTGATAATGATAACTTCACAAAATCAGCAATGGAAAGGTCATTGAAAATCATGACCAACCGGAACCTTACAGATGAGAGAAGAGCCGAAGCAATCAATTTTATCTCTCTGAAAGACCCCTCTCCTTTCGACGAACAACTTAAAAATCTAATTGTTCCACAGGAGCAATATATGGTACAGTCTGCTGCATTAAAGGCATTAAACAAAATACCGGGAACTGAAGTCAGTCACTTCATATTACAGAAATGGGCTGTTCTTACCCCCGAAATGCGTGATGCTGCTATAGGAACTTTTCTGGGGCATCAGGACAGAATCAGTATTCTATTAGATGCATTGGAAAAAAACAAGATACAGACCGGCAGCATCAGTTTTGGAAGAAGTGTGCAACTAATGCAGAATAAAGATGATGATCTTCGGAAAAGGGCACGGATACTTTTTACAAAAAATGAAGAAGAAGGGAAAAAGGTGAACAAAGCCTATCAGGAAGCACTTGAATTAAAGGGAGACACTACCAAAGGGAAAGCCGTTTACTTAGCGAATTGTGCAGTTTGTCATCAGATGAGGGGAAAACTGGGTGTTGAACTGGGACCAGATCTCGGAACCATTCATAACTGGACGGCTGAGATCATTATGGCCAATATCCTTGACCCCAATATTTCCATTTCAGCCGGATATGATCTCTGGAATGTTGAGCTGAAAAGCGGAGAATCATTCCAGGGTATTATCGCCAGTGAAACAGATGCTGCAATCACCCTAAGGAACAATGGTAAGCCTGAAAAAACAATCAGCAGACAGGAAATAAAGGAAATCAGGAGTGTTGATATTTCTGCAATGCCAACAGGACTTGAAAAGAAAATCAGCAAACAGGAAATGGCTGATTTACTGGCATTCTTACGCAAATTTTAATGGAAAACGGATTGTAATATAAAATCATAAACTATGTCAATGAAAACATTAAAACTTCTGTTATTGTGTCTGATAACAATGCTTTGCACGAAAAGTTATGGACAAGAATCTGGCAAGACATTTAAGGCATCTGTTGTCAAAGTTGATATCACACCCAACGAACCCAAAATGTTACTGGGTTATGCAGCACGGAAATCAACCGGGGTTCACGACCGCATTTACCACCGCATCGTTGCAATGGATGATGGAGTGAAGCAATTCTTTCTCGTTTCAACAGACATCTGTGTGATGTCGCCCTCTGAATACGACCATGTTGCCGCTATGCTTCAGAAGGAGCTTGGTATTGATCCCGAGAATTTTTGGTGGACATTAACCCATACTCACTCTGCGCCGGAGGTAGGCGTTCCGGGTCTGCCGGAGGTTTTCATGGGAGATCGTTATAAGCATGCCGTAGATACGGCTTATACCTCATTGGTCGAGCGTTCCCTGATAAACGGTATTGTTGAGGCCAGAAATAAACTGGTTAAGGCAAAACTTGGTGTTGGATGGGGATTTTCGCAGGCAAATATTAACCGCCGGGCAATCGATGAAAATGGCAAAGCTTCTTTGGGATTAAATCCGGAAGGTGCTGTTGACCGTAAAATCGGTTTGATCCGCCTGGATAAAGAAGATGGAAGTCCGCTTGCTCTGATAGCCAATTACGCAATTCATGGAACGGTGCTTGGCCCTGCTCAGACTGAGATCAGTGGTGATGCTCCGGGAATTGTATCTCAATATGTAGAAGAAAAATTAGGTGTCCCGCTCCTCTTCATCAATGGTGCAGCAGGCAATCTGGCCCCTATTTACAGTGTCTACCCTAACCCGAAAGCAGGACATCTGAGTCAGTTCAAGGTACTTTTAGGCGACAGGATCCTTTCAGCGAACAAAGAAATTAAATCCGGGCGATCTGATGTTAAGCTCTTTACCGGATCATTAATCATAGAAACACCGAGAAAGCCTAATTTAAGCTGGCCTAAAGATCTGGAACGATATACCCAGACGGCAGCCAATGGAGATCATCAGGTGCTGCTCCCGGCCAGGTTCCTGAAGATCAATGAAGATGTGGCAATCTGGAGTTTGCCGGTAGAATTATTCTGTGAGATCTCCAATGAAATCCGGGATCGATCTCCCTTCCCTTTTACATTTTTCTTTGGCTATACCAATGGCTGGCTGGGATATCTTCCCACAGAAAAAGAATGGCAATATGGAGGTTATGAAATCGAAACCGTTTCACCCTACACCCCTGTAGTTGAGAAGCATGTAAAAGAAGCTGTCCTGGGCTATCTGGAAGGTGAGTTGAAAAGTGCATCTTCTCTGCAACCACAATCTCAGAATAAACCAACCTTGGTCCGGCCGGAAACTAATGGCAAATTGATCAGATTGACTGCCCGAAATGGCAGAGGCATCGGACCAAAAATTGATTATATGCCTGAATGGTGGGCTTTCGGATGGTTTACCAACCGTGACCGGGTTGAATGGGATGTTGAGGTTGAGCTTGAAGGTGAATACCAGGCAGAGATGGTCTGGTCGGTTTCTGATGATACAGCAGGCAATGAATTCCTGCTTGAAGCGGGTAAACAAAAACTGACCGGAACGATAGACCGTAGTGGCTCCTGGGAGACTTTTAAAGCAAAAAACATAGGGATCATCAAACTTAAGCCGGGCAAACAGAAAATCGTCTTCAAATCAAACAAGCCTGATGTAGATGCAGGAATGTTAGACCTCCGGGAAATTAAATTGAGTTTGGTAAAAGCTAAAAAATAGCCTTAAATGAATAAAATAATGAGAACCTTAAAAAATAATTTCTGGTATTTATGCTTTCTGGCTGTTTCTTTAGCCGGATGTACTGAGAATACCCAAAAAATTGAAAATCAGCAAGCTGAATGGAATATGGGTATAGCTTTATACTCCTTCAACCGCTTTTCATTTGCTGATGCCCTGAATAAAGCAGACAGTGCAGGAGTAAATTATGTGGAGGGTTTTTCTTTCCATAAACTGGGAAAGGAGTTCAATGATAAGACTATGGCTGAAATGACCAAGGAGGATATCAGCAAAATGAAGGAAATGCTCAGCACTAAAAATATCAACATGCAATCCATGTATGTGGCTGGAGCTAAAAATGAAGCCGACTGGAAGTATTATTTTGAGCTGGCAAAGGAATTGAACATGAAGCATCTGGTAGCTGAACCGGAAAAGGAATCATGGGACATGCTGGATAGTCTGGCAGGATTATACAAAATCAAAATAGCCATTCATGAGCATGCCAAAGGAAAAAGTCTGTACTGGCATCCTGATTCGGTAATCGCCGCAATGAAAGACCATCCTAATTTTGGAGTATGTGCCGATCTGGGACATTGGGAAAGAAGCGGATTAAAGCCTGCGGAATGCCTCAAAATACTAAGCGGACATATTCTTGGCGTACATTTAAAAGATATTGATGAATCAGGAAATACAGAAGCAGCTGATGTCATTGTAGGCAAAGGCGTTATTGATTTTTCTTCAGTAGTAAATGAATTGAAAAGTCAGCAGTTCAATGGAGTTATCCATGTAGAATGTGAACATAAAATGGAAAATAATCTGACTGAGGTCATTACAGGAAAAAAGAATTTCGAGGAATTGTATCGCAGCCCATTAAAACACTGAAGCTTTGAATTAGATAATTAAACCACAATTTAACGTGAGTAAGATATAAGGTTATTAAAAGATTAATGTTTAACCACATAGATAGACTGTTTTTATGTTTTAAAGGAGACATAGATGGTATATCACATAGAATGAAGCAAAGCTTCAAGGCTATGTGTATCTAAAATATGAGTTAGACGCTTTAAAATGTTATGTTTCCCTGCCTGCAGGGAGGTATGTGGTTTTTAAAATATCATATGAGTTCACCTTAATTTAATATTATGAAACTATATCCGCTAAGCGTTAAAAGAAACACAATTCCATTAAGCAAGATATTGCTGCCGGTAATTGGTATTCTTCTTTTAGCTAAAACGCTGATGGCTCAAGAAGCCAAAACAGCCTTTATCTGGCCTGAAGGCAAGCAAATTGCCATTAGTCTGAGTTTTGATGATGCACGGGCCAGCCAGGTTGATGCCGGTACGGCATTACTGGATCAATACGGAGTGAAAGCTACATTCTATGTGGTACCTAATTCGGTTAAACAAAGACTGGAAGGCTGGAAAAAGGCAGCTGCGACCGGTCATGAAATAGGAAATCATTCTTATAATCATCCCTGCACCGGGAACTTCCCATGGTCAAGACAGAAAGCGATAGAAAACTACACTCTGAAAACAATGAAGAAAGAGCTGGTTCTGGCGAATCAGGAAATTGAGAATTTGCTGGGTGTCAAATCTGAAGTGTTTGCCTATCCTTGCGGACAAACCTATGTTGGCAGTGGGAAAAATACCAGAAGTTATGTTCCTGTGGTTTCTAAACTCTTTTTAAGCGGCAGAGGCTGGCTGGATGAAGGTCCGAATGACCCTCAGTTTTGCGATCCTGCTCAGCTCACCGGAATGGAAATGGATGGAAAGGAATTTGAGCAAATCCTGCCCCTCATTGAAAATGCAAAAAAGACAGGGGCTTGGCTGGTACTTGCGGGCCATGAAATGGGTGAATCAGGAAGTCAGACAACCAGATTAAGCATGCTGAAGAAGCTGATCGAATATGCTCAAAACCCGGCAAATGGGATTTGGATAGCTCCTGTGGGAACGGTTGTTAAATATATCAAGGGAAAGAAGGGATAAATTGTTATCTCTGCAAAAGATTTTCGGAAGATTATAAATTTCATACTAAAATGAGTAAGAAAATACGCAGCCAGCAATGGTTTGGTAAAACCGGTAAAGACGGGATCATTTACAGGGCTTGGATGAAGAATCAGGGTATCCCTGACTATGAGTTCCAGGGTAAACCAGTCATCGGAATATGCAATACCTGGTCTGAACTGACCCCCTGCAATGCCCATTTCAGGGAATTAGCCGAGTCTGTTAAACGGGGTATCCTTGAAGCAGGTGGTTTTCCGGTAGAATTTCCGGTGATGTCATTGGGCGAAACCCTTATTAAGCCTACAGCCATGCTCTACCGGAATTTAGCCAGTATGGATGTAGAGGAGTCGATACGTGCCAATCCGATGGATGGTGTGGTATTATTATGCGGATGTGATAAAACTACTCCCTCCCTGGTCATGGGTGCGTGTAGTGTGAATATTCCTACCATTGTGGTATCCGGCGGACCGATGCTTACCGGTAAATATAATGGAGGAGATATCGGCACAAGCGATGTCTGGAGGTTCACAGATGATGTAAAATCAGGGATCATGTCTGAAGAGGAGCTCAATATTGCCGAGGCCGGTTTATGCCGCAGTCAGGGGCATTGTGCGGTTATGGGCACAGCTTCTACCATGGCCACCATGGTTGAAGCTCTGGGACTTACCCTTCCTCAGAATGCTGCTATCCCTGCTGCTGATTCCAGACGAAAAGTACTGGCACAACTTTCAGGCAAAAGAATCGTTGAAATGGTCAAAGAAGACCGGAAATTATCAGATATCCTGACCAGAGAAGCTTTTGAAAATGCCATTAAAGTAAATGCTGCAATCGGTGGATCTACCAATTTCGTGATTCACCTGCTGGCAATTGCAGGCCGAATAGGTGTGCCACTTGAGATTAAAGATTTCGACCGACTTTCAGCATCTGTTCCTCTTCTGGTTAACCTTCAACCTTCCGGAAAGTACTTCATGGAAGATTTCTATTATGCCGGCGGGGTTCCTGCCCTGCTTAAAGAGCTTGATTCTTTCCTCCATACCGATTGTATTACTGCAAACGGTAAAACAATTCAGGAAAATTATCAAAATGCAACATGCTATAACCGGGAGGTAATCGCCTCTGTCGATAAACCATTTAATAATACGACTGCCTTAGCGGTTTTGTATGGTAATATCTGCGAAAATGGTGCTGTAATCAAACCTACAGCTGCAAGTCCGCATCTGTTCAAACACAAAGGAAAAGCAGTAGTTTTTGAAAATATAGAGGATTATAAATTAAGGATTGATGACCCGGATCTGCCCGTGGATGAGAATAGTGTCCTGGTTCTGAAGAATGTCGGCCCCAAAGGTTATCCCGGAATGCCGGAGGTTGGAAATATGACCTTACCATTGAAACTGCTTGAAAAGGGAGTTAAAGATATTGTCCGGATCTCTGACGGTCGTATGAGCGGAACAGGATTTGGAACAGTTGTGCTTCATATATCGCCTGAGGCAACTCTGGGAGGAAATTTCAGTGTGCTTGAAACCGGCGACATGATTACACTGGACCTAAATGCCCGTACGCTGAATGTCGACCTTAGTCCGGAGGAGCTTCAACGCAGAAAAGATAAATGGAAACCCTCTCCTCCACTCAGCGACAGAGGATATACCAGTCTGTATATCAATAATGTAGAACAGGCGCATTTGGGTGCTGATCTTGGTTTCCTGAAAGGCGGCTCAGGTAGTGAAGTAAGCAGAGATTCACATTAATCAGAAAATAATGGATAAAAGAGCTTTCATCAATAAAGTTGCAATCGTAACCGGAGCAGGTCAGGGTATTGGTTTTGAAATATGCAGACAACTGGCTTTAGAAGGAGCACATGTCATTCTGAACGACATTGACACTGATCTTGCGCAAAAAGCAATAGAAATCATTCATCAGGAAAACAGCACTTGTATTGCGATGCCCGGAGATTCAAGCGATCTGGATTTCATTCAGTCTATGATCGATAAGGCTGTTTCAACATTCGGACAGCTGGATATTGTGATTGCCAATGCAGGGATAACCCTTTTTGGAGATTTCCTGACCTATAGTCCGGAGGCTTTTAATTCGGTAATGAAAGTTAACCTGCAGGGAACTTTCTTTCTTGCCCAGGCTGCGGTAAAACAAATGATGGGACAAAAATCAGGAGGATCTATACTCTTCACTTCTTCGGTTACCGGACATCAGGCACATAAAAATCTGGCTGCTTATGCCATGACAAAAGCAGCGATTGAGATGCTGGCAAGGAATCTGGTGATTGAAGTCTCTGCCTACAATATCAATGTAAATGCCATTGCCCCGGGAGCAACGGCCACCGAAAGAACTTTGAATGACCCTGATTATGAAAGGGTCTGGTCCGAATTAACTCCTATGGGACGTCCGGGTACAACTACCGATGTTGCCAATGCAGCTCTGTTCCTGGTTTCGGATAAAGCCAAACAGATTACCGGACAATGTCTGGTTATTGATGGTGGCTGGTCGGTGATTAGTCCCTCCCCTTATTGATCAGAATCTGTCTGTAAAATGAAAGCTGAAGTTATTTACCCTGCTCAATGTCTGCTTGGTGAGGGGCCGCTATGGCATGCAGAAAGGAATTCCTGCTTTTGGGTGGACATTGAGCAGGGTATCTTATTTGAATACCATTGGCTCAGTAAGCAATGTAAAACATGGAAGTTTGATGGCAGACTTACGATGGTTTGCCCAAGCACAGCAAATTGTCTGATTCTGGGCTTAAATGCAGGTATTGCACGTTTTAATCTGATTACTGAAAAGCTGGAATGGCTGCTGGATATTGAATCGGATATTGCCGGAAACCGCTGTAATGATGCTAAGTGCGACAGTATGGGTAGGTTATGGATAGGTACCATGGACATGACTTTTAAGCCGGGCGCCTCATCCTTATATTGCATCGATAAAGATCTCACTATTCAAAAAAAGCTAAGCAATCTAACCATTTCCAACGGCATGGCATGGACTGCAGATCATAAGCAGATGTACTTCATTGACAGTCCGACACAAACTGTAAAATCTTATTTGTTCGATCCCGATAGTGGAGATATCTTGTTCGAGAGAAATGCAGTGCATATTCCTGAAGAATTGGGCTCACCCGATGGAATGTGTATTGACCGGGAAGGAATGCTTTGGATCGCTCATTGGGGAGGCTATGGGGTTTACCAATGGAATCCAATTAATGGAGATCTGATCCGAAAGATTGAGATACCCGTACCACATGTCACTTCATGTGCTTTTGTTAGTAAAGACCTTGATCACCTGATCATTACCACTGCCAGAGGAGATTTGAACGAGGCTGATCTTGAAAAATATCCGGATAGCGGGAATGTTTTCATTTTAAAAACTGATGTCAGGGGAACAGAACCCAATACCTGCATTTTTTGACCAAAACGGGATTCAATGAGAGTTCCTGGATTCTGTTCATCAAGTCACAGAAAAACTTAGAACTTAATTTCTATCTTTGCGGCAATTTAGCTAAAAGCCGAAAGTTAAAAGCCGAAAGCTTAATACTTATAAATCATTACTTATAACTTAAGAATTGTCAATTGTCAACTGTCAACTGTCAACTGTCAATTGTCAATTATCAACTGTCAATTATCAATTAAATAAAAATGGCATTACAGTGCGGTATAGTCGGATTACCAAATGTTGGAAAATCTACACTTTTTAACTGTCTTTCAAACGCAAAGGCACAGGCAGCGAATTTTCCTTTTTGTACAATAGAACCCAATGTTGGAGTAATTACAGTACCTGATCCAAGATTAACCAAGCTAGCCGAACTGGTAAAACCTCAAAAAGTTCAGCCAAATACAATTGAAATTGTTGATATCGCCGGACTGGTAAAAGGTGCGAGCAAAGGAGAAGGATTAGGTAATCAGTTTTTAGGTAATATCCGTGCAACAAATGCGATTATACATGTTCTTCGTTGTTTTGACGATGATAATGTGATTCACGTAGATGGTTCTGTAGACCCGATTCGCGACAAAGAAATTATTGACACTGAATTACAGCTAAAAGACCTGGATGCAATCATTAAGCGTATTCAGAAGGTCGAGAAAATGGCAAAGACCGGTAATGATAAGGATGCAAAAAAGACTTATGAAGTTTGCAGCATCGTAAAAGCACATTTGGAGTCCGGAAAATCAGTGCGTACCGCTCCTATCGCTGAAGAAGACAGAGAGTTTATCGCCGATTTATTCCTTCTTACAGAAAAGCCCGTGATGTACGTTTGCAATGTGGATGAAAAGTCGGTTGTAAGCGGAAATAAATATGTTGAGCGTGTACGTGAGGCAGTGAAAGAAGAGAATGCAGAGGTTTTGGTTATTTCTGCTCAGATAGAGGCTGAAATTGCTTCTTTAGAAAGTTATGAAGAACGTCAGATGTTCCTTGAAGATCTTGGACTTACTGAATCAGGCGTTACTCAGCTGATCAGAGCCGCTTACAAATTATTGAAGTTAGCTACCTATTTTACTGCTGGTGTTCAGGAAGTAAGGGCATGGACCATTACTGAAGGTTTTACTGCACCACAGGCGGCTGGTGTTATCCACTCTGACTTTGAAAAAGGCTTTATTCGTGCCGAAGTGATTAAGTATGATGATTTCGTAACCCTGGGTTCTGAGGCTGCATGTAAAGAAGCAGGTAAGCTGGGGGTTGAAGGAAAAAGTTATATCGTTCAGGATGGCGACATCATGCATTTCAGATTTAACGTGTAAACCCTTTCCTCTGATTAGGGAATAACTATATTTACAATAAATTCTTTATATCAGTGCCCATAGTTCAATGGATAGAATTGCAGATTCCGGTTCTGCTGATGGGGGTTCGAATCCCTCTGGGCACACTCTAAAACAAATAAAGCCAATGAATCATTGGCTTTATTTGTTTTAGAAAATTCAATCTAAACTGCTATTTCAATTCCTTGATTTTAATGCTTCGGAATGAAACTTCATCCGAATGATCCTGCAAAAGAATTTTTCCCTGAGGAACCAGTCCAAAGCCTTCTACCGTTTTGAATTTACTTTGAGCTAATGCCTCAAGAAATGCCTGAGATCCGCGCTGATATTCCAGAACTTTAAATCCATTTAACCAGTGTTCCACTTTGTTATCCGGATAAACTCTGATCATTCCCTGATTCCAATCCCCTACTTTTTTAATTGAATTAGGCACTTTCTGAGCCGGAAGTATATCATAAAGAGATGCCTGAGTTCTATTGCCTTTGATACCCATCTTCGCATCAGGATGGTTTTCATCATCCAGAATCTGATATTCCAGTCCAAGCATAGAACCATTGAAATTACTTACAAAGTATTTCAGTCCGCTATTGGCACCTTTAGTCAATCTGAAATCAAACTTTAATTCAAATGCCGAAAACTCCTTTTCAGTAACTATATCACCACCTTTCGCCTTTTCTCCGGGAGTATCTTTGACAATAGTTAACAGTCCGTCCTTCATCTGCCAGCCATCAGCCGGGAAAGCACCTCCTTTGGCAGATGTCCATCCTTTAGATGATCTCCCATCCCATAATAACTGATATCCTTGTTTTTTCTCGATTGGCGAAAGATTATTGGCAACCATATTGACAACAAAAATATTGTCGGCAGGAGAAGGCTTTAGATTTTCGGTCTGTATCCGGATATTTCTCCAGCGTATCTGACGACCTTCCGGTTCAGATGAAGGGATTGCATGAACCTGCATCGCAATAAACCCTTTTCTTGTCATATCATCAATCAGATAAGCCACAGGAATGCCGTTCACCCATGTACGGATAGAATTTCCAATACATTCAATACGGTATTTGTTCCATTCGTTATTTTTGAACGCGGTCTTAGCTGCCTGGTGAAGCTCCAGATTATAAAGCCATCCTCTTCTTCCCTCATCATAAACACCTCCGCTCCATGCCCTTGCTGAAGGGTCAATCTCCATCTGATAACCGTGCACCCTCCCATTCTGATATTCAGGCTTACTCTCAGTTCTGAACTGAATACCGGAATTCATCAAAGGATGAACAAACAACTCTACCTCAAGAATGAAGTCCCCGTATTCTTTCTCCGTTGCCAGAAAAGAATTGGGTGTATTAGAAACTGTAGTTCCTACAATTTCATTGCCTACAGCTTCGTATTTTGCTTTTCCTCCTAACAATCTCCATCCCGACAAATCCTTACCATTATAAAGGTTTTGCCACTTTGAATCCGGCTTTTGAGCAAATACACTGGCTGAAACAAAAACGAGAACAAATAAAGTTAATCTCAAATTCATAGAATATTTTTTATTAAATGTACAAATTACTATGGTTGAACAGAATCAGATATGAACTAAATAAAATTCTACTAAAATATCTTACTTTCATAGCTTAAAATGAAATAATGAAAAAGCTCCTTTTCTCACTCTTCGTACTCCTTTCTGCATCCTGTGGCACGATCAGAAATCAGACCGGTTCTGCAAACCAGTCATCTGATTCAGAATTAAAAATCATGTCTTATAATATTCATATTGGAAATCCTCCGTCTAAACCCGGAATTATTGATCTGGAGGCTATCATTAAAACCATTAAGGCTGAAAATCCTGATATCGTGAGTTTACAGGAAGTTGATGTAAATACCGCACGTTCAGGTAAAATAAATCAGGCAGAGATCATAGCCAGAAAGCTTGGAATGAATTTTTTCTTTGCTAAATCTATTGATCATGACGGCGGAGATTATGGAGTTTGCATTCTTTCCAGATTTCCAATAAGCGAAACTAAAATCCACCGCTTAACTACCCTTGCAGACACAAAAGGCGAACCAAGGGTAATGGCAACCGCCAGAATACAGCTTAAAAACGGGAAATATATCCGTTTCGGTGCAACTCATTTAGATCATCTGAAAAATCCTTCGAACAGAGAAGTACAAATAGAAGAGATCACTAAAATAGGAAATGAAGAAACCTTGCCATTTATTATTGCAGGCGACTTAAATGCAGAAACTGAATCAGGTGTAATACAAAAACTTGACAAGGCATTCATTCGCACCTGCAGCAACTGCGAACCTACATTTCCGGTAGTAAAACCTGACCGAACAATTGATTTCATTGCTTTTAAAAAGACTGACCCGTTCAGTATCATTTCGCACCGGGTTGTACAGGAACATTATGCATCAGATCATTTACCGGTAGTAGCATTGTTACGATTTTAAGCAATTCAATCCTTCAGATTTAACTTGGAATAGTATTAGATTTAAGCAATTATTTTCCTTTTCACATTCAACGTAATCGTAATTGTCACTCAAAAACAATCTGAAAGGTATTCTGCTAAGTTCAGCAGCTTTACTGTCCCAATCGGATGCTTTCTCTCAGAATCCATTCAGCGGAATGGAAAGCTTATTCACCGCGCCCAAATCATACACTTTATTTCATGCTCCGGCTCCATTGACTATTGATGGTGAGTTGAATGAAAAAAGCTGGGAAAACACTCCTTGGACAGACTATTTTATAAATATTGAAGGTGAGAACAAACCGGCTCCCGCATTTAAAACCAGGGTAAAGATGCTGTGGGATGAACAGTATCTTTATGTTGCTGCAGAACTTGAAGAACCTCATCTCTGGGCTAATAAACAACCTGAAAAAGATATTATCTTCAGAGATAATGTTTTCAAAATTTTCATCGACCCCGATAATAACGTAAATGATGACTTTGAAATTCAGATCAACCCAGGCAATAAAATGCTGTTTCTGATCATGAATAAGCCTTACAGAGATGGAGGAAGTCCGGTTACAGGATGGCAGCCAATCGGCTATAAGTCGGCTGTAAAACTTCAGGGAACCCTCAATAAATCTGAAGATACAGACAAAGGATGGATAGCAGAAATTGCACTCCCTCTGGCATCATTTTCCTTTAATCCAGTAAATATCAAACCTAACGGAGGGTTCAGAATTAACTTTTTAAGAACCAACTTTGATTTCAGCGTAAAAGACGGGGTTTATTCAAAAGCGCTGGATACTGACGGAAAACCCTTCCCTCCCCGCTATTCTGTATGGACCTCACAGGGAATCGTCAATATGCATTACCCGGAAAGATGGTCGTATACTGTATTTTCAGAAAAAGCACCCGGAAATCCGGCTGAGAAGTTTGTATTACCTTATACAGAACTGCAAAGAAAATATTTGTGGCTTGTCTATTACAAACAAAAGGAGTACTTCAAAAAGAACAAGAAATATGCATCTTCCATGACTGAACTGAATATACCTGAAGGAGATATTCTCATCGAAGGCAAACAGAACATCCTGAAACTGGAATCGACAAGTAAACAATTTCTTGTCAGTATCAAAGAAGCCGGTTCAGAAATTTCAATCAGTGTAGACCAGGACGGACTGGTCAGCAACTTATAATCCCGTATCATGAACCCGAGATGATTCAAATAAATAAATTCAAATAAATAATATTAGATACAAAGGGTAATCTTTATTTGACTCATCAAAGGTTCTGTCTGACAAGTAAAACTCAACTAAAAATAAATTGATGAAACTTAAAAACCTTTTGCTGGCCTTATTAATCATCAGCGCCAATTCAATATACGCTCAAAAGACTGAGCTTTTAATTCTTCCGACTATTCACGGTGGTCATAAAAAGAATGTGAACTACAATTTCGAACATGTCAGAAATATTATCAAAAACTTTAAACCGGATATCATTGCGGTAGAGATCCGTCCTGAAGATATGAATATGGATACAGTCTATCTGAAAGCTTTTTTTAATCCGGAGATGATCATGTTCAAAAATGAATTTCCCGGGGCAAAAAAATATGGAATTGATTATATGGGATCAGATGTGGAAGGGAAAATGCTTCCGGCTGATTTTATGAAGGATACTATCGGTGAGTTTGGAAGATTCAGGGCAATGAATCAGAAAATAATGCGCGACAGTGCTGTTGTCAAGGCACGGATTGCAAAAGGATTACCAGCTATCGCTTCAAAACGTAGTGAAATGATGGCTAATTTAAGTGCAAATGAATTGATGGATGGCAAATATGATGCATTAACTGAAGAATTTACCATTGGTCAAACAGCTGTTCTGCGTAACACTCCCTATCAATATTACGATGATTTTCAGGTAAAAAGAGATCAGAGAATTGCAGATAATATCAGAGCTATTGCATTAAAAAATAAAGGTAAAAGAATCATTGTTTTGACAGGGGCAAATCATCACAACAGGGCATACAAATTAATGAGTAAAGAAAAGTCGGTTAATCTGATTCACGTGGCTAATGATAAATAAACCCATTGATTTAAAACATTCACAATCAGAATGCTAAACTGATTGTTTTCTAAAAAGCTTACTTTTGAGGCAGATATATGAAAAGATCTGCCTTTTTACTTTTGCTTCTATTTTGTATGCTTACCGCAAATGCCCAAAAAGTCGGGTTGGTTTTCAGTGGCGGTGGTGCAAAAGGCCTAGCTCATATAGGAGTCTTGAAAGCTCTTGAAGAGAACAATATCCCAATAGATTACATTGTTGGTACATCCATGGGCGGAATTGTTGGCGCCATGTACGCCGCCGGATATAGCCCTGAAGAAATTGAAGAAATTGCCCTTACTGAGGACTTTCAAAACTGGGTAAGTGGTAATTTTAAAAGTGAATACCGTTATTTCTTCAATAAAAAAGCTGAAAACCCTTCTTTTATTACTGCAAAACTTGAAATTGATACAGGGTTTCATGTCAGGCTGCGATCAAATCTGATCAATGATGTACCTTTAAATTTTGCCTTGCTCGAACTCTACGGAAAGGCTTCAGCTATTGCAAAAGATGATTTTAACAATCTTTTTGTTCCGTTCAGATGTATTGTAGCGGATGTATTTTCACAAAAGATGATTCCGGTAAGTTCAGGAAATCTCGCAGAAGCAGTCAGAGGTACATTTACCGTACCCTTAGTCTACCGGCCGGTTAGAGTAAATGATAAATATGTATTTGACGGAGGACTCTATAATAACTTTCCTGTAGATGTGATGAAGGATGATTTTCAACCGGATTATATTATCGGGACTAATGTTTCGTCTAAAATATTTAATGAATATCCAAAAGAAAACGATGAGAAGCTGATGAACCGTTTTCTGATGTATATGTTTCTGTCGAAATCTGATTCGACGTCGATTGGAAAAAATGGGACATACATTCAGCCTGATTTATCTGAATACAGTACCACGAATTTTACTCCTGTAGCTGAGATTATAAAAAAAGGTTATGATGCTGCAATGGCTGATATGAGTTCCATTAGCAGAGCGATTACAAGACGAACATCTAAAGCTGATCTGGATAAACGGCGGATGGAGTTCAAATCGGTTTTACCGGAACTGAAGTTTAGCCATATCAGTGCAAGTGGGATCAATAGTATGCAGAAAAAATACATTGAGAAAGTTATTCTTAGCACAATTGAGGATGAAAAAAATCTTGAAGAAGTTAAAAAAGGATATTATAAGCTGGTGGCTGATGATAATTTTGAGACCGTTTATCCACGCATAACCTATCATAAAGAAAATAATACCACCAATTTTGAATTACAGGTACAACCTCAGAAGAGTTTTAAAATTGATTTTGGTGGCGCTATTTCAACCAGACCTATCAGTAATGCCTATGTAGGTTTACAGTATAATTATCTGAGAAAAAAATCATACACCTTTTCCGCTAATTTCTATGCCGGTGGATTTTATGAATCCGGACAGGCAACTGCCCGGGTTGATATTCCGGCAAAGATCCCAATGTATCTGGAAACGGAATTAACCTATAACCACTGGAATTACTTTAACAAAAGTCAGATATTCATTGAGAGTGTAAAGCCGGCATTTATTGAACAGACTGATCGTAAGATAGTTATGAAATTCGGGATTCCATTCAAGAAAAGTGGTAAACTTGAAGCTCAGACAGGCTTTATTAATTTTAGCGACCAGTATAGTCCGAATCAGCAATTAAGTTATGGGGACATACTTGATTTCAATAGGTTTAATGGCTTTGTGAATTCTATAAGCTACAAAAGAAATTCACTCAACCGCAGGCAGTATGCAAGCAAAGGATCCTCGATAGAAATGGCATTACAGTTATTTACCGGAACCGAAGAATATTTGCCGGGAAATATTTACAGAAATGAACCTGACTACAGTCAGATTATTTCAGCACATAATCAAAGAAACTGGTATAAAGCTGTTATAAGCGGAGAAAATTACGTAATCAGCTCAAAAAAATATTCTCTTGGTTATCAGGCAGAGGTATTGTTATCGAACAAGCCTCTTTTTACCACATTTAAGGGATCATTACTGAGCGCCCCGGCATTTAATCCGCTGCAGGATTCAAAATCGCTTTATCTGGAAAACTTCAGGGCAAACAGTTTTGGTGCATTTGGTTTAAAAAATGTATTTCATTTAAAAAAGAATCTTGACTTACGTGCTGAGGGCTTTATTTTTCAACCTGTTAAAGAGTTTCAACTCATCAATCTTCAGTCTGTAGTCTATAGTAAACCTTTTGCGAACCGATATTATGCATACACCGCAGGTTTAGTGTACAATACCTTAGCGGGACCAATAAGTCTGAGTTATAATTACTATGATGACGATCAGAAACGAAATGGTGTGATGTTCCATATCGGGTTTCTGATCTATAATAAACGTTCATTTGAATGAAGAACAAGGTCATGAAACTAATCCGTACAGTCTTCTTCCTTATTTTAATCAGCACATCAGCCTTTGCAATTAAAGTGCAGAGCATTCATCAAAAAATAGAAATCAGCAATTTTATTGTCAGGAGAAATGTATTTCAGGGCAACAAACTGGATATCATTGCTATAGATGATCAGGGAAAATTACCTGAAAATATTGATGGAGTTTTTCAGTTCAGCATCAATGGTTTTAAAAACGAGCTGAATTTCAGTAAAGGAATAAGCCTGTTTCCACAGGAGATTAATGAGTCTACCTTTATTTATCTGAGACATAAAAACGAATCAGGAACCAAGGGAAAACTGTATTATATCTATAACAGAAACGGGAATTTAAAACCACTGGAGATCAGCTGGTTTGTCCTTGCAATTATTCCTTTAAGCCTGTTAATCATTGTTTTCATTTTTCGAAAGCTCATTATCATCGGAGGAATTATACTTATACTTCTTGTATACTTTAATTCAACCAATGGATTAAACCTGTCCACTTTTATTGAGACGATATTTGACGGTCTCAGAAATTTAGTCTGATTCTTAGTTTGCAGATTCAATTATCGTTGATCCATAAATGAGTTTCATGAAAAATTAATCTTAGAAAGGCATTCCAATTCCAAAATTATACTGAACGAAACGATATAAATCAGGCCGGTGGGTAGATTTATATTCCTGCTTAAAGTCCTTTTTATTGAAAAGATGCTTGATCACATATTGATCTGAGCCTGTAAATTGGGGATCTTTAACCTTAAATCCGGCATCGAGCCTGAAGACGAAATAGTTAAGATCAAACCGTAATCCAGCTCCCACACCTACCGCCAGCTGATTCAGAAATTTATTGAATCTGAATTCACCACCGGGGTTTTCCACTGCTTTTTCTCTCCGCCAGACGTTCCCAAAATCTGCGAAAGTAGCACCCTTTACCTTTGCATTAAGAATATTATCAGCAATCTTAAAACGATATTCAAGGTTTGCTTCAAATTTAATTTCTCCCAACTGATCCAGATTCCGGAGGTTTAATCTTAAGGTATCTGCCTTCCCGTCAGATCCCAGAACAGCTCTATTGTAATTTCCGGGGCCTAATGTACGTGCCTGCCAGGCTCTAACCCCGCTTGATCCGCCGGCAAAAAAATTCTTTTCAAAAGTAAGCTGATCACTGTTGCCATAAGCTATTCCAATTCCGGGATTAATTCTGGCTACAAACTGCCTCTCACCACCAAGCGAGCGATAATATCTCAGATCTATTTCAGTTTTAATGTATTGCTGATAAGGCAGCCCTAAAAGTCTGCTGTACCCCTCTTCATCCTTATTAAACTTAACAATCTGATTAAGAAGTCCGAGGGAGTTACCTGCCATATCTACTGTTCCTCGGAAGAACCAGAAATTAGAATAACTATTTAATTTGACTCCATTTAACGTAAATGCATATTTACTGCCCAGATTAAAAAACTGTCTGTCGTTCGTCCGGACGTAAAGCTCGAAGCCACGCTGCACAAGGCTGTCTCTAAATACCGGATCGAGTTTTCCCTTTCTGAATTCAATATTTATGGGGGTAAATGAATGTAATTTGGTTTTGGTTTCTACCCAGTCGTATGTGATTGAATTGACAAACACCCGACTTGAAAAGGCCTGACGCTGATCAAAAAGCTGGAAATTACTGGATATAGTAGTACGTGGAACACCATTTTTACCCATCAAAGGGATCCTGAAAGGCACAAGCAATTTAGGCGTTATAATGTTCACTCCAAGCTGCAGATCACGACTAAATATTCTATCCAGAAAACTGCCTTGTGCTGTTGCATCAAAAAGTACTCCATATTTTGCTTTAATCTCCAGTAATTCTGCTCCCCTGAAGACATTACGATTGGTATATGTATTTCCAATGTTGAAGCCATTACGACCGGAATTGAAAGTATATTCCCCTTCAATACGATTGCTCATTTTCTTGAGTGGCGAAATTTCATAAACCGGAGAAAGTTTATTGGTGCTGTCGCTGGCCTTAACAAAATCAATCTTTAAATTTCTGAATACATTCAGGTCATAAAGTCTATCATAAGTAAGTTCTTCATTATCAATATTATACAAATCACCTTTCTTCAGAAACATATAACGGGCAATCGGTTTTGCGTCGAATTTCCCTGAATGATCTATAAATCTGAACTGAGAATCCAGTGTAACGGTATCGGGATTTATAACATCTTTTAGTCCTGTACTCTTAGCAATCGTAACCTGACTATTATCTATGGTAAAGGTTTGATGTGCAGGCTTGTCGGCTGGATTAGTCAAAAATAATTTGAGATCAGCTGCACTTCTGTTCAGATTACTATCCACATCAAACCTTACATACTGTCTTACATAATCGTAATAACCATTACGCTTTAACAATCTGTAAATTTGTTCGCGTTCATAGGCCAGAGAATCCGAGTCGAAACGCTGACCTTCTTTCAGACGGCTAAACTGATCTTTGGTAGAAAAATATAAAGCAGCGATTGTAGAATCTTCAATCTCATATTTGATCTCATTAATCTTAAACTCCGGCCCCTGCTCTGCCGTGAATGTAATGACAGATTTCTGCTTTTCACTATTAATCTCACTTTTCACTTTGGCATTAAAATAACCTTTTGTTGCAAGGAATTTCTCTATCTGAACGCGCGAAATCTCTACGAGTGAGCTATCCAATAAATGCGGGGCCTCACCAATTGACTTTATTCTATCAGTACGATATTTACCGTTTTTTGTGTTAAAAGTATTATAAAGGGCAAGATTTAGTCTGGAATTCTGTCTGATATCATTTTGGACAAATGTCAGGGCAGTTTCCATATACTGTTTGTCGACTCCCTCCAATTTGACTTTCTTTACAAGCGACTGATCGTCAGCGATATAACGCGAAGCATTGCAGGAAGCAAATATTATAATCAAAAGCAGTATACTTGCAAATGAGGTACTACGGTATATAAAGTATGATTTCAAAGTCTCAAATAAGTTTTATAAAATCTTTACATCAAAAAAAGTTCCGAAAAGAGCATGGTCTTTTCATTGTTGAAGGCCTTAAATCATTCTCAGAATTTGTTGGATCCGAATATGAGATCGATTCCGTTTTTTACACCGGCGACTTGAGCCCAAAGTTGAGCAAATTATCACAAAATGTAAAGATATATCGTGTCAGTAACGATGAACTCGCCAAAATTAGTATATTAAATACACCTCAACAATTATTAGCCTTAGTTAAAATTCCACGAGCTCTTCAGGTCACGCAAAAAGATCTGAAGGGAGCCTTTCATCTTGTTTTGGACGGCATTCAGGATCCGGGAAATCTGGGAACCATTATTCGTACTGCCGACTGGTTTGGACTGAAATACATTATCTGCTCAAATGACACGGTAGAAGTATATAATCCTAAAGTTGTTCAGGCTACAATGGGATCGCTGCCAAGAGTTAAAATAATTTACACTGATCTGGCTCATTTTTTTGAATCAGCCGGACTTCCTGTTTTTGGAGCTTTGCTTAACGGAATTTCCATTTACGAGACTGACTTTGGTCATGAAGGTTTGATTCTTTTAGGCAACGAGGGGAAGGGAATCAGTACCGAATTGATAAAAAAAATTAAGGTTTCTGTGACTATACCACGCTTCGGAGAAGCTGAATCTCTTAATGTTGCAGTATCTGCATCAATATTTTGTTCAGAAATAAGAAGAAATTCTTAAAATTTGTTTGGGAGCAATAATAATTTACTACTTTTGCAGTCCTTTACAAAAGGTCGGGTGGCCGAGTGGCTAGGCAGAGGTCTGCAAAACCTTTTACAGCGGTTCGAACCCGCTCCTGACCTCAATAAAAAAATTAAATTAAAAAACATGGGCGTTACACGTTTAAAAAGAAAAGACAGAAAAAATAAAACCACTTCACGTTTAGAGGTTCAATTTTTGAAATTAGGCCGGAACATAGAGACCGGAAGTCGTTCAGCTGAATCTGCAAATAGCCAGTTAAGTAAAAACAATGCTGTTCTTGCTGCAATCGAAGCTGCTGCAAAAAAATAAGGCTAATAGCTTTAATAAAAAATCCCGGTCTGAATAGATCGGGATTTTTTTTGCCCGTTTGTGTAAGAATTAGTACCGAAAACTAATTAATTCTGCCGTTTATCATCATTTCTTAGGGTAGTCAATATTTTTATCATCGCCAATATCAACTTAGCGCTGACAGGGTTTAAAACCCTGTCAGCGCTAAGTTGATATGTATATTCAGGTTAACCAGAGTATGCTTAAACACCTAAGCAATGAAAAAAAATATCCCTCCTTTATTTCCTGATACTCACTATCACATTTACAACCGGGGTATCAATAAGGAAAACTTGTTTAAAGAAAAAAGCAATTACAACTACTTCCTAAAACTGTATTTCAAATACATAGATCCGATAGCTTATACCCATTCTTATTGTCTGTTAAAGAATCATTTTCACCTTTTAATCAGAACGAAGAATGATGAAATCATCAAAAATATCCGAAATTTTGAAAAGGACTATGATTCGAGTCAAATCATAAGCATGCAGTTCAGCCATCTTTTTAACAGCTATGCACAAGCTATAAATAAATGCTTTTCAAGAACAGGGGGATTATTTGAGACACCATTCAGAAGAATTGAAATCACTGAAGAATCTTATCTGATGCAAATTGTACGCTATATTCATCATAATCCTGAAAAACATTCATTTAGCAATGATTTCACCAAGTATCCTTACTCATCTTACAGACAACTGGTCAATGGTAAAAGTAAATTACTGGATACAAAAACTATTTTCCAATGGTTTGGAGACAAGGAAGATTTTATAGCATATCATTCCGAAAGACCGGCTGAAATTAACTTCTGAAGAGTAAAGATTTTAAAATTCTTTTTATTAATCCAGGGCCTTCATAAATAAATCCGGTATAGATCTGTACCAGCGATGCCCCTGCATTAATTTTCTCAAGTGCATCTTTGGGTGAGTGAATTCCTCCTACCCCAATGATCACAAATTCCTTATTCGAATGGTCAGAAAGATACTTCACCACTTCAGTAGACCTGTCTGTTAAAGGCTTTCCGCTTAATCCTCCGGTTTGTGAACTCAAACTTTGAGGTGATGACAACCCTTCCCTTGAAATGGTTGTATTCGTAGCAATTACTCCAGCAATCTTTGTTTCGCGAACAATTTCAATGATATCATCCAATTGCGAATTGGTAAGATCTGGTGCAATCTTGAGTAAAATAGGCCGGGAAATATCATTCTTTTTATTTCTCTGCTGTAATGAATTCAGAATATTCATTAAAGGTTCCTTTTCCTGCAGTTCCCTCAATCCGGGAGTATTGGGCGAACTTACATTCACGACGAAATAATCCACTACATCAAAAAGCTTATCAAAACATTTGATATAATCACTCAATGCCTCTTCATTCGGAGTAATCTTATTCTTACCTATATTTCCACCAATTATCAATCCTTTTCGTTCGAGCTTACTCAAACGATGAGCCACAACATCAACACCCTGGTTATTAAAGCCCATACGATTGATTAAAGCATTATCCTGAGGAAGACGAAACATTCTTGGCTTATCATTACCCGATTGTGGCAATGGTGTAACTGTGCCAATCTCAATGAAGCCGAATCCAAATTGCGCCAGTTCTTCAATCATACTGCCGTTCTTATCAAAGCCTGCAGCCAATCCGAGTGGATTTTTGAACTTCAAACCCATCACTTCGCGTTCAAGTTGCTTGCTTTCTACAACAAAAGTCTGATTAAGAAGCGATTTAACACCCCAGATACGATTCACAGTTCGTAGACTCCCGGTTACAAAATGGTGAATATTCTCAGGATCAAACTTAAACAGGATGGGTTTTATGAGCTTATACATGCTGCAAATCTAAAATTTTACAGTTGATTTTCATTTCTGAAAAACTTTATCGACAGGTAATTCCACTTATTTTTTGAAATAAATCATAAAAAAATCATCGTTAATCTTGATTTAACAATTATTTAATCTAATTTACATTTAAATGACATTCTTATTTTTTTTATGGCTTTAACTGATCAAATGGAACGCCAGGGAAACTGGCTATTTAAGTACAGAGGTATCCTCCCTCTATTATTCTTTGTTTTTGGCTTATACATCTTCCTAAAAAACGAGGCCAACCCGTCAGAATGGATTGTAGAACAAACAATCTATGAACATACCTATGAATTTATATGCCTGATTATTTCCTTACTTGGATTCTTTATCAGAGTGTATACTGTGGGGTTCACTCCTCCTAACACATCTGGTAGAAATACCGAAAGACAGGTTGCTGATATACTAAATACGAAAGGAATTTATTCGGTTATGCGAAACCCTCTCTATGTCGGCAACTTCTTCATGTGGCTTGGAATTGCCATGCTAACCGGTGATGCCTGGTTTACATTCTCATTCATCTTGCTCTACTTCCTGTATTATGAACGGATCATTTTTACGGAAGAACAATTCCTCAAGGAAAAATTCGGGGATATTTACCTTAACTGGGCTGCTAAAACTCCCGTGGTTATTCCAAATTTTAAAAATTTCGTGAAAAGCGAGCATAAATTTAACTGGAAAAAAGTCTTAAGACAGGAAAAAAATGGCCTGTGTGCTGTCTTTATTATTTTTGGATTCTTTGATATTATTGGCGAGCAGGTAAAAGTACTTCCTGAATATAATGTAGTTCTCTTAGCTTCAGGAGCCTTATCCATTATCATTTATTGTGTTTTAAAATTCCTGAAATACCAAACAAAGCTTTTGCAGGATCCTGCCTAGATCTGCAAAAGCTTAATCAGAGGCCGATATGGTTTTTCTTCTTTAAAAGTTAACCATACCACTTTCACTTAGCATAAATTGAGGGTGTACTTTATCTCCTACAATACGTACTGATTTATCTGTCGGATAATGAAGACAAATTAAATCAGAAGTAATCATCAGGCAGTAGGAATCTGGGCTGAATACAAAATTCAGGCATAAAAAAAAGAGACTGTAATTCAATGCAGTCTCTTTTCTTATTACTAAAAATTCAATTAATCTTCAAAATCGCAATCGGCAAATACATTCAGGTTTGCTTTTAACTTAGTATATAAATCCACATTGGAGGTAGCAGAAATCACAATAATCCCATTGGTTCTTGTAGCTCCGCTTAAATCTGCAGAAACAACGTTTGTGAGAAACTTATTTAACTGAACATTTATTAAACCTATGTAATCATTTGAGCCACTTACAACAATATTTTCTGCTTCAACCTCTGCCTCAAAATCCTCATTAAAATAAAACTCAACAGGAACTTTAATACCGCTGCCATCTGTATACTGGCCTTTTAGAGTAAGTGGAATATTGGAAGTTGCTGATTTTCTGAGGACAAGCTTTAATTCCACTTCTTCATAAGTAGCATCCGGAAGTGTGATACTTCCCAGAACCGGGCTGAGATTAAAGAGATCAATATTAAAAGCCTGCTTAAGCTCATATTCTATCTCTACATTCTTGCTCTCTGCTTCAAAATCAATTTCGCTAACATTTATGCTACCCGAAGTCCAGGTTATACTTGAGTTAGAGTTAACACCCACAATCAGGCCACTCCCTGAAACAGTCGGCCCAATAGAAGCCGTAAAGTTGGCAGGTTTAACTTTGTAAGATAGTTTACCATTCCCGGTAGAATTATCTTTAGTACACGAAGTGAGAAATAGTCCGGCAACCAGTATCGCCGTTCCAAAGCTTGATAGATAGTTTTTCATTTTCTTAGTTTTAGGTGTGATGTTTGTTGAAATACATGCCTCAACAAATGGCAATACGTATAAATCACAAAAATGTTGCCAGAATTAAAACATTCTTATTTGAAAGATCTGAATCCTCTGCTACTTTCAAAATTTATACATAAAATCAGTACTTTTGCGGCAAATGATTGCAATAAACAACCTTACGTTCGAGATCGGTGCAAGGGCATTATACGACGAAGCGAACTGGCATATAAAACCCGGAGAAAAGATTGGATTAATTGGTGCTAATGGAACCGGGAAAACCACTCTTTTAAAGATCATTGTAGGTGATTATTCGCCTACAAGCGGTTCGATCTCAATGGCTAAAGACATTAAGATCGGCTATCTTAATCAGGATCTTTTATCCTACCAATCAGATAAAAGTATTCTGCATGTTGCGATGGAAGCGTTTGAACGCCAAAATCAGCTGCATACCGAAATAGAGAACATTCTAAAAAAACTCGAAACAGAATATAGCGACGACCTACTCAACAAACTTAGTGATAAACAACATGAGTTTGAGGCTCTCGATGGATATAATATCGAATATCGAGCCCATGAAATCCTTGCAGGATTAGGCTTTAGTGAAACAGATACTCATCGTACACTTGCTGAATTTTCAGGGGGATGGCGGATGAGAGTAATGCTTGCACGAATACTTCTTCAAAGCCCAGATATTCTTTTACTCGATGAGCCTACCAACCATCTGGATTTACCTTCCATCAAATGGCTGGAAACCTATCTTCAGGCCTTTGAAGGGGCTATCGTAATCGTGTCTCACGACCGCTATTTCCTTGACCGTGTGGTGAAAAAGATTGTAGAATCCAGAAAAGGTAAACTGATTCCTTATGCCGGTAATTACAGTTTCTATATCGAAGAAAAAGCACTCAGGGAAGAAATTCAAAGTGGTCAATACAAAAACCAGCAGGCAAAAATCCGGCAGGAAGAACGACTGATCGAGCGTTTCAGAGCAAAAGCCAGCAAAGCCAAAATGGCTCAGTCGCGTATTAAGGCTCTCGAAAAAATGGAGCGTGTCGATGATGTAGATGATGATAATCCAACCGTAAACTTCAGCTTCAAATTCAGTAAACAATCCGGCAGACATGTCATCCGAATTGAAAACCTTACCAAAGCTTATCCCGGCGTACCGATTGTTAAAAATGCAACCGCAACCATAGAAAAAGGCGATAAAATCGCATTGATTGGTGCCAACGGGCGAGGTAAATCTACCTTACTGAGGATTATTGCCAGTGCGGACAAGAATTTTACCGGAATGTGCGAAACCGGTCATAATGTAACACAAACCTTCTTTGCACAACACCAGCTGGAGGCTTTGCATCTTGACAATGAAATCCTTCAGGAATTGCAGTCATTTGCACCTAAACATACCGAAACCGAACTTCGTTCAATTCTGGGTTGTTTTCTATTTACGGGTGATGATGTATTCAAAAAAATCAAGGTACTTTCCGGAGGAGAAAAATCGCGGGTAGCATTAGCAAAAGCTCTTACTGCCGATGCTAACTTTCTGATACTGGATGAGCCCACCAACCACCTGGATATCGCTTCGGTAAACATACTAATCCAGGCCCTATTACAATATGAGGGTACCTTTATCGTGGTTTCTCACGATCGATATTTACTGGACAATGTCGCAAACAAAATCTGGTTCATTGAAGATCAGGAGATCAAGGAATATCCTGGAACTTATGCCGAATACGAGGAATGGAACTCCAAACGAACTTATATCCCTAAAGTCATAACCGAAACTCCTAAAAAAGAGGAAAAAAAGGAAGAAAAGCCCAAAGTTCAAACAGAAAATAAGAGCAATGAGCTTAAAAAACTGAATCAGGCACTACAGAAGCTTGAAGAAGAAATTGCAGAGCTCGAAAAATCTGTCAAAGACGCAGAAGATGAACTGGCAAAAGTTGAAGTGTACAGCGATCCGGATAAACTATCAGAAGCAAACAGACGTTATCAGCAGATGAGTCCGCGCTTACTGAAAGCTCAGGCTGAATGGGAACGCATGGCTGAAGAAATCATGGAACTGGAGGGGAAATAAAATCCCCTCTTTTCTTTTTATATTCAGAAAAATAAATTTTGATCTTATGAGGAGACTTTTGTTTCTGATCTTGTTTTTGCTGATTTCCACTTCAAGTCCGGCGCAAAAGAAAACGCGTATTCGTCCGCCTGAAACTCCGCAAAATACAGTCAGGTATGAAAATCATGACTACCTACCTGAGATTAAAACTGTAGAATTCTACAGCCGTAATAAAGAACAATCACTTCCGGTTTATATTTTAGGTAGTGAGGAAAGTCTCCTTCTTAGTTTCGATGACCTGCGCGGAGGAAGCCGGAATATTTCCTATTCCATTGAACATTGCGATTCGGAATGGAACAGTAGTCGCCTCTCTCCTATGGATTATCTTGAAGGTTTCTCTGAAGATCGTATCATTGATTACCGCAACTCATTTAACACTCTGCAAAAATTTACTCATTATGAACTAAGTTTTCCTAATCTTACAGTAAAACCAAAGATTTCAGGCAATTATCTGCTAAAAGTTTACGAGGACAACGACCAACGTAAACTACTGATTACCAGAAGATTTTTTGTTGTAAACCCTCAGGTAGGTATTGCCGCAGAGATCACCCGTTCAAACACGATTGCCAACCGGGATCAGATGCAGAAGGTTAACCTGATAGTAGATCACGGAAAAATCAGTATCAGCAATCCTTATCTTGATGCAAAAGTTCGGGTAATGCAGAATGGAAGACATGATAATGCTCAGACCCTGAACCGACCTGCATTCGTAAGATCGGGTCAGTTAGTTTATAACGACCTGAGATCAACAGACTTCAAAGCAGGAAATGAGTTCAGAAGATTCGATATCCGTAGTCTGCGTTTCCGAACCGAGAGAGTTGGTAAAATTGAGCAGGATACGGCAAACAGGGTTTATCTTTTGAATGATGCCACTGAAAATAGATCAGGATATACCTTCATTTATGACGAAAACGGTGCTTTTTACATCAGAAATCAGGATGGGCGCGATAACAGAACCGATGCAGATTATGCTACTGTTCACCTCTCTTTAATAGCCAAAAAGCCTGATCCCAATGGCTCTGCTTATGTTTTGGGACAGTTCAACAATTACCAGTTAACCGATAAACTGGAATATAATGAAGTTCAAAACAGGTTTTCAGGAAAGATATTTGTGAAACAGGGTGTATATGATTAT
>Ga0208492_1000553_pt1 | contig 30686 bp, 30 predicted proteins | sample Subbioar_CSW14AB_FD_184820 | JGI IMG/M metagenome (GOLD analysis project Ga0208492, IMG submission 184820) | Serpentinite rock and fluid subsurface biosphere microbial communities from McLaughlin Reserve, California, USA - CR12Mar_CSW14AB (SPAdes) | ecosystem: Environmental > Terrestrial > Deep... | reverse complement strand
CTGACCGGCGTGGTTGGTGGTGGCACGGCGACCGGCGCGCTGGTCGCCGCGGCTGCAGGCCAGCCGGTGTCGCCGACCGAAGCCTTGAAAGGCGCCGCGCGTAACAAGCTTGCCGCCTCGGTCGGCGCTGCGGTACCGGCTGGCGTGCCCGCGACCCAGGGCGGGTTGGCCGGCGTGGCGGCGGGGGCACTGGCGGGCAATGCCGGCATCTCGACCGGCGGCGCCGGCGCGCTGCTCGCCGGGACCGCGCTCGGCGACAAACTGCAGGCCGCGCAAGCGCTCGCACCGGCCTTTCAACAACTCGGCATGAACCAGGGCATGGTGGCGCAGTTCCTGCCGATCGTCGTCCAGTACGTGAAGACCGTCGGCGGCAAATCCTCCTCCAAGCTGCTGACCCACGCGCTCGGTCTCTGAGGCCGACACTCGAGGCTGTCCGCACCTGCGGACAGCCTCGAAAATAATCGTCGCCACGCGTTGCCGCGACAGAGCAGGCGGGGCAGACTGTCGGCTCTCGCATCGCCTCGCATACGGACTTCGCCAGCCCACGCTGACTCGCTCCCTGCGTCGCCGACGAGTCGCGGAGGGGAGCCGCGTGACCATGGGTGAATTGAGCCACTTCAAGCCGACCGGGCTTGGTCCGCGCGATGACGCGCCGCGCCACTATGTGCGCGTGACGCGCGCCGATCATCACGGCTTTATCGAGTTCCAGTTTTCTATCGGCTCTCCTGAACTCTATCTGGAGATGACGCTGCCGCCGGCCGCGTTCGCCGAATTCTGCGCCCACCACCAGGTGCTGCATCTGACAGCGGCGCAGGCCGCAGCGGTCGATGTCGCCGCGCGCCGCTGGCACAGAGGTGCTGATCACGAGGACGAAACCTGTGTCGATTGATCTCAAGACCACCAGCATCGAGCCCCTGCGGCGCACCTTCGATCACATCGCCGACAAGCTCGGTGGCGACAAACCCGCGACACGCTATCAGGAAGCGGTGTGGGGCCTGCAACCGGCGGTGAACTTCCATTACCGGCCGACCTGGGATCAGCGTTACGCGCTCTATGATCCGAGCCGCACGGCGATCGTGATGCGCGACTTCGATGACCTCATCGACCCGCGCCAGTACTACTACGGCACCTGGACCATGCAGCGCGGGCGCCAGCAGGATTCCCAGGAAAGGAATTTCGAGTTCGTCGAGAAGCGCGGCCTGTTGGCGATGCTCGATGCGACCTGGCGCGAGAAGATCACGCGCTTCGTGCTGCCCATGCGTCACGTGGCGTGGGCCGCCAATACCAACAATGCAAGCATCTGTGCCTATGGTTACGGCGCGCCGGTGACCTCCGCCGCCAGCATGCACATGATGGACCAGCTCGGTGTCGCGCAATACCTGAGCCGCGCCGGCCTCATACTCGGCGACAACGATCCCATCCTGCTCGATGTCGCGAAAGCGGCGTGGATGACCGACGTCATGTGGCAGCCCATGCGCAAGCTGGTCGAGACCTCGATGGTGACGCGCGACTGGTTCGAATTGTTCGTCCTGCAGAACCTCGTCATCGACGGCATGGTGCATCCCCTGGTGTTCGAGCGTTTCGATGCGCGCATCATCAAGCACGGTGGCGCGGTGTTTTCCATGCTTTCAGAATTCATGGTCGACTGGTATGCCGAATCCAGCCGCTGGGTGGACGCGGTGGTGAAAACCGCCGCTGCCGAGTCGCCGGCCAATCGCGCAGTGCTGGAAGCTTGGCTGGCGCGCTGGCTGCCCGAAGCGAGCGCCGCGCTCACGCCCCTTGCCGATTACGCCTTCGATGGCGAAGGCGCGGCGGTCATCGCCGAGCTCGCGCAGGCTTTGCGCGCGCGTATTGCCCGATTGGACTTGAGCGTGCAGGACTGAACCATGGCCGATAAGGTTTTCATTGCCCTGCAGAACAATGCCGAGGCGCAACCCATCATCAGTGCGATTCTGGCTGACAATCCCGAGGCGGTCCTCACCGAATCGCCGGGCATGGTCAAGATCGATTGCCCGACGCGGCTGGTGGTCAAACGCGAGTCGGTCGAGGCTCAGCTCGGGCGCGAGTTCAATCTGCAGGAACTCCACATCAATCTCATCTCGCTCGGTGGCAATCTCGACGAGGACGACGACGAATTCGTGCTGTCCTGGCAGGCCTGACCGGCGCTGCCGCGACGACCAGAACGACGACGGGAAATACGCATCATGGCCAAGAAGCTCGGTCTCAAAGAACGCTATGCCCTGTTGACCCGCGGGCTGGACTGGGAGACGTCCTACCAGCCGATGGACGAAGTCTTTCCCTACGACAAATACGAAGGCATCAAGATCAAGGATTGGGACGGCTGGGCCGACCCCTTCCGCCTGACCATGGATGCCTATTGGAAATACCAGGCCGAGAAGGAGCGCAAGCTCTACGCAATCCTCGATGCCTTTCAGCAGAACAACGGCCAGCTCAATATCTCCGACGCGCGTTATCTGTCCGCGGTGAAGTTGTGGCTGCAGGGCATCACGCCCCTGGAATATGCCGCCCATCGCGGCTTTGCCCATGCCGGTCGCGCCTTTCGCGGCGCCGGTGCGCGCATCGCCTGTCAGATGCAGTCCATCGACGAGCTGCGTCATGCCCAGACCCAGTTGCACGCCTTCAGTCACTACAACAAGTTCTTCAACGGCTTTCACGGCTTCGCCCACATGCGCGACCGTGCCTGGTATCTGTCCATTCCGAAGAGCTTCTTCGAGGACGCGATGACGGCCGGGCCGTTTGAATTCGTGACCTCGATTTCATTCTCCTTCGAATACGTGCTGACCAATCTGCTGTTCATGCCCTTTGTATCGGGCGCCGCCTATAACGGCGATATGGCCACCACCACCTTCGGTTTCTCGGCGCAGTCCGACGAATCAAGGCATATGACCTTGGGCCTGGAAGTGGTGAAGTTCATGCTGCAGCAGGACGAGGGCAACGTGCCCATCGTGCAGGGCTGGCTCGACAAGTGGTTCTGGCGCGGCTATCGCCTGCTCGGTCTGGTCGGCACCATGATGGATTACATGCTGCCCAGGAAAGTGATGTCCTGGCAGGAAGCGTGGGGTATCTACTGGGAAGAGAATGGCGCGGCCTTGTTCCACGACCTCGGCCGCTATGGCATTCGCCTGCCCAGGCATCACGAAGTCGCGGCCAAGGAGAAGGGCCGTCTCACCCACGAGATGTGGACGGTGCTCTATCAATACGGCAATGCCCTGAGTCTGCACACCTGGGTGCCGGACGACGAAGAGATAGCCTGGCTGAGCGAGAAGTACGGCGAGACATTCGACCGGCTCTACAAGCCGCGGCTGTTGTTCCTGCGCGAACGCGAAGAGCGTGGCGAGCGCTATTTCAACAATCGCCTGCCCATGGTCTGCCAGGTCTGCCAGATCCCGATGTTCTACACCGAACCCGACGATCCGCTGACCCAGTGCGTGCGTATCGTCGAAGCGGCCGGCACCAGGCACCACTGCTGTTCCGACGGGTGTGCCGATATCTTCAATCACGAACCCATGAAATACGTGCAGGCCTTGATTCCGCCGCAGCAGATCTATCGCGGTGAAGCGGGCGGCGCGCGCAATATCTTTGAATATGCCGCGTGGCTGCATCTCGAACGGGACGTCGATACCGGTGAATACCGCGGTTCGCCCGACCAGAACAACTGGGAAGCCTGGCAGCAGGCGCACAAGGCCAAGCCGGCCAACGCCGCCTGAGGGAAGCGCCATGAGCACCAGACACCTCGGCCCGAGCTATGAATACCCCTCGGAAAATCGCGTCGAGCAATACGGCGGTGATATCAATTTCTATGTGCGCTGGGAAAAGCATCTGATGTTCGCCTGTCCGTCCGCCTATCGCGCGCCGACTGCGATGCGCCTGGGTGATTTTCTCGAACAGTTGCTGAAGCCCGATTACATGGCCCATCCCGATTGCGCGCAGCTCGATTTCAAGACTTGTGTGTGGAAGCTCGACAAGGCGCCCTGGCAGCCTGATTTCGATAGCTCCATCGCCGCCAACGGTATCGGCCACATGAGTTATATCGAGTTCCACGCACCGGGACTCGACGGCCTGAACGGCATCGGCTACTGAGGGCAGGGCGCGCGTGGCTTATCGCCTGACCATAGAGCCGCTCGGCGAAACGCTGGAACTCGAGGACGGCCAGAGCATGCTCGATGGCGCGCTGCGCGCCGGCATCTGGTTGCCCTACGCCTGCAATCATGGTCTGTGCGGCACCTGCAAGGTCGAGGTGCTGGAAGGCGAAGTCGATCACGAGCATGCCTCGTCGTTCGCGCTCATGGATCTCGAACGCGAGGAAGGCAAGGCCCTGGCCTGCTGCGCGACGCTGCGCTCGGACGTCACCATCGAAGCGGAAATCGAAGAAGAGCCCGACGCCCTGCGCCTCAAGGTGGCCGATTACCGTGCCCGCGTGTCCCGCATCGAGGATCTGACGCCGACCATCAAGGGCGTCTGGTTGCAGCTCGATGGCGCAGGCCTCGCCTTTCAGGCGGGTCAGTATCTGAACCTGCAGCTGCCGGGTGTCGCGCAGCCGCGCGCGTTTTCCATCGCCAGTACGCCCTCACAGCCTCACGAAATCGAACTCAATGTGCGCCGTGTCGAAGGGGGCGACGGCACGGCTTACGTGCACGAGCAGCTCGCGCCGGGTGACCAGCTGCGTTTCACCGCGCCGCTCGGGCGCTTCTTCGTGCGCCGCTCGGCACCGGAGCCGATGTTATTCCTGGCCGGTGGCTCGGGCCTGTCCAGTCCCAAATCCATGATTGTCGATCTGCTGGAAAGAGGCGACGAGCGCGCCATCACGCTCATTCACGGTGCGCGTACCCACGACGAGCTCTACCATCGGTCTCTGTTCGAGGCGCTGGCGGCCAGGCATGCCAACTTCCGCTATCTGCCGGCCTTGTCCGAGGCCGGCGATGACGCGGCCTGGTCGGGCGCGCGTGGTCATGTGCACGAAGTCGCCGAACGTCTGTTCGAGGGACGCTTCGCCGGACTCAAAGCCTATCTGTGCGGACCGCCGGCCATGATCGACGCCTGTATCACCACGCTCATGCGCGGCCGGCTGTTCGAGGAACACATCTTCATGGAACACTTTTTCACCGCCGCCGATGCCGCGCAACCGGCACGGCGCAGTGCGCTGTTCCGGAAGTTCTGAAGATGGCGGCGATGTCGCAGTGCGAGCCGAGCCCGACAGTCGAATACCGCATCACGCTGGCCGACAGCGGTGAGTGCTTTGCATGCAAGGATGGCCAGAACGTTCTCGCCGCGATGGAAAAGCTCGGGCGCCGTGGCATACCGGTCGGTTGTCGCGGCGGCGGCTGCGGCATCTGTCGTGTGCAGGTGGTGGCGGGCGAGCGCTATCACACGCGCAAAATGAGTCGCGCGCAGGTCAGTGCAGCGGACGAGGCGTCCGGCATCTGCCTCGCATGCAGATTGATTCCCGAGGGCGACCTGGTCGTACGTGCGCTCGGGTTGTTACGCCGAGCGGTGAGTTGAAGTCGGCGCGCATCGCGCGCCCCTGATGTGAGGAGTGCACCACGATGTCATTCACAGGCGTTTTACGGCCCGGGCACTGCGCCCTGCGGGTCATGGAAATGGGGCCGGCGCTGACGCATTACGTCGAGCGCCTGGGTTTGATCAAGACCGGCGAGGACGCCCAAGGTCGCGTCTATCTCAAGGGCTGGGACGAGCACGACAGTTTTTCCATCGTGCTGCGCGAGGCCGATGCGCCGGGCATGGACTATCTCGGCTTCAAGGTCCTGGCCAACGCCGATCTCGATCGCTTCGAAGTGGCCTTGCGCGATTATGGCTGCCAGGTCGAACGCATCCCGGCCGGCGAACTCGAGGGCTGCGGTCACCGCATCCGTTTCGAGATCCCGAGCGGCCATCAGATCGAACTCTACGCCGAGAAGGATCATCTCGGTACCAGTGTCGGCAATCGCAATCCCCATCCCTGGCCGGAAGGCTTGCAGGGCATGAAGGTCCACCGTTTCGATCATTGCCTGCTGTACGGGCCCAAGCTCGCCGATGTGGCGGACCTATTCATCAACGTGCTGGGCTTCAGCCTGACCGAGCGGGTGGTGACGCCGGACAACACCATGATCGCGGCCTTCTTCTCGAGTTCGAACAAGGCCCATGATATCGCCTTCATCGAGCACCCCGAGCCGAACAAGCTGCACCATGCCTCCTTCCTGCTCAATTCCTGGGAAGAGGTGCTGACCGCGGCCGATCTCATGAGCATGCACGACATACCGATAGACATCGGCCCGACCCGTCACGGCATCACCCGTGGCCGCACGATCTATTTCTTCGATCCGTCCGGCAATCGCAACGAAGTGTTCTGCGGCGACTATTCCTGGTATCCGGACCGCGAGCCCATCACCTGGGAAACCGAGCATCTGGGGCGCGCGATCTTCTATCACGACCGTCGCCTGAACGAGAACTTCCTGAACGTGGTGACCTGACATGACGGCGGACGCTTCCATGAAGGAAATGAAGAATTTCATCGATGGCCAGTTCGTCGCTTCCGGCAGCGGCAGTGTGTTCGATGACTACGACCCGGTGGTGGGCCGTGTTCACGCCCGTGTGCATGAGGCCGATGAAGAGGATGTCGACCGCGCGGTGCGCGCGGCGCGCGCCGCCCTGAAAGGACCCTGGGGCCGCATGAGCATCGCCGAGCGCAGCGAACTGCTGTTCAAGGTCGCCGACCGCGTCAATCAACGTTTCGAGGAGTTTCTTCAAGCCGAATGCCGCGATACCGGCAAGCCCTGTTCCCTGGCGCGGCATATCGACATTCCGCGCGGCGCGGCCAATTTCAAAGTGTTTGCCGACATCATCCGCAACGTGCCGACCGAATGCTTCCGCATGGAGACGCCGGACGGCGCGGGCGCTTTGAATTACGGCGTGCGCGTGCCCAAGGGCGTGGTCGCGGTCATCTGCCCCTGGAATCTGCCGCTGCTGCTCATGACCTGGAAGGTCGGGCCGGCGCTGGCCTGTGGCAATACCGTGGTGGTCAAACCCTCCGAGGAAACGCCTGCCACCGCCACCCTGCTCGGCGAAGTCATGAACGAGGTCGGCATCCCGCCCGGGGTGTACAACGTCGTCAACGGCTTCGGCGGCGATTCGACCGGCGAGTTCCTGACCCGCCATCCGCTGGTCGATGCCATCACTTTCACCGGCGAGACCATCACCGGCACCGCCATCATGAAGAATGCCGCGGTCGGCATCCGCGATGTGTCCTTTGAACTCGGCGGCAAGAATGCCGGCGTGGTATTCGCCGATGCCGACTTCGACGCCGCGCTCGACGGCATCGCGCGCTCGACCTTCGCCAATTGCGGCCAGGTCTGTCTCGGCACCGAACGTGTGTATGTGGAACGCCCGATCTTCGAACGTTTCGTCGACGCCCTGGCGGCCCGCGCCCGCGCCTTGAAAATCGGCGTGCCGCAGGATGCCGCGACCGGACTCGGGCCCATGGTCAGCCAGCAGCAACGGGACAAGGTGCTGGGTTACTATCGCCGCGCCCGTGAACTCGGCGCGCATGTCGTCACCGGCGGCGGCGTTCCCGACATGCCGGCGGAACTCGCCGGCGGTTACTGGATAGAGCCGACGCTGTGGACCGGCCTGCCCGAGACCTCACCCATCATCAAGGAAGAGATCTTCGGGCCGTGCGCGCACCTGACGCCCTTCGATGACGAAGACGAAGTCATCGCGCTTGCCAATGACACCGACTACGGGCTGTGCACCACGGTGTGGACGCAGCACGCGGCGCGCGCCCATCGCGTAGCGGAAAAGATCGACGTCGGCATCACCTGGGTGAACTGCTGGTTCCTGCGCGATCTGCGCACCTCCTTTGGTGGTGCGAAGCATTCCGGCATCGGCCGCGAGGGTGGCGTGCATTCGCTGGAGTTCTATACCGAGTTGCGCAACGTCTGTTTGAAACTGTAAGGCGGCGCTGCGCCGGCCGTGAGCGAGAGAGGAAACATGGATCAGAACGAGATTACGAAGTTCGGTGATGCGCTGTTCGAGGCGATGCGGACCCGCACCACCATCGCGCCGCTCACCACCCAGGCGCCGGATATCAGCATCGATGACGCCTATCTCATCTCGCGGCGCTTTCTCGAGCGGCGGCTCGCGAGCGGCGAACGCGTGGTCGGCACCAAGATAGGCGTGACCAGCAAGGCGGTCATGACCATGTTGAACGTGCACCAGCCGGATTTCGGTTACCTGACCGATACCATGATGTTCGCGACCGGTGCCGAAGTGCCGGCCAGCAGCACCCTCATCGCGCCGCGCGCCGAAGGCGAAATCGCCTTCATCCTGAAGAAGGACCTGTGCGGCCCCGGCGTGACCAATGCCGATGTCATCCGCGCCACGGATTTCGTCATGCCTTGCTTCGAGATAGTCGATTCGCGCATCACCGATTGGAAGATCAAGATTCAGGACACCATCGCCGACAACGCCTCCTGCGGCGTGGTGGTGCTGGGCGACCGCGCCATCAAGCCGACCGCCGTCGATCTCTCGACCTGCGGCATCGTGGTGAGTCTCAACGGCGAAATCATCTCGACCGGCGCCGGCGCCGCGGCGCTCGGTTCGCCGGTCAACTGCATCACCTGGCTGGCCAATACGCTGGGCGCGCGCGGCGTGGCCCTGAAAGCCGGCGAAGTGATTCTGTCCGGTTCCCTGGTGCCCTTGCAGCCGGTCAAGCCCGGCGACAACATGCACATGGCGATCGGCGGCATCGGCCAATGCAGTGTGCGTTTCACCTGAGCCTGTAGGCGAGGATATCCAATGCCCATCAACGCAGCCCTGATCGGTTCCGGCAATATCGGCACCGACCTCATGATCAAAGCATTGCGCAGCAAGCTCATCAATCCGGTGTGGATGGTCGGCATCGATGCCTATTCCGACGGCTTGAAGAAGGCGCGCAATGCCGGTTTGAAAGTCACCAGTGACGGCATCGAAGGTCTGTTGCCGCATCTGCAGGAAGACAACATCCAGATAGCTTTCGACGCGACCTCGGCTTATGTGCATGCCGCCAACGCCCGGCCGCTCATGGCGCGCGGCGTGCTCGTGATCGATCTGACGCCGGCCGCCATCGGCCCCTACTGCGTGCCGCCGGTCAATCTGCGCGAGCATGTCGGCAAGCAGGAAATGAACGTCAACATGGTGACCTGCGGCGGGCAGGCGACCATCCCCATGGTGGCGGCGGTCTCGCGGGTGCAGAAGGTCGACTATGCGGAAATCGTCGCGACCGTGGCGAGCAAATCGGCCGGCCCCGGCACGCGCAAGAACATCGACGAATTCACCCGCACCACGGCCGGCGCGGTCGAGCAGGTGGGCGGCGCGACGCGCGGCAAGGCCATCATCATTTTGAATCCCGCCGAGCCGCCGCTGATCATGCGCGACACCGTGCACTGCCTGACCGCCGAGGAACCGGACCAGGCCGCCATCACCGCCTCGGTGCACAGCATGATTGCCGAGGTGCAGAAATACGTGCCGGGCTATCGCTTGAAGAACGGGCCGGTCTTCGATGGCAAGCGGGTCTCCATCTATCTCGAAGTCGAAGGGCTTGGTGACTACCTGCCGAACTACGCCGGCAATCTCGACATCATGACGGCGGCGGCGCTGCGCACCGCCGAGATGTTCGCCGAGGAAATCCTGGGCGGCAGCCTCACCCTGGCCGCCGTCAACGCTTGAAGGACGAGGAACATCCATGAATCTCAAAGGCAGAAAGGTCACGCTGCACGACATGAGCCTGCGTGACGGCATGCATCCCAAGCGGCACCAGATTTCCCTCGAGCAGATGATCAATGTGGCGAGCGCACTGGACGCGGCCGGCGTGCCGCTGATTGAAGTGACCCATGGCGATGGGCTCGGCGGCGCGTCCATCAACTATGGCTTTCCCGCTCACACCGATGAGGAATATCTGAAAGCCGTGGTGCCGCACATGAAGCAGGCGCGGATCTCGGCGTTGCTGATCCCCGGCATCGGCACGGTGGAGCAGTTGCACATGGCCAAGGACTGCGGCGTCGGCACCATCCGTGTCGCCACCCACTGCACCGAGGCCGACGTCTCGGAGCAGCATATCGCGCGTTCGCGCAAGCTCGGTCTCGACACCGTCGGCTTTCTCATGATGGCGCACATGGTCTCGCCCGAGGAATTGCTGGTGCAGGCCAAGCTCATGGAGAGCTACGGCGCGAACATCGTCTATTGCACCGACTCGGCCGGCTACATGCTGCCGGACGATGTCACGGCCCGTATCGGCAAACTGCGCGCCGGCCTGCGGCCCGAGACCGAGATCGGTTTTCACGGTCATCACAATCTCGCCATGGGCGTGGCCAATTCGCTGGCGGCGGTGGAAGCGGGCGCGGTGCGCATCGACGGTTCCGTGGCCGGCCTGGGTGCCGGCGCCGGCAACACGCCGCTGGAAGTATTCAACGCGGTGCTGGCGCGCATGGGCGCCGAGACCGGCGTCGATGTCTACAAGCTCACCGACGTTGCCGAGGATCTGGTGGTGCCGATGATGGACCATCCAATCCGCGTCGACAGGGATTCACTGATCCTCGGCTATGCCGGGGTCTATTCTTCCTTCCTGCTGCACGCCAAGCGCGCGGCGGCCAAGCATGGTGTGCCCTCGGCCGAGATCCTGGTCGAGCTTGGCAAGCGCAAGACCATCGGCGGACAGGAAGACATGATTGAAGACGTGGCGCTCAATCTGCGCGACGCGGCACGCGCGAGGGCGGCCCAATGAGTCTGGACCCGGCCACCATCGCCGCGCTCGCGGCGAAGCTCGAAGACGCGGAACGCAATCGTGCGCCGCTGACCAAGATCACCGATGAGTATCCCGGGCTCGACTGGGATGACGCCTATGCGATTCAGGATGCGATCCGTGCCTCGAAGATAGCGGCCGGGGTGCGCATCGCCGGGCTCAAATGCGGGCTGACCTCGCAGGCCAAGATGAAGCAGATGAATGTCACCGAGCCGGTGTTCGGCTTCCTGTGTGACTACGGCGCCTATCCCGACGGGGGCGAGGTGCCCTTCGATAAATTCATCGCGCCGCGCATCGAGGCCGAGGTCGCGTTCGTCACCCACACCGAGTTGTCGGGCCCCGGCTGCCACATCGCCCAGGTGCTGGCCGCCACCGAGTTCGTCATGCCGGCGGTCGAAATCCTCGATTCACGTTATCGCGATTTCAAGTTCGATTTGATCAGCGTGGTGGCCGACAACACCTCGGCGGCGGGCTTTGTCACCGGCGGACGTGCGCGCTGTCTCGATGAACTGGATCTGCCGACTTTGGGATTGGTGGTCGAGAAGAACGGTCGCATCGTCGAACTCGCGGCTGCCGCCGCCGTGCTCGGGCATCCCGCCGCCTCGGTCGCGATGCTGGCCAACAATCTCGCCCGCCGCGGCCAGGTGATCCCGGCCGGCAGCTTCATCATGACCGGTGGCATCACGGCCGCCATCGGCATCGAGAAGGGTGACGCCATCTCGGTGCGCTTTCAGGATCTGGGCTCGGTGTCGCTACGCTTCGTGTAGGAGCGAATGCGTTCGCACCGACGGAAGAGGGCGAAGACGCACAAAAAAAGAGGGCGCCAGTGGCGCCCTCCGTCCCTACGGCCTTCTGTCTCGAAGGCTTCCCTGGTCGTGATCGTTCAGTGCGCGGCTCAGCGCAGCTCGGCATTCTCCAGCATGAAGTCCAGCAGCTCTTCGGCCACCGCCAGCGGATCGATGGTGGCGGTCCAATCGTACTCGCAGCCGTAGATGAATTCCGCTTCCTCGTTCAGGCGGTGGCGCACGTGGCAGGCGATGCGGCGCACACCTTCGCGGCCGGGCAGGCGCAGGGTCAGCGACAACTCGTCGTGGCCATTCAAGGCCTGGTTGGCACCGGCGTTCAGGCGCAGGCTGATGCCGACATTGGAAATGTTGCGCACGCCGACCGGATAGACGCGCAGGCTGCGATCGGACACTTCGCTGGGCGTGATTTCGGCCTCCAGATTGAGGCCGGCGGCCGGCATCATGCCCCGCTGCAGGGCGCGACGGTTGAACAGGGCGAAGTGATCGTTGCTGTGCATCGGCATATCCGCGTGGGCGCCTTCAAATGCCAGGCGCACTGTATGCGCGCCATCGTCCTCGAATATCGAGACGACACGCGCGAGCATGTGATTCTTGTATTGGTAGCGCAGTGAGCGCATCGCGAGGGTGACCTGTTCGCCGGCGCTCAGGGCGGTGACCGTCGCCTGTTCGCGGTCGAGGCGCACCCGTGCGCCGCCGAACGCGACGTCCTGGACCAGCGTGTGGACCAGTTGCCGGCCTTGACTCACGATCGCCAGATCCAGCGTCTCGGCAGTCGTCGGCGCGACCCGATAGGCGGCGCGGCGGTTGCGCTGTGAGACGGCGGAGGCATACGCCATGTTGAGGGCTCGGGTGTTCATCGCTTTAGTGCGGTGATTCTATTGCCGCGCACGTTCAAGGACGCTAAAACCTTACGCACTAACGGGCCCGATTCCGTTATAGATTGTTAAATCGATGCCGAGACGCGGCGCCGTTCATGCCGGGATGGCGATTCGAGCGGGTTGGCGCCAGTTTCCGATGGATATCCGCGGAAGGAAAACAGCATGAACAGCACAGCGCGACTCGCCGCCATACATTCCCTGGATCATTTCGCGCTGCGCGTGCCCGATCTCAACGTCGCGGCGAGCTTCTACGAAGCGTTCGGTCTGAGCGTGGCACGGGTCGGCGAGGTGCTGACGCTGAAATGCGCCGGCAGTGGTCATGTCTGGGGGCGCGTGGTGCAGGGCGCCGTCAAGGGCCTCGCCTGGCTGTCCTTCGGTTGCTCCGACACCGATTACCGCGGCCTGCTGCGGCAATTGGAAGCGACCGGCGCGCAGCGCCAGGACGGACCGCGCGAAGCGGAATCGGGAGGTAGCTGGTATACCGATCCGGATGGCAACCTGTTGCAGGTCAAGGTCGGGCCGAAGGTGTCACCGAGCAGCCGGCGCGCACCGTTGCCGGCGCCGGCCGAACGCCTGCGCGGCGTCGAGGGTGGACGCCGCGGCGCGCCACGGGTGCGGCCGACGCGCTTGTCCCATGTGCTGCTGTTCTCCCACGACGTGCCCCGTCAAACCGCCTTCTACAGCGAGACCCTGGGCCTCGGTATCGCCGACACCTCGCTCGATCTGCTGTCCTTTCTCTATGGCCAGCAAGGGTCGGACCACCATCTGCTGGCCTTTGCCAAATCGGCGCGGCACGGTTTTCACCACGCCGCGTGGGATGTCTCGAGCACCGAGGAATGTGGTCTGGGCGGCATGCAGATGCGCGAAGCCGGCTACAAGCAGGGCTGGGGAGTGGGCCGTCACGGCGTGGGCTCAAATCACTTTCAATACGTGCGCGACCCGTGGGGATCCTATTGCGAGTATTCCTCGGGCATCGATTTCATACCTGCCGGCAGTGTCTGGCAGGCCGGACAGCACGATCCGATCGAGGCCTTGTGTTACTGGGGGCCGCCTTTGCCGGAGAGTTTTCTGGTCAACAACGAAGGGGCCGAATGAGACACCGCTGTCCTGTACTCGTTACAGGCACCACCGCACAATAGTCGGCATCAAGCGCGGCCTGAACACGCGCACCATCGATGCAGCCAGGGGAGTGCAGCAAGTGAAAGACTTCACCGTCGACAATCTGACCGAGGAAGTGATCAAGGCTTACACCGCGCGCACCGCCTCGCCGCGCATGAAGCAGATCTTCTCATCCCTCATCACGCACCTGCATGGCTTCGTCAAGGACGTCGAACTGAGCGAGCCTGAGTGGTTCGCGGCCATCGAGTTCCTGACCGAGACCGGCAGGAAGTGCGACGACAAACGTCAGGAATTCATTCTGCTGTCGGACACGCTGGGCGTATCGATGCTGGTCGATGCCATCAATCATCCCAAGGGCGGCGCCGGTACTGAATCGACGGTGCTCGGCCCGTTCTTCGTGCCGGGCGCGCCGGACATGGCCTATGGCGCTGATATCCGCCGCCGCCATCTCGAAGCGGCGGTGACGGCGCTGGTGACGGGCAGGGTCACCGATGAGGCGGGCCAGCCGCTGGTCGGCGCCACGCTCGAAGTGTGGCAGACCGCCGCCAACGGTTTCTATGACGTGCAGGACGCAAGCGCGCCGGAATGGAATCTGCGTGGCCGCTTCACGACCAACGACCAGGGTGAATACGCGTTGGTGACCGAGCAGCCGGTGTCCTATCCGGTGCCCACCGATGGCCCGGTCGGTCGCATGCTGGACGCCGCCGGGCGTCACGCCTACCGTCCGGCGCATCTGCATTTCATGGTCAAGGCGACGGGCTTCGAACCCTTGATCACCCACGTATTCGTCAAGGGCGATCAATATCTCGATTCCGATGCGGTGTTCGCCACCAAGGAAAGTCTGGTCGGCGATTTCATTCAGAGTCACGACGATGCCGAAGCACAGCGCTTCGGCATCAAGGCGCCCTACAGCAAACTGGTGTTCGATTTCGGTTTGATGCGTACGTAGGGCGGGCCGGCGGGCCTGCCGCGCTGGCACCGCCCGTCGCCATCTGATGGCCGTGCGAGCGGCGCTTGCGCGCGGTGTTTCCGGGGTCGAGCGCGCCGACGGCGCTGCGATTGAATGATGTCTTCTCGCGGTCTTCGCCGCCTCGGGCGGGACGCCAGGGGCACGTGGACGCGCGCGCTCATCACAACGTCACGCCAAACATCCCCGCCACTTCCACACCCAATACCGTCAACCACGTCAGGATGGCGATGCCGACCGCGGCGGCGGCGATGTCCTTGATGACCTTGATCTTCTCGTTGTGTCGCGTCTCGACGAAATCGCACAGTGCTTCGATGGCGCTGTTGAAGATCTCCGCGACCAGCATGAAGGCGGTGGCGAAGAAGATCAGCAGGAAGTCCAACCAGCCGCGCAGCATGAAAGCCGCGACCAGCACTGCCACCGACAGCACCAGCTTGTAGGTCACCGAGAGATCGTAGAGCACCGCATAGCGCAGGCCGGAACAGATGGTGCGCAATTTGCGCAAGGGGCGGTAGCCCGCATCGCCGGTGCCGAGAAACTTGTTTCTCATGCGCTGCGCTCGCGGCCGTCGAACAGCGCGCGCAGTGCCACGACCCAAAGCACCGTGGCCGCCACGGCGTAGATGACGTCGCTCGGGTAATGCACCTGCAGATAGAGCCGCGACAGGCACACGCTCGCCACCAGCGCGCACAGCGGCAGCGCCGCGGACCAGCGCGCGTGGGTGCCGGGACGCAGCAACCAGGCGCAGGCAAAGGCGGTGATTTGCGCGGCGTGGGCACTGGGAAAGCTGCCGTCGGCGGGCAGGGCGATGAGCGGTTCAAAGAGCGTCGGCCGTGGGCGTGCGACCAGCATCTTGGCCACATGGATCGCGCCCCATTGGCTGGCCAGCGCCACTACCACGAAGCCGCGCTGACCAAGTGTGATGGCGCGGCGGTCGGCGATGGCCAGCGCCAGGGCCAGCGGCAGCAATACATACATCGAACCGGCCCAGGTGATGGCCGAGAAGAAATCATCAAGAGCAGGCGAGCGCAGGTCGTGGAGGGTGATGAGCAGCGCGGCATCGATCTCCGGCACACGACAGCGCCCCGCCGTACAGACCGTCAGGGCGCCAATCTTCAGCAGCACGGCGCTGGCGAGTGCCAGCAGCAGCGCGCGTCTGATGGATGTCGGTGCCGTCATGCGGTTTCCGTGACCGGCGCGGTGGCGGTCTTGTCGGTGCGCCGCAGCGACATCACCACCGACACGCCGATGATCAGCGCCACCACGCCCAGCGAGACCGCCACCGGAATCGTGAAGATATCGAGCAGCAGCATCTTCACGCCAATGAACATCAAGACCAGCGCCAGACCGTATTTCAGCAGCGAGAAGCGGCTCGCCATGTCGGCCAGCAGGAAATACATCGCGCGCAGGCCGAGGATGGCGAACACATTCGAGGTCAGCACGATGAACGGGTCGGTGGTGATGGCGAAGATGGCGGGAATGGAATCCACCGCGAAGATGAGGTCCGAAGCCTCCACCAGCATCAGCACCAGGAACATCGGTGTCGCGTAGCGCACCAGCGCGCCGCCTTCCTTGCGCATCACGAAGAAGCGTTCGCCTTCCAGATTGTCGGTGACTTTCATGTGCCCGCGCATCCACTTCAGGAGCGGATTGTTGGCCAGGTCCGGCGCGTGCTCGGCGAACAGCCACATCTTCACGCCGGTGATGAGCAGAAAGGCCCCGAACACGTAGAGTATCCAGTGGAACTTCGCAATCAGCCACACGCCGGCGAAGATCATCACGGTGCGCATCACTATCGCGCCCAGCACGCCGAACAGCAGCACGCGCTTCTGCAGTTCCAGGGGCACGGCGAAGAACGAAAACAGCATCAGCCACACGAATACGTTATCAACGGCCAGCGATTTCTCGATGAGATAACCGGTGACGAACTCGACCGCCTTGGCATTGGCGATTTCGCGGCCGACGGCCCCGTCGAGGTACCACCACAGCGCGCCGGCAAAGCCCAGGGACAGCACCACCCACACCACCGACCAGATGGCGGCTTCCTTGACGCTGACGCGGTGCTCGCGCCCGCCGCCGACCATGAACAGATCGATCGCCAGCATCACCAGCACCACCACCACGAAGGCTGCCCACATCCACCACGTTCCTATCGTTTCCATTGCGTCTGCCTGCTATTGCGCTTTGCACGGCAGTATAGGGAGCGGTGCTTCTTCCTCTTAGTCGAAAATAGATTCAATACTGTTCGGCTTTGCCGATGCGAACAGCCGCCGATCCGGCGTCGATGCTGCCGTCAGATCTTGATGTTGGCCCAGCGCCGACCGCGCCAGTAGACGGCGAAGATCAGCGCCTGCAGACAGCGCGAGATGACCTGCAAGGCCCACAGCGCGGTGAGACCGAGCCCGAGCACGGGACCGACCAGGTAGGCAGCCGGCAGGAACAGCAGCCATTGATTGGCGATGGTGGTGAGCATCACACGACGCGAGTCGCCGGCACCGAGCAGCGCGTTCTGCAATATCGTGCCGACCGCTTCAAACACCATGCTCAAGCCAACCAGACGCAGCGGCCACAAGGCGACCTCCAGCGTCTCGGGCTTGAGACGATAGATGGTGGTCAGCACCGCTTCCGGCGCGAATATCATCGGTAATCCGATCAGTCCCATCGCCACCAGGGCGACCTTGACCACGTCCCAGGCCCAGCGCGCGGCGTCGACAGGTTCATTGCGACCCAGGGCCTGCCCCACCAGCGTGGCGGCGGCGAGGCCGAAGCCCATGCCCGGCAGATAGGCGACCAGCATGAGATTCATGAGCACGTTGGCGGCGGCGACCTCGGCAGTGCCGACCTGACCGATGATCCAGAACAGCGCCAGGAAGCCGGCCGAGAAGAACATCTGCTGCACGCCATTGGGCAGCGACAGTTGCACCAGACGCTTGATGTCCTCGCGCCCGGGCAGGCGGCGCAGAAAGCCGTAGCCGCGGGCCCAGCGTGCGCCCAGCCAGAAATAAATCGCGGTGCCGAAGCCGAGCGAGATCACCGATGCATAGGCCGCGCCCTGCACGCCCATGGCGGGGGCGCCGAAGTGACCGAAGATCAGCATGTAGTTCAACGCGATGTTGAGCGTGTGCATGCAAATCAAGGTAGTCATGTACAGACGTGTCAGGTCGACCGCATTCCAATAGCCGCGGAAGGAGAAATTCATCGCCACGAAAATGATGCCGGCCGAGCGGATCTGAAGATAAGGCACGCCGAGCGCGATCACTTCCGGATCGTGGTTGATATAGGGATAGACGTAGGGGATGACGAGGTAGAGCGCGACCGTCAGCACCGGCGCGACCAGCGCGATGATGACCAGTGCCGCGTTGAGGATATGGCCGGTCTCTTCCAGGCGGCCCTGACCTTTGCGTCGTGCCGCGGAGGCCTGCACGCCGGTCGAGAGCCCGAGGATGATCGCCTGCGCGAGGAACAGCGCGAAGCCGCCGTAGCCGACCGCCGCCAGCGCCGCATTGCTGTGGGGCAGCCGGCTGACCATTGCGGTGTCCACCAGATTGAGGACGTTCTGAGACACCATGCCGGCGATGACCGGCATCGCCAGATTGAGGATCCGCTGTAGCCTTTCTTTGGGGAGCAAGGACAAAGGCGCTGCTTTCAGGCGTTGGGTAGGGCGCGACACTCGCACCCGGCGCCGGCATTCTACATGAGTGCACCGCCACGGCCCGCACCCGTGCGCCAATTTCGGACAGGCGCGCGGCCGGCACTTGCGCCGTGGCGCAAGCATTGACGTGGATCAAGCCGCGACAGCCCCCCGTCCCCGAGCATCCCCCCATCGTCCGCAACGCGGCGTTCCATTCCATCGAAATGTCGGGGCAACCCTGGGGAGTCACAGTATGAAAGTTGGCGCATTCTATTTGCCGTCCATCGGCAGCTTCGCCGATATCCAGAAAGGCATGGCCGGCCGCCGTACGGATTTGTACCAGAACATGCTCGGCGAGTTGTCCGAGCAGATTTGCTACATGGACGAGCATGGTTACTACGGCGTCGGCTTCACCGAGCATCACTTCCATATCGAAGGCGAGGAAGTGTCGACCAACCCGATCATGCTCGACCTCTATTTCGGCATGCAGACCAAGCGCATCAATGTCGGCCAGCTCGGCCTGGTGTTGCCGTCGCACAATCCGGTGCGCATCGCCGAAGACGTCGCGATGCTCGACCAGATGACCAAGGGTCGCGCCTTCGCCGGCTTCGCGCGGGGTTATCAGCCGCGTTGGGTGAACGTGCTGGGCCAGCAGATCCGTGGGCTCGATGGCTCCTTCAGCGAGGAATCCTACGAAGCGCTGAAGAAGGACCTCTATTACGACCACTTTGAAATCATCAAGAAGTGCTGGCAGAAGGATGCCTTCTCCCACCACAGCCCGCACTGGCAGATCCCGGCGCCCAACACCAAGTGGGCGGCGGCGGACGTGACGCGCAACTACGGCACCGGCATCGACGAGAACGACGTGTTGACCGAAATCGGCACCGTGCCGGCGACCTACAACAAGCGCATGCCCGACCTGTTCCAGCCCTTCAGCGTGTCCGAGTCCTCGATTCGCTGGGCGATGGAGAACGAGTGCGTGCCGGTCACCATTCTGACCCATCCCGAGGTCGCCCTGTCGCAGTTCCGCGCCGCGCAGGAAGCGGCCAACAAGGCCGGCAAGAACTACAAGCTCGGCGAGAAGATTGGTCTGGTGCGCGAAGTGATCGTGGCCGACACCGATGCCGAAGCCGAAGCGATTGCGCGGCAGGCCGGCTCCATCATCTGGTGCAACTTCTTCGCGCCCTTCGGCTTCAATGCCGCGGTTGCGAATCCGGGCGAGGGCGCGTTCGATGTGCCGAACAACTTCGAAACCATGGCCGAGCGCGGTCTGGTGATCTACGGCAGCCCGGATACCGTCAAGCGCAAGCTCGCCGATCTTTTCGAGAAGCTGCCGGCCGAGTACTTCTGGATGTTCACCTACAATGGCTTGATTCCGCAGAAGCAGATGATGCGTCATCTGGAACTGGTCACCACCAAGGTGCTGCCGGAGTTCGCCGAAGGCGTGAAGTAGGTTCCGCGTTTCCCCTTTCTCTCTCCCCTTGTTTTCGCCCCGGCCGCCCTCACGGCCGGGGCGGACTTTGTCCCGCCTCCCGCCTGATCTAGACTGGCCGTCATGAACCCGCGCGGGTTCTGACCATCATCGACCACCAGCCTATGTGCCGACGACAAAGGGGAGCCCATGCCTAAGATCACCGGAACGCCCGAAGAGCGCGAACAGATCCGCGAACTCTATGCGCGCTATGCCATCACCATCGACAGCGAACGCTTCGAGGACTGGGTGCAGTGCTTCACCGCCGACGGCATTTTCGACAGCCCGATCTACGGCCAATTTCCCGGCCACGACAAGCTGCGCGAGTTCACGCAGTCCTATTACCGCTCCTGGGAAGGCGGCAAGGTGCGGCACATGATGGTCAACGTCAGTTTCGACATCGACGGTGATACCGCCACCGGCTTCTGCAATCTGATCTATTTTTCACTCAAGGACGGCAAGACCGAACTGACCGCAGTGGGCGGCTACAACGACAAGCTGCGCAAGGAAAACGGCGAGTGGCGCTACAGCTATCGCAAGGTGCATATCGATCATTGAGATGAGGGCCGTTGCACCCTGTCCCTCGCCCTCTCCCTGAGGGAGAGGGGACGGGATCCGCGTCTTGCTCCCTCGCCCCCCTTGCCTGAAGGAGAAGGGACGGGACTTGCTTCTTGCTCCCTCGCCCCCTTGGGGGAGAGGGCAGGGGTGAGGGGGGTGACTACTCCTCGCCCTTCTTCCCCAGCAAGCCCGCCAGCGCCGCGAACGGCTGATGGGTCGCGACCGGCGTGCCGCCGGCCTGGCCTTTGGCCGGCCCCAGTTGTTCGAGCAGGCGCGCGTGTTCGTTGTCGTGACAATAGATGCACAGCAATTCCCAGTTGCTGCCGTCGACCGGGTTGTTGTCGTGATTGTGGTCGCGATGGTGAACCGTCAGTTCCTGCAGATTGACGCGCGTGAACTCCCGCGCGCAGCGCCCGCATACCCAGGGGTAGAGCTTCAGCGCCTGTTCGCGATAACCCCGCGCGCGCTCGTCGCTCTGGCGGCGCGCCTCGGCCACCACCTTGTCGAGTTTGGCGTCGTCGAGCGGGGCGCGATTCCGGGGCATCAGTGCTGTAACTCCGCGATGTTCACATCGCCCGTGCTGCGCAAGCTGACCTTGCGCCCGACCTGATTCTCGCCGGTCAGCGCGGCGAAGCTCGCTTCGTCATCCGGCGTATTTGCGACGAAGCGCAGGCCCTCGGCGGTGCGACCGTAGACCAGCGCGCGGGACGGGCGCTGCTCGCGATCGTAGATGACGGTGTAGGTCTCGATGGTGCCTGGACCCTGCGCCCGTTCGGCGACAGCGACCGGCCCGGCGCCGGCGTCGGGATGGGCCTCGTCTTCGAGATCGCAGGCGCGCAGGTCCGCGCCGTTCGGCGTCACGCCATAAAGGCCGACCGCGTATTTGTGCATGAACCAGCCGAGTGCGGTGGTCATGCCGCTGCGATGACGTCCGGCCGCCAGGGTCTCGGCCATGGTCGCGACGCCATGCAGCGCATAGTTGCTGCCGGGGCCGCCGAAGAAGCCGAGGCCGCCGGTCAGACTCAGCGGGCGGGTATCGCCATCGACCAGGCCGAGGGTGTTGCGCGCGACCGTCACCGCGCAGGGAAAGCAGCTGTAGAGGTCGAAGCATTCGACTTCGGCGGCGCGCAGGCCGGCGCGACGCTGTGCCTTGTCGGCTGCCTGTTCCAGCGCCGGACTGCGGGTATAGACCTCTTTTTGCACCATGAAACGCTGCTTGTCCTTGGCGAAGCCGCCGCCGAGAAAATAGACCGGCTGACCGGCGCCGCCCCGCGTCGCGGCCGCGCGGTCGGCGGTGGTGAGGATGATGGCGGCACCGATGTCGGCCATCACCAGCGACACCATGCGTTTGGTATAGGGAAAGCAGATCGGCCGATTGTCCGCGCTGGGCGTGGTGATGGCGCTGGCACTGAGGGGCTCGCGCGTCCAGGCATTGGGATGGCGCGCCGCGACTTCCGAAAAGCCCGCCCACATGCCGCCGACCTTGGCCAGCCACGCGGCGCGCGACAGGCCCGACTGCGCCCACAGCGCCACTTCGAACAGCGGAAAGCCGTGGATGGGCAGGCTCAGGCCATGGCGCATTTCGAGGGCGTTGCTGCCGACCGCGTCCTCCTCGCCATAATCATCGGGGATGCCTTGAATCAGAGCCTGTTCACCGCGCACCGCGTCCTTGCTGCGCGGGTAATAGGTTTCCGCCCCGACCAGCAGCACGGTGTGCGCTTCGCCGCGCGCCAACAGGCCGGCGGCACGGTTGACGTACTGTTGCGGCACCTGACCACCGATGCCGGACAATTCGATGTGGCGCGGCTGGATGCCGAGTCGGCGCGCGAGTTCCTCGCCCGGCGCCTGCGGCACGCGGCTCTGGGGCCGCACCACGAGGACGGTGTCGATGCTGTTCAGCACGCCGACGCCAGCCTGGGCCGCGGCATCGCGCGCGGCACGCTCCATCATGTCGATGGGTTCCATATAGGGCGGCGTGGCCTGCTTGGGCTGTGTGACTTGGCCCCAACCGGTAATCATGATGGCGGGCGACATGGATGCTCCTCGGATTACAGGGACGGTTGCAGGTCTTCGACGCGGCGCGCGAGCCGGTCCAGCCACACCACCCGTACGTTGTTCAGCGCGACCTTGGCGTCCAGTTCGAAACGCGCAAACGCCTGGCCGCGTGCGGCGGGCGCCTGTTCCGTCAGTTCGAGTCCGGCGTGACCGTGATAATAGACATAGCCGCTGTGGACGAGGGCCAGTTCGCGGCCCGTGGCGTCGCGCAGGTGGGCGGTGACGGAGCCGGTCGGATAGCGGGCTTCGAAGCGGGCCGGTGTGTCGCCGCGGACGAACAGCACCATGCGCACCCCGGGGCTGCGCGCGACCATGGCTTCGCGCAGGTCGACCACCTGCTGTCCGACGCTGACATCGAATGGCGCGACCGGCAGCGCGTCGCCGTGCAGCGGCAGCGCACCGGCCACAGCGAAATAGCACAACAGCGCATTCATGGGCGTCCTCCCCGCGGACGGATGGGGCAAGTATACGAAAGTCGTGATGGCCTGCCCCTACCCATTCGCCCGCTCGAATTCTTGATCCATCCACGGCGAAGCGATGTGCCCATCCATTAAGATTCCGCCATCGCTGCCCTGGAGCCTGAGCATGCCCACCTACGACTATCACTGTGACGCCAACGGCCGCACCCTCGCGGTCCGCCATCGCATGGCCGAGGCGGTCCATACCTGGGGGGAATTGTGTGAACGGGCCACCGCGCCGCTCGGCGACACGCCGGCGGACACGCCGGTGCACAAGATCTTCACCGCCAGTGCGGTGGTCGACAGCGCGAGTCTCGGCAGCGGTTGCGAACCCATGGCCGGCTGCGGCATGGGGCCTTGCGGCGGCGGCATGTGCGGCTATCAGTAGGGCGGGCGTTGCCGTCCCTGGAATGCGCGGGTGCCGGGCGGCACCCGCGCCGTTGGACTCAGCGGCCCTGGGTCAGGGTGTTCAGATCGAGCTCACGCTTGGCGGCCTTGAGATTCATCGCCGGATAGGACAAACCTTCGCGGGTCGGAATCAGGGTCGCGCGACCGTTCTGCACGTTCAGCACGTCGATGCCCTGGAACGCGCTCATGCGTGTGCCGACGGGCGTCGGGTCCTTCTTCGAATCGGCATCCTTGAAATGCGGATCCTCGGTCCACACCGCCGGAATCTTCCATACCTTGAACAGCTTGCCACCGCGGTCATAGGCCTCGGCGTAATAGGGGATCTGGTTCTGCGAATCGAACAATATCACCTTCAGTGAATAGGGATGGGTGGCGGACTTCGGCTTGCCCTTGACCACGTCCACTTCACGCAAGGCCCAGTCGTCGATCTGCGAAATGCCGTTCGGTCCACCGTAGTAGGGTGAGGCATTGCGCGAACGCGCGATGGCGAGAATCTTCTTCTTGCCGATGTATTCCCACTCCCATTCCATGATGCGTCCGGCGAAGCCGTAGAAATCCTCCAGCGTATCCTCGGTGCCGAGCAGGCTGTCGGACTTCACTTCCGCCGAGATGCGGCGCACACGACGCAAGGAGGGAATGTAGGCCCAGGCGTCATCCGGCTTATAGGGATCGGTGTAGCGATAGATGATGAAGGCCGTTCCCGCGATGTCGAAGGGACTCCAGAAATCCGACAGCTCGCGGAAGTCCACGCCGTCGCACCAGCGATCGGGGTAGCGATAGTTGGTGTCGGCGTGCATGGCGAGATTCGTGCAACTGACGCGCTGGTAGCGCATGTCGAGCACGCGGTTGAAGGTGCCGCCGCCGCCGTAGAACTTGGCGTATTCCTTGTCCTTCATGATCTCGTGCTTGTCGTGGTTGCCGCCACGTTCCACCCACACCCAGTCGTTCTTGGACAGACGCAGACCGTAATGCTGCCAGCGATAGTTGTAGTTCCAGATGGCCTTGAAGCCATCCTCGCGATTGCCGGGCGTGAAGGCGGTGCGATCGAAGGGCGTGCCCGACACGTAATTCTGGATCGCGCCATTGGCATCGAGCGTGACCTGGCCCTTGAACTTGTTGGTGGCATCCACGAAGGACTGCGGCGGCGTGAGATCGCCGGCGTCCTTGATCTTGATGTCGACGCCATAGACGTCGGCGATTGCAAGACCGGGCGGGATGAACGGGTCGAGCAGGGCACGGTCCTTTTCGGTCAGGACGTCCCCTTCGCTGAACTGTGGATTGGCGTCCTTGTTTTTTTCCATCCACGCATCGAAATCAGCTTCGGTGAATGTCGCCGCATCGTAAGGCGGATCATTTGCGGCAAAAGACAAGCTGGCAAACAGAGAGAGCACAGACGCACAGAGCGTCGAGCGGAGTGGTCGCATGGATGGCCTCCTTCAAGGTTCCCTAACGCGATTGCAGGGTGCGGCGCCTGACTACGTCATGCTCGCCGCACTGTTGACCTCCCCCCTCGCGTTATCCAGTGCAAGACTTATGCCCGCCTTGGTTTTCCCGCTAAACGCTTGAAGTTTTTGATGCGACCCCGAATGAAGCCCGTTCAATACATGATTCAACGCACCGATATCAGGAGTGTCCTGCCACCTCACAGCGCAAGTTGCGTTGCATCCGTGCGTAGACCCGCATCGAAAGCCATGACGAGTTCCACCGGCGTGCGCGGCCGGTTACTCTATGAGCGATGATTGCGCTAGCACGCGTATTGATGGGAGTACAGGATGAAACTGCAGGAGGTTGAATCGCAGTCCGTGATGCGGCACTGACGGCTCAAAATGGCACACATCACACGTCGCGGCGGACGTCGCGACCTCGCTACGGTCGCACATGCGCTGGCACAATGGCTTTCACAGCAGCCAGGTTATGCCGGTGCGGTCATCCACGCACTCTCGCGCCCTGAAGGTGCGGGGCTCTCCAACGAAACCTATCTGTTCGAATGTCAGCTCGGCCGACGCCGCGAAGCGCTGGTCTTGCAGGTCGGTCCCGCCGCGGGCGGTCTGTTTCGCGATTACGATCTCGGCGTCATGGCGCGCGTGCAGCAACGCATCGGCGAAGTATCCACGGTGCCGGTGGCCAAGGTGCGCTGGTTCGAAGCCGATGAGAGCGTGCTCGGCTCACCGTTCTATGTGATGGAACGCGTGCGCGGCCAGGTGCCTTCGGACAATCCTTCCTATCACAGCGGCGGCTGGCTGGCGGAACTGCCGGCCGCGGCGCTGGCCGAGACCTGGTATTCGGGCATTGCGGCGATGGTGGCGTTGCATCGTCTCGAGCCGCTCGCCGACGGTTTCGAATTCCTCATCGATGCACCGTGGGGCATGGCACTCGATGCGGACCCCGCGCTGCGACGCATCGAGCAGTGGCGCGAATTCATGCACTGGGGCGCGAGTCGCCCGCTGCCCGTCATCGAGGCCGCGCTCGATCAATTGCACGACTGCCGGCCACCGGCCGTGCGACCGCGCGTGCACTGGGGCGATGCCAAGATCAGCAATTGCGTGATCGAAGCGCAGCAGGTGCGCGCCTTGCTGGATTGGGAACTGTGCGGTCTGTCGGATCCGCAGGAGGATCTCGCGTTCTGGCTGGTGCTCGATTGGGCACAATGGCGTTCGCTGGGCCTGCAGCGTCTGCCTCATCTGCCCTCGCCCCAGGCGACGGTGGTGTACTACGCGGCACTTGCCGGCCAGCCCCAGCCCCATGTGTTGTGGTGGTTCAAGTTCGGTCTGGTGCGGCTCGCCATCATTTATCATCGCTTCTTCGAACGCCGTATCGAGGCCGGGCGTCTCGATGCCCACCAGGATCTGGCCGCCCTCAATCCGATGTGCGCCCTCCTGCCCGAAGTCCTCGCACTGGAAGCTCTGCCATGAACACCAAGGTCCCGCCATCGGCCATGCATCCCGACGACGAATTCCATCCGCCGCTGGACGGCGACCCCGAGCGCACCGAAACCTGCTGGTTCACCTTCACCGTGCCCGAGCACAGGATTTCGGGCCAGCTCTATCCGTTCTTCCGTCCCAATCAGAAGGTGATGGCGGGCGGCGTGTATTTCTGGAACGACCAGGGCGACCAGCACTGGAACTGCCTGTACGCGAAAAACTTCTGGCATCTGCAACTGCCGGACGAGCCGCTCTCGAACATCGTCTGTCCCAATGGCATACGCATCCGTTGCCTCGAGCCTTTGACGCGCTACGCCATCGGCTACACCGATCCTGACGGCAACGACGAAATCGACGTCGACCTGACCTTCACCGCCATTGCCAAGCCCCACTACCTCGGCAAGGGCCATCTCGATCAGCCCGGCCGCTACCAGGGCCGCATCGTGCTGCACGGGCGCGAATATCCGGTCGATTCCTTTGGTTTTCGCGATCGCTCCTGGGGGCAGCGCTCGCAGTTCGGGCGGGGCATGGTGCCGAAGGGGCCGGCGCGGGGCGGCTACAGCTATGCCACGGCGTCGGCCAACGATGCCTTTCACACCATCACCGCATATCGCGACGGACACTTCGAGTCCTATCACGGTTATCTGATTCGCGACGGTGAGTGGTCAAAACTCGCGAGCGGCCGCCGCGAGGTGCTGGAGCGCGACCGCGCGACCGGCTACCCGACCCGCGTGCGCTTCACCGCGGTGGATGAATTGGGCCGCAAGCTCGCTGCCGAAGGGCGCTGCCTGAACAAACTCGGCGTGCCCTTGAACCCCAACATGCTGTCGATCAACTGCCTGACCGAATGGGAGTTCGATGGCGTCCGCGGCTTTGGCGAGGACCACGAGAACTGGACACCGGCCGAAGGGCGGGCGTTCTTCCGTGAGTATCTCGGTTACGGAAATCCATAGCTGCGATTTTTTCAAGCGCACCTTCCACGCCGACCGCCGTCAACGCGCGCCGTCCCGCCCAGGCGCTAGTTCACGCCACGCTCATTGGCACTCCAATAGCGGGCGCGGATGGCCTTCTTGTCGGTCTTGCCGACCGGGGTCTTGGGGATCTCCGGCCAGAACTCGATGGACTTCGGCGTTTTCACCGCGCCGAGACGCGGCCGCAGACGTTCCAGCAGGGTCTGCTCATCGAGTGTCGCACCGCCGCGTAATACCACGATGGCCTTGACCGCCTCGCCCCATTTGTCATCGGGCACGCCGATGACCGCGCATTCCAGCACTTCCGGCTCGGTCAGCACCGGTGCTTCGACTTCGGCGGCGAAGACATTGAAGCCGCCGGTGATGATCATGTCCTTCTTGCGATCGACGATATAGAGATAGCCATCGCTGTCGAGATAGCCGACATCGCCGGTGTGATGCCAACCGAATTTGCGCGCCTCGGCGGTCGCGTCCGGTTGCTCGAAATAGCCCGGGGTCACCAATGGCCCGCGACAACAGATCTCGCCGCGTTCGCCGACCGGCTGTGGCTGACCGTCGTCATCGAGGATCGCGACCTCGGTCGACGAAGTCACGCGCCCGCAACTCTTCAGCCGCTCGGCATGCACGCCTGCGGTGGCGGCCGCCAGCACCGCGGGGCTCAACCACGACACCAGCATCGGCGCCTCGGCCTGACCGAAGCATTGGCATACCACCGGTCCGAAACGTTCCACACCCTGGCGCAGTTTGTCCGGCGCAACCGGCGCGGCGGCGATCAGTATCTGGCGCAGGCTCGAGGTGTCGTAGTTGCCGCGGCCGGCTTCGTCCAGCATGGCGTAATAGGCGGTGGGTGGCAGGAATACATGGGTCACGCGTTGTTGTTCGATGGCCTGCAGCACCGCCACCGCATCGAAAGCCGGCAACACCACGGTCTTGCCGCTGACCGCCGCGAAGATGGTGATGATGGCGCCGGCCGCATGGGTGATGGGGGCGACCGCCAGATGCACGACATCGGCCTCCTGTTCACCGATGTAATGGCGCAGTCCGAGCTCGACCATGGTGGTGATGGCGAGATTGCTGATCTCGACACCCTTGGCCGGGCCGGTGGTGCCGCCCGTCGGCCAGCGCGCGAAGACCGCCTGCGGCGCGCCGAAGGGATCGGACCAATCGATGAGTACGCTGTCCTTGCCGGCCGCGCAGAAGCTCTCCAAGGACGGCCGCGCTGCATCGCCACCGTCGATGCATACCGCCGCGCGCAGATCCGGCAGCCGCGGCAGGATGGCTTCAACCTGCTCGCGCACCGAGGAGTGATAGAACAGCCAGCGGGTTCGCACATAGGCCATGTAGGCGGCATTGCTGCCGGTGGCGTTGCGCACGTTGACCGGAATCCAGGCGCCGCCGGCGCGCAGCGCGCCGTAGATGCAGATCACCGCCAGCGGATCGTTGGGTGAGAACACCGCCACTGAGTCGCCGTGTTCGAAACCCGCCGCCATCAGCCCGCGCGCGATGGCCATGGTGAGATCCCGGGCTTCGCCATAGCGATACTCGCGCCCGTTGCCGGCAACGAATACCGCCTGCGGCGCCAGCGCCGCGCCGCGGTCGAAATAATCTATCGGACGCATACCCTCTCCTTATTGCGCCACGGCGCTCGACATTGGCCTGGCCCGCGCGTTGCGCTCACGGCACCGCCACTCCGGCGCGCGCCAGCGCGGCCTCGAGTTCGGCGATGCGACGGTCCTTGGGGTTGGACAACATCACGCCGCTCATCTCGGTTGTTTTCATGCGGTAGCGCGCCGCCCCGGGCGGGCTGGCGATCACTTCGTCGGTGTCGTCGCCCCAGCTGCCCATATAGGGCAGCGCCGCCGCCGGTTCGGCGCGGACCCAGTCGGCACAGAAGTCGTCGAAGCGCCGTCCGCGCTGCTTGCGCGCGGCGCGCTCGGCGGCGCGTGCGGCACTCGTCGCCACTTCGTCCAGCACCAGGCTGTCGCCATCCAGCACCACGCAATACATGCTGCGCGCGAGTGCCGCCGACAACAGACCTTCCTCGACGTCCTTCACCACCAGCGCGGGGTCACGCTCCAGCACGTCACCGTAGCCGCCGCCGGCGCCCTGGCAGATCATGTAGATCTCGCCTTCGGCGCAGGGTTCGAAGTTCATGCCGGCGTCCTGGGTGATATAGCGCGCGTCGGGTATGGCCTGGGCATTCATGATCTCGACCATGTCGAGCACCAGCAGTTTCGGGTCTTGTTTCACGACCTCGAAAATATTGATGCCCTTGATCTTGGCGAGCGGGTAGGCGGGGCAGCCGTAGCCGCCGAACAAGCCATAGGCAGATGGATGCTTGGAGCCGCACTGGCCGGTCATGAAGCCCCACAGCTTCGATTCACGCACCGTCACCATCTGCTCGTAGCCCATGCCGCCGCGGTATTTGCCGAAGCCGATGCGATCGCGCGCGAGCTGCTGCGCGACCAGACGCACATAGGGCAGTTCCTCCTCGGCAAGCTCGTGTTCACCGGTGTCGGCCATCGCGCCGAAGACCGGCGACATGGCATGCTCGCCGTCGTTGTCTTCCCGCGCCCCGGTGCCATTGCCGTTGATGTCGGCGCAGAAATTGCCGGTGACTTCGAGATGCTGCGTGACACCGCCGTAGACGAAGGTGGCCGGCTGGTTGTAATGGCTGGCGTTGATCGCCGTGTAGCGCTTCGGCAGACAGTAGTAGAGCTTGGCCAGCAGCGGCGCCGGCGCGCCGAGTGCGCGGAACAGGGGAATCAGGCTCATGGAATTCGGGCATTCGTCGCCCGGGTCGAGCAGCGAATTGCGATCGGTCAGCACTTCGATGGGGCTGAAGATGGCCTGGTTGATCGGCAGGTCCGGCCACACATACAGAATCATGTTGGTGGTCAGACAGGTCTTCAGCGAATTGAGATGGGTGTTGATCGAACGGTTCGACAATTCCGGACAGGCACCGCGCAGGTCGAACACCATCTGCTCGCCGCGCACCGTCACCGACAAGGGCCACTTGGCGAGAATGTGCTCGCGCAGGCTGCCGTCTATCCACGAGTTGACGCGCACCGTGCCGTCCGGCAGCTCGGCGATGCGGCGGCGCACTTCGCGTTCCGTATCCTCGAGCGTGCGGCGCAAGGTCGCGACCAGATAATCGGCGCCGAACTCCTCGACGATCGCCAGCAGCCGTTCACGCAGGCGCAGCACGGTGTGCAGCTTGACCTTCATGTCGGCGAGCTGCAGCTTGGGGTCGCGCACCGAGTTCTGCAGGAAGTTCACCAGATCGCGTTTCAGGTGAAAATTCTCGGCGCACTTGAACGGACACATCTTCAGGCCTTCGTCGTATTTCGACTCGGCGATGGACGGCATGCCGCCCGGCTCGATGGAACCGTTCTCACCTTCGTGGATGGTGGTCGACATCCAGCACAGGAGTTCGCCGTCGTGGAACAGCGGCATCATCATGCTCTGGTCGGTGTTGTGCACATTGCCGAAGCGCGAATCGTTGTGGATGAAGGCGTCACCGTCATGCACGCCGACCGTCGGTTCGTGGGTCCAGAATTTGTTGATGAACTTGATCGGGTACTGGCAGACAGTGGCGAACACACCGATGCCGCTCGGTGCGATCTGGGCCATGTCGCCGGCGGCGGTGAA
>Ga0208492_1000552_pt1 | contig 30703 bp, 33 predicted proteins | sample Subbioar_CSW14AB_FD_184820 | JGI IMG/M metagenome (GOLD analysis project Ga0208492, IMG submission 184820) | Serpentinite rock and fluid subsurface biosphere microbial communities from McLaughlin Reserve, California, USA - CR12Mar_CSW14AB (SPAdes) | ecosystem: Environmental > Terrestrial > Deep... | reverse complement strand
TCACCCGCCTGCACGACTTCGGCGCCAGTGCAGAGCACAGCCTGGCCGACCTCCTGTCGCTCATCCGTCCCCTGGAGCTCGAAGCCCTGCGTGAAGAGCTCGACATGCTGCTTCAGGCCGGCGAGCTGTCCGAGGCCGCCGAAGCCAGAAAACTGGAACTCGTGCGCCTGACGCGGGATCTCAAGCTTGAAATCAGCCAGCAAAGGCCCATTTCTGCTTGAAGAAGCCCTCACCCCGCGAAATTTGACAAGCAGCGTCGCTTGCAGGCCCATTCTCTTGCGCGATAATGGAGGGTTCGACGAGGACCGTCCCGCGCACCAGTGCAGGATGCTTGCCATCCGACTTGCGACACGGCCCCACACGGCCCTTCACGTTCACGGGGCGCACCCCTGCGGTGCCCTCCAGCGCCTGAGCGAATCTCCCGTGTGGCCCTGTGGCAGGATGGGGCCCTTGTCCGCCTCTCATTCAGAGCATCTCTTTCGAGGAAGCGCATGACCGCGAAAAAAGCCGCCAAGACCGGTGTGAAGACTGCCGAAGCAGACGTCAACGAGAAGAAAGCCACCAAGGCACGCGCCTCCTCCAAGGCCAAGGACACCGAAACCGCAGTCGAAGCCGTGGCAGCCGAGCCCAAGAAGCGCGGCCGCAAGCCCAAAGCTGCCGCCGAAACCGCGAAGGCCGAACCCGCGCGCAAGGCCTCTTTTGACGAAGACGACGTCGGCGACCTCGAAGCCGACATCGAGGCCGACCTCGACCAGACCGAAGCCGAAGCCACCGAAGACGTCGGCGCCAGCGAAGGCAAGGCCAAGGCCAAGCCCCTGCGCATGAAGGTCTCGCGTGCCAAGGAGCGCGCCCTGATGCGCGAATTCGGCATCGACGAGACCGCCCTGTCCGAAGAGGAAGTCGCCAAGCGCCGCCAGGAGCTCAAGACCCTCATCAAGATGGGCAAGACGCGCGGCTTCCTGACCCACCAGGAAATCAACGACCACTTGCCCGAAAAGCTGGTCGAAGCCGAAATCCTCGAGGCCATCATCTCCATGTTGAACGACATGGGCGTGGCCGTGTACGAGCAGGCACCTGACGCCGCCACGCTGCTGATCTCCGGCTCGGCCCAGTCGACGGCCACCGAAGAAGAAGCCGAAGAAGCCGCCGAAGCCGCGCTGTCCACCGTGGACTCCGAATTCGGCCGCACGACCGACCCTGTGCGCATGTACATGCGCGAAATGGGCACCGTCGAGCTGCTGACCCGCGAAGGCGAAATCGAAATCGCCAAGCGCATCGAAGGCGGCCTGCAGGCCATGATGCTGGCCATCTCGGCCTCGCCCACGACCATCGCCGAAATCCTTGGCCTGGCCGACAAGATCCGCGCCGCCGAGATGACCATCTCCGAAGTCGTGGACGGTTTCGTTGCCGCTGACGAGGCCGACGACTACGTGGCCGAAGAAGACTTCGACGAGTTCGACGAAGAAGACGACGACGACGGCAACGGTGGCTCCAAGGCCCTGAGCAAGAAGCTCGAGGAGATGAAGAACCAGGCCCTGGCCAAGTTCGACTCCCTGCGCGCCAACTTCGACAAGATGGCCAAGGCCTTCGAGAAGGACGGCTACAAGTCGGCGCCCTACAACAAGGCCCAGGAAGCCATCAGCCAGGAGCTGATGACCATCCGCTTCACCGTCAAGATCATCGAGCGCCTGTGCGACGTGCTGCGCTCGCAGGTCGATGACGTGCGTCGCTACGAGCGCGAGCTGCGCAAGATCGTGGTCGACCGCTGCGGCATGCCGCAAGACCACTTCATCAAGGTCTTCCCGCCCAACATCCTGAACCTGGAATGGGCCGTCAAGGAAGCGCAAGCCGGCAAGAGCTACTCGGCGGTGATGACCCGCAGCCTGCCCGCCATCCAGGAGCTGCAGCAAAAGCTGATCGACCTGCAGGCCAAGGCCGTCGTGCCCATTGACGATCTCAAGGAGATCAACAAGCGCATGAACAACGGCGAGAAGGCCAGCCGCGACGCCAAGAAGGAAATGATCGAGGCCAACCTGCGCCTGGTCATCTCGATCGCCAAGAAGTACACCAACCGCGGCCTGCAGTTCCTCGACCTGATCCAGGAAGGCAACATCGGCCTGATGAAGGCGGTGGACAAGTTCGAGTACCGCCGCGGCTACAAGTTCTCGACCTACGCCACCTGGTGGATCCGTCAGGCCATCACCCGCTCGATCGCCGACCAGGCCCGCACCATCCGCATCCCGGTTCACATGATCGAGACGATCAACAAGATGAACCGCATCTCGCGCCAGCACTTGCAGGAATTCGGCTTCGAGCCGGACGCCCCCACACTGGCCGAGAAGATGGAGATGCCCGAGGACAAGATCCGCAAGATCATGAAGATCGCCAAGGAGCCGATCTCCATGGAAACGCCGATCGGGGACGACGACGACAGCCACCTGGGCGACTTCATCGAGGACACCAACAACACCGCGCCGATCGAAGCGGCCATGCAGGCCGGCCTGCGTGACGTGGTCAAGGACATCCTCGACAGCCTCACCCCGAGGGAGGCCAAGGTGCTGCGCATGCGTTTCGGCATCGAGATGTCCACCGACCACACGCTGGAAGAAGTCGGCAAGCAGTTCGACGTCACCCGCGAGCGCATCCGCCAGATCGAGGCCAAGGCCATCCGCAAGCTCAAGCACCCGTCTCGCTCGGACAAGCTCAGGACCTACCTGGACAACCTCTGATCCCTTTGCGGATTTCAGACACCGAACCCGGCCTCGTGCCGGGTTTTTTCATGCAGCCGCGGCAATTTGCCGCCAAACTGCGTGCAATTCATCACGCTGCGTTCGCCTGAATCCGCCAAGATACCAGCATGGGCACGACCAAGGAACGCGCCATCCTGTTTGCCGACCTGCGCGGCAGCACATCGCTCTACCTCAAGCTGGGCAACGCACAAGCGGCCCAGCTCGTCACGCAGAGCCTGTCGCTGCTGGGCGATCGCATCGCGCGTCAGGGTGGCCGCGTCGTCAAGACACTGGGCGACGGGCTGATGGCGGTCTTCGAGCAGGCGGAACCTGCCGTCGAAGCCTCCGTCAACCTGCACGAAGCGCTGGAGCAGTTGCGTCCGGCGGGCGAAGGCGTGCCGCTGCGCAGCGGCGCCATCAAGCTGAAGGTGGCCATCGCCTGGGGCGAGATGGTCGAGGTCGATGGCGACTGCTTCGGCGACGCCGTCAACGTCGCGGCCCGCCTTCTCGACCTGGCCGGCGACAACGAAACTTTGACCACAGGCCCCCTGCTGCGCGAACTGCCCTCGGACCAGCAGGAGCGCTTTCGCAGCATCGACAAGCTGCACCTGCGCGGTCGCAAGGAGCCGGTGTCGGTGTTGCGCATGGACAACCGGCGCTTCGGCGACTCGGACGCCCTGTCCACCGCCATCATGGACGCGCAGGAAACCGACGTGCCCGACGGCATCCGCCTGAGCTGGCTGAGCACCGAGCGCGTGTTCTCGACCGCCCAGATGCCGGTCATCCTGGGCCGCAGCCCGCAGGCCTCGTTCTGCGTGAGCGACTCCCGGGTGTCGCGCTCGCACGCCCGCATCGAGTCGCACAGCGGCCACCTCTACCTCAGCGACCTGAGCCACAACGGCACCCACATCCGCTTCGATCGGGAAGACCAGGTCCTCACCCTGCGCCGGGGCACCTGCACCCTTCATGGCAGCGGTGTGATCAGCCTGGGGGCCCCTCCCAACGACCCGACCAGCACCCAGATCCGCTTCGACATCCTGAGTTTCTCGGACACGATGCCTCAGTGATGCCCGCAAGGGGCAACGAGGCCGGTCTGGGCTAGAGTCAGGGATAGAAATCGCGACAACGCCATCCTGCCTTTTTGCATGACCATGCCGCCCCCCTCTCTGGACGACGCTGAACGTTCGGCCCTGATGCAGGCGGTGCGTGATGCGATCCAGGCCAACCAGGCTGCTTTCGCGGCCCTGGCCCGCCTGCTGGCGAACGGCTCGGACGGCCATGGCAGCGGACTCTTCCTGGTCGATGGCCACAATGCCTGGCCGGTCACACCCTTTTCCGGTCGCTCCGGCCCTGTGCCTTGTTCGCGCATGGTCCTGCCCGACCTCAAACAGCCTGCCGCCCCGCTTGTGATCACGGACATCGACCAGGATGCCGCGCTCACCAGCCACCGCGCCAGCGGCGCGCTGCCGCCTGACCTGAAGGCCCTTGCGAGTGCCCAGTGGCGGGCCGACGGCCACGTCATCGGTTGCGTGTCGCTCTGGTCGGACAGCCCACGGGCGTGGTCTTCGATGGCGCTGAGCGTGCTGCAGGACGTCGCCGAGGCCGCATCACAGCTGTTGCACCGCCACCTCGAAGCCGAGCGCGCCCGGCGCAACGAAGAGCGCGTGCGCACCGCCTCGATGGCCGGCAGCGACTGGCTGTGGGAGACCGGTGCCGACGGGCTGCTGCAATGGGTGTCGGCCGGGCTGCTTCACCACACGGGCATCGACCCAGCCTCCCAGATCGGCACGTCGGCGCGTGGCGTGCTCATCCCTCGCAACGACGAAACCCGTGAAAACTGGCAACGCTACCTGAAGGCCCGCGAGCGCCACGAACCCTTCCAGGACCTGATCGGCGACCGGGAAACACCGCGCGGCCGCATCGTCGTGAGCGTCAGCGGCCACCCTGTCTTCGACGCGCAGGGCCGCTTTCAGGGCTATCGGGGGGCCAGCCGCAACATCACCCGGCAACTCGAAGCCGAACAGGCCGCGCGGCGCGCGGACAGGCTGCTGCGCCAGGCCATCGAGTCCTTCTCGACCAGCGTCATGATCACCGACCCCCAAGGCCATGTCGTGCTCGGCAACCGCCTGTGGCGCGAGCTGATCGCCGACGCGCAATCCGGCGAGGGCGACCGATGGCCGGACATCGTCGCGCGCATGGTCAAGGCCGGTCACTACCCGGACTGCCAACCCGGACAGGAGGCCGCCTTCATCGCGTGGCGGCTGGGTCTGCGCGGCACAGGGCGGCAAGCCGAGATGCGCTTCAAGGACCGCTGGCTGCTCATCCGCGACGACGCCCTCGAAGACGGCAGCACCGTGCATTTCGCGATGGACATCACCCGCTCGCACCGCGACGCGGAGTTGCTCAAGCAACAGCAGCGGGCGCTCGAAGTCACGCAGGAGCGCCTGACCGCGGTGCTGCGCGCCCTGCCCGACCTGTGGTTCGTCATCGACGCCGACAACCGCTACATCGACGGCCACCTCGACCACCCGCAACTGATCGGCCAGGCCGGCCAGTTGATCGGCCAGGAGGTCGGGGCCATGCTGCCCGATGGTGTGGCCAGGCTGCAGCGCGCGGCCGTCGATCGCGCGCGCCAGACCGGTCTGCCCCAGACCGTTCAGTACGACCTGGAGGTCACGCCCGGTGCCACGCATCACTTCGAGGCCCGCGCCACGCCCATGACCGATGGCCAGGTGCTGTACCTGACCAGCGACATCACCGACCGCAAGGTGGCCGACGACAAGCTGCGCGTCAGCGAGGAGCTCTACCGCTCGGTGGCCGCCACCATCCGTGACGGCCTGCTCATCGTCGACCTGCAAGGCGCGGTCATGGCGATGAACCCCGCGGCGCGGCGCATCCTGGGTTTGCCCGTTTCCCAGACCGCCAACGAGTCCTTGCGCAGTGACGCTGTTGTGTTGCTGGAAGACGACCTGTGCACCCCCCTGCCCCGCGAGCGCTGGCCCTTGCAGGAGACCATCGGCACCGGCCAGCGCATCGTCGACCGGGTCGTGCCCGCGCGCCGGGCCGACCGCGAGATCGTCTGGCTGCAGATGTCGAGCCACCTGCTGCGCCTGGACCCGCAGCAAGAGCCGTTCGCGGCCATGGTCACCTTCCGGGACATCACCCAGGAGCGCCTGGCCGTGCACGAACTCGCCTCCAGCGAGGAGCGCTGGAAGTTCGCCCTCGAGGGCGCTGGCGATGGTGTCTGGGACTGGGACATGGTCTCCGGCGTCGTCTACTACTCCAGCCGCTGGAAGCAGATGCTGGGCTTTCAGGACGGCGACATCGGCGACACCATCGAGGAGATCTTCTCGCGCATCCACCCCGAGGACCGCGACAAGGTGGCGCACAGCACCATGCAGTACATGACCGAGACGCGTTCGGTGCAGGAGGTCGAGTTCCGCCTGCGCCACCGCGACGGCCGCTTCCTGCACATCCTCTCGCGCGGCAAGGTGGTGGCACGCTCGCACGACGGCATGCCCTCGCGCGTGGTCGGCACGCACTCCGACATCACCCGACTCAAGGAAGCTGAGGACGCCCAACGCGCGCAGCAGCTCGCCGAGGCCGCCAGCGCCTCCAAGAGCGAGTTCCTGTCTCGCATGAGCCACGAGATCCGCACCCCACTCAACGCCATCACCGGGTTCGCCCAGTTGCTGCGCCTGCAGATGCAGACCGGCCCAGCCGACAGCGCGCAACGCAACTACGTCGACCAGATCCTGCACGCGGGCCGGCACCTCTCGGGGCTGGTCAACGACGTGCTCGACCTCCAGCAGGTCGAAGCCGGCGTGATGTCGCTGCACTCGGAGGCCCTGCAGCTCGATGAAGAAGTCGTGCAATGCCTGTCGATGCTGCTGCCCATGGCGGAGCAACGCGAAATCGCCATGAGCAGCCACATCCCGGACGGTCTCTACGTGGTGGCGGACCGACAGCGCCTGCGTCAGGTGCTGGTCAACATCGGCTCCAACGCCATCAAGTACAACCACCATGGCGGCTTCGTGCGCGTCGAAGCTCGCGCACTGCCCAACGGCGCGGTCGAGCTGGCGATCTCCGACACCGGAGCGGGCATGACCCCGGACCAGCTCAACCGCCTCTTCCAGCCCTTCGAGCGCCTTGGACGTGAGACATCTCATGTCGAAGGCACCGGTCTCGGGCTTATCATCACCCGCTCGCTGATTGAATCCATGGGAGGTCGCATGGACATCGACAGTCGCCCCGGCAGTGGAACCCGGGTCAGCATCACCCTGCCACAGGCCCCATCGGCCTTGGCCGCGACCGAAGGTGCGCACGCAGACGATGGTGCCCCTCATGCGGGAACCATCCCGATCGAATTGACCGTTTCTCCTCCTTCTCCCGTCCCAGACACCCAGCGCCCCTTGCGCGTGCTGTACGTCGAGGACAACCGCATCAACGCCTTGCTCTTCGCCGAGGCCCTGCGCCCTCACGCGCAGCTGGAGCTCGACATCGCCGAAGACGGCGACGTGGCCGTGAGCCTGTGCCAAGAGCGGTTGCCCGACGTGCTGGTGCTCGATGCGCACCTTCCAGGCATGTCCGGTTTCGAGGTGCTCGAAGCGCTGCGTCGCATCCCCGGGCTTGAGCAGGCCCCCGCCTACATGTGCTCGGCCGACGCCATGCCCGACGACATCGAGCGCGCCCGCGTGGCCGGCTTCACCGGCTACTGGACAAAACCGATCGACATCGTGGCCGTGACCACCGAGCTCTGCAACCTGGCTGAACGGGCCCACAATCCGGGGCCATGAGCTTCGCCAAAGAACCCGACTTCCAGCACGGCCAGACGCCACGCACCGGCGTGCTGCTGGTGAACCTGGGCACCCCCGATGAGCCCACCCCCAAGGCACTGCGCCGCTACCTCGGGCAGTTCCTGTGGGACCCGCGCGTGGTCGAGATCCCGCGCGCAGTGTGGTGGCTGATCCTGCATGGCATCGTGCTGCGCGTGCGCCCGAAAAAGTCTGCCGAGAAGTACGCCAGCATCTGGACGCCACAAGGCTCGCCGCTGCGCGTGTGGACCGAGAAACAAACCACCCTGCTCACCGGGTTCCTGGGCCAGCATGGTCACCAGCTGCGCGTGCGCCACGCCATGCGCTATGGCCAGCCCAGCGTGGCCGGCCAGCTCGACGCGCTCAAGGCCGAGGGCGTCGACCGCGTGCTCGTCGTGCCGCTTTACCCACAGTATTCGGGCGCGACCACCGCCAGCGTCATGGACGAGGTCTTCCGTTGGGGACAGCGAACGCGCCGCCTGCCCGAGCTGCGCCACGTCAACCACTTCCACGACGACGCCGATTACATCGCCAGCCTGGCCGAGTCCGTGCGCGAGCACTGGGCCCGTGAAGGCCGCCCCGACAAACTCGTCATGAGCTTTCATGGCATGCCCCACCGCACCCTGTTGCTGGGGGACCCTTACCACTGCGAGTGCATGGCCACCGGCCGCCTGCTGGCCCAGGCGCTGGGCCTGAGCAAGGACCAGTACGTCGTCACCTTTCAGAGCCGCTTCGGCAAGGCCAAGTGGCTGCAGCCCTACACCGAACCCACCCTGCGCGCATTGGCCAAGGCCGGCACGAAGCGGGTCGATGTCATCTGTCCAGCGTTTGTCTCCGATTGCATCGAAACGCTGGAAGAAATCGACATGGAGGCCCGCGAGGCCTTCCTCTCCAGCGGTGGTCAGGCCTTTCACTACATCCCCTGCCTGAACGACCGGCTGGACTGGATCCGTGCGCTCAGCCGCATCGTCGAGCAGCACCTGCGCGGCTGGCCGACGCAACTCGAGCAGCAACCCTCGGCGCAAGCCCTGCGCGAGCGACAAGAGAGGGCCAAGGCGCTGGGCGCCAAGGCCTGATCAACGAAGAGGCTGCCTCGAGGGATCAGGCCTCTTCTTCGCTGTCGCCGCGCTCGCTGATCGGGCCGCCGACGTCGGCCAGGTCGGCACCGGGCAGCAGCGCCTGGGCCTGGCTCTCGGGCAAAGCCTCGACGTGCTTGAGCGCCTTGCCCATGACCCGCGTGCGGGTCTCGATCGACGAGATCGTGTTGCCGGCCTCTTCGAGCTTCTTCTTGGTCCTGGCCAGCACATCGCCGAACTTGGCGAACTCGGTCTTGACGGCGCCCAGCACCTGCCAGACCTCGGTCGAGCGCTTCTCCAGCGCCAGCGTGCGAAAGCCCATCTGCAGGCTGTTGAGCGTGGCCAGCAACGTGGTGGGGCCAGCCAGCATCACGCGGTGCTCGCGCTGCAGGGACTCGACCAGGCCCGGCCTGCGCAAGGCCTCGGCATACAAGCCCTCGGTGGGAACGAAGAGGATGGCGAAGTCCGCCGTGTGAGGTGGCGCCACGTACTTCTCGTGGATGCTCCGGGCCTCCAGGCGCAGCCGCTGCTCGATGGCCTTGGCCGCGACTTCAACGGCCGGGGCGTCGGCCCGCTCCTGTGCATCCAGCAGGCGTTCGTAGTCTTCGCGGGGGAACTTGGCGTCGATGGGCAGCCACAAGGGGTGGTCGGCATCACCGCGCCCCGGCAGGCGGATGGCGAACTCGACGCGCGCGCCCGACCCCGGCACCGTCTCGACGTTGACACCGTACTGCTCGGGCGTGAAGACCTGCTCAAGCAGCCCCGCCAGTTGCACCTCGCCGAAGATGCCGCGCGTCTTGACGTTGCTGAGCACGCGGTTGAGCGAGCCCACGTCGCTGGCCAGGCGCTGCATCTCGCCCAGGCCCTTGTGCACTTGTTCCAGGCGATCGGCCACCTGCTTGAAGCTCTCGCCCAGGCGTTGCTCGAGCGTGGCGTGCAGCTTCTCGTCCACCGTCTGTCGCATCTGCTCGAGCTTTTTCTCGTTGTCGGCCTGCAGCGACTGCAGGCGCTGCTCCACGGTCAGCCGCACTTCGGTCAGGCGCCGGTCGTTGGCTTCAGACAGGGTGCGCAGTTGCTCGGCCATGCCGTCGCTCAGGCGCTTGAGGGCCGACTCCTGCGCTTCGTTGAAACGCGCCAGCGCCTGAGACTGCGCCTCCCGCAGGCTGGACGATTGCAGGCCCGCCTGGTGCGAGCTGTCGCGCAGCGCATCGACCAGGCCCTGCTGCATGGCGGCCAGCTGCACGCGGAAGCTGTCGAGCTGTTCGTTTTGCGTTCGGGTGGCGTCGCCTTGCTGGGTCAACAGCGTCTGCTGGAACAAACCGATGGCCTGCCCAAGGCCTTGAGACAGCTCTTGACGCGTGCCGCTGGCGCTGCGCTGGAGCTCGTCGCGCAACTCGCGCTCAAGCTGTGCCTGGCGGCCATCGCCATGCGACTTGAGGTCTTGCGCAAGCTGCGCGAAGGCGGCATCGGGCGAAGGCGCGGGGCGCAGCAGCAGCCACACCAGCAGCAAAAGGTTGATGGCCAGCAGGCCCAGCAGGATCCAGTTCATCGGGCGATTCTCGCAGACCGGCGAGCCAGGCTTCGGCCCAGCCCCGGCCCCTTAGACTGTCGCCATGCCCGCCCTCACCTTCCTGCTCGAACGCGTGCCCACCCCGCTGGGCGAGATGCTGATCGTCACCGATGAGCAGGGCGTGCTGCGCGCGCTGGATTGGCACGATCACGAAGCCCGCATGCACGAACTGATGCGCCGGCAATACCCCACCGCGAAACCCCAACTGAAAGTCACCGCGCAACGCTCCGCCGCCACCCAGGCCATGCAGGCCTACTTCGATGGCGACATCGCGGTCATCCACCAGCTCGAAGTGGCCACCGGCGGCACCGATTTCCAGCGCCAGATCTGGACCGCCCTGCGCGGCATCCCCGACGGCGAGACCACGAGCTACGGCGAACTGGCCAGACGCATCGGCAACCCGGCCGCCGTGCGCGCCGTGGGCCTGGCCAATGGCGCCAACCCGATCAGCATCGTGCTGCCCTGCCACCGCGTCATCGGCAGCAACCGCTCGCTCACGGGTTACGGTGGCGGCCTGCAGCGCAAGCAATGGCTGCTGCAGCACGAGAACGCGCTGCGGGTCGACGCCTTGATGCCATCGTCGACCGCAGCGCAAACCAGGCCCTTGCCCGGCTTCTGAGTCGGCTCAGGCGAACTCGACGTGCGCACCCGTCTTGGTGCGCACCTCTTCTTCGGTCACGCCCGGGGCCAGCTCGACGCACTTGAAACCCGTCGGTGTCACGTCCAGCACGCCCAGCTCGGTGATGATGCGATCGACCACCCCCAGGCCCGTCAGTGGCAGCGAGCACTTTTGCAGCAGCTTGTGCTCGCCATTCTTGGCCGCGTGCTCCATGAGCACCACCACGCGTTTGACGCCGGCGACCAGGTCCATGGCGCCACCCATGCCCTTGACCATCTTGCCCGGGATCATCCAGTTGGCCAGGTCACCGTGCTCGGACACCTGCATGGCACCCAGGATGGACAGGTTGATCTTGCCGCCGCGGATCATCGCGAAGCTCTCGTGGCTGCCGAAGATCGACGAGCCCGGCAGCGTGGTCACGGTCTGCTTGCCGGCGTTGATCAGATCAGGGTCGACAGCGCTTTCATCGGGGAAGGGGCCGATGCCCAGCATGCCGTTCTCGGACTGCAGCCACACGTCGATGCCCGGGGCCACGTGGTTGGCCACCAGCGTGGGCAGGCCGATGCCCAGGTTCACGTAGAAGCCGTCTTCCAGTTCTTGGGCCGTGCGGGCCGCCATTTCGTCATGGGTCCAGGGCATGGCTCAGGCTCCCTTCGGGTTCTGTTGGGTGGTGCGCTTTTCGATGCGCTTTTCGGGCGTCGCGTTCAGCACGATGCGGTGCACGTAAATGCCAGGCAGGTGCACCGAATCCGGATCGAGCGAGCCCGTCTCGACGATCTCCTCGACTTCCACCACCGTGGTCTTGCCCGCCATGGCAGCGGCCGGGTTGAAGTTGCGCGCCGTGCGACGGAAGACGAGATTGCCTGACTTGTCGGCCATCCAGGCCTTGACCAGCGCCACCTCGGGCAGCAGGGCCCGCTCCATCACGTAGACCTCGCCGTCGAACTCGCGCGTTTCCTTGCCCTCGGCGACGATGGTGCCCACACCGGTCTTGGTGAAGAAGGCCGGGATGCCCGCACCACCGGCGCGCAGTTTCTCGGCCAGCGTGCCCTGGGGCGTGAACTCCAGCTCCAGCTCGCCCGCCAGGTACTGGCGCTCGAACTCCTTGTTCTCGCCCACATAGCTGGAGATCATCTTCTTGATCTGGCGCGTGTTGAGCAGCTTGCCCAGCCCGAAGCCATCGACCCCCGCGTTGTTGGAGATCACCGTCAGGCCCTTGACCCCGCTGGCCTGCAACGCGTCGATCAGCGCCTCGGGGATGCCGCACAGGCCGAAGCCCCCCACCGCGAGCAACTGCCCGTCTTTGACGATCCCAGCCAGCGCGCTGGCGGCGTCGGGATAGACCTTGTTCATCCAATCACTCCTTGGCTGAAAGGGCCGCAGTCGGCCACATTGCTGCGGTGCAGCGTGGCCAAAGCGTACACCGGTCGCCCGCCAAAAAGCCAGCCGTGAAAACGAAAAAAAGCGCGGTTGTTGCGGCAACCGCGCAGGCTTTGACGGGTGGATTCGGGATGAATGTGGCGCAGGGCCTGCCGTCCAGACCGACCCACGTCAGCCAGGCGACCTCACTTGCCAGGCAAGGCAGGTGGGGTGTCGGCGCCCGGCAAGGCCGGTGTGGGGGCTTTCAGCGCACGAAAGGCCTCAGGCAAGGCCGTCGGGCGGCCGGTGGTCTGGTTGATCCAGACCAGCGTGGCACCGCCAGCGGCGTACAGCACGCCGGGCTCGTCGGTGCGCTCGACCGTCACGAAGGTGTCCAGGCTGGTGCGGCCTGGGTCGGCCACGTGCAGCTTGATGGTCACCGTGCCCGGGAACACCAGGGGCCGGTAGAAGTTGAAGAAGGCGTTGGCGATGACCGGGCCTTCGCCATCGGCACCCACCGAGCCGCTGATGTCCTGGATCCACGACACCCGAGCTTGCTCCATGTAGCGGAAGTACACGGTGTTGTTGATGTGGCCGAGCGCGTCCATGTCGCCCCAGAGGATGGGCAGCTCCAGTTGGTGGACGAGGATCTTGTGTTCGGGGATGTCGAGGCGCATGGCGGCAGGCGGTCAGCGAAAAACAACGAAGAAAGACGAAAGACGGCGAACAGGTGGCATCGCCCGAGCGCCGCAAAACACAAGGGCGCGATGCCGCTCAATTGCGGTCGCGCCCGGGGCTTTTCAAGGGGGAGGCGCCGGCCAGGTTGTCGGCGTCAGCGAGCGACCTCAGGCCGCCGCGATGCCATCGTCCGCCGAGATGACCGAGCCGTTGATGAAATCGCTCTCGGCGGAGCACAGCATCACCAGCAGGGCATCCAGGTCCTTGGGTTGACCCACGCGCTTGCGCGGCAGGATGCTCACCAGCTTCTTGCCTGCTTCGGTTTCCCAGTGGTGCTGGTTGATCTCGGTGTTGATGTAGCCCGGGCAGATCGCGTTGGTGGTAATGCCGAAGCGGCCCCACTCCGCGGCCATCACTTTGGTCATGTGGATGACAGCGGCCTTGCTCATGCAATAGACACCGATATGCGGCAGCGTGCGCAAGCCGGCGGCCGAAGCGATGTTGACGATGCGCCCGCCCGTGTAGGTGCCGGGTGCCGCGCCCTTGGCGCGCGCCAGCATGCGCTTGGCCACTTCCTGAGCCACGAAGAAGGCGCCGCGCGTGTTGGTGTCGAAGACGTAGTCGTAGCTCTCTTCGGTCACGTCCACCAGGCGCTCGGTCGTGCTCACACCGGAGTTGTTGATCAGGATGTCGATGGGGCCTACCTCGGTCTCGGCGTGCGCCACGGCCGAGCGGATGCTGTTGACATCGGTCACGTCCAGGCCGACCACATGGGCGTCGCCGCCGGAGGCCTCGATTTCGGAGCGCAGGTCCTTGAGCAACTCGACGCGACGCCCCGCCAGCACGACGGCGGCACCGGCCCGGGCCAGGGTCAGGGCGAACTGCTTGCCCAGGCCGCTCGATGCGCCGGTGATCAGGGCCACGCGGCCGGAAAGGTCCAGGGTGTAACTCATTTGCTGGTGCTCCTCAAACAGGCCTCAAACCTTAGCACGAGCCCTCCTCACTCTCATCTGATGAAGTGAGCCGGCAAGGCGGTTCAGCTTGCCCCCACCCATGCACGGGGCATTTTTCGAACGGTCGTGCTTTTTTGTGAGAATCAAGCGCCGACTGCACGTAGAATCGCGCCCGTACGAAAAACACCCACCACACCCTGTTGCCCGAACAGAAGGAAACACGATGACGCCCCAGGAAATCCTTGAGCAGTTTGGCCCCCGCGAGTCGATGGAGTATGACGTCGTCATCGTGGGCGCTGGCCCTGCTGGTCTGTCCACCGCCATCAAGCTCAAGCAACTGGCCGAGAAAGCCGGCAAGGAAATCAACGTCGTCGTGCTCGAAAAGGGCTCCGAGCCTGGCGCCCACATCCTGTCCGGCGCCGTCATGGACCCCATCTCCATGAACGAGCTGTTCCCCAACTGGAAGGAGCTGGGCGCCCCGCTGAACCAGCCCGTCACCGCTGACGAAGTGCTGGTGCTGACCGAAGGCGGCGCCATCGCCACGCCGCAGGCCCTGATCCCCGACAACTTCCACAACCACGGCAACTACGTCATCAGCCTGGGCAACGTCACCCGCTGGCTGGGCCAGCAGGCCGAAGCCCTGGGCGTGGAAATCTTCCCCGGCTTCGCCGCCGCCGAAGTGCTCTACAACGAAGACGGCTCCGTCAAGGGCGTGGCCACCGGCAACCTGGGCATCGACAAGTCGGGCGAGCCCACCGGTGACTTCCAGCTGGGCATGGAGCTGCTGGGCAAGTACACCATCTTCGCCGAAGGCGCTCGCGGCCACCTGGGCAAGCAGCTGATCGCCAAGTTCAAGCTGGATGAAGGCAAGGACCCGCAAAGCTACGCCATCGGCATCAAGGAACTCTGGGAAATCGACCCGGCCAAGGCCAAGCCTGGCCTGGTGGTGCACACCGCCGGCTGGCCCATGGACACGCAAACCTATGGTGGCGGCTTCCTGTACCACCTGGAAGACAACAAGGTCACCCTGGGCTTCGTGACCGGCCTGGACTACCAGAACCCCTGGCTGTCGCCGTTCGAAGAAATGCAGCGCTGGAAGACCCACCCCAGCATCAAGCCGCTGCTCGAAGGCGCCAAGCGCCTGTCGTACGGCGCGCGCGCCATCACGGCTGGCGGCATCCTGTCGCTGCCCAAGTTCGTGTTCCCTGGTGGTGCCCTGGTCGGCTGTGACGCAGGCTTCCTGAACGCCGCCCGCATCAAGGGCTCGCACGCCGCCATGAAGACCGGCATGCTGTGCGCCGAAGCCATCTTCGAAGCACTCAACGCCGGCCGCCAGAACGACGAGCTGACCGCCTACGCGCAGTCGTTCGACAAGAGCTGGCTCAAGGAAGAGCTCAACACCTCCAAGAACTTCAAGCAGTGGTTCAAGAAGGGCATGTACGTCGGCATGCTGATGACCGGCATCGAGCATTGGCTGCTGCCCAAGCTGGGCATCAAGGAAGCGCCGTGGACCATCCACCGCACCGAGGCCGATCACACCCGCCTGCTGCCCGCAGCCCAGTGCAAGAAGATCGAGTACCCGAAGCCGGACGGCAAGATCACCTTCGATCGCCTGAGCTCGGTGTTCATCTCCAACACCAACCACAACGAGCACCAGCCGGCCCACCTGACGCTGAAAAACGCTTCGGTGCCCGTGCAGACCAACCTGGCCAAGTACGCCGGCCCCGAGTCGCGCTACTGCCCGGCTGGCGTGTACGAGTTCGTCAAGACCGACGACAACCAGGACAAGCTGGTCATCAACGCCCAGAACTGCGTGCACTGCAAGACCTGCGACATCAAGGACCCGACCCAGAACATCGTCTGGATCACGCCCGAAGGTGGCGGCGGCCCGAACTACGCCGGCATGTGATGCCTGCGCGTCAAGAGGAGCCTTCGGGCTCCTTTTTTGTTGCGACGGTTGATCGCCTCGAGCACGGTGCGCACGGTGACGAACCCACCTGGGTGGCGCATTGCGACGGAGGCGCCTGGCCCAACCCGGGCACCATGGCCATGGGTGCCGTGCTCACCTCGCCCCATGGTGAAGTCCATCACCTGTCGCAGCGACTCAGCGGCAGTGGCTGCAACAACGAAGCCGAATGGCGCGCCACGGTGGCCGTGCTCGGCTTCGCATTGCAGCACGGCGCGCAAAGGCTTCGCCTGCACACCGACAGCACCCAGGTGCGCGACCAACTCAGCCAGCCCCACGCCCCCAACCTGCCCCCTGCCCTGCAATCCTGGGCGGACGAAGCCCGTGCGCTCGCCGCTGGCCTGACCCGCTTGACCGTGCAGTGGGTGCCCCGCCACCGCAACGCACAGGCCGACGCCCTGGCTCGCCAGGCCTTGGGGCTGCCACCCAAGGCCGTGCAGACGCCGCACCCCAAAGCACGGCGACGCGGTTGAGCAGGCGCCCTGCCTTCGGGTGATGGCAGGCAGCACGCCGCTGACCTATGCTTGGCGCCATGCACGCCGACCGCCTCCCCAGCCACTTCACCATCGGGCAGGCCTCGCGCCACAGCGGCGTGAGCGCCAAGGCCATCCGCCACTACGAGTCGCTCGGGCTCATCCCCTCGGTGCCGCGCCGTGGCAGCTACCGGCTCTACCAGGCCGAGCACATCGACGCCATCCGCCTGATCCGCAAGGCCCAGTCGCTTGGTTTCACCCTGGCCGAGTTGCGCCAGCTCGGCACCGACGACTGCGCCCCGGACTGGCCCCGCTTCGTGCTCGCCCTGAGCCACAAGCGCGAAGCCCTGGCCGCCGAAATCACCCGACTGCAGGCGCTCGACGCCGAGTTGGCCGAGTTGCAAACCACCCTGCCCGGCCTGATCGCCACCGAGCCCGACTGTGTCGCGCTGACGACGGAACTGGCCAGGGCTTGACCTTGCCCCCGGGGGCAAGGTTCAGCATGCGGTCATATCGTTCACGCATCACACGGAGGCCAAGTGACCACCCGCACCCTGCTCATCCTCGGGCACCCCAGCCCCGACAGCTTCAACGCCGCCCTGGCCGATGCCTACGCCAGCGCTGCCCAACAGGCCGGCCGAGAGCTGCGCCGCATCAACCTGCACGCGCTGAGCTTCGACCCCATCCTGCACGGCGCCTACCGAGGCGAGCAGCCCCTGGAGCCCGACCTGCAGGCCGCGCAAGCCGACATCCTCTGGGCCGAAGAAATCGTCTGGGTCTACCCCGTGTGGTGGGGCGGCCTGCCGGCTCTGCTCAAAGGCTTCCTCGACCGCACCCTGCTGCCGGGTTTCGCCTACAAGTTCCGCAAGGGCCACCGCAGCTGGGACAAGCTGCTCAGGGGCCGCGCGGCACGCATCGTCGTCACGCTGGACACGCCCGGCTGGTACGACCGGCTTGTCTACGGGCGCCCCGCCTGGCGGCAGATGAAGCACACCATCTTGCAGTTCTGCGGGATGAAGCTGTTGAGCACCACCACGTTCGCGCCGATCGCCACTTCGAAGCCGGAGCAGCGTGAACGCTGGCTGACCGAGGTGCGGCGGCTGGCGGCGATGTGATCAGCCCCGAGGCAGGCCGTCCGGTTCGCCGTCGATGACCTGGGGCAGCGGCAGCGGCTCGTGCTGCAGATCGGGTTCGATGACCTCGAGCCCGTTGAGGGCCTGGCGTGAGGATGCGGCCTGGCGGGCATCGCGCTCGGCCTTGATCTGTGCGCGGCGCTCGGCGAAGAACTGCTTGAGCAACTGGCTGGCGGGTTCGGCCAGCACACCACCCACGATTTGCGTGTGGTGGTTCAGTTGCGGCAAGGCGAACAAGTCGGTCACCGAGCCGGCCACGCCCGTCTTGGGGTCGGGCGAGGCGAACACCACCCGCTTGAAGCGCGCGTGCATCAGCGCCATCGCGCACATGGCGCAGGGCTCGAGCGTGACGTAGAGCTCGCACTCGGGCAGGCGGTAGTTCTCCAGCAACTGCGCGGCGTGGCGCAAGGCCACGATTTCGGCGTGCGCGGTCGGGTCGTGCGTGGTGATCGGCCGGTTGTAACCCGTGGCGATCACCTTCCCTGCCCGCATGATGACCGCCCCAACCGGCACCTCGCCGGCCAGCCAGGCGTTGTGCGCCTGGTCCAGGGCCAGGCGCATGGCGAACTCGTCCTGGGACGAGGAAAAAGTGGTGCTCATGGCAAGGACGTCAGGGAGGGCGTGAAAGTTTAACTGGGGACCGCCTGATCACGCGACGGAGAACCGCGCCTGATTTAAGACGGCCCAGCGAGAACGGGCGTCCCTGCGCTGATGGTAAGGTGAGGGACACCAACCGGAAAACAAGCCCATGGCCAAGCCCAATTACCAGTTCGAGAAGCGCCAGAGGGAGCAGCAAAAGAAGCAGAAAAAGGTGGAGAAAGCTCAGCGCAAGTCCCTGCCGCCCCAGGCAGAGCCATCGACGACAAGCGCTCCTGCCCAGGAACCTGCTGCCGACTGAAGTCACGCCACCCAGGCGGTGTTCCGCAAACCCATTCTTTGACGTGCACCGGTTGGTGCACGCCAGGAATGCGAACGCCATTCAAATACCCAAAAGGAGCCATTCATGCCAAAAGGTGAACAACGAAGCAACAAAATGACGAAGAAACCGAAAAAGGACACCAGTGCGCCAAAGGAAGCGGCATCGGGCTCGACCCGCCCCACGCCCCCGACCACTTCTGTCCTGCCCAAGGGCAAGCTGAAAAACAAATAGCCCTTGACGATGCCGCCATGCGCCTGACCGACACGCGGTGAGCCGCGCGGCATCCAGGCACAGCAGAAGATCGGGTCCTGAGCCCTTGCCAAAACAACTGTATGAATATACAGTCTTTGCGCAGCACCACAAACCTCAGGAGCCCCCATGCTTGACCACATGACCTTCCGCGTGACCGACATGGCTCGCGCCAAGGCGTTCTACAGCGCAGCCCTCGCCCCCTTGGGCTACACCCTGGCCTACGAAGGCAACCACGGCATGAACATCCTGGGGTTCGCATGCCCCGACGCCTCCGAGCCGGATGGCAAGAAGGCCGATGTCTGGTTCATCGATGGCGCGTCTCCTTACGGGGGCCCACCCGCCACCACGGGCTGCCACCTGGCCTGGAAGGCCACGACCCGTGCGCAGGTGGACGCGTTCTACCTGGCTGCGATCAAGGCAGGCGGCCGAGACAACGGCGCCCCGGGACTGCGCCCGGACTATCACCGAAACTACTACGGTGCCTTCGTCATCGACCCGGAAGGCAACAACATCGAAGCCGTGTGCCACCAGCCTGAATGAACGCACGACGCTCCAGCATGAAAAACCACACCGGCAGTTGCCTCTGCGGAGGGGTCCGCTTCACGCTCACCGGCCCGATCGCACCGATCCAAGTCTGTCACTGCATGCAGTGCCGCAAGGCCCAAGGCACGGCCATCGCCACGAACGTGCCGGTCGAAGTCTCGCACTTCCGGCTTGAGCAGGGCGACGGGTTGTTGTCGTCATACGAGTCCTCGTCAGGCAAGCAGCGCGTCTTTTGCAGGGTGTGCGGCTCGCCCATCTACAGCCAGCGGGACACCGTGCCCGGTGTGTTGCGCATCCGGCTGGGCTTGATCAACGAGCCGCTTGACGCCCACCTGCAGGCGCACTTCTTCACCGGCTCAAAGGCCAACTGGTGGCCCATCTGCGATGAGCTGCCTCAGTTCCTGGCGGGCCTGGAGCCACCCAAGATGCCGTGAAGCCATGCAAGCCAAAGTGCGCGGTTGCACGCGCTGGGCGCACGCATGAATGGCTGACACAGGCCAGCCACAACACCGCCCACAGGCTCCGTGAACAGTTGTTGGCACGCAGCGGTTTCGTTCGCCGAGGATGCGCATCGGTTTGAATCAGGGTGAATGCGGGGCTCAGCCCCTGGAAACGCTCTGATACGATGTAACAACAACACAGGGGAGGGGTGCTTGCAGGCGCATCACGCGCCGCCTGATGCCCCAAGCAGAAGGCACATGAAGAAGCAAGACATCCGCGCGGACATCGAGCGCCGCATCGCCATGGGCGAAGGCAAATCCAGCATCTTCCAGGCCCTGAAGGGCCAGGGCGTGAGTGACGGCACGCTGGCCCACCTGCTCGCGTCCCACGCCGACCCGAAGCTCGTCTTGCAACATGCTCGGCTCATCAAGGGCATGGTGGTCATCGCGTGGGTGCAACTGGTGTTGGGTGTGCTCATCGGCCTGAGCCTCGCGCTGAAGATGGGCTCATTGGCAGGCCTGCTGATCGCTGCATTCATGGGCGGCTTCGCCTACCTTTTCGTCTGGGGCTTTCAGCACAGCCGGGCGTGGGCCTACACCGCATCGATCGTGCTGTCGATCATCAATCTGCCCAAGGCGCTGAGCGACGTGTCCACAGAGCCCGCCAGCAGCGTGTTCGCGCTGACACTGGGCGTGGCCTGGATTGCCTACACCTGGTTCGTGCGCAGCAAGCTGTTTCCAGACTTCGCTGTCCTGGGGCCACGCAAGGTGAGCGGCACCTACCAGTTCTCCAGTTGAGCATCCCCCCGGTCGGCATGGTGCGCCGAGGTCACGTGCCGGCCTGTTCACTCCACCTCGTTTGCCCCACAGGGAGCCTTTGAATGAAGAAGTTGTTCGTTGCAGCCGCCATCGCTGTCAACTTGGTTGGTTGCGCCTCCGTCAACATGGGCACGCCCCAGGCCGATGCAGCGGCCAAGCAGTTCGTGGCCCCCGCCGACAAGGCTGGCCTCTACATCTACCGCAACGAGTCGATGGGCTCTGCCGTGAAGATGGACGTCGACCTGGACGGCAAGCCAATCGGCCAGACCGTCGCGAAGACCTACCTCTACAAGGAAGTGCCCGCTGGCAAGCACACCATCACCTCCAAGGCGGAAAACGACTCCACCGTGGAAGTGGACGCCAAGCCTGGCATGCTGTACTACGTCTGGCAGGAAGTGAAGATGGGCGTGCTGTCGGCTCGCTCCAAGCTGCAACTGGTGGATGCGGCCACCGGCAAAGCCGGCGTGAGCGAAAGCAAGCTGGCCGAAACCAAGTGATGGCGCACGCCTGAAGTGCACACGAGGTGCGCGGCGACCATTCACCGTCCGCGCACCTCTTGCACGCACCAACCGAGGTCGAGGCCTTTGGCACACCTGTTGCACGCCAGGCTTGCCCGTCCTCATCGCCGACGCGGCACCCTGCCCGCCCGGTTGATGACGACACATGCAACCCAAGCGCTTTTGCGAGGTGCCTCATGCCCATCGATCTGAAGGTCTACACCCTGGTTCACGTTGTGCTGAGCCTGTTCGGCATTTTTTCAGGCCTGGTGGTGGCGGGTGGCTTCGTCGCAGGCACGAGGTTGCCTCGCTGGATCGATTTCTTCCTGGTGACCACCCTGCTCACCAACCTCACCGGGTTCGGTTTTCCATTTGTCACCATCTTGCCGTCCCACATCGTCGGCGGGCTGTCCCTGATCGTGCTTGCTGGGGCGATGGCCGCGGCATACTGGAAACGGCTCGAATCCCGGTGGTTGCCGGCCTTCGTGGTTCTGAGCATGGTTGCGCTGTACCTCAACGTCTTCGTGCTCCTGGCTCAATTGCTCCAGAAGATCCCCGCCTTGGCGATCCTGGCTCCTGATCCAGCAGCGCCCGCCTTCGGAGCGACCCAAGGCGTGGTTCTCCTGCTCTTCGTCCTGCTGGGGTGGAGGGCAGTCAAGGGATCTGCCCATGAAACAAGCCAACGCCCGCGATGACCACACTGTGTCCACGCTGATCGATCAGAGGATCGCTGACCTGGGCGACAGGCGGGGCGACGTGCTGCGTCGCTTCCGCGCTCTCATCCGCGATGCCGCGCCAGGAGTCATCGAGAAAAGGGCGTTCAAGTCCTTGATCGGTGCAGCCGTGGCAGTGAACGCAGCAGGCACCAGGAAAAAGGGCATGCAAACGCCGTGAGCTCCCCCACGCCACCCCTGCTCGCCGGGCGACACATTGTTGCCGCCTTGTCGCTGTGGCTCCTGGTCGGTGGCTTGCTCCTGCTCCAGTTCTGGCCCAGCCTGCCCCGCAACGGGCATGAAGTCGCGCTGGTGCTGGTCATCGGGCCGCCTGCGTACGGGTTGCTCGAGTTGGCAGGCAGCTGGTTGCTGTCCAAGCGACACGGCAAAGCACTCTCAACACGAAGGCTCTCGCCGCTGCGCGTGCTGGTGGCGTTGTTGGTGGCCGCAACATGGCTGGCCGCCGCGTGGTGGTTTTCCGCTCGTTTGCTCGATGTGCGCGTGACGGCACTCAAGGCCGGTGACCACGTGCTCCTGCCCGCCCGAACACCTCACACGGTGAACGACTTTTCGCAAGCAGCCCTCGGGCTCGCCATCCACCTCCACCCATGACGGTCTTCCACCCCACCTCCGATGCCGAACTGGCGTCATGCTTCCCGGCGTTCCTGGCGCTGCGCCCCCACCTGGACCTCGAAGGCTTCCTCCAACAAGTGCGTCGGCAACAGGCGCAGGGCTACCGCATCGTCGCCATGCAGGCCGATGGGCTGGTGCCCAGCGCGGCTGGCTACCGCTTCGCCGAGTTCCTGGCCTGGGGCAAGGTGCTCTACATCGACGACCTGACCACGGTTGAACCTGCTCGCGGCCAAGGGCATGGCAGCGCCTTGCTGGACTGGTTGATCGCACATGCCCGCGAGCAAGGCTGCAAGGCCGTTCACCTCGACTCTGGCTACCAGCGCCACGCTGCGCACCGGCTCTACCTTCACAAGGGCTTTGTGCTGAGCAGCCATCACCTCGCCCTGACTCTTTGACAACCAACCCATGTACTGCCCTGCCCAGTTCGAAGAACAGCGCCCCGCGGTCCTGCGACAGCTCGTCGCCGAGCACCCCCTTGCCACCATCGTTCGCATGGGCGCTGATGGCCTCGTGGCTGACCACGTCCCCATGCTGCATGTGTCTGAATCCGACGGTGGTCATGGGCACCTCATCGGCCACGTCGCGCGCGCCAACCCGTTGTGGCAAACCGAACCCGATGAAGAACTGCTCCTGGTGTTCCAGGGCCACCAAACCTACATTTCGCCCAACTGGTACGCCACCAAGGCCGAGGGCGGCAAGGTCGTTCCCACCTGGAACTACGCGGTGGTGCATGTGCACGCCACGCTCTCGCCCGTGCACGAACCAGCCGCGGTCCTGGACATCCTGACGCGGCTGACGACGCAGCACGAGGCCACGCAACCTCACCCCTGGCAGGTCGCCGATGCCCCAGTCGACTTCACGCGCAGGCTGCTGGACAACATCGTGGGTGTGCGCCTGCAGATACGGCGCATGCAAGGCAAGTGGAAGGTCAGCCAGAACCAACCTGCAGCCAACCGGGCCAGCGTCGTTTCAGGGCTGATCGGGCAAGGCGGGGACGCCGCTGTGGCGATGGCTGGACTGGTGCAACAACGGTGAGAGTTCACAAACCGAACCACATTCCTCGCAGTGCGAGGGTGGCAATGACGGTGATCGGCCTGCTGCTCCTGCAGTTCGCTGTGGTGGCCGCAGCCAATGGCCTGGTTTACTTGCCCGGCAAGCGCAGCGAAGCGCTGCTGTCGGGGCTGCCCACCTTGCTGATCGTTGTCGCAAGCCTCGCGCTGACAGCGGCCTGCGCGCTTTACGTGATCGATCACCACGATCGCCGCCCCAACGAGGAAGCCTACCAGAAGGGGATGCGCAGGCTGGGCTGGCTGGCGTTGAGCTTGTACGTCTCAGCACCGCTGATGGAGCACCTGTTGCCCTCGTTGTCGCGCATGCTTGCTTGGCACGTGGACTGGTTCGACCTGCATCCTCAAGCCGTTGCCCGCCTGATGTCAGCCTACCCACCCGAATGGCGGCCAGGGGCGCGAACATTCATGACCGCGTTCGGTGCCTTGGTCGTGGTGGGCCTGCTGGGGAAGGTGGCCCCCTCCCTGCACAAATCCCGCCTGATGACCGGCCTGACAGGCGCCAGTTTCACGTTGCTGGGCGGTGCGTGGCTGATCCGCCTGCTCGTCGAGATCTCCAGCGGCCGGATGATGTCCGCTCATGGCAAGACCCTGATGCTCTGGTCCAGCGCTGACCCTGCGCGGTTCCAGGCCCTGGTGGCGACGTACTGCACCATGGCCCTGTTTGCCTTCTGCCTGGGTCTCGTGCTGGTGTTGGGCGCCTGCCTGTGGCCTTTGCAACAGGCATCAGGGAATCAAGGCAACAATTAAATGTACGAATGAGTACAAAATACCCTGAATTCCATCTCATCCGGGAGCAGCGACCATGAAAGCCACCGCCATTTTCCTGCCCGCCCTGCTGCTGATGTTCTGGACGCTGACGGTGCTGCTGCTGGTGCCCATCCGTCGCGTGAGGGCCGTCATGCAGCAACGCCTCACGCCAAAAGACTTCAGCCATGGTGAATCAGCCAGGGTGCCGCCCGATGTGGCCCTGCCCAACCGCATCTTCATGAACCTCCTGGAGGTTCCAGTGCTGTTCTACGTGGTCGCGTTCATGGCTTACCTGACCAGCCTGGTCAACGAGGTCACCGTGGGCCTGGCGTGGGCCTACGTGGCACTTCGCTTCGTGCACAGCGGCATCTATTTCACCTACAACCATGTCGGGCACCGGGCGCTGGTGTTCGGCAGCAGCAACGTGCTGGTCAGCGTGATGATTTGCTATGTGGCGTATCACCTGATCTGATGATGGCACTCGCGCTTGCTGCGCGCTGTCCGCCGGGCATGCCAGCGCCCAGCCGGGAAAGGGACCGCAATGCCACGGAGGGATCCGTGCGCACGGCTTGCGCAGTGAGAAGGAACCGGACCACCCAGGGGCTTGGGAGGTCCGGCTCGCTTCATGGCAAGGGCAGTTGTCCCAGGCCCGGGTACTCGATGCTGCCAAAGTAAAGCGACGTCCCCCGCTCCCTCACGCTGGTGATCGGGGCATAGGCACCATCTGTCGCGTCTTGCAGGTCGGCCACCACCTTGCCGGATAGATCCAGCTTCAGCACCCGACCATGCTTGGCGGCTTTCGGTCGCACCGACTCAGGGATGCGATACACCGCTTTCAAAAGCGCCGGGTAAGACAGCATGCCATCGAGCATCGGATCGCGAGGGGCGAAAAGCGCCAGCCAGAATCCATCCTTGCCGTTGTAGCTGATGTTGTCCGGAAAGCCCGGCAGGTTCTCGATGAAGGGCTCGAACTGCCCCGCCTTCGGGCCCTTGAGCCAGTAGCGCATGACACGATACTGCAGCGTCTCCGACACCAGCACATAGGCCTCGTCAGGCCCCAGGGTCACGCCATTGGCCACGTGCAGCCCCGCAGCCAGGGTGGTGGTCTTGCCGGTTCGCGGATCGAAGCCGATCGGGTCGCCCCACCCATTGATGTGGAGCCAAGCCAAGCCCATGCCATCGAGCGACTCGGCTGCACCATGTCATGAAGCCTCATGAGACGTCATGGCTCGGCACGAACCGCCTTCGAATCACTCCCACTCGATCATTTCCGGCACCTTGAGAGCCGCATGAACACTAGGTTTTTGGAGTTCCAAGATTTCTTTCTACCGTCATTTTTACCGACGCTAAAAGGCGGTGATTGCAACGATGGTTGCCGGTCAACCGACAGCCATAACGCGCTTTCTAGTGTACACGGCGAGCCTGAAAATGTGGGTTGAACTGCACTCACGGTTTGAGGCGTCAAGCACCAAGCCTGGTCCTGGAAGCGATCGTGGCGTCCTCTTTGCGGGACACCAAAAAGTTTAGCTCTGTGGAGCATCCTCTGCGGCACCGTCGCATGGTCGATCGTCAAACCACCACCTATCGATGGCATCCCGATCCTCCAGGTGAGAAACCCAGCGGTCGTCGAACAGCACATCGACACTTAAGACCGGCTGCGCGTCGTAGGCGACCTCGTGGTCGAAGAAACGCCCTTGCAGCGCGTCGCAGTGGATACACCCGTTGGAAAGGCAGGTCCGCCCTTCCGTTCGACTGAATCGCGGCTTGATCGCACCGATGCCGTGGCGTGCAAGGGTTTCGACCGGCAGCGTTGCCATCAACAGGTCGGCTCCCCTACGCTCGTCGTCGAAGTCGTAGATATTCGCGGTTACGTCTGCGGCACCCTGAAGCACACGACTGGCTGCGAAGCATAGGTCGATAACGAGGCCCGTCGTCTTCTTGCAGCGCCAGCACTCGGTGTATGCAACGCAAACGTCCAACGGCAAGGTGCACCCAACCTGTGGTGCAAAGCGCAACTTCCCCGCCAATGCACCTTCGACAAAGCTGCCCAGATCGACGTGCTGCTGCCAGTAGTTCGGGCCTTCGCTGTTCTTGCTGCTCGCGAAAACTGGATGGTAGCAAGGCCCCGGCAAGGACACAAAGCACGTGTTGGTATCAACATCATGGCTAAGCCTGAATGCCGGAGTAGCCTTTTCGACTGGAATGCTCTGCTGCCGCATGAACCAGAGTGTGCGGATTCCCGCAGCCTGAGACATGGCCTGGTAGTGAGCCACTTCATCCAACGGCAAGCGCCCCCATTGGACCTTGAACGCCACCGGCTTCCCTCCCTCGCGGTCTGCCTGCACGTCGAGCGTCCACCCGCCTTCTTCAACCGGTGCTCTAGGCATTTCGAGCGAAGCATTCCATCCCGCGCGTCGCACCGCTTTGGCGATTGCCTCTCTTGCAATCATGGCCTCTGCCGTGTCTGTAACGGCCGTGCAACGCCCCTTCTTGGCATGGGCGAAGTACTGGGTACCGAGCTTCGTTTGCCGAAGCACCACGTCAGCGCCGCAGCATGTCATCTTCAACGCACGATCTTTTCGGTTTCGCGCCCGCAGATTTTCCCAGCCCTCATTATCGAAATCGATGGAGAGCAGTTCTTGATCATTTGAAGTGCATTTGAGTGACATACGAAATGGTGCGTTTTTCTCTGCTGGTCATTCGATCCCGCCAGTAGTCAACAGTCCTGGCACGATAGTTTTGAGGTTGGAAACTAGCTGCCCACGAACCTGTTCAACCGGCATCTTCCAAAGGCCGCACAACGTCTGAACTGCATGGACTGTTTCCCATGGGAACCACGGCGTTCCATCCGCCTTGGTTGCAAATGGTCCGTCCGTCTCCAGCAACACGTTGGCAGCAGGCATTTCTGCCACGAGCTGCCGACCTTTCTCACTCGCAACCATCGAGGGCCCGACACTGAACCAGGCACCCTGATCAACCGCGCGACGTAGCTGTTTCTTCGTGCCAGAAAACCAATGAAGCACAGGCGTGCCAGCTTTCGGATGTGCCTCTAGAGCATCCAGAACTTGGTCCGCCGCACCACGAGAGTGCAGACTCATGACTCGCCCGCCGACACGCTCGCATTCCGCAAGGACCACATCCAATATCCTTCGCTGCAGTGCCAGCGAATGCTTGAAGCGTGGCGATCCATCCAGACCGATCTCGCCGATGAACTCGGCTTGCGCTACGAGACTGACCAAGAGATCCATCTCCGCCGCCTTCGCAACGGCTATCTCTGGATGAAGTCCAAGGGCCACCTTGATGTTGGAATACCCCGCAAATACTCGCGATGTGGCCAACCAAGCTCTGGGACTTGTGGAAACAACCAGCGTAAAGATGTTCTGCTTCGCAACTTGTGGGAGCAGGCTCAGGGCATTCGGATACAGATCCAGGTGACTGTGGAAATCGATCAAATGATGCCCTCGTGCTCGAGAAATGCACCCAACTCGCCGATGCCAGCCTCTACCACCCGCTGGAACGAAGCGCGCTCATCTGGTGTCGCAAAGGTCAATGCTCCGGCAGCCATGGGACCAACGCCGTCTGACAGATAACGGAGATAAGCGATCGCTGCAGCATGGGTGTCATTTGGCGCGGTTGCCTTGAGATTTCCATAGCGATAACTTGGCGTTGGATCTTGGGTGTCGGCCCTGAAGAAGGCTGCCCGTCTGACCAAGCATGGAAGACATCTTCCGCAATGCTCGTTCAATCGGCCGTATTTACCGCAACTCGTCGTCCGCGGCATCAAATGGTTCATCAAAGGCAAATCTTGGCATCCCATGAGAACCTCTCCCTTGGTCAGATACTTGTAAGGCGAGTGAAATGACGCCCCAATGCCCAGCGCATCCCAGAGATCTTGCAAGTGATGCAGAAACACGGGGTGGGTGGTTTTCGTGCTGAGTGAACCCATGCGGCCCGGGTTCAACGGAATGTTGAGGCTGATAAATCCGTTCTCCGGAACGTAAACATAAAGGGGATCGATGTCTGGCAACGCAGATGCTGCCAAGGCAGCAAAGCCGTAGAACACAATCGAGCGAGCGCGAGTAGATAGTTCGTGATCCACCGTCGAACGGACGTTGCTATTCCACAGCAGGTGCCGGTCAGCGCCCCCCAAACGGCGAGCAAAATGGTGCTGATCCTCCCGGTTGCCCTTCACAAGCTGAGAGACAAACAATGGCTTCTTGCCAAGTACCGTGAGGTCGATTGCACCGACCAGGCTGTCCATTCCGCCTGACAAGAGGCACACGCAGTCAGCGTCGAAGCGCGCCGGAGCCGTGGAGAGTGCCCGCGGCCGCCCCCCTTCAAGAAAGGTCAGATGCCAAAAGTCCCCGGTTAGAAAGCGAAGCATCTCTTCAATGTCTCGCTTGCGTGCGCTGAAGGGCTCAGGATTCTGTAAGGCCACTTCCATTTCAATCACGCGTGTCCATCCGTCTGCGCTGTTAGACCGCTGAACAGCCAAGTCTGACGCCCCGACAGCCAGGGCGAAAGTTGCGAAATCCCACGCCGGCAGGCTTGGGTAAATGCCTTTGAGTTCGAGGTCGTCGAGCAGACCGGTGCCTACGGAGCCCACGTCTTGGCGCTGCGACGCGGTGTACATCGAGTAGTACACCGTACCGCGCTCCAAATCACGTGGCAACATCTGCTGGGGGAGACAGATGACTCGGCTCATATCGAATCCTCGAACACCATGAAGGTTGTCTGTACCGCCTCACGCAACACTGTTTCCAGCTGCTGGCGCGTCGGGTTCGGCGTCGCGTCCCGGATAGTCTCCAACTGTGCGGCCACGGAGTTCTTTAAGAAGCTTCGCATTTCATTGGTCCGCTGGACGATGGTCGAGGGAGAAAACCTCGCGCTCTCGAACAGTTGACCGATGTCTGCGTACATGCGGTTGCAGGCTTCATGCCCCAAATACAGTTGCATGAGGGTCCAGATCTGAGGGTCTTGCAACGCAAGCAGATCAACATCCGGGTCGAGAACCGTGAGTTCGGAAAGGGCCTGTGCCATTGAATCCTTCGCTGACTCCTCATCGACGCTGCCACCCTCCGGAATGATCTGAGCAACGATTGCATCGATAACGGTCTGTGCCGAGGGGCTGGTCGCGCGCAGGGTATCCATCCACTCGTTGATCCGGGGATCCGATCGCTCCCGTGCCGCCTGCAGGAACGAGCCTAGGCCGGCCCCCGCTTTTGTCGAAGTGCGCATACGCGCGGCAACGTTGCGCGCACCACCCATACCGGTCCGCGAGTATTGGCCGGCCGCGCGCCCTAGCGCTTGGGTGTCGCCACTGCGGGCGAAGGCTCCTAAACTGGCACGCGCACCTTTGAATCGACTTGCAGGGGCCACGCCCTCCGCAGCAGGTTGAGGCGACGCAGTCGCATCGCCACCTCCCGATCCAGCCTCCGCATCCACTTCGCCAGCTCCACCGACAGGAATGTCATTCAGCCATGGAGGGTCGAAAGAAACGTTGCCGCCTGGGCCAGCGCTTGACGCGGAAGTTCCCATTACGATTTCCCCCTCTTCGCGGAGATCGCTCGCTTGACTGGAGTCGGGGTATCAGCATCAACCTCCCAACGCTGCAACTCACTTGTGGCCCATGTCTCGTTCTGCAGAAGCGGTACAAGCGCGATGGGCCGACGGGTAGAAGGTATTTCACCCAACAAGAGAGCAAGTTGAGGTCCTAGCGCGGGGAAGGCCTTCGTAATGTTCAGGCAGCGTGCGACGGAGTCGGCAGTGAACTGCTCGGTTCGTGCCTTGCGACCCAAACGCATCAGCACGCGCTCGGCCTCGCTTTCGCCCAGGGCTTTGATCTGGTCGACCAGAGTTGGAATCACGGAGGTCGCCCCAAGAAGTGCATCGAGCATCTTCTGCGCTTCCTGGCTGAGTTCGTCGTACGCTGCGATCGCAAGCTTCCGATCACGACTTAAGTGCATGAGCGGACGCAGATCGACATCACCCAGTTGCGGTGCGAGCTTCACCCACTGCTCGTAAAAGGGCTGAGGCCAGGCCGTGGGCGCGACCCATGCGTCTCCCTTCTGCGCCGCAGCTTCCAAGTCAGCGATGAACTGCACCTTGCCGTCATCGCTCGCTGCCACAGCCTTGGCCAAGTGCTCAAAACCAACCGCGTTGGCGCACCTCTCAAACAGCTGAAGCTTCACCAGCTCGGGAAAGCCGATGCTCATACCTTGGGACTTAGCGATTGCCTCGCGAAGCACCAAGTTGTTGAGGAAGCGCTTGATCAACCGAGGGTTTCCGGCAATCTGCTCGGCGCTCGCAAGAATATGCGCGAGCTGGTCCGCTAAGTCGATTTCCTTCGCGACCTTGTCGACCTCGGCACCAAAGGCAGCGCGGATGTCTTTCGCGGACAATCCTGACCATCCTTTTTTTGCGAGTTCGAGGACCTTTCGCTGTGCCTCGTTCATGGTTTTTTCAGTGATCTGTTTGCGCCGACGAGCCAGATCGGTCAACAGCAGGACCAAGTACGCCTTGACCTCCGTGGTGCCTAAGCGCGGCACCTGCAGCGGAACTTGAATCAGCTTATCGAAATAGCTGGTGACAAGCTCATTGCTGATCTCAGCGTCCTTGAAGTGCGCGCGCACGGCGCTGCGGATCATTCCCTCATCAGCGGCAATGATGAAAGCCGTGCGCTCGACATGAAGAAGCAATC
>Ga0208492_1000551_pt1 | contig 30723 bp, 28 predicted proteins | sample Subbioar_CSW14AB_FD_184820 | JGI IMG/M metagenome (GOLD analysis project Ga0208492, IMG submission 184820) | Serpentinite rock and fluid subsurface biosphere microbial communities from McLaughlin Reserve, California, USA - CR12Mar_CSW14AB (SPAdes) | ecosystem: Environmental > Terrestrial > Deep... | reverse complement strand
AGCTTAAAATATGGTGTGCGCAAAACAATAAGGAGAAACGAAAAATTAACTGGAGTTTTACAAAAGAAAAAGCAGACAAAAAACTCTCAAAGAATTATGTTTCATAATTAAATTGTTAGTACACTAGGTGTGCGGCTCCTTCTTTGTAATTTCTTCGACCTCTGTGATAAACTTCGAAACAAACTGGTTGGCGTAGGCTCCGCCGTATGAATCCACCAGCATTCCTTTCGTTCCATCGTTTGTTTCTATGGCATATACAATGGCATTGTCAGCAGGGTCACTTTCACCTTCAAACCGGTAAAAATTAAGTATTTTAACTTCGGAAGGAATATAAAACTTATGCGAGGAAGGAGCTTCCAATCCTTTTTCGCCAGCCACAAAGTTTTCTGTAAATCCATCCGATTGCAATTTATTCATACAACCGGTCATCGTGGTCATATCTGATTTTTTGAAATTGTCCATAACATTTTTTTAGTGATGTTAAACAAAGAATCGTGCCACGAATTGTTCAGATAACCGCCAATCTTAAACCCGCGCGAATCAACCATCCCCCGAAACCTCTACAGCCGCATCGGGTAAAACCATGAGGCACTGCATTTACAGTTGAAAAATGGCGTGACAACAAATATTAAGCCATTTTTTAATGAGTAATTAATTCTACAATTTTGGCTCCAGGCCCTATTTTTAGGAGCTTTTATTTGGGGAATAAGATATATTTCTTTTGCTTTGTTTAGATGAAGACTTTTCAGCAATGTTATAATTTCTTGTCATTAATCTTTAAATTCAGGTCATGGGCGTCAAAAAAGCGAAAGCATTAAAATCCACGAGCGGTAAAAGTGCAAATGGTACGGCTAACGGTAATGGGCATGTTGCTAAAGACCTGTTGGTGAGTCAAAACCCTAAAGTTGCCAGGGGCAAAATGAAGGTGCCGGATATCAAGATAGATCCTATGGACCAGCTCTTTGGGACCCTGGACAAAAAACATCTTTTGAAGGTGCTTACTGAAGTGAAGAACGGTAATTTCACCGTGCGCATGCCCATTGATAACGTAGGACTCAGCGGAAAGATCTGCGACACCCTGAACGATATTATTGACCTGAACGAAAAAATGATGCTCGAGTTTACCAAAGCCGGGAGCACTATCGGGAAACAAGGTAAACTCACTCAGCGCATCGAAGTGCCTTTTACAAGCGGCTCCTGGCATACCGGGATCGATTCGCTGAACACTCTTATTTCCGACCTGGTGCATCCCACCATTGAGATCGCACACGTGATCAGCTCTGTGGCAAAAGGAAACCTCTCGCAGCAAATGTCTGAAAAAATAGGCGACCATGCTTTGCAGGGTGAGTTCGCGCGTATTGCCAAAGAGGTAAACGACATGGTGAAACAGCTCAATCTCTTCTCTATGGAGGTAACCCGCGTGGCCCGCGAGGTAGGTTCTGAAGGAAAACTGGGAGGGCAGGCAAAAGTAAAGGGAGTTGCGGGCGTATGGAAAGATCTGACAGACTCTGTGAACCAGATGGGATCTAACCTGACAGCCCAGGTGCGTAATATTGCCGAGGTAACAACAGCGGTGGCAAAGGGCGACTTATCAAAAAAAATTACGGTGGACGTAAAAGGAGAGATCCTCGAATTAAAAAATACGATCAACACCATGGTGGATCAGCTGAACTCCTTCTCCTCCGAGGTAACCCGCGTGGCGCTTGAAGTGGGTACAGAAGGGAAACTGGGCGGACAAGCACAGGTAAAAGGAGTTGCAGGCACCTGGAAAGATCTGACGGACTCCGTGAACCAGATGGGTTCTAACCTGACGGCACAGGTACGTAACATTGCCGAGGTAACAACAGCCGTAGCAAAAGGTGACTTGTCGCGTAAAATTACGGTGGACGTAAAAGGAGAAATTCTTGAACTAAAAAATACGATCAACACCATGGTGGATCAGCTGAACTCCTTTGGCTCAGAGGTAACACGTGTTGCACGCGAGGTAGGTTCAGAAGGAAAATTAGGTGGGCAGGCGACCGTAGAAGGAGTTGGAGGTGTATGGAAAGATCTGACAGACTCTGTAAACCAGATGGGATCCAACTTAACAGCACAAGTGCGTAATATTGCCGAGGTAACAACGGCAGTGGCAAAAGGTGACTTGTCACGTAAAATTACAGTGGATGTAAAAGGAGAGATCCTCGAATTAAAAAATACGATCAATACCATGGTGGATCAGCTGAACTCTTTCGCTTCAGAAGTAACGCGTGTGGCAAGGGAAGTAGGTTCGGAAGGGAAATTAGGCGGGCAGGCGACCGTGAAAGGAGTGGGCGGCGTATGGAAAGATCTGACAGACTCTGTGAACCAGATGGGTTCGAACCTGACAGCCCAGGTGCGTAATATTGCAGAAGTAACAACGGCTGTGGCCAGAGGTGACCTATCTCGTAAAATCACTGTGGACGTAAAGGGAGAAATTCTTGAGCTGAAAAAAACCATTAATACCATGGTGGATCAGCTGAACTCCTTTGCATCTGAGGTAACCCGTGTGGCGCTGGAAGTGGGTACGGAAGGGAAACTCGGTGGGCAGGCGAAAGTAACTGGTGTAGGAGGAACATGGAAAGATCTGACGGACTCTGTAAATCAAATGGGCTCTAACTTAACCTCGCAGGTACGTAATATTGCCGAGGTAACAACCGCGGTAGCGAATGGGGACTTAAGCCGTAAAATCACGGTGGACGTGAAAGGAGAGATCCTCGAATTAAAAAATACAATTAACACCATGGTGGATCAGCTGAACTCCTTTGGTTCAGAGGTGACACGTGTTGCACGCGAGGTAGGTTCGGAAGGAAAATTGGGTGGACAGGCAACCGTAGAAGGAGTTGGAGGTGTGTGGAAAGATCTGACTGACTCTGTAAACCAGATGGGCTCTAACCTAACGGCACAGGTACGCAACATTGCCGAGGTAACAACCGCGGTAGCAAAAGGTGACTTGTCACGTAAAATTACGGTGGACGTAAAAGGAGAGATCCTCGAATTAAAAAATACGATCAACACCATGGTGGATCAGCTGAACTCCTTTGGCTCAGAGGTAACACGTGTTGCCCGCGAGGTAGGTAGTGAAGGGAAACTCGGCGGACAGGCCGATGTACCAGGTGTAGGCGGGACCTGGAAAGACTTAACGGATTCCGTGAATAAAATGGCGTCCAACTTAACATCACAGGTACGTAACATTGCGGAGGTAACAACAGCCGTAGCGAATGGTGACTTAAGCCGGAAGATCGGCGTGGATGTTAAGGGAGAAATTCTTGAATTAAAAAACACGATCAACACCATGGTGGATCAGCTCCGGGGTTTTGCATCGGAAGTAACCCGGGTGGCCCGTGAAGTAGGAACAGAAGGGAAACTGGGTGGACAGGCAAGTGTACCCGGTGTTGCGGGAACATGGAAAGACTTAACTGACTCGGTAAACCAAATGGCCGGTAACTTAACGGCGCAGGTACGTAATATCGCAGAAGTTGCTATCGCGGTGGCGAATGGCGACATGTCGAAAAAAATTACGGTGGACGTACGCGGCGAGATCTTGCAGTTAAAAGAAACGCTAAATACCATGGTGGACCAGTTGCGCGCCTTCGCTTCTGAAGTAACGCGTGTGGCAAGAGAAGTAGGTACGGATGGTAAACTCGGCGGACAGGCATTTGTACCTGGTGTTGCCGGAACATGGAAAGATCTGACCGACTCTGTAAACCAAATGACAGGGAACTTAACGGCCCAGGTGCGTAACATTGCGGAAGTAACCAAAGCCGTGGCCTCCGGGAATTTATCAAAAACAGTTGCGATCGATGTTAAAGGGGAGATCCTGGATCTTAAAAACACGATCAACACCATGGTGGAACAATTGAATTCTTTCGCATTTGAGGTAACACGTGTGGCAAGAGAAGTAGGTACCGAAGGAAAACTTGGCGGACAGGCAGAAGTAAAAGGGGTTGCCGGCACCTGGAAAGATCTGACAGACTCCGTAAATATGATGGGTTCCAACCTGACATCACAAGTGCGTGGTATTGCAAAAGTAGTAACATCGGTTGCAACCGGTAACTTACGTCAGAAACTCTCCATTGATGCTAAAGGTGAAGTGGCGCAGTTAACTGAAACGATCAACGAAATGATCGATACACTCGCCGTATTTGCGGACCAGGTGACAAACGTTGCCCGCGAAGTGGGTGTTGAAGGAAGATTAGGTGGTCAGGCAAGTGTGCCGGGCGCATCGGGGATCTGGAAAAACTTAACAGAGAACGTAAACCAGCTTGCAGAGAACCTGACAACTCAGGTGCGTTCTATTTCCGAAGTGGCGTCTGCAGTAACAAAAGGTGACTTAACCCGTAACATCCGCGTGGATGCTAAAGGAGAGGTGGAAGCCTTAAAAGATACGATCAACCAGATGATCGCGAACTTACGCGAAACAACTTTACGGAACCAGGAGCAGGACTGGCTGAAATCAAACCTTGCTAAATTCACGCAAATGTTGCAAGGTCAGAAAGACCTGAATACAGTAACGCAACGGATCCTGTCAGAATTAGCACAGGTAGTAACGGCACATTACGGAGCCTTTTACATTCTAAAACAAGACGAAGAAACACAAACCGCGAAACTAAAACTGTTCTCTTCCTATGCGTATAAACCAACCAAAACCATTCCAACCGAATTTGCTATTGGCGAAGGACTGGTGGGTCAATGCGCGTTTGAAAAAGAAAGGATCCTGCTGAACAACGTACCGGGTGATTATATTAAAATAAACTCGTCACTTGGAAAAACAAGACCGCTGAACCTCATCATCCTGCCGGTATTATTTGAGAACGATGTAAAAGCGGTTATTGAACTCGCATCCCTGGACACATTCAGTATCACACACCTGGACTTCCTGAGCCAGCTGACAGAAAGTATCGGTATTGTATTAAACACCATTGAAACCAACTCAAGAACAGAGGAATTACTGGCACAATCACAATCTCTTGCCGGCGAATTAAAGATCCAGCAGGAAGAATTACGCAGGACGAATGACGAATTGCAGGATAAGGCACTCTTACTCGTAAAACAAAAAGACGAGGTGGAAGCGAAAAACAAAGAGGTGGAAGAAGCCCGCCGCTCGCTGGAAGAAAAAGCTGAACAGCTGACACTCACTTCAAAATACAAATCCGAATTTTTAGCGAATATGTCGCATGAGTTGCGGACCCCTCTGAACTCCCTGCTGATCCTCGCACAGCAACTGTATGAAAACGCGGAAGGCAACCTGAACGACAAACAGGTGCGTTATGCAAAGACCATCCACTCGTGTGGAGACGACCTGATCCAGCTGATCAACGACATTCTCGACTTATCTAAAATTGAATCCGGATTTATTTCCGCGAATTTCTCAGCGGTGCGGTTTACAGAAATTGCTTCTTTTGTTGAAACAACCTTTAAACCAATTTCCGAAGCCAAGCAGCTCAAGTTCTCTATTGAAACAGATTCATCGCTACCGGAAATGATGGAAACGGACTTGCAGCGTCTGAACCAGATCTTAAAAAACCTGTTATCGAACTCGTTCAAGTTCACGGAAAAAGGAGAAGTGAAGCTCCGCATCTCGGAAGCTAAAAACTGGAAACAGGGTATGATGGCAAGCCTGGATAATGCCAAAAAAGTTGTGGCGTTTTCCATTATTGATACCGGGATCGGGATCCCGCAGGAAAAACAAAATATTATTTTTGAAGCCTTCCAGCAGGCAGAGGGTTCAACAAGCCGTAAATACGGAGGTACCGGCCTGGGACTATCCATCAGCCGTGGCCTCGCGGAATTGCTTGGCGGAACAATTGAACTTGAAAGTTCGCCCGGAAAAGGAAGCAACTTTACGCTCTTCCTTCCTGTAGAAAATATTCAGGGTCTTCTGTCGGTGGAAACTTCAAGCAACCCCGCTTACAAACAACTTCAGCTGGCGGATGAAAACCAGAACCTCGATAAACTTTTAAGTTCACTGAATATCTCTACCGAGGACAAGAAACTGAACGTGAACGAGATGATCAACGAGAGCGGCGACGACAGGAATACTATCCAGCCAAATGATAAAGTGCTGTTGATAGTTGAGGACGACCTGCGTTTTGGAAAAATACTGATAGAACGGGCGCATATGAATGGCCTGAAAGCCATTGTCGCCATCAGTTACATAGAAGTATTTGACTTTATTAACCGCTACATGCCGGTAGCTATAACACTCGACGTGAAATTGCCGGATACAAGCGGCTGGAAAGTGCTCGATCTTTTACGGAACGATCTAAGCTACAGGCATATTCCGATTCACCTGATCTCCGGAGAGGAAAATAAAGATCTTGCTTTAAGAAGAGGAGCAAGGAGCTTTTTACTTAAACCGCTTGAAAACAATGCCCTGGACGAGCTGTTCAAAGACATTGTTTATTTCAGCGAAAAATCTACCAAACATGTGCTGGTGGTTGAAGACAATGAAATAGATTCTTCCCAGATTGCTAAAATACTGCAGGGCGACAAGATCGAAGTAACCATTGCTCCCACCGCCAAAAAGGCCCTGAAGCTTATAGGCAGCAATGAGTACGACTGCATTATCCTTGATTATACACTCCCTGATCTTTCCGGTCCGGACCTTATCAAAAAAGTAGCGGAGATCAAAAAAAGCGTTACTCCGGTGATCATCTATTCAGCAAAAGATTTTACACAAAAGGAATTACAACAGATCAATAAGAATTCCAATACCGTTGTTGCCAAAGGTGTAAACTCCATCGAATACCTGCTGGAGGAAACGGTCCTTCATTTGCATATCAACCATAAGGACCTGGCGCCGGAGAAGAACAAGATCATAGAAAATATCCGAATGAAGGAAGATATTCTGACGGGCAAGAATATTTTAGTAGTGGATGACGACGTAAGGAACCTGTTTGCCCTGACAACGGTATTTGAACGATTGAATATTAATGCGATCACGGCGGAAAGTGGCAGGGAAGCGATTAATATCCTGAATGAAAACCCGAAAATAGACATGGTGCTTATGGACATCATGATGCCTGAAATGGATGGGTATGAAACTACCCAAAAGATCAGGAGGGAACATAAAAACAGTTCCCTTCCTATTATTGCAGTTACGGCGAAAGCCATGAAGGGTGACAGGCAAAAATGCATCGAAGCCGGGGCATCAGATTATATTACAAAACCTTTGAAAATTGACCAGTTACTATCTTTAATGCGAATATGGTTTTATAAATAAAAAATATGCCTCCTAAAATATTATTAGTTGATGACCGTGAAGATAATCTTATGTCCATAGAAGCAATTCTTGGCACTGACGGATATCACTTTGTAAAGGCAAATTCGGGAAGACAGGCGCTTAAAATATTGCTGAGTGAATTTGATTTCGCGCTCATACTCATGGATGTAAAAATGCCTAACCTGAATGGGTTTGAGACGGCGGAACTGATCTACGAACGGGAAAAACTGAAGCATATCCCTATTATTTTTATAACGGCCAATAATTTCGGAGATGAAAATATCTTTAAAGGATACAAAAGTGGCGCGGTGGATTATATTTACAAGCCTATTAATCCAGATCTTCTGAGAGCCAAGGTAAATGTGTTTATCGACCTGTACAGGAAAAACTACATGCTCTCCATGCAGGAGCAGACCTTAAAAAGCATTAACAAAAGCCTTGAAAGCGAGATTCATGAGCGGATCGCTTCCGAGGAAAAAGTAAAAGACCTCAATCAAAAACTCCTTCAGAATATCGAGCGGCTCGAGTCCGCGAACAAGGAACTCGACCGATTCGCGTTTATGGCCTCGCATGACCTGCAGGAGCCATTGCGCAAGATCATTACATTTAGCGACCGGCTTTCATCCAAGTACTCCAGCAAAATTGACGAAGAAGCAGATATGTATATCAACCGGATTCAGTCAGCTGCAGAACGGATGCGCATCCTTATCAAGGATATCCTGGCGCTTTCAAAAATTGTGGCGGATAAAAATTCTTTTGTGGAAACGAACTTAAACGGACTTGTAAACGAAGTGCTTGGGGAAATGGAATTGGGCATTAAGGAAAAACAAGCAAAGATCCTTGTAGATAAACTACCCCCTTTGGTCATCAATCCGGGGTTAATGCGCTCACTTTTTCAAAACCTGATAAGCAATTCTTTAAAATACTCACGCAAAAACGTGAAGCCTATTATCCACATCAGTTCAGAGATCAGCTATGAAAGAACAAATAAGGATAATAACGAAAAGGCAAAATATTGCCGGATCCATGTAACGGACAACGGAATTGGCTTTGATCAAAAGGACTCCGAACAGATCTTCAGCATTTTTAAAAGGCTGCATTTCAATAATGAATTTGAGGGAACCGGGATCGGCCTCGCCATTTGTAAAAAAATTGCCGACCAGCATAACGGATTTATTTCAGCAAGGAGCAAAATTGATGAAGGATCCACGTTTATCGTTTCTCTTCCGGTTCAAACTGCACCCATGAATTAAAAAACATGTTGAGTTTATCAGATTGTTTTACAGGCCTTTCGGAACCCCTGATTATTCTCAACCAGATTGCACGCTCCAAACTTCAGCGCATGGGTTCTTTCTTTAACATTCTGATTTACCCTTAATTATTGCCCCTGCATTACAATAGTTATCATTTTTGTGTTACTTAACACCTTAAAATCCACTTTCCTGTTGAGCTGGTGCTGCTCTTCCGTGCAGATCACATCGTCCGTACAGCCATTTTCTATTCTGCTTTCTCCATACGCATTTATTGCCGTGATCCTGTATTTTGAGATCCCGTTTTTTACCAGGTAATTTTTTACCGAGCTGGCACGCCTGGCCGACAAATTTTTATTATAGACAGCGGTACCCCTTGCATCCGCATATCCATTTATCACCACCACGAGATCCGTATTCTTACGCATGACCACAATATTCTCATCAAGCAGCTTTTTAGCATCCTCATCCAAAAGCGCCTTGTCAAATTCAAAATAAGCCGACAGGGAATTCCAGCCCAGCGTTTTTAATTGCTCCATGGATAATTCCGTAGAAGTAGTCCCGGAATAATTATTCAGCGCCTTTTCTTTTTGAGTAGCAGTCCGGTTTTTATTATATGAACCTGCAGCCAAATCGGCTTGCCTCTTTAAAACGCTATCCGACTCAGCAAACATATTTTCGCCCACAGCTAACTCCCGCGCCGAGCATATGGTAATCAAAGAAGGACAAGTATCGCAGTATACCACGGCCTTCGCCGATACAATATATGTGTTTGCCGATTTAAATGTGTATTCTTTGCCTGCTGAAGCAACATTAAAATTCTGATCATCCACGTTTAAACTTACCGATCTTACATTGCTTTTATATGGATCAGGAACGTTTACGGAGAAATGATAACTCATTGAGTTAGTAGGATTGGGAACCGCGTAAATGGTCAGCAGTGTATCAATGGATTTACATTCGGGAATATCTGTTGAAACATAATGCACTTGATAGATATCCATATCCCCTTTTCCTCCGGGCCTGTTGGATGAATAAAATCCTTTTGAACTGTTGGGATTCAGAGCAAAATAAATGTCATCACCGGGAGTATTGATCGGTTGTCCCAGATTCTGCGGTTCCGTCCATTCACCGTTTACCATACGTGTTTTGTACACATCGTATCCTCCATACCCCGGTAAGCCATTTGACGAAAAGAAAAGCGTACCGTCCTCGGTCATATAAGGAGCATCTTCGTTATATCCACTGTTTATAATGCCTGGCAGGATCTGAGGATCTCCCCACCTTCCGTTCTCATCTTTTATGGATTTATAAATATCCAGTCCTCCCAGTCCCCGGTCAGACATACTTGTAAAAAACAACGTCTTTCCATCAGGGGATACAAAGGCGTGACTTTGCAAGTAAGAGAAATTAATATTTCCCGGCATTAAACGCTCATTTTTGGTGGAATCGTTCAGGGTTGCCTCGTATAACTTACTCTGCTTGAAAATATATAAGGTTTTTCCGTCGGGACTGGCCGAAACTACTGACTCACCCCCCTTTTTAAAATCAGACTCTTCAGCGTAATCAGGTCGTGTAAACCTTCTCACCGGTGAAAATTCCCCATCCTTATAAGAGGAAATGTACATGCTTTCAAAATACCTCCTGTCGATCCCGTTCTTTTTTTCCTTGGGATCATCTTTTCTTTTCGAGGTGAAAATAAGATTGCCATGTGTATAAACAGGTCCGTACTCCGGCATGTCCGTATTAACAACCGGGCCAGCATTCTTAACTGACTGTTCTTCAGGCGGCGCTATTGATGGATGCTCCAGGGCATATTTACAATCCTCAATACGTTTATACAAAAACATGTCGTAATCGGGATTATCCACCTTGTTATAAGGAGTTGTTTTTTCGTAAAAATAAAGTGCGCGTGGATAATTCCCGATATAGTGATAACTTTTCCCCAGGTCGTTATTTATTTTCATGGATGTTTTGGAAGGACTTTTCTTAATTGCTTTCTCGAGATATGGAATTGCCTGATCGTATTTTCCCATGTATTCTGAAAGCACAATTCCTTTTCCCGCATTTGCATAATAGGAATCGCTGTCCTTCGCCAATACCTGGTCGTAATATGTAAGCGCCTTATCGTAATCATAAACATCAACCGCGTTGCTCGCTTTGCGTATCAATTTCTTTTCTCCTGAACAAGAAACAATAACAAGGAAAAACAGGGCGGCAATAACAACTAGTAGTTTTTTCATTTGGTTCTTTTTTATTACAGCACCTGCAAACCAATTGCCATCAAGGGTTTCGATCATTCACATATATTCACTTTTTTCTGAAATGTGCATCAATTGCCACTACTGGGGGAAATATAATTCTCATTTGGTTTGCGATACATGAACAGCAAGCTGGCATAGAGTTTTCCTTCCATAAGTATTCTTTCGCTCAACATATATGGGAGGAGATGGAATTTATGATAAAGGTTTGCCTGGGTTAAGCAAAACTTTTTGAGTATATCTGTTTCCTCCTTTTTTATGCCCTGGCACAGGGTTTGAATTCTACATGTGGAAAACCAATCAGTTATGGCCGGTACGTTAACAAGACTAATCAAAAGACAAGAGCAAAACATCACCAGGATCAAACAATACATTTTGTTTACTAAAAAAGCGAATTGCCCCACCTGTCGCTCAAAAATAATCCTGAGACAAATAAACAGGCACAAATCTTTGTGTTTCTTCTGTGTGAACTGTCAGCTCCTGTTTGAAAAATAAAACCACCAATACATAAAAAAATATCATGAAAAAATTAGTTTACTCTTTCCCGGTCATACTGGTCCTGAGCATTATAATATCTTCCTGCGGAAAAGGAATGTATATTGCCAAAAGGAAGTACACCAAAGGATACTACGTTAACCATAGTCCGAAAAAACCACACGAAAAAAAATCCAATACGGCGACACTCACTAAAACCAACGTTCGTATAACGGAAGCATTAACGCAAAATCATCCCGGCATCCTGGAAAACAAAGAAAAAGAGCCTGTACTAACCGCTGAGGCACAAAAAACAAAAATAAATACCGCTTCTCCGGCAAGCAGTAAAAAAACGGTCAGCACCGTTCTTAAAAATAAGACGCCTCAAATTAAACTGCTGCATGCTCTCGTCCCAAATAAAAAACTCACGAGGGTATTGCAGAACAAAATGGCACACGATACAAGTGGCGCATTAAGCCTGTTATGGGTTGTGATCCTGGTAATTCTCCTGATTTACCTTATCGCTCTGCTGTTCGACGCCTTCGGACTAGGATGGTTCATCCATATCTTAGCGCTAATTGCGTTGATCTTGCTTGTGTTATGGTTATTGAGGGTGGTTTAACATATATCTGACGAAATTAAATTCCTGTCTTTCTGTTGATTCTATCTTGCATACAAACCAAAAAAAATCCCTCCGAAAGAAGGGATTTTTTTAGTTGGGGTAATTGGTTTGTTTTACGGTAGGTTGGTTAGAATACGGGTTAGCGTATATTATATTTTGGTTGTATAAGGCAGTAACAAATTACCCAAAGTATTTATCTTTTGTTTTGTTAAATGAGGAATTTTTTTCTCTAATCCATCGCCAGCGCTTCTTTAAAAAAATTTTGTACCCCAAACCACAAACTCTTCAGGGTGCCTTTTTTCCTGAGGACATTTCTTATATCTTCCATCTGGGTACTCCCGGTTTCAAGGATGGCGTCATATATCTGCCTTGCGCTTACGCCCCATTTGCGGGACCAGTATGCAAGGTCGTTCTGATCCTCCGGATGAATCAACGATCGTTTTGCTGCAAATAAAATCATGGTTTATGTGGTTTAAGGTTATCCCTTTTATAACCAAAAACTGTGCCACCGGCATTTTTCCGACTTTCGTGATGATATGACAGATCTTTATTTGCCGGCCCATTTAATACTTTACCTTCATAAGAGAAGCGACTGCCATGGCATGGACAATCCCAGCTTTTTTCATCATTGTTCCATGACACGGTGCATTTTAAATGTGTGCATTCCGCTGACACAAAATGTAGTTCATTCGCCTCATCACAAAAAACGCCGTACTTTTTGTCATGCAGCTCAATGATTTTTCCTTCATTTTCATGAAGTGAATACAGATCATTGTCACCGGCGTGTTTTTCCTTCTTTTTAAAATAATTCCGGAAACCTCCTGCAAGCTCTTTTAGAAAGACCTCGCCGGCACGAAGTAATTTAAAACGTGAAGGGTCGTACACCTTCTCAAATTTATTTTCTTTGTTCGTAATGAGATCCGTAATAAGCATGGCTGCAATGGTTGCATGTGTTATACCGTTTCCCGAATCACCCGTAACAATAAATACATTATCTTCATCAAAAGGGTTCCTTCCGATAAAAGCCAGCCCGTCCATAGGCTCCAATACCTGGCCGGACCATTTATATACAATTTCTCCGAATTTAAAATATCTCTTTGCCCATGACTCCAGCGAAGCATAACGCTCTTCTTCCCGACGACTTTCGATATCCGCAAGACCTGTGGGATGATCCTCACCACCTACTATCAAAAGGTCGTGCTGATGATCCAGTTTATGTATCCGTACATAATGGTACGGAGGAATTTCCTCATTTATTGTAATATCGCCGGTATCCCACCAGAGACAGGCCGGCAAGCTTCCTTTTTCAATTTTCGCTGCAATAACATAGGTGCGGTAAGCATACTGCTTCAGATGCTCAGCAACCTTATTGTTTACCGGAGAATTCGTAGCAACTACAATATGCCTGGCATTTATTCTAAAACCCGTTTCCGTACGAACACCCGTGTGGTCTATTTCTTTTGCACGTGTATTCGTGTAAACCGATCCCCCGTTACCTGTGATAAAATTACACAAACCTCTTATATATTTTAACGGATGAAACTGCGCCTGATCAGTAAATCTCAAAACTGGTCCTTCATACCCCGCAAAACCCGGCGCAAAATTTATCTTTTCAACGCTCAGTCCGGCTTTTTCTGCAGCTTCAAACTCCTTTTCAAGTGATTCCTCCTTATCGCTGGGATGGAGCATAAGATATCCATCCACTCTTTCAAAATCGCAATCGATATGTTCCGTGTGTACAGCACGTTCTATAAAATCAATAGCCGATCTGTGACTTTCGGCTATAAGTGCCGTTGTTTTCCCACCAAAGATCCGTTCAAGCTCATAATAACGATTGTCGAGCGCCGTAACAAGATGCGCGGTCGTTCTCCCGGTTTCACCGCTGCCAATAAAACCGTCCTCAACTATAACGACTTTTTTTCCGACCTTCACGAGGTTGTATGCTATGCTCACTCCCGATACTCCACCACCAACAATAACTACATCCGTTTCTATATTTTCAGTCAGCTTAGAAAATGCAAGTGGCGCAACCGAATTGATCCAGATGGTATCGTGAGTACCACTTGTAATTTTTTCCGCAGAGGGATGAACGTGATCCTGATTTTTCATAAAGAGGGTTTTTGGAAAACCATGCAAATACAATTCCCGCACATAAACACTGAAAACTGGCACATTAATTTAACTACGTAAAATCATGATCATTAAAAGTTTTGTACTTATAGGAGAGAACGGGCAGCTTCTATTAATTCGCGAGGCTGCTAAAAAATGGAGAGGAAAATGGTTTCTCCCGGGCGGTAAAACACTGATCAATGAATCGCCCGCTGATACAGCGACAAGGGAGGTAAAAGAAGAAACCGGTTATCACATCACATTAAAAGGGATATTTTTCATTCGTTATACAGAGAAGTTTTTTCACGGCCAGTTATCCTTATTTTACCAGGCCCGAATTTCCGGCGGAAAATTAAAAACCGAAGCAGATAAACATTCCCTGGAAGCGAAGTGGTTTGATCCTGACAAACTAAGATCCCTCCCTACCAGGCAAAAACTCTCAGATATACTCGCGGGATTTAAGGCCGGTGGCATCCTATTACCTGAAAATTTCAAGGTTAACGTATAATCGTTTTTAACCTTTTATCTTCTCCATTCCCCACTATTAATACTAATGGGGAATGATTTCCCAATTTTCCCCAATTATCGAAAAAAAAACGATCCTACAACTATTTGATTTTCATTCCCTTAAAAGATAAAAAAATCCGGCACTATTATTTCAAATGTATTAGCGTAACTGAACAGCTGATTAATGATGGTCGGTGGCAAGAATCACTTAAAAATTTAAATTATTAATTGACCCGGCACTAATTTAAAAATAAAGATCATGGCTATTATACAATCACAAACGCAAAAACTTACCCAAAAACTTACGCATCAACAAATTCAATTGATTAATATTCTTGGGTTGCCTACCATTGCGCTTGAACAGCATATAGCGAACGAGATGGCTATAAATCCCGCCCTTGAATTTGATGCGGTTGAAAGTGAAACAGAAGAGAATGAGCAGGACGCGGAACCCGAGATCGAACGTGGTGATGATTTTATCGCGGAACCGAAACTTGGAGAGGATTACGATTACAAGGATTATATGGACAGGGACTCTTTAGATGATTATAAATACGAAGCTAACAACCATACAAAAGATGACGAAAAAAGAGAACAGGTCTTTCTTGAAAGTAATGATTTTACGATCTCACTTATAAACCAGTTAAATCTTCTTCCAATTTCTGAAAGGGAAAAAGAGATCGGGTGTTATTTAATTAGTTCTCTGGAGAGTGACGGTTACCTAAGACGTGAAATTGCGGACATTGCCGATGAATACTCATTTGTAAATACTTTTATAAGCGAAGAAGAGCTCATAAGCGTTCTGGATAAGATCAAAACCCTTGATCCGGTGGGGATCGGGGCAAAAGACCTGAAAGAGTGCCTGCTGCTTCAGCTTAACAACAAGAGAGAAAAAACAAAGGACACTTATAACGCGATTAAAATCCTGGAAAATCACATGGGTGAATTATCCGTTAAAAATTTTGACATCATTAAGAAAGCTCTGAAAATAGACAACGAAGAATTACAGGACGCTTTAGCTGAAATTAAAAAATTAAACCCGACGCCCGCCGGAAGTTCGGCAGAAAATACAGGCAGGGCTATCAGCATCGTTCCCGATTTCTCAGTAATTGTAGAAGGTGAAAAAGTTGAATTATTTTTAAATTCTTCCAAACACCCGCCCCTGAAGATCAGCGACGATTATACAGAAATGCTTAACGCCTATTCGAAAGCCAAGGATAAAAGCATGCGGGAAGCGTCCAGCTTTATAAAAAGCAAGGTGGAAAGCGCCAAATGGTTCATTGAAGCATTGCAGCAGCGCGAAAAACTCATGATCACTGTCGCGAAGGCAATTGTCAAACATCAGCAAAAATTCTTCCTGACCGGGGACGAGGCGGATCTCAAGCCACTCATCCTAAAAACAATCGCCGAAGAAATAGACTCGGATATTTCGACGGTGTCACGTATTGTGATCAGCAAATATATTCAGACCTCATACGGCACATTTTTAATGAAAAACCTGTTTACTGAAGGCCTGAGTACAACTAACGGAGATATAGTGAGTACAAAAGAAGTGAAAAAAGTATTACTGGAGTGTGTAAATATGGAAGACAAAACAAACCCGCTAAGTGACGAGCAAATTGCCTATATGCTATTACAAAGAACTTATTCTATTGCGCGCAGAACCGTAGCCAAATACCGCGAAGAATTAAACATACCGAGTAAAAACTTCAGGAGAGCCGCCGCCGCGTAATAATTACTAATCTAACACTACCCCACTATGGAAACCACTCACAAATTAAACGTATTTATCCTGAACGACAATTTAGAAGTTGCGGGCAAATTAAGACGGTATCTTAAAAAGAGATTTGGCGACCTCTTAAACATTTCGTTGTTTTTAAACAGCCGCACCTGTATTAACATGATGTATGGCCAGGTAGATATGGTTGTTGTGGACGATTACCTCTATGAAAAAGGCTCCCGTGGCATGTCAGGTATTGAAGTGCTGAAAAAGATCAAGGATAAAAGCCCGGGCACCGAAGTGGTGATCCTTACTTCCGATGAAAACGTAGGGCTGGCTGTTGAAGCGATAAAAAGTGGTGCAAAAGATTATATTATTAACAGGGCAGGCGCCTGGCAGAGGCTACAGAACCTGATTGACAGGTCTATCAGCCAGCCTATCAAATACCTGATAGCAGAGTATGGCGTACCAAAATTCATGACGATCTTCTTCCTGACGTTTGCCGTAATGGCCATTATTGTCACCCTTACGCTACGTTATTTTAACTGGGTTTAAATTTCTTAAGCTACATTTATGGATAACCTGTTTTTAAGGCTTAACTTTGAACTCCAACTCAAAGTATGAACAAAAAAAAGGTTATAATCCTGGGCGGTGGTTTTGCAGGACTGCAACTGGCAAAAAAATTAAACAATACAACATTCGATGTGCTTCTCATCGATAAACAAAACCACCACCAGTTCCAGCCCTTATTTTACCAGGTAGCCACAGCGAGGCTTGAGCCAGCCAATATTTCCTTTCCTTTCCGGAAGATCTTCCAGAAATCCAAAAACATACGCATCCTGATGGCAGAAATAACCGGGGTTCTGCCTTCCGATAACCAGGTTCAGGCCGGCGATGCATTTTACGAATACGATTATCTTGTTATTGCAACCGGTTGCAAAACCAATTTTTTCGGAAACGAAGAGATCATGAAACATGCGTATTCTATGAAAAGCACGCAGGAAGCAATTATGATCCGCAACGATGTTCTTTTAAGCTTCGAAAAATTTATTTCTTCCAGCCAGGAAGAAAAAGAAGCCCTTTTAAATATTGTGATCGTGGGCGCGGGACCAACCGGTGTTGAGCTTGCCGGCGCGTTCGCGGAAATGAAAAAAAATATCCTTCCCAGGGATTATCCCCAGATCGACTTCAGTGGCTTGACAATTATTCTTTTAGAGGGAAGTAAAAATACGCTGAATAGCATGAGCGCCCAATCTCAGAAAAAATCACGGGAGTACCTTGAAAAACTTGACGTTAACATAAAAACAGAAGTCTTTGTTACAGGATACGACGGCACAACCGTTACGATCAATAACGGAGAAAAAATCAAAAGCAAAAACGTGATCTGGGCAGCAGGAGTTACAGGCAACATCATTGAAGGCCTCGCGCCCGATTCTATGACAAGAAACAGGTACGTCGTTGACAGGTATAATACTGTAAAAAACTACCCCGATATTTTCGCGATCGGCGATATTGCATTCATGGTGACGCCAAAGTATCCTAATGGTCACCCACAATTGGGAAATGTAGCCATCAATCAGGGTAAGAACCTTGGCAACAATCTGCTGGCAATGCAAAGATCCAAACCCTTAAAAAAATATGAGTACAAAGACCTGGGCTCCATGGCTACCATAGGGGAATACAAGGCAGTGGTTGATCTTCCCTGGCTCAAATTCCAGGGTGTAATTGCCTGGTTTGCCTGGATGTTCCTGCACCTGATGCTCATGTTGAGCACCCGCAATAAATTTCTGACGTTTATGAACTGGAGCTGGAATTTTTTTACACGTGATTCTTCGCTGCGCCTCATCTTCAGAAACACTACCAAAGAAACCACGCGGGACTAACATCATGTCAACTCTGTTTTGTTATTTAACTCCGGCTGGGTTTTTGGCTGACAGTATCGACAACACTCTTAGTCAGTTATCAGATCCACCGCATTCTCTACCGCGTTGCCTTTCTTGTATTTCTTTTTGAGATTAAACATCCTGACGTCCTTAATGATCTCCCTGAAATCGATGTTCAATCCAATAGATGTAAACAAACCGTCGAAACGAAAATCATTTACCACATTAAATACTGTTTTCCTGTATCCTAAGATCACTTTCAGACCAATCCAGCGTATGGGCTTAAATGTAGCAGACAGGCCGAAATCCGTCATCACCACAAACCCTGATTTTTTGGACTCCAGCTCTCCTGACTCCGAATTATTGTACCTGAGCACATTGTTCCCCAGGTTAAACTCAAGCGGCATGCCCAGAGAAAAATACCTGACATTTTTGTAAATGATTTCCGTGTTAATACTGCCATACTCCAATTTCAGGTGCCGGTCGTATTTAACCCCATCGATCATTTTTGAATAGGAGGTAAGAGTACTGCTTAAAAAATAATACCCAAGCGTCAGCCTCAGTTTATCCTTTAAGAGAACGCCTCCATCCAGGCCGCTTATATTCAGAGTTTGTCCTTTAAAGAAAAAATTTCTGTTATCGAGCCTGAATTGAGGACGCATTAATCTGCCACTCACGATGCGGACCGAGTCCTCCCGGAATGTCTCTCGATCGGTTTTTATTTGTGAAAAACAAGTCACCGCGCACATACAGACTCCGAAAAAAAATAAGATCGATCTTTTCATAAAATTTACAGGACTTCTTCATGGTTAAAGTAATCTCCTAACAATTCTTATACCCGCTACTCGCTGGCATGAGTTTTGAGAAAATTTGAGAACTGCTCAGCACGATGATTTACCGTTTAATAGATTTACCCTCCAATGTAATAGGTTTTAAAGCCCAGTGGGATGTTAGCGAAAAAGATCTTGAAGAAGTCTTCATTCCCATCGTACAAGAACAAGTTGAAAAAACAGGAAAATTAAACTGCCTTATTATATTAAATACGTCGGTAAAACATTTAAGCAGGAGTATACTGAGAAGCATTAAGTATTTTTCAGGCAGGAAAGTCAGGCGGCGCCGAATTGCAATTCTATCCGAATCCAGAAGCATAAGGCTTCTTGTTAAATTCCTTAATGCCCTTTTTAAGGGGGAGTTCCGGGTATTTTCGATCACTCAACTGGAAAAGGCCATTGAGTGGACTTCACGAAAACCAAAAGCCTTGTATTAACATATTCATTCTAAACTAATATCATGGGAGACGTAAAAAACTTATTGCAAACCGATGCGATCAAAAAATTAAAAGAACTCGCCGAAGATATCGGCATCTGTATGTTCTGTACCGACCTCGGAAGAGTTCCTTTTCAAACCAGGCCAATGGAAACACTGAAAGTGGATGAGGACGGGGACATCTGGTTCCTGAGCGCGGCGAGCAGCGACAAAAATGACGAGATCAGGCACAACTCGGATGTACAGCTCATATATGCCAAAAATCCCGATGCCCATTTTTTATCGGTAAGCGGCAAAGCCAGCGTTTCGCGCGATAAGGCTAAAATTGAAGAACTGTGGACTAAAAAAGCCGCGGCGTGGTTTAAAGAAGGAAAACAAGATCCCAATCTGACAGTTGTATGCGTAAAGCCAGTCGAAGCATATTATTGGGATACCAAAAATGGTAAAATGATCGCGCTCCTTAAAAATGTGATTTCAGCTGTATCGGGATTGAAAATAGATAGCAGTGTTGAAGGAAAAATGCGCCTGTAAGAATTGGGATAAAAAATGAGGCGTAATAAAATAACACCCCATTCTTTTAAATTTTGTTTGCCCTTTAGTGAAGGCGGTGCAGGATCCGTTCATTTTCTTTCTCTTCTCCGAGGCGGTACTTCACGTAGTCAATACTTTCCTGCACCGCGTCCGTGCAGAGAATGATAAAATCACCCGGTTGTGCAGCGTCAATGGTATACTGAACAGCTTCAATTTCATCAGAAATAACCATGATCCCGGCGTTTTTATTTTCCTGTTTTATTCCCTCCACCAAAAGCGCGGTAATTTCTTCTTTTGTCCTGCCTCTCATGTCTTTGTCGTGACGGATAATCACCTGGTCGAACATTTTGCCGGAAAAGATCCCAAGGTTGCGGATATCCTCATCTCTCCTGTCGCCTACGCCGGTTATGATCCCAATTTTACGTGAAGCCTGCGTGCGGTCCAGAAACACTTTTAGCTCAGCAAAACCACCTGTGTTATGAGCATAATCGACCATAAACTCGAAGTGCGTAAATTTGAAAATATTCATCCGGCCCGGCGTTAGTTCAGGGGAAGGTATAAACGTTAACAGGGCGTTCCGGATATCTTCTATTTTAAAATTCTGAATGATGGCCGCCAAAACTGCCGGCAGGACATTTTTGATCATACATTCCGCTTTTCCACCAAAAGCCAGGGGAATACTTTCAATCTTGCTTATGCGGATCTTCCATTCTCCCTTACAAACCGTTAAATATCCTTTTTCAATTACGGCGGCCATTCCGCCATTTGCACAATGCCGCTTAATTCTCGGATTATTTATATCCGTGCTAAAATAGGCAATATTACAATCCAGTTCATCCGTCATTTTATATACCAGGTCGTCATCCGCGTTTAAAATAGCATAGCCATGATCGAAGGTGCTGCGCGGAACAACCAGTTTTACCCTTGCCATTTCTTCGAGCGTTTTAATTCCCTTTAACCCCAGGTGATCATCCGAAACATTTGTGACAATAGAAATATCACAATGATCGAAACCAAGACCCGATCTCAGCAATCCGCCGCGCGCGCATTCCAGAACAGCAAAATTCACCGTCGGATCGGTTAAAATTGTTGCGGCACTTTGACTTCCTGTACAATCGCCATAATGCAACAAGTGATCCTGGATGTAAATTCCATCTGTAGTAGTATATCCTACACAATGACCCGCTGTTTTTGCAATATGTGCCGTTAAGCGGGTTGTGGTCGTTTTTCCGTTTGTACCGGTAATTGCGATGATCGGGATCCGCGAAGATTGTCCGCCATCCGGATACAACATATCGATAACAGGCTCAGCGACATTCCGCGCAAACCCTCTTGAAGGGCTCAAATGCATGCGGAAACCAGGACAGGCATTAACTTCCAGTACCGCCCCGTTGTTATTGGCATTAAGAGGCAGAGCGATATCACGTGCGACGATATCGATCCCGCAAATATCCAGTTTCATCAGTCTTGCGATACGCTCGGCTATAAATACATTCGCCGGATGCACCTGATCTGTAACATCAGCTGATGTACCACCGGTGCTCATATTTGCCGTATCTTTTAAAAATAATATTTCACCAAGCGGCAATATATCTTCCAGGTTAAGATTTTTTCCTTTTAAGATCGCCTCCGTCACTTTATCTACCTTTATGGTGGTCATCATTTTTTCGTGACCCTCACCACGGTTAGGATCTGCATTCGTTTGGTCGATGAGTGCCCGGATACTTGAAACACCATCACCCATAATCATTGCAGGAGTACGCTTTGCAACCGCGATAAGTTTATAGTTTACAAGTAAGATTCTGTAGTCGTCGCCGGTTATATATTTCTCCAGGATAATATCCCTTGAAATTGTTTTAGCGATCCGAAATGCAGAAATAGCTTGTTCAATAGTTGTAATGTTTGTGGTTATACCTCTTCCGTGGTTCCCGTCAATTGGTTTGATCACTGCCGGAAACCCGATCTCATGAATCAGATCTTTTAGCCCTTCTTCAGTGGAGCATACTTCTCCTTCAGGAACCGGGATATATGCCGCCGCCAGTATTTTTTTTGTTTCTTCCTTATCGCTCGCTGTTTCAACACCCAAGTTACTTGTATCCGAGGTCATTGAAGCCCGGATCATTTTTTGTTTTGCTCCCTGTCCCAACATGATCAAAGAACCATTGTTCATACTTCGTACCGGTATGTTCTTTTTCTTCGCTTCGTTGATAATGGACATGGTACTCGGGCCAAAACCTTTCCTCAATTTTATCTCACGTAAAACTTCAATATCTGCGTTAACATCATACGACTCTCCCGTAATAAGACTCTCTGCAACACGCACGGCGGCCTCAGCAGCATATACGCCCGCCGTTTCAATTTCATAAGAAAAAATAACATTGTAAACCCCATAATCACCGGTGGAGCGCGTTCTTCCAAAACCGGTCTCCATTCCTGCAAGGCACTGTAGTTCCAATGCGATGTGCTCGATAACATGTCCCATCCAGGTACCCTCCTTTACCCGTTCAAAAAAACCACCTTCATAACTCTGGGAACAACGGTGTCCGAATAAGGAAGGGAGCGTGGCTTCCATACGCTCCGAAAAACCATGGATCATGTTTGTAGGGAACTCTTCATACCGTTCAAGGTCCAGCTTCATTACAATAAGATTATGACGATAGTTTGACCAGAAATTAGGCCCCTTTAAAATTTTAGTTTCCAGGATGTTCATAAAGAAGTGCTTTAGAAACTGAAAAGAGAAAAATTTGTGCCAAATTTTATATAGTTGATCTTGGCAGATTTAGAAATCGGGGATTGGGGATTTAAAAAGGGGTGTACCCCGGTTTTGTAGAGTTAATTGCCCATTAATTTATACCGAAGTTCTGCGCTTCTCTAATACTGGGCTGTTTAAAGATGTTAAAATTTGGCATTAAGTTTTCATAAAGGGAAATATTCCGGATAAATCAAAGGCCGGCAAAACTAAATCAAAAATTAAAAAAATCCACTATGAAAAATTACATTTTTATTGCCGCGTCAACCCTTATTCTGATGACCGCATGTAAAGATCCTAAACAGGACGAAGCAGTGATTCGCCAGAGAGATTCTCTTATGGCGGTTATTGATGAAAGGGAACAGTCTGTAAATGATTTTATCTCTTCATTCAACGAGGTTGAGCGTAACCTTGATTCAGTTACCCGCAGACAAAATATTATCCTGTCCAACACCAACAGATCTGATCTTAAAGCCGACCAGAAAGCCCGCATTAATGAAGAGATCAAAGCAATTAATGACCTGATGGATGAGAACAATAAAAAGTTAAGAGACCTCAACCGTCGTTTAAACCGTTCGGACAAGAAAAACAAACAGCTGCAAAAAACTATTGAAACCCTTACCAATCAATTGAACCAGAAATATATTGAACTGGCCGAACTTAATGACAAGTTAAATGCCTTGAATGCCCAGGTGGCTCAATTACAAACTACCGTGGACACACTTAGTATACAAAATGCGGCAAACATGCAAACCATCGCCGAAAAAACGAGCGAGCTGCACACCGCTTATTACATTGTTGGTCGTTCCAAAGATCTCGAAAAAGCGAAGCTGATCGACAAAAAGGGTGGCCTGCTGGGAATTGGTAAAACCGCTAAATTAAGTGACAATCTTGATAACAGCATGTTTACGAAAATTGATTATACCCAGACAACCACGATACCTATAAACAGCAAAAACATGAAAATGGTTACCAGTCACCCGAGTGATTCTTACAGCGTGGACAAAACAGACAAGACAGTTAATTCCATTATGATCACAAATCCCGAAAAATTCTGGAGCTCTTCAAAATACCTGGTGATAGCCAACTAAAATGGTCTTAGATCTTTATGCAAAAGCCACCTGATGGGTGGTTTTTGCTTATCCGTTACTTTTAGACCCTGGTCCAGCGAACTAAGAAATTTAATTATTTATGATAACATGAAGCTGATAAAAGTCATCATCGCACTGGTTATTTTAATCCTGGTCTGCTCCAGGTTGATTCTTGGATTCTTTAAGGAAAAACTCAATATCGCGAGTGATTAATTTTAGCGTGCGCCGGAAAAAAAACGCAGCCATTTTTTCATTAAAAAAGGCAACCGGGGTCGCCTTTATTGTACTTTCTGTTTTTGAAGGGTTTATTCCTCCGCCGCTTCTTCTTCAACAACCTGAAGATTGACAGACTCGGCAACTTCAGTTAGTTTTTTGTCTGCCGCTTTTTCTTCATCAAGAATTTCTTCTAAAAGAGAAGCTGCTCCGTCCAGTCCCAGGATATGTGCATACGTTTTCAGCGTACCATAGGTTGCAATTTCATAATGCTCCACTTTTTGTGCTGCCGCAATAATACCTGCATCACGCATGGCGCCGTCCTCTGTTTCCTTCATGATCACGTCTCCTTCCTTAATAAGGCCATCCATGGCTTCACATTTTTTTGCAACGGCCTTTTTACCAATTACATCAAAAGTTTGCTCTACTTTTTGAACATGACCCTCTGTTTCTTTTAAATGTCCTTCAATGGCGTCTTTGAGATCCTCCGAAGTAGCCTTTTTAGCAAGCCTGGGAAGCGCCTTGGTTAAAGCTTTCTCAGCCCAATAAATATCTTTGAGGCTATCTTCAAACAGCTTCATTAACTTTGATTCCTCTATGCCGTAATTTTCTTTACCGGTTTTTTTTACCGGTTTTGCTTTTTTAGTTTCCATAATTTTAATATTAAAATGATTTTCAAATTCCTGATCAAAATACGTACCTATTCTGTTTTTTGGAGAATAAGGCCAATTAAGGAAGTTTTTTCTCAGAATATCCATCCCCAATGGGGCTTTAAAACCCATGGAGGACAATACAATTAAGATACTTGTCGAGCGGTGTGCCATCTTTAAATGCCGTTATGTCTATCATCTCACTTATGTCGGTATTTAAAAGCACTTCCACATAAAAACTGCAGAAATAATAAAGGGAATAAATAATACCTTCTTCGATAAGGGACATGATAAAAACCGAGTTTTCCGCGAGCAGGATTGCTTTTTGGCAGAGTTGCAACGAATTATATTGCTGAAGACTAAAAATCATCATTCCCTTTACTGGAACACAGTAAAACAGATGCCAGTTATCCTGCAATAATACCGCCGGGGAATTTAAATCCTCCTGAACCCCGGTATTAAATTTGCACCTGTTTGTAAACGAAATGGGGGCGTCACTCTCCGGAAAATTTTAAATTGATAATACTTTAACCGGACGTGCCGCTTCTTTTTCGTGATTGCATTTTTAATCCCGTAAAATATCAACACGTATGAAAAGCCTGATTTTGATCCTGTTCTTTATCGTTACATTCTATGTCCTGGATGCCCAGGTTAATACAAATTCTATTAATGTTCCCAACACAGGCGCCAACACAACCATTCCGCCTATGCAAATAACTCCGCAGCCTAACTTATCCAACCCGTCAAACTCCACAGTTCCGGGCGCAAACGGTTCTTATTCAATTGATCTTTACAAACCAGATTTTTCAAATCCGAATCCTAACAGTACTTATACTATATATCCCGATGGGACACAGGGCACCACAACTCATAGTCCGCAAACGGCTCGGGCTCCGGACTAAAAAAAACCAAGGAAATAAAGCGGGGAAATGTTTATCAGAATACAGTGAAGGTTTTGGTATAGATCTCTTTTATAATGTCCTTTAATTCTTCAAACTGGAAAGGCTTGCTGTAAAAATTGCTGGCGCCCAGCTCCATCGCTTTTTGCTTATCATACTCGAACCGGCTGGTGGAAAGAATATATACGGGTATATCCCGGAGCTCTTCATTTGCTTTGATCTGGCTCAAAGCGCCAAGGCCATCCAGCAAAGGCATATTCAGGTCCATTATTATCAGATCGGGAATGATTTTCTCTCCAGTTTTGCCCGAGCCTTTCAAAAGGTTGATCAACTCCAGACCGTTATATACAGACGTAAATTCATGTTTAACATTCAGATTTTCAATGGCGTCCCTTATGACGTACTGATCATCCATATCGTCATCGGCTATTATGATGTGCGAAGTGTTTTTTATGGTATTCACTGGTTTGAAATAAAATTAACGTTAAGTTCCGGGATATTCGCTATTCTGAAGCATAACACAATTTAACGATACTTATAAAATAACTCATCGTTTACAGGAAGGTAGATTGTAAAGGTCGCTCCGTTGTCCTGCCTTCCTGAAGCTTTAATATACCCTTTATGATTCTCGACAATTTTTTTACACATTGCAAGTCCGATCCCGGTTCCGTTAAATTTCTGACGTGTATTTAAGCGTTGGAAAATTGTAAAGATCCGGTCAGAATATTCCTGCTCAAATCCAATGCCATTGTCAGTAAAAGTTATTTTAACATAAGACCTTTTTGTGTCGAGTTTTGCCGCCACTATTTCATATAAGGGCGCTGTTTTCGCCTGTATTTTTATAATAGGCTGGCCCGTATTAAATTTTAAAGAATTACTCAGGAGGTTCATGAACAGCTGGTTAAACTGTATCGGGATGCCGCCGATAACAGGCAGCCTGTCATTTATGATCTGCGCATTCTTTTGATCGATCAATACCTCAAGATCCGTCTTCACATTTTCAAGGATGGTATTAAGATCTACCAGCACCAGTTCCAAACCTTCACTGTTAAGCCTGGAATAGTCAAGCAGATCTTTAATGAGTTCTGACATACGTTCTGCGGAGGAATTTATTTTTTTCAGGTAAGTCTTCTGGTCAGTATCTTCTACCTTGCTTTCCAGCAGGTCCGAAAAGGTCCGGATCTTGCGAAGCGGTTCCTGCAGATCATGTGAGGATACATAGGCAAACTGTTCCAGTTCCCTGTTCTGCCTCTCCAGTTCTATGAGATATTTCTTCATCGTATCTTCCGCCATTTTCCTTTCTGTAAGATCGCGCGTTACTTTAGAAAAACCAATCACATTATCTTTGTTATCATGTAGTGCTGTAATAACAATACTTCCCCAGAACACAGAACCATCCTTACGTTTACGCCAGCCTTCATTTGTTGCCCTGCCTGTTTCAACGGCCTGGGCAATTAATTTTTCGGGCAAATAACTTTCAAGGTCTTCCTGCAGATAAAAGATCCGGAAATTCTTTCCGACTATTTCTTCTTCCGTGTATCCTTTAATCTTCCTTGCCCCGGTAGTCCAGTTTAATATTGTTCCCTCTTTATCAAGCAATATAATAGAGTAATCCTGCACTTCTTCGGTCATGTGGTAGTACTTTTCTTCACTGCTTTTCAGTTCTTCATTTTTTTTCCGCAGGCTTCGTGTACGTTCCTCTATTAATTTTTCCAGCTCATCCAGTTTTATTTTTCTGTCGGTAATATCTGTCACCGATCCGGCGTAACCCACAAATTCACCATCTGTATTGTTGAACGGGTAACCTTCCGTTACACACCAGCGTATTTCACCATCTATTCTTTTCAGTCGGAATTCACCTCTGAAATGTTCCCTGATGTTAAACGCATTTCTGAAATCTTCGCGGATCCTCTGTTTGTCTTCCTCAACCACCCTTCTGAACCAGCCTTCTTTTAATGCCTGTTCCAGGCTGGCTCCTGTCCACGAAAGCCAGGTCTGATTCACAAAAGTACATTCACCCTCGGTACTGGTGATCCATAAACCAACCGGCGCTGAATTGGTAACTGTTTTAAATAACAACTGGCTTTCCTCAATTTTTTTCTGCGCCGCTTTTTGCGCCGTTATATCGGTAAGCATGTTGATCGCCCCTGTAATTTCACCCCGCTCGTTGTATGTCGCAATAGGATACGGCTCAATATAGAACCTTCCACCATCCGGTCTTTCCACAATTATTTCTTTTTGTGAAACAGGCAGACCTTTTAATACCTCCGCCATCGGGCACGCATCCAAAGCAACGGGCGTTACTCCATCTGTTTTATAGATCTTCCAGCAACCGGACCATCTGTCTACATTTAATACCGGTGTACGGCCCCATATATTCAATGCAGCCTTGTTATACAAGGTAATATAACCTTGCACATCGCAGGCATATATTGCAACAGGAAGATTCTCTATCAAATACCGGTAACTTTTTTCACCGGCCGTTTCTATCCCGTTGCCAATGTAGCCAGACCCAAAAACATCTTTAAATTCCATCCCCGTTACTAAATTTACCATGCTTGATAATAATGTCTTTTAGCGCCTTTGTAAATTCCGGTATGCTGGCGGGTTTTGTCATAAAATCAGAGGCGCCTGCACTTTTGGCCTCATTGACCTCTTTTTGGCCATCGTGGGTAGAATACAGAACCATAGGAGTGCTTTCGAATTTCGGATCTTTTCTCAGTTCCCTGATACAATCCTTCCCATTCATCCTGGGCATATTTACATCAAGAAATATGATATCGGGCTTATAAGTACTGTTTTTTTTCAGATAGTCTAAAGCATCAATACCATCTTCGGCTGTAACAATTTCAAAAGTTGGGTCTACTTTCTCAAGAGACATTTTGAAAATTTCATGATCCTCATAATCATCATCTACTAAAAAGACCAGCATACAATAGTATTATTTACCCAAAGATAAACGATTGCAACAATAAACAAGAAAGAAATCCTAAAAAAGAAATTCTAAATAAGCACGGCACATTATTTGATGAAGCTTCTTACGGGGAAATATTTTCTCAGTTCCGGAGTCTTCATTTTTTCTGTTTTACTGATTCAATTCCTTTTCATCTTTTTTGATCTCCATGCCTTCCTTTTTTATTCCTGTTCTCAATAAAAAGAAAAGGCTCATGTAAATATTGGCAATCCATACAAGGGCGAGTGATGAGATTAAATACCCTCTCCAGTCGCTAAATAACATTTTAAAGCGGGTAATAAAAAGTAAGAGGCAGATCACATAAAAGCTGAAACAATATTCGCAGGTCCATACATAAAAAAATTTCCGCATAAAAATATTCTTGTCTAGCTTACTGCGTTTGGTACAATAATCTCTTGGTTCCCTGAAGATCTCCTCATGTGTCACCGTCCATGATACAACAGCCACGGGCAGTGCGAGTATAAATAGCCAAATCACTTGCGTGCTTAGATCCATCTTTTTACTTAAATTAAAAGAGTCCTTTAACCCATATTTTACTTCCGCTCTATTTTGTGCAATTTAAAACCTTTAGCCACGCTATCCATTGTATAAACTGTGTCTCCTGAAAAATTAAATGTATCAAGAAGCTCACTTGTATCGTATGGATTGTAAAGATCGTCCTCCTCTCCTTCCCCCTTGAAACGACATGACACCAGGACATTTAATACGCAGGCTACAATTACTAAAAAATATTTTCTCATCGTTCTATTCTTGGTTTAATTTTGGCAAACAGAATGCCAGACCTGTGATTATCCATTGAGTATTATTCTCTTTGAAACAGGCCTGTCAATTCGCCTTTGGCCAGGACGTGGCCGCGTATTGCTTTTAAAACCGCTTCCTTATGATTGTTTGCAGATAAATTTAAAAATATATCGAGTGCATACACCCTGAAACGGTACTCGTGGCGACCGTTTGGAGGGCAAGGACCAGTATACTTATTTTCTTTTCGACTGTTCCATCCTGTAACACCGGGACTACTATTTTCATCTATTCTTCCTGTTGGCGGAATGTTCCATACAAGCCAATGATCAAAAACACCAAAAGCGGCGCTTGTATCCAGCATAATAAGCACCAGGCTTTTTGTGCCATGGGGGATGCCACTGATCCTTAGCGCGGGATTAATATTTTCTGCGTCACAGGTATATCTGTACGGAATGTAATGCCTGTTTGCAAACGCGGTACTCTGCACGATAAGATCCTGCGCGGTATTCTCCAAATGAAAAATAAAAACTAGTATAGCCGCAATAAGACGCATGATTATTTTCCTTTCATGGGCGCCCCGATCGTATTTGTACAGTCACCATCTTTCATAATGATCTGTTTGCCGTCTTTCTTTGTGAAGATCCCTCCCGGAGTGACGCGGCTGCCATCGGGAAGATGCACATCCGATGTAACTACCCTGCCGCTGCTGCTTGTCAGTTTGGCCAGGCCATCCTGTACTGTGAGGCAATAAACAGAGTCTTGTTTTTCTTGTGTCACTTTTTTTTCAATTTGTGCGGTCATCTGAGCGTAGCAAAAGAAAATAAAGAATATGCTAAAGTATTTTTTCATTCCTGCATGTTTTATTTTTTAAGGAGAATCTTATGCCATTGTGAGATCGGCTGACAACTACCCTACCTTCTGGCACGAGGTTCTCATTAAAACTACCGGATCTTTATACTCTCATTGTTATGTCAAAATTCAACGACTTGATCAACGGTGAACAACCTGTATTGGTTGATTTTTTTGCGGAGTGGTGCGGCCCATGCAAAACGATGGCGCCCATACTCAGCGAAGTAGCGTCAAAACTTAATGGAAAAGCAAGGATTATTAAAGTGGACATAGATAAAAACCCCGGCGCTGCAAATAAATACAAGGTACGTTCAGTTCCTACACTTATGCTTTTTAAAAAAGGTGAGATAAAATGGCAACAGTCGGGCGTGGTCCCCGGTGGTCAGCTACTCAATGTGCTGCAACAATTTACCTGATCCCTTTATTTTATCCTGAGTATTTAATTTCCCAAATTATCCCATCAGGGAAGAGTGTGGAATTTTAATTTCACAACTATGCGCGGCAAGTGCAAAACCCAGGGCGATCTCCGGGTTTATCGGAGTGGTATAAATTTTTCTTTGTTTAATCATATGAAATAGCCATGAGCGGAAATGCCCGCAAACACGAATGAGTTTTACGTAGCGAGACGTATCTTTGTGAAAACAAAAACCGTTAAGTCATGAAAAAAGAAATTCGGTATCAGCAGGTCATAGAT
>Ga0208492_1000550_pt1 | contig 30728 bp, 24 predicted proteins | sample Subbioar_CSW14AB_FD_184820 | JGI IMG/M metagenome (GOLD analysis project Ga0208492, IMG submission 184820) | Serpentinite rock and fluid subsurface biosphere microbial communities from McLaughlin Reserve, California, USA - CR12Mar_CSW14AB (SPAdes) | ecosystem: Environmental > Terrestrial > Deep... | reverse complement strand
GCTGCTGCATTTACTGAAAAGATGACTTTTGAAATTGCTAAAAACGGAAAAGTATCATTATTATGGGCAGATACTCAGGTTGAATTTAGAGTTCGATAAAAATATTTGCTATATTGAAGGGCTTAAGTTTATCACTTAAGCCCTTTTTTGTTGTACTATTTTAATTGAAATCGCCGTCATCCTCTATGAAAATAGTTTATACGTTTTGCCTTCTGCTCCTGACCTCAATTACTTTTATTTCTTCATGCAAATCAGGTTCTTCAATCAATTCTTCAAAAAACAATACCGATTACCTTTATAATGATTTCAAACCCGATGAGTTTTATCCTGCAGGGCAGGTTGAACTGCAAATAAATTCTTCAGGGTCTACGATGTATGGGTTTGCCTATACAGCCAATGGTAAAGGTCCACATCCTACTGTTCTGATCCTGCATGGTCTTCCAGGTAACGAGAGGGGGCTTGATATCGCACAAAACCTGAGACGGGCGGGATACAATGTTATTTATTTCAATTACAGAGGTGCCTGGGGAAGCAAGGGCACTTTTGGATTTCAGAATTCTATAGATGATGTAAGTGCCGTTATGGATTATATTACAGACAGTCTGAACAGAGAAAAATTAAAGGTAGACGTTGATAAAATCGCTTTGGTAGGCCACAGTATGGGAGCCGGCATAGCACTAATTGCGGGAACAAAGGATCCAAGGATTAAAGGAATCATTGGTGTTTCCGTATTTAATCCCTATACTTTACTTCAGGGACCTTTAGCTGAAGGTAATTTAGTAGGATTAAAAGAATACCTGCTTACATTGGGAATGTTGAACTGTGATCCCAACACCTTTCTGAATGACTTGTTATCGAAAATTAACGATTATAATATTGAGGAAATGGTAGCCCAATCCCGCAAGCCTATTTTAGTTCTGGATGAACATCAAAACAATACCTACTTTACCAAATATAATCAAAGCAGCACATTTGAATACAAGATCTGGAATACTGATCATGCATTCTCAAACCGAAGAATTGCACTAACCAAGGAAATTATAAACTGGATGGATATCAATCTTCTTAAAAAAGAAAATAAGCAAAAGAGCAAAAAAAGAAACAACTAAAGAATATCTTCAATTTTAAAAATCTTACCATTAAAATTAAATTCATACCCTTTCTTCTGCCTGACCAGCCTGGCTCCTATCGGAGATACAGCCGAAACAGCAAAGTAGTTATTGCCATCTGCAAAAAGCTGCCCGCGACTGATACTAATATAAAATTTACCCAGATTCGTTATAACGAGACTTCCGTTCTGAACAGTTTCTGAAATCTGTTTACGATCAATGGAAAGAAGAATATTTTTCATCCTGACAGCTTCATCCAGCTGTTTTTGATTCCGGTCAATCTCCTGCTGCATCATTTCCCGCCCTGTTTCATACTTATCCCCTGCACTGCTTTTAGTATCATCGTTCGCAGACTCAATTGCATCATCTATGGCTTGTTTTGCAGCCAGAATACTATTTTCTACATATTCCAGACATTGCTGATATAAATCTTCCTTAATCCTGTTCATTAATGCAAAGAAGCGTATTATTTAAAATCCAGACAAAAATTATGACTATTTCTGATTTTTTACTTCAGCCTTTTCAGAATATTCTTACCTCTACTCTGAATAGCTGGTGTTCCATTTTTCAGCAGAAATAAAACCTGTTCTTTCAACTCTTCAGTAATCCAAGTAAATACCTCTCTCATATTAAAAAGGATATTCATGCAGTTTGCTTTTACGGCTATAGGAGTTAAAGTATCTATCAATAGTTCAAAGGTCCTTTCTGTCAGTTTCTCCAGATCAATATTTTCAAGCAAGTGTCTGTTTGAGCTTTCAGTTAGCAGCATCAGAATTTTAGTAAAATGCCGCTGACAACTAAGATTCTTCTGAACCAGATAAAACGACAGGAAGTTTGCGTAAACATTTTTGAATCTTTCGGGATTACTGTATATCAGGTATTCCAATACCCATGCAGCATGGAATGCTATCTTCCTGTCCGGATAAACACTCAGATCCATTAAATCCTCAGCACTACATAAATCACTTAAAACAAACTGGTTAACTTTCTTCTTGCTCAAAGGAAACGTCAGCTCTTTCAATAATTGCTCTTTATTCATTCCGTCAGCCATTAGCGACAAATAAGCCAGGTTTTCTTTCATCTACGACTGAAAAACCGTACCTTTGCATTTTATTTTAAATTCATGATTACAGTATCTAATCTCTCTTTACGTTACGGAAAGCGTACACTTTTTGAAGACGTAAATTTAAAATTTACTCCCGGAAACTGCTATGGTATCATTGGCGCAAACGGAGCAGGTAAATCAACTTTCCTTAAAATTCTTTCCAAAGAGATAGATCCTACAAGCGGTTCAGTATCATTTACTCCGGGTGAAAGAATGGCGGTCCTGACTCAGAATCACTATGCTTTTGATGAGTTCCCTGTTATTGAAACTGTAATGATGGGCCATAAAGAGCTGCATAGTGTAATGAAGGAAAAGGATGCTCTTTATGCAAAGGAAGATTTTACTGAAGCCGACGGGGAACGTGCCGGAGAATTAGAAAATATTTTTGCGGAAATGGATGGATGGAATGCTGAAAATAATGCAGCTACCATGTTAAGTAACCTGGGTATTAAAGAAGAGTTTCATTATAGTTTGTTAAAAGACCTGGATGGAAATCAAAAAGTAAGAGTGCTGCTTGCCCAGGCCTTATTTGGGAAACCCGACATTCTTTTACTTGATGAGCCTACCAACGACCTTGATATTCAAACCATTTCATGGCTCGAAGACTTTCTGGCATCATACGAGGGAATTATTCTTGTTGTATCACACGACAGACATTTTCTCGATACAGTATGTACTCATGTAGTAGATATAGATTTCAGCAAAATGAGCATTTACACTGGTAATTATTCATTCTGGTATGAATCTAGTCAGCTGGCCCTTAAACAACGTGCAGATCAGAATAAGAAAAACGAAGAAAGAGTTAAGGAGCTTCAGGATTTCATCCGCAGGTTCAGCGCGAATGCATCCAAGTCAAAACAGGCAACAAGCCGTAAAAAAGCTTTGGATAAGATTAATATCGATGAAATTAAGCCATCCAACCGTAAATATCCTGCAATTTTATTCAATCATCAGGGTCGCGAGGCCGGAGACCAGATTCTGCAGGTTGAAAACCTGAGAAAAGAATTGAACGGAGAAGTATTATTCTCTGGAATCAACTTCATGGTGAACAAAGGAGATAAGATTGCCATCCTTTCAGAAAACAGTCTTGCGACCACCGCTTTTTATGATATTCTGACCGGCAGGGATTCAAACTATCAGGGTTCATTCAAATGGGGCGTAACCATCAATACCGCCGATATTCCAAATGATAATTCAGCCTATTTTCATGACAAAGATGTTAACCTGATTGATTGGTTAAGAGAATATTCTGAAGGTGAAAAAGACGAACAGTTTATCCGCGGATTTCTGGGAAGAATGTTATTTTCAGGTGAAGAAGTTCTCAAAAAGGCTTCTGTACTATCAGGAGGTGAAAAAATGCGTTGTATGTTCTCAAGAATGATGCTTCAGCAAGCCAACCTGTTAATGTTTGACGAACCTACAAACCATCTTGACCTGGAATCGATTACGGCTCTTAATAATGGAATGAAAGACTTTAAGGGGGTGATTTTATTCACTTCGCGAGATCATGAGCTAACTGAAACTGTAGCAAACCGCATCATCGAATTAACTCCGGGAGGAGTAATAGATAAGCTGATGACTTACGATGAGTACATCAACAGCGACGTGGTAAAACAGCAGCGTGAAGAATTTTACTCAGTTGTTTAAAGAACATCAAACATCTAAAAAGCCGGACAAGCCGGCTTTTTTTTTTAATAAAGTCTGGCCCGCTTTCTTAGTTCTGCTATTGGCATGGTAATCATTCTTCCAACAGGAACTTTTCCTTTATAAGTAATCACTTTTAACTGTTTTGCATCAATCGGCGCAATCAGTGTGGTCATATATTTTGGATAAAATCTGTCGGGAAAGGAGTTGTCAAAACTGTAATAAATATCAATTCCGTCAATTTCAGTACTAAGATCAATCGTTAATTTATTATCTGCCGTTTTACCCGCTTTAAAAATCGGGTCATATACAGCAGGCGAATATTTAGTTTCTGAAAAATCAAAACGTTTGAAATGTTTCTCAACCCTTGAAAAGAATTCTGTCCAGTTTTTGCTGCCCGAAGGTGACCAAACCGACTCTGCAATTGCCAATCCCCTTGGCCAGGTCATATATTCAGCCTGACGAATATTATATACCTGCTCAGTCCAAAGATTAGCCTGTCCACCCTTAATATATTTCGGATTTACGTCTGAAGGAACCGGTTCAAATTCATAGGATTTACTTAATCTGAGCGATGCGTAAACCCTTGGCTCGGTGATTTGATCAGCCTGCATATAGTCTAAATAGGCATAAGTTGTGGGACTCATAACAACTTCATGCCCATTGTTCGCAGCTTCAATGCCATATTTCATTCCACGCCAGCTCATTACAGCAGTAGTTGGGCTCACTCCTCCTTCTAAAACCTCATCCCAGGCCATCATTTTCTTACCTTTCGACTCTACTATTTTCTCAACTCTTCTGGTGAAATATCCCTGAACATCGGTTATCTTTTTTATCCCCTCACGTGCCATCAAAGCTTTGATCATATCATTATTCTGCCAGTAATTTATTGGGGCCTCGTCGCCTCCCAAATGAATATATTCGAATGGAAAAAGATCTGCCAGCTGAGCAAGCACAGTATCCATAAAAGAATAAACCTTCTCATTTGCTGGGCAGAGGGTATTATCCAATAAAGCTTTTGGAGGTGCTCCTCCTGACCAGTCCATTATTTTCTCACCTGATCTAACCTTGTAATTAACCGCCTCCGGAGTACAAGACAGTTCAGGATAAGAAGCGATGGCCGCCAGGCTATGTCCCGGAACATCAATCTCAGGAAGAATGTTCACAAACCGGTCTTTAGCGTATTGAACAAGTTCTTTAATATCTTCCTGGGTATAAAATCCGCCATAGTCGCGTGGCTCATCTGCTTTTGGTGGAATAAAATCTCCAAACTCCCCTACTCTTTTCACATTCCATGCACCTACTTCAGTTAATTTAGGAAAACCTTTTATCTCTATTCTCCAGCCTTCATCATCTGTTAAATGCAAATGCAGAATATTGTATTTATATCGCACCATCGCATCGATATACTGCTTCACCTCATCTTTGGTAAAAAAATGACGGGCTACATCAAACATTAATCCCCGCCAGCCAAGTTTTGGGAAATCAGTTATCTCAACAAAGGGAATAGCCCAGCTCACAGCACCCAATCGTTCCCTGCTTTCTATTTCAGCAGGAAAAAGCTGAAGCAATGTCTGAACAGCATAAAACAGCCCAACAGGTTTATTGGCTTTTAATAATATTCCTGAATGATTAACAGAAAGCTCATAGCCTTCATTTCCAAGCTTTTCGTTAAAACTTTCATTCAAAAGAAGCTTAATGGATGGATTGGCAGAATGACTTGTTTTAACAACCCGATATGCTGTAGATACACTGAGCTTACTCTGCAAAACGGAAATTGTGTGCTCTAAATCAGGAAGTTCAGGAGCCTGAATAACAATATGATGAGGTAAAGAATAATGTCCATGACTTTGTTTAACCGAAACCGGCTGAGGAATTATTGAAATATCATTGAGTTGAGTTTGACTGAGAAGTGCGGTGGAGGTCAGAAAAAACGACAAAAACAGAATTAAAAACTTCATGAATAGTTCTAAAATATTTTTAATCGCAATATAGGAATAAACCTAAACACAGCCAATTGCCCCGATTCTCACCTAAAAGAAAAGCAGTCTCCTGGTAGGGAGACTGCTTCAAAATATTGACGAATTAACACTTAACGGATGGTAACAACAGATACAAATTGTCCGCTGGCATCAAAACTTACAGCATACTTGGTAAGGTTAGCATCGATCAATACGAGATAGCCTTTCAATGTGTCATTTGCTTTAATCTCAAATGCTTTCTTAAACACATAGTTTGGATAGGTACTGCTCAGATAGGCAAGTGATGCAGCAGGAAGAGCCGAAGCTTCAATTGATTTTCCTTTTGAGTGCTGGAAAGAAGGAAGCTGAATACGTTTTAAAAACGTATTTGTACTTGAAAATGCAGTGGCAAAATAACTTACATTTTTTGAAACAACTATAATACTCTGATCTTTATTTACAAAGGCATGCACTAAAGTATCAGACGCATATGTAGCCGACATATAAGCCTTTATTGCAGTTGAAAGTGCAGTTACAGCGATTGTATCACGCTGCTTCCCATCTCTATTCTCGAAGCATCCGCCCAAATGCCATCCCCCTCTTCCTTTCATATTTCTGCCTTCCCTGATCTCGAAAACCTTAACAAAGGTACCGGTAGAATCAAACTTCAGAGCAACTGGCTTATTATTAAACTGAATCATAACAGCATAGCTGTCAGTTGAGGCATTTGACTCCTTAGTGATTTGAAATGCCTTCATAAAGGTGTAACCGGAATAATTTGAAGTCAGGTAAGTTGCAATTGAAGCCGGAAGGGCTGTAAACTCTACAGGAGTTTTTCTGTTACCTTTTTTGCATGCTTCCATTGCATATAAGGTATCTGAGGAAGTACCTGAACCTGCAATTGCGGAAGTACTACTGATAGTAATGGCTTCCAGCTTTGCAAATTGTAATTCATTATCCAGAGTAAGCTTATCTTTCTGGCAGGAACTCAGACTGAGCAATGCGATACTTAAACCAAGCAATGCACCCCTAATTGTTGTATTTGTCTTCATATAGTTTGTTTTTTCAATAAAACTATTTTCGCAAAATGAAGAAAAGATGAGTTTTAATTATTTTTTAATTTTTTATTTTAAGAGATCATCTGCTAATTATTTGATTCAAGATAGTAAAGTGCATAAAAAAAGGTATTACCAATGGCAATACCTCCTTATTTAAAATTGAATTAGATTAATGTCCCTGATGTCCATCAATACCATGAGCGTGACCATGGGCTAACTCATCATTGGTTGCTGGGCGAACTGAAATAATTTTTCCGATAAAACGAAGATCCTGTCCAGCCATTGGATGGTTTAAATCAACTGTCACTCCTGAATCAGTAATTTCGTGTACCCTGGCTCTGAATTGATTACCCTCATTATCCTGCAGAGGCAGAATCGACCCAACTTCGGGCATTTCCATATTTCCAAACATATCCAGTGGAAGCTCTGTTATTGCATTTTCATCCTTCAAACCATAAGCATCTTCTGCAACAAGCTGAAAATCATATGTATCACCTGCCAGTAACCCTGAAAGATTTTCTTCAAATTTAGGCAGCATCATACCAACACCATATAAAAATACTAATGGATTTTGCTCATCAGCTTTCTCAACAAACACCTCCTGTCCATTTTCATTGGTGTAAAGATCATAAGTTAGCGCTACAACGCTGTTTAATTGAATTGTCATGGTAATTAAAATTAAGTAAAGGACAGGGTGGGATTCTTAATCCTGAACTCCCGGCGTTGTACTTGGGTTATCAATCTGTTTAACTGCATCACTCACCTGTTTTACAGGCAATAAGCAGGTTTTGTTGCGGCATACATAGATTTTTGTTTCAGCATGCCATTTATCATTTAACAAAGGTAACGTTCCTGTCGTTCCTCCCAAAAGTATTTTGTTAGGAATGTAATATTTTTCGATTTCTTTTCTCTTTTCTTCACTTTCTACACCCGTGATCGCAATTTCATAGATCCCAAATACTTTAAGCATCAGTAAGGATGCCCAGTTGGAATAAGCAGATGCATACGTTTTAATGGAGGGATGAATATTTCGTAACATCTGATCAGAAATATCCTGATAAGATTGCTCATCAAAGAAATGAGCTATTTTAAACAGATTATTGGCCATCACCGAATTGGAGGCTGGAATAACATTATCCATAAACTCAAGTTTTCTGGCTATAAGCTGTTCTCCGCTTTGAGGTGTATAATAAAACATTCCGGTTTCCTGATCGTAAAACTTCAAAATACTCCAATCTATCAGTTCTTTGGCCCTTTGCAGGTATTTCTCTTCAAAAGTAGCTTCATAAAGCCCGATCATTGCCTCAATGATAAATGCGTAATCATCAAGAAATGACCCTTTCCAGCCTTCGGGATCAACAGTATATACTCTTTGAAGCTCATGATTAACAACAAGTTTCTGGAAGATGAATTCTGAGCTTCTGATAGCACAGGCAATAAACTCTTCCTCCCCAAAAACCCGGTATGCATCGGTATATGCTTTTATCATCATACCATTCCATGCAGCGAGAACCTTATTATCCAATCCCGGACGAACCCTAAGAGAACGGGCTGCCAATACTTTGGATTTGAGTCTCTCCATTTTAGCTTTTAATTCAGAAATATCACAGTTAAATTCTATAGAGAATTCTAAATCATCAGACTTACGCATCAGAATATTGGCTCTTTCTTCCTCCCAATTCCCCTCTTCAGTAACCTGATAATAATTACAGAATAAGTCCGCATCATCTCCTAATATTTCAATCAATTCTGATTTTGTAAAAGTGTAAAACTTCCCTTCAACGCCTTCACTATCTGCATCAAGAGCTGAATAAAATCCACCTTCAGGTGAAGTCAGTTCTCTTTGAATAAAAGCGATACTTTCGTAAACCACATCCTTGTACAAATTATCAGGGGTATACTGATAGGCTTCGGAATAAAGAGAAATAAGCTGGGCATTATCATAAAGCATCTTCTCAAAATGAGGCACATGCCATTTCCCGTCAACCGAATAACGGGCAAAGCCTCCACCGATTTGATCATAAATTCCACCAAATGCCATTTTTTGTAAAGTAACCCTGACAGCAGTATGTGCAGCATCATCTTTCATCAAATGAGCATAACGAAGCATAAATTGCCAGTTATTTGGCATTGGGAATTTGGGGGCTCTGTTAAAGCCACCTTCAACAAGGTCAAATGAACGCTTCCAGGGATCAAAAATGGACAAGAGATCCTGAGTGGTGTATTCAACATCCTCAGTTTTCCTGATTACGTTTTCGCTCTGTATGATACCTTGGGTAAGCCTGACCGCATATTCGACAGCTTCAGCAGGCTTTTTTTGCCAGAATTCTGCAAGATTGTTCAGGAGACTTTTCCAGTCATTTTTTCTGAAATAAGTACCTCCATAAATAGGTCGCTGATCCGGAAGACAAAAGCAATTCAGTGGCCATCCACCAGATCCGGTCATTAACTGAACAGCATTCATATAAATCTGATCGATGTCCGGACGAACTTCCCGATCAACTTTAACACAAACAAAATGCCTATTCATTATTTCAGCAACTTCCTGATCTTCAAAACTCTCATGTTCCATTACATGGCACCAATGACAGGCTGAATATCCTATACTAACCAGAATCAGTTTATTCTCAGTTTTTGCTTTCGTCAATGCCTCTTCTCCCCAGGGAAACCAATCCACAGGATTATTTGCATGTTGAAGCAGGTATGGTGATGATTGATTAATTAATCTATTTGGCATTTGAACAAGTTAGTAAACAAAAATAAAAAAGGTAATATCAAGGGTAATGGTAAACAAAAAATGGCTGATAAATTATTGAACGAAAATGGGTTCAAATATATTTCATAATAAAACATTAAATTTCAACATGAAAATTACGCATATCGATATTTACAGATTTAGTATTCCGATGGAGCCTTTTGTTATTGCAACAGGGACTATGGATTACGCCCAAAATGTCTTTATCAGAATTTATACCGATTCAGACTATTATGGTGTCGGGGAATGTTCAGCATTTCCAATGATTGTTGGCGAGACACAGGAAACATGTCTGTCAATGGCAAAAGATTTTGCCAAACTATGGAAGGGGAAAAACCCTGAAGAAATTGAAGACCGGATTCAGGATCTACATAATTTCACTGCTCATAATTCAACTATCAAAAGTGCTTTTGACATGGCGCTCTATGACCTGAATGCTAAAGTTAAGGGACTACCCCTATATCAATATTTAGGAGGCCAAAAACGCATAGTAGAAACAGATATCACAATTGGTATTGGAAGTCCCGATGAAATGAGTGAGGCAGCTATCAGATACCAAAGTCAAGAAGCAACAGTTTTAAAGATCAAATTGGGTAAAAAACCAGAAGTAGATCTCCAGCGTATCCAGAAAATCAGAGACAGAGTTGGTAAAAATATGACTCTAAGGATTGATGCGAATCAGGGCTGGGATTTTGAAGAGGCATTGTATTGCTTAAATGGTATGAAGGATCTTAATATTGAATTTTGTGAGCAACCCATGCGTACATGGTATGATGATAGGCTTCCTGAATTAAAAAAGAAAATCCCAATAAAGATTATGGCCGATGAGAGTTGTTATAATCATCATGATGCAAGAAAACTGATCAATAGCCAGTCATGTGATTTCATTAACATCAAATTTGCGAAATCAGGTGGAATTAATGAAGGACTTAAAATTCACGAACTTGCTTTAAAATCCGGAGTACCATGTATGATTGGCAGCATGCTCGAAAGTCGGATTGCCTTAAGTGCAAATCTTCATTTTGCATATGCCTGCGAGGGAATTAAATATTTTGATCTCGACACTTGCTTATTGGGGCATTTGATCGATCCTGTAAAAGGTGGTGTAACCTATGAAGGTTTTTTTCTGGATATTACGGATGCTCCGGGAATTGGAGCTGATGCAGATGATGACTTTCTCGCAACTTGTGAGAAATGGACTATTTAAAATCCTTGTTCATATGAGACTCATATGAACAAAGATTAGTTAATTATTTACTTAATTCTGCAAAATACTTGTGGAAAAGCGGAATGGTCTCAATTCCCTTATAAAAATTAGCAATATCAAATTTCTCATTAGGAGAATGAAGATTGTCACTGTCCAGTCCAAACCCCATTAAAACCGTTTTAATACCTAACTCTCTCTCAAATAAAGCTACAATTGGAATACTTCCACCTCCTCGGGTAGGAATAGGATCTTTTCCAAAAGACTCAAAGATTGCTTTCTGTGCCGCTTTATAGGCAATACTATCGGTTGGTGTTACAACAGGCTCGCCACCGTGATGCGGAGTAACTTTTACTTTAACACTTTTGGGAGCGATACTTTCAAAATGCTCTTTGAAAAGTTTTGTAATTTGTTCTGAACTTTGATTAGGAACGAGACGCATGGATATTTTGGCAAATGCTTTTGAAGGAAGTACTGTCTTTGCTCCTTCTCCGATATAACCACCCCAGATTCCATTCACCTCAAGTGTCGGACGGGTACCTGTACGCTCCAATGTTGAGTATCCCTTTTCACCCCATAACTCATCAACTTTTAAATCCTTTTTATACTCCTCTTCATTATATGGAGCTTTATTTAACATTTCACGTTCTTCGGTGCTCAGCTCTATAACCTGATCATAAAACCCTGGAATCGTGATGTGGTTATTCTCATCATGAAGTGAAGCAATGAGCTTTGCGAGAATTGTTGCCGGATTGGCAACTGCCCCGCCATAGACTCCGGAATGTAGGTCACGGTCGGGCCCTGTAACCTCAACCTCAACGTACGATAGGCCGCGCAGGCCAGTTTCCAGCGAGGGATGATCCATACTGATCATTGAAGTATCAGAAATCAATACAACATCTGCCTTAAGGCGATCTTTATTTTGAGAAACAAAAATTCCAAGATTACTGGAGCCAACTTCCTCTTCCCCCTCAATCATAAATTTAATATTGCAGGGCAAAGTATTTGTACCCATCATCAGCTCAAAGGCTTTGACATGCATGTAAAATTGTCCTTTATCATCACAAGCACCACGTGCATAGATCTTTCCATCCCGCACAGTTGGCTCAAAAGGAGGTGTATGCCATAAATCCAATGGGTCAGGGGGCTGAACATCATAGTGACCATACACTAAAACCGTTGGCAAAGAATTACTAATAATCTTTTCACCATAAACGATTGGATAACCAGCGGTAGAACAAATCTCAACTTTATCCGCTCCGGCAGATTTCAACTTTTCAGCTACATAATCAGCAGTTTTAAGAGTATCATCATTATACTTAGGATCTGCGCTGATGGATTGAAAACGAAGTAGTTCAAACAGCTCCTCTAAAAATCGCTGCTTATTGTCATTTACGTACTGACTGATTTCTTGCATATAATTGGGTTTTGAGCAAAGATAGGAATATGAGAGGAGGTGTTAAATATCAACAATAGTTTAAATACCCTTTAATAATTACAATAAGCTATAAAAAGTAATCACTGTAGCCTGTCTTTTATCCTCCCAAAAAAAGCAACTATAACATCGCTGCTTTGGATCTTAATCTTGGTGATAGATTTATCTCTAGACTTACAATTAACAAGACATGAACTTATCTCGACAAAGTCCGTAAGTAAAATAACTAATCTTAATTTTTCAAATAAAGTACTCAAAGAGCATGAATTATTTGATGTTACTTAAGGGTATAATGGCTACGGTATTACCCGAATTGTGTCGGTATTAACACCACCCCTAAACTTAGACGACTCAGACGCTGGAGTAATAATATCCCAATCACCACAACCTCTACACAAAATACCTCTATCAGGCTTAATCAACTGATTTTCAAGGACAGGCAATTCATTTTTTTCACAAGAAACAAAAAAAACACTTCCTAGTAGTGCAATTATCAACAATAATCTTTTCATCTTTTTGGGGCTTTGATATATTATATATCTGAAATAAAATTTATTTTATTTTTAGGCAAAATAAAGCTATATCCTCTTAAATTTACAATTTAACTTACACTTTACCTCTGAAATGAAAATATTTATTTTCTTACTTCTTCTTGTAAGTTTCATTGAACCTATCCAACTCACCGAAAAAAAATTAAACATTCAGGATTCTTCTAAAGTTATTAATTTAAATAACAAGGCTTTTAAAGCCCGTTTGATTAACCCTGAATTAACTATTTTAAATGCTAAAAAAGCATTAAAAATAGCTCAAAGAATAAAATATACTAAGGGCATAGCAGAATCATTTCGTGTTATTGGCATTGGGAATAGCTATAAAAATGCTATTGATACAGCCATAGAAAACTATCTAAACGCTCTGACATATTTTAAAAAATGCAATGATCTTGATGGACAGGCAAAAGTATACAATAACTTAGGAAATCTTTATAGAGATCTCGACAACACTAAATCTTTAGATAATTTCAACAAAAGTTTAAGCATAGCAAAAAAAATCAAAAAAGAAGACCTGATTGCTGGACTTTACCTCAATATAGGAACTGCCAATCAACAAAGAAAAGATTATCAAAAAGCACTTTCATATTATAAACAAAGTCTTTTAATGTTCACTAACTTGAATAACAAACTTGGGATAATCCAAAGCAATCAAAATCTAGGTGTTCTTTATTTAAATCTTAGTGATTACAAAAAAGCTGAAAATCATCTTAGAATAGCTTTAACAAATGCTAAAGAGCAAAAATTAAATAACTCTATTGCAGCAATAAATTTAACTCTTAGCTCAATTAAGATAGCCCAAAATAGATTTAAAGAAGCTGAAAAAACAATTGAAGAAGGTTTAGAATATACAAAACTGCTTAGGGATACAAAGCTAGACTATAATTATACAATCACTTCTTATGAGCTCGAAGCAAAAAGAAAAAACTATTCTAAAGCTTTATTTTTCTTACAGAAGGCTTATAAACAAGATAGTATTAAATATGCAAACAACATCTCAGACAAAATAAGTCTTCTTGAGAACCAACATATTCAACTCGAAAAACAAAGAGAAAACGAACTTACCATTGCTAAACAAAAAAACACCAAACTATTACTATGGGCAAGTAGTGCAATTGCAATAATGGCATTCGTTGTTATATTCTTGTTGGTTAAAATTGTACGAAAGTCTTCTCAAAACAATAAAATACTTAGTCGTCTTAACCTTGAGATATCAAAACAAAAGGATGACCTCAACCGTACCAATCAGAATCTGGAGGAAATAATCAGCAAAAGAACGAAAGATTTAAAAGTAAAAAACAAGAAGCTTTCTGAATATTCTTCACATTTATCACATCAGGTCAGAAGTCCGGTAGCAAGTTTAAAAGGATTGATGCTTTTAGAAAAAGACAATTTAATCGATAAACAGGAGTTTATTGAACAGTTGTCTAAATGCATCTATGACCTAGACGACAAAATAATCAACATCAATGAAAATCTGAATAATCCCGTAAAATCAAGCTTAATTGATGAAGATTAAAATGATTTTATATTATTTCCAAATAATACTGTCCAAAGATAAATATATTGAGTATTCGGTTCTCTGATCTTAAATTCCAAATCTCTTTCTTATTTTTGCACGTTAAAATAAAAGCAGATTTTGGATTATTTAGACGGATTAAACCCTTCACAAAGAGCAGCAGTTGAACAAACTGAAGGACCGGTAATGATTGTAGCAGGCGCCGGTTCAGGAAAAACAAGAGTAATAACCTACCGGGTTGCGCATCTGATTAGAAAAGGCATAGATCCTTTCAATATCCTGGTTCTTACTTTCACCAACAAAGCGGCTAAGGAAATGCGTGAAAGGATAATGAAAGTTGTAGGGACCGAAGCTAAAAATATATGGATGGGTACTTTCCACTCTGTATTTGCTAAAATACTCAGAGTAGAAGCCGAAAAGATCGGATATCCGTCTAATTTCACAATTTATGATACTGACGACAGTAAAAGTCTGATCAGAACCATACTAAAAGAAATGCAATTAGACGACAAATTGTATAACGCAAATTTCGTCTACAACAGAATCTCATCTTCTAAAAACAATCTGATATCGCCTGCCGAATATTCTAAAAATGAACACATTAAGGCAGAAGACTTCTCTACCGGCAGAGGTTTGATGAGTGAGATTTATCAAACTTATACCCAAAGATGTTATAAAGCCGGGGCAATGGATTTTGATGATCTTCTGTTTAAAACCAATGTCCTGCTAAGAGAACACCCGGATGTACTCTATAAATACCAGAATAAATTTAAATATTTAATGGTTGACGAGTACCAGGACACGAATTACTCTCAATATCTGATAGTAAAAAAACTTGCGGCAAACAATGAAAACCTTTGTGTTGTTGGGGACGATGCACAAAGTATTTACGCTTTCAGAGGGGCTAACATTCAGAATATTCTCAATTTCGAAAAAGACTACCCTGATCTGAAAGTTTTCAAACTGGAGCAAAACTATCGTTCTACACAAAACATTGTAAATGTCGCCAACAGTATTATAGCCAACAATAAAAATCAGTTGAAGAAATCCGTATTTTCTGCAAATGAAACAGGAACTAAAATAAAAGTTTGCAGGGCTTTCAGTGATAATGAGGAAGGGAAAAATATTGCTGAAGCTATTGTACAGGAACAGGCATTAACTGGTGCAAAATACCATGATTTTGCAATTCTTTATCGAACAAATGCTCAATCAAGAGCTATGGAGGAAGCCCTCCGAAAACTTAATGTACCCTACAAAATTTATGGAGGCCTCTCATTCTATCAGCGAAAAGAAATAAAAGATCTGATCGCTTATTTCAGACTGACCTTCAATCCTAATGATGAAGAAGCCATTAAGCGTATTATAAACTATCCTCGCAGAGGAATCGGTGATACGACGATTGAAAGAATTATGATTGCGGCCGACCAGAACAACTTAACTCTTTGGGAGGTTATTTGTAATACGCAGAAATATCTTGATCCCAAAAGTTCAGGTGCAGTTGCTGGTTTCGCATCGCTGATTCAAAGCTTTCAGGTTATGACCAAAACCCATTCAGCTTATGACACAGCTCTTCACATCGCTCAGCATTCCACATTATTAAAAGAACTGTATTCCGACAAATCTGTTGAAGGTCTTGCCAGATACGAAAACATTCAGGAATTGCTGAATGGAATCAAAGAATTCAGTGAGCGGGAGGACATTGAGGAACGCGGACTTGACATATTCATGCAGGATATTGCACTACTTACCAATGACGACAATGATAAGAATCCTGATGCTGATACCGTCTCATTAATGACTATTCATTCATCAAAAGGACTGGAATTCGACAATGTATTTGTAGTTGGCCTCGAAGAGAATCTGTTCCCTTCTCAGATGTCTTTAAATTCAAGAACCGATCTCGAGGAAGAAAGAAGGCTATTTTATGTGGCAGTTACCAGGGCCGGAAAAAAATTAACATTATCTTATGCAACCTCAAGATACCGTTGGGGAACCTTAACAAGCTGTGAACCCAGCCGGTTTATTGAAGAAATTGATGCTCAATATCTTGAACTGGACTACAGACCGACAGCAAAGTCGGGAAACCCGTTTTCTGCTGAAGAACGTTCTCCCTGGCAACAAAAAGAAATGTTCAGTAAGCCAAAGCCTGCTTCTCCCTCCCGTCAGCCCTCAATTTTACCCAAAGCACATGTTCCAAGTGCAAACTTTGCTCCTTCAGATACCTCCGGCCTGCAGGTGGGTATGGAAGTTGAGCATGAGCGTTTCGGATTCGGTAAAGTTTTGAACTTAGAAGGCAACAAACCTGATATAAAAGCAACAATATTCTTTAAAGAATTAGGACAGAAGCAATTATTACTAAAATTTGCTAAATTGAAAATTATAAAATAAAATCAAAATCGCCGAATTTAGCTCCTAAACCGCGTATTTAAGTCGGCGATAATTAAAAAATACAATGACATTCGATTATAATACCACCAGGAAAAAATTAATTCTTGCCGAATATGGACGTAATGTTCAAAATATGGTAAAATATATTGTTGATCTTCCCACTAAAGAGGAACGCAACAGATATGCGCAGGTAGTGATTGACCTGATGGGATTTTTGAACCCTCATTTACGTGATGTTGCTGATTTTAAGCATAAATTATGGGATCATCTGCATATCATTTCGGATTTCAAAATAGATGTAGATTCACCATATCCTAAACCCTCAGAGGATGCTATTCGTTTTAAACCTGCACCTCTTTCATACCCTCAGCAAAGAATCAGGTACAAGCATTACGGAAAGACTGTGGAGTTAATGATTACACGTGCAAAAGCAATAGAAGATCCTGCCCGTAAACAAGCTATGGTACAATCCATAGCTAACTTCATGAAAATGGCGTATGTTACCTGGAATAAGGATAGTGTTGCGGATGAAACGATTATTAAAGATCTCAGGGAGATGTCTAACGGAGCTCTTCGCCTGGAGGAAAATGTAAATCTTCAACGTGTAGAAGTAAGACAAGCTTCAAATTCCGGACGCCAAAGAAACAGCAGTCAGAATAAAGGACGTCAAAATAACAGCAATAGGAATAATTCAGGTTCCAATCGCCAGCGTGGGAATAATCCCGGAGGTAAAAGGTACTGAAAACATTTGTCTTTAAGCTTTACGAAACATACTTATCAGACTATTCTCAGAGAATAGAGCGTGAATCTTTTTCATAATTCACACAACACAAATTCTCATTATATTTATCAAATAAAATTAGTTCTCAAAACTAATTTTATTCAAGCAAAACGGATTTTATTAATTTTTTATCATACCAAATGAACGCATTTGAAATTGTTGGTGGCAAACCTCTTAAAGGAGAAATTATTCCTCAGGGAGCAAAAAACGAAGCACTACAAATTATTTCTGCCGTCCTGCTTACTGAAGAGAAAGTTACAATCAGCAATATTCCCGATATTCAGGATGTCAACAAACTCATCGAGCTAATTGGTGATTTGGGTGTAACAGTAAATCGGATCAGCAAAGACACCTACACTTTTGAAGCCAAAAATATCAATCTTGAATTTTTTCATTCAGATGCTTTTAAATCAAAAGGTGGTAGCTTAAGAGGCTCTATCATGATTGTAGGGCCACTGCTTGCCCGTTTTGGCAAAGCCGCAATCCCTAAACCAGGTGGTGATAAAATCGGAAGGAGAAGATTAGATACTCACTTTTTGGGTTTTGAAAAGCTCGGAGCAAAGTTTGTATTCGATAAAAAAACAAATTTCTTCAACGTTGATGCCAGCAATCTGCAGGGTGCCTACATTCTACTCGATGAAGCATCCGTAACAGGTACTGCCAACGTAGTAATGGCAGCAGTATTAGCAAAGGGTATCACAACAATTTATAATGCGGCATGTGAACCATATCTTCAGCAGTTATGTAAAATGCTGAATCGTATGGGTGCGAAGATTTCAGGTATTGGTTCAAATCTCTTAAAAATTGAAGGAGTTAAAAAATTAGATGGCACTGAGCATAGATTATTGCCAGATATGATTGAGATCGGATCGTTCATAGGGCTCGCTGCAATGACAGAATCAGAGATCACTATTAAAAACGTTCATTTCGAAGAGCTGGGAATGATCCCTGATGTTTTCAGAAAACTGGGCATTAGATTCGAACTCAGAGGAGACGATATTTACATACCATCTCAAAAACATTACGAAATCGAAACTTTTATTGATGGTTCAATTATGACTATTGCTGATGCTCCATGGCCTGGATTTACTCCGGATCTTTTAAGTATCATGCTTGTTGTTGCAACCCAGTCTAAAGGAAATGTTCTCATACATCAAAAAATGTTCGAAAGCCGATTGTTTTTTGTCGATAAATTAATTGACATGGGTGCCCAGATCATTCTTTGTGATCCACACCGTGCTACTGTTATCGGCCTTGACAAGAAAGTAAAACTACGTGGAATCGAAATGACTTCTCCTGATATCAGGGCTGGGGTCTCTCTCTTAATTGCTGCGCTTTCCGCTCAGGGTAAATCTGTTATCCATAATATTGAACAGATTGAACGCGGCTATCAGGATATTGATGTCAGACTGAGAGCTCTTGGAGCTGATATAAAACGAATTGTGGCAACCTCCAAACCACACTGATTCTTATTTCAGATACGAATTCTAAAAATTCATCATAAAGCCGAACTCAAAATTAGTTCGGCTTTTTAATTTAAGGCCTGTTTTGCTTTGATCAAATCAGAACTCCTACCTTTATAAAACTGTTTACTTCTTTTGATCTTAAGTTCTAAGTCAGAAAAACAAAACTCAGTAAGATTAGATCATGAATATCGTTATAATCGGAAATGGAATAACAGGAATTACCTGTGCAAGAAATATAAGAAAGCAACTTTCTGATGTCAGGATAATAGTAATTTCAGGAGAAAGTGAATACTTTTTCTCGCGTACAGCATTGATGTACCTGTATATGGGACACATGAAATTTGAAAACACAAAGCCATATGAAGACTGGTTCTGGCAGAAAAACAGAATAGAACTTATTAAATCCTACGTCACCAGCATAAATACCGACTCTCAATATGTTGAGCTCGACACTAAAGAGACTTTATCTTATGATAAATTAATTATTGCTTCCGGTTCAAAACCAAACCAATTAAACCTGAATGGTAAAAAATTCAAAGGCATACAGGGACTTTACAGTCTGTCCGATCTGGAAGAAATGAACCAAAACACCCGGGGGATCAATGCTGCTGTAGTGATAGGTGGCGGATTAATCGGAATTGAAATGGCAGAAATGCTTCATAGCCGAAAGATTGATGTTACTATGATCATCAGGGAAAAGGCATACTGGAATAATGTACTCCCAGTTGAAGAAGCAGAGCTAATTAGCCGACACATTATTGAACACGGGATTAAGCTCCGTCCTGAAACAGAGTGTAAAGAATTCATACCGGATGAAAACGGAAGAGTTAAAGCAGTTAAAACAGATACAGATGAAATTATTCTATGCGAATTTGTTGGTGTTACTATCGGCGTTAATCCAAATATTGATTTCGTTAAAGGAAGTGATCTGGAAACAGACCGTGGTATTTTAGTGAATGAATGCCTGGAAACAAATATCTCAAATGTATATGCTGCAGGTGACTGTGCTCAGTTCCGGATTCCCAAAACCGGACATCCGGCAGTTGAGCAGTTATGGTATACCGGAAAATTGCAGGCTGAAGCTCTGGCACAAACTATTTACGGAAATAAAAAACCTTACAACAGAGGGATCTGGTTCAATTCCGCTAAGTTTTTTGGTATTGAATATCAGACATACGGTAGAATTACTACAGAATCAGATAATTACACAGAAAGCTTTTATTGGGAACACCCCAATGGCAAACTGGCTTTCAGAGCAAATTTCAGCAAATCTGACAGATACATTCAAGGGTTTAATTTTCTTGGAATCCGATTCAGGCAAGTGGTTGCTGAAGATTGGATTCGCGGTAAAAAGACCATCGAATACGTAATTAAAAATCTGAATCAGGGTTGGTTTGATCCTGAGTTTTCCAAACCATATTACAATGAAATAAAGCAAGCATTCTTCCGGTTTGAATTTAATAATGGCAATTAAACCAATAAATTGAATTATGTCTGAAAAATCTCTATCCATAGCAAAACCTTCAGAAAGCCACCCTCTGCAAAAATTAGGGGCTACCTTGGTTTCTGCATCTATCTTGTGTGCATTCATTGCAGCATTTGGCCCCGGAAAATCGAATCCTGCCCTCTTTTTCTGGTTAATTACCGGCTTAGTCACAGCAGGTGGTATTACTTATTCTCTACCCTATTTTAAAGGTATTCCTGGTATAAAAAATGATGGAATTATGTTTAACCCTTCTACCAACAAAGGGGGAATTGCCTGGGGAGTCGGTGTCCTGATGACCGGATTTTACATCATTCTTTATTGGTTTCCGCATTATCTGGAAGGCTTGATCAGGACTATGGATCCCTTAAGCCTTATGCTAAGGGGCAGAATATCAGATCAATGGTTTCTTTATGGCGTATTTTACACTCTCGCTGTCTTAATTATGGGTGTCAGATTTATCGGTAAGTACAGGCACAGCAGATACCAAATTCTCAGAACCATATCGGTAATGTTCTTTCAGCTTGGTTTTGCATTCCTGATTCCGGCATTTTTACTAAAACTAAATCAGCCTGAATTTTACTTCTCCTATTTCTGGCCTTTAAAATATTCTTATTTATTTCCGGATGACATCAATTACCTCATCAGTTCAGGTAATATTGGACTATTCATGGTATTCTGGGGTGCAATAATGATCTTTATAGCCACACCAATACTGACCTATAATTATGGGAAACGTTGGTATTGTTCATGGGTTTGTGGTTGCGGGGCTCTGGCTGAGACACTTGGCGATCCCTACAGACAGAACTCAGACAAATCACTTAGAGCATGGAAAATCGAACGATGGATGATTTACTCCATTCTCGCTTTTATTACGCTCACCACCATGTTACTTTGGCTTAATTCATGGAAAAGCGGCACTATTCTGGGAACATTTTCAGGCCTATTCTCGCAATGGTATGGCTTTTTAATCGGATCAGTTTTTTCAGGAGTTATTGGAACAGGTTTTTATCCTATCATGGGTTCAAGAGTATGGTGCCGCTTTGGCTGTCCGATGGCAGCTATTCTTGGTTTGTTTCAGCGATTTAAATCAAAATTCAGGATTACCACAAATGGGGGACAATGTATTTCCTGTGGTAATTGCTCCACTTACTGCGAGATGGGCATTGATGTCAGGGCCTATGCCCAAAAAGGAGAAAATATTATCCGATCATCCTGCGTTGGTTGCGGAGTATGCTCGGCTGTTTGTCCGAGAGGTGTTTTAAAACTTGAAAATATGAGAAAAGAGAGCCGATTTTTACCCTATATCCGTACTGAAGATAAAATATGATTGCAGATAAAATGCTCCCCTCAGTTTACGTTATTATACCCGCATTTAATGAAAGTTTATCTATAGGGAAAGTTATTAATGATATTCCAAAAGATCTTGTTACCGAAATAGTTGTTGTAAACAACGGATCAACTGACAACACCGAAAATATTGCTAAAAATCATGGTGCAACCATTTTAACAGAGAATCGCAAAGGTTACGGCTACAGCTGTCTGAAAGGAATGGATTACCTCAGCTCAAAGGCTAAATCAAATGATATTATCGTATTTCTTGATGGGGATTATTCAGATTTTCCAAAAGAAATATCATTAGTGATAAACCCGATTATACATACCAGCTATCAGATGGTAATTGGTTCGAGGGTATTGGGAGAACGCCAGTCGGGCTCACTCCTGCCCCAGCAAATTGCAGGAAACTGGCTGGCTACCAAACTAATAAAACTATTCTTTAATGCCGAATTTTCAGATTTGGGACCATTCAGAGCGATAAGCTGGAATGCATTGAAAGAGATTAATATGCAGGACAAAACATTTGGATGGACTGTTGAAATGCAAATAAAAGCAGCAAAAAACAAATTGAAATTCACTGAGGTTCCCGTCAGTTATCGTAAGCGAATTGGTAAAAGTAAAGTATCCGGAACAATAAAGGGTACATTCATGGCCGGATATAAAATCCTGTTTACCATTTTTAAATATATCTAAACTTCCAATTTAAAAATGATAGCAACAGGTATCATCATTCTGTACTATTTCCTTTTCTTTTTTGTGATTCTGTTTAGTATCGGGCAGCTCGCTTTACTTTTATCCTATCTTTTTAACAGAAAAAGAGCAGTTCCAACTGCTATCCCGGATCCCTTACCATTGATCACCATACAACTGCCAATCTACAATGAACGATTTGTGGTCGAAAGACTTCTGGATTCAATTGCAAGACTGAACTACCCTAAACAGCTGATGGAGATTCAGGTACTTGACGATTCTACAGATGATACCCTTAGGATTGCTGAAAATAAAATCAAAGAGCTGAACGAAGCCGGATTTAATATAAAACATATTCACAGAACCAACAGAAAAGGTTTTAAGGCCGGAGCACTTCAGAATGGACTGAGTAGTTCATCAGGAGATTTTATTGCCATTTTTGACGCTGATTTTATTCCCGAAGAGGATTTTCTTTATAAAACATTAATTCATTTTACCTCTGAAAATATTGGAATGGTACAAACCCGATGGAGTTTTCTCAATGCCTCCGACTCCTGGCTTACCAAAGCACAGCAATTAGGCCTGGACGGACACTTTATTATAGAACAGGAAGGCCGATTCAACAGCGGCTATTTCATAAACTTCAACGGAACGGCAGGTGTTTGGAGAAAAAGCTGTATTGAAGATGCAGGAGGTTGGGAAGCAGATACACTTACTGAAGATCTTGATCTGAGTTACAGGGCACAGATGAAAGGTTGGAAATTCCGTTATTGTCCGGAAATTATTACTCCTTCTGAGCTCCCTGACAGCCTGAATGCCGTCAGGTCGCAACAATACCGTTGGGTTAAGGGTGGAGTTGAAACTTCAAAAAAAATAATAGCCAGACTCTGGCATTGTAATCTTCCTTTTAAGATAAAACTATTCGGCAGCTTCCATCTGTTCAATAACTATATCTACTTATTCGTACTGATGACAACAATACTTAGTGTCCCGATTATGGTCATCAAACATCTTCTGCCTGAGTTTGAAACACTTTTCAAATGGAATATGCTGTTGATAGTTATCTTCCTGATCAATCTTATCTATTGCTTCATTGCAATCAGAAGAGATAATAAGTCTTTGCTTTCCTCGATAGCTGAGATCCTTGAAAAATTCCCAATTACCATGATTATTTCTCTCGGTTTGAGCTACCATAATTCCAAAGCCATAATCAGCGGACTGATTGGGAAAAAAACCGAATTTGTAAGAACACCAAAACTGAATTCACAGTCAGGAGAAAATGAATATGTAAGAGAACAGATTATAAAAAAACCGCAGCTTGCAGAATTACTCCTGTTCTTTTATTTTCTACTTGCAGTATATCTCGGATTTCATTTCAACGATTATAGCTTTCTGATTTATCATATACTTATAGTCTCAGGATATGGCTTTATCCTGATGAAAGGTTATACAGAAAATCTCAGAATCAGGAAGAAATCGCATTTATAATATCGTATTGAGTAATAATCTCAATATTCCCGTTTTCATCCTCAACAAGTACTGCCATATTATCCTTATTAATAATAGAACTGATCTTATCAACCGATGTATTTAAGTCAACGAATGGGAATGAAGCTGTCATGATATCCTTCACTAAACCGGAACGGAGTGCTGGATTTTCAAGCACTGAATTCAGGATATCACTTTCTGTCAATTTACCGACAATCATCCCTTTTTGAGTAACAGGGATCTGTGAAATATTTAATGACTTTATCGTATTAATAGCCTGGAGTACAGTTTGCTCACAATCAATTGATACCATTTCCTGCCTTCCCCTTTTAGACAAAATAGATCTGGCATTCAGCTTTTCATCAGCTAAAAACCCACGCTCTCTCAACCAGTCCTCATTATACATTTTTCCCATATAGCGTGATCCATGATCATGAAAGATAATAACTACTACATCATCCTCTTTTAAGCTATCCTTTAACTGTAACAAACCAGCCAGGGCAGATCCTGCAGAATTTCCTACAAATATGCCTTCCTTCCTAGCAATCTCGCGGGTCATTAATGCCGCATCCTTATCGGTAACCTTCTCGAAATAATCAATCATTCTGAAGTCTACATTCTTAGGTAAAAAATCTTCTCCTATCCCTTCTGTGATGTATGGATAAATTTCGTTTTTATCAAAAATTCCAGTTTCCTTATACTTTTTAAACACGGAGCCATAGGTATCAATACCCCATACCTTAATGGCAGGATTCTTTTCTTTTAAATACCTGCCAGTTCCTGAAATTGTTCCCCCGGTACCTACTCCCACAACCAGATGAGTAATTTTACCCTCCGTTTGCTCCCAGATCTCCGGCCCGGTTTGTTCGTAATGAGCCTGCGAGTTCGACAAATTATCATATTGATTGGGTTTCCATGAATTGGGGACTTCCCGTTCCAGTCGCGAAGAAACTGAATAATATGAGCGGGGATCCTCAGGATCTACATTAGTAGGACAAACAATCACTTCGGCCCCGAATGCACGTAAAGCATCTACCTTCTCTTTTGACTGCTTATCTGTAGTAGTGAAAATACATTTATATCCTTTTACAATCGCGGCCATCGCCAGTCCCATACCGGTATTCCCGGATGTTCCTTCTATTATCGTTCCTCCCGGTTTTAATTTTCCTTCACGCTCGGCATCTTCAATCATCTTGACAGCCATTCTGTCTTTTATTGAATTTCCGGGATTAGTTGTTTCGATTTTGGCCAGAACTGTAGCCTTAACATCCTTTGTAATCGTATTCAATTTTACCAAAGGTGTGTTGCCTATTGTTTCAAGAATATTATTGTACCACATGGTACAAAATTAAGTATTTATCAATCAAGCATGATACTTTATACTCAAAGTATTAATATTCAATATATTATATCGCGTTAGGAATTTATGCAAAATAATATATTATTAATCTACAGATAAAGTAGTCTAACCCATTGAAAATTCGGACAATTAACTAAGCTTCTTTAGTGATAAACAGTTACAATGGAGTTTTAACCTTACTTAAAACTTCAGATGTTTTACAGTCAAACCATTATTAATCAGCTGTTTTAGAGATTCTATTCCAATCCGAAGATGAGTTTCTACATATTGCTCAGTTACATTAGAATCACTTTCGGCAGTTTTCACTCCCTCGGGTACCATTGGTTGATCAGAAACAAGCAATAAGGCTCCCGTTGGTATTTTGTTTGCAAATCCGGTAGAAAATATAGTAGCAGTTTCCATATCTACGGCCATTGCCCTGATACTTTTAAGATACTTTTTAAAAGTTTTATCGTGCTCCCAGACTCTTCTATTGGTAGTATAGACTGTACCTGTCCAGTAATCACGTGAAAAATCACGAATTGTCGTTGAAATGGCTTTCTGAAGCGCAAATGCAGGTAATGCAGGAACCTCAGGAGGGAAATAGTCATTTGAAGTACCCTCTCCTCTGATTGCGGCAATAGGTAAAATTAAATCACCAATCAGATTCTTCTTTTTAAGTCCGCCGCATTTACCTAAAAACAAAACTGCTTTGGGCTGGATCGCAGTCAGAAGATCCATCATAGTCGCTGCCATAGGGCTACCCATTCCGAAATTAATCAAAGTGATACCATCAGCAGATACACTTTGCATGGGTTTATCAAGGCCAATAACTGGTGCATTATTATGCCAGACAGAAAAAAGATTGAGATAATTTGAGAAGTTCGTAAGCAAAATGAACTTTCCGAATTCATTCAATGGCCTGCCGGTATACCTTGGCAACCAGTTCCTAACGATATCGGCTTTATTTTTAAGCCCTGATTTCAGAGGGCTCTCAATATCATTAGTTCGGTCAGGGCTTGTACTACCCTGATCCTTAATACTCTTATTTGCACTCATAATAAAAAGATACAAAAAAACCCCGAGATTCCCGGGGTTCCTTTTATGCTACTTTTAATTTTTTAAGATCGGACTTTTCAAATTTCTCTCTGGCATAATCCATCGTAATGATCAATTCCTTTCCTGAATTTCCCGATGGAGTATCATACATCGCATCGATCATAATAGCTTCACAAATCGATCTCAGCCCTCTGGCTCCCAGATTAAATTCCATCGCTTTATCAACGATAAATTCCATAACTTCTTTATCAAACTCGAGCTTAACGTTCTCATATTCAAATAACTTTTTGTATTGTTTGATTAAAGAATTCTTCGGTTCCGTTAAAATATTCAATAAAGTTTCTCTATCTAATGGATTGAGATAAGTTATAACCGGTAACCTTCCGATCAATTCAGGAATAAGTCCAAAAGATTTCAGATCCTGAGGAGTGATGTATTTATAAAGATTTTTAAGGTCAATATTCAGTTCTTCCTTATCAACTTTATATCCTACGGTTTGAGTCCGGAGCCTGTTAGCAATTTTCTTTTCAATCCCATCAAAAGCACCGCCACATATAAAAAGAATATTATTGGTATTCACCGGTATCATTTTCTGATCAGGATGCTTTCTTCCACCCTGAGGAGGTACATTCACAACTGTACCTTCAAGAATCTTCAATAATGCCTGTTGAACACCTTCACCGGATACATCACGGGTAATTGAAGGGTTATCACTCTTTCTGGCGATTTTATCAACCTCATCAATATAAACAATACCACGTTCAGCAGCAGCCACATCATAATCAGCTGCCTGTAGCAAGCGGGTTAATATACTTTCAACATCTTCTCCAACATATCCGGCTTCCGTCAAAACGGTAGCATCGCAAATGCAGAAGGGAACGTTCAGTACTTTGGCAATTGTTTTAGCCAGCAAAGTTTTTCCGGTACCAGTTTCGCCAACCATGATGATATTCGATTTTTCAATCTCAACCTCATCTTTTCCAACTTTCTGATTAAGACGCTTGTAATGGTTGTAAACAGCAACAGAAAGGATTTTCTTTGCCTGATCCTGACCAATAACATATTGGTCGAGGTGAGTTTTAATCTCTACAGGTTTGAGCAGTGTCTCAAAAGTCTGAATAGATTTAGCTTTACGGACATTAAGTTCTTCTGCCAGAATCTGATTGGCCTGAGTAACACACTTATCGCAAATGTGAGCATCAAGCCCGGCAATAAGCATCAAGGTATCCTGCTTGCCGGAGCCACAGAATGAACATTTAATATCTTTATTTCCTTTACTCATTATTTCTTATCTGCGGTTCCTATTAAAACCTCGTCGATCATTCCAAATTCCTTTGCTTCATTAGCGATCATCCAGTAATCACGGTCTGATGCTTTTTCAACCCATTCGTAGCTCTGTCCTGAATGTTTGGCAAGAATATCGTATAATTCTTTCTTCAGCTTCAACATCTCCCGAAGATTAATCTCCATATCGGAAGCCACACCCTGAGCACCACCTGAAGGCTGATGAATCATTACTCTGGAGTGAGGAAGTGCAGCCCGTTTACCTTTGGTTCCTGCGCATAATAACACTGCAGCCATTGAAGCAGCCATTCCAGTACAGATTGTTGCCACATCAGGACTGATGTACTGCATGGTATCGTAAATACCTAAACCGGCATAAACTGAGCCACCCGGAGAATTGATATAAATCTGAATATCTCTTTTATTATCAGTTGACTGCAGAAATAAAAGCTGAGCCTGAATGATGTTGGCTATTCCTTCATGAACTGCATCGCCCAGAAAGATAATTCTGTCCATCATTAAACGGGAGAATACATCCATCTGTGCCACGTTTAACTGACGCTCCTCAATGATATATGGAGTCATCGCTGTAGGGAAAGTATTTTGAACCCTTCCTATGAAACTGTCTACATGCTGACTTCCAATCCTGTGATGTTTTACAGCGTATTTCCTGAATTCGTTTTTATCAATATTCATTTTTGATTAATATGTATTAAGTTAACATTTACTTTGTCAGCGAAGCTGATACTGATCAAAATAAATGGTTTAACAGGACCAAAAATGACCAGCAATTACTTCAGCTCCAGAAATTTATTATAATCTATATCCTTTTTATCTAAGGTAATAACACCCTTCAGATAATCAAACACATGCTGAGCTTTTACTTCTTCAAATATACGGTTTGCATTCTCCTTATTTTGTAAAAACTGAGCGGTATACTGTCCTAACTGCTCTTCTGTCAGGGCTTGCGGACTGTACATGCGGAACTGCGCATCAAGACGGTTTTTCGCCGTTGAGAACACCTCCTCGTATTTGATCTCAATCTTATTATCCTTAATAATTTTATTCTCAATTAAAGTCCAGCGAAGATTACGTGCAAAATCCTCATAACCCTGAGCCAATTCCTCATCCGACAACTTCTCATTAGTTGCCTTTAACCAACGCTTCAGGAATTCGTCAGGAAGATCCAGTTTTACCTTCTCCAAACCAAACTTAAGCATATCTGCCTGAAGCTTTTGATCAGCATTCTGAACCATCATGCTCTCTAATTCTTCCCTGATCTTTTCTCTGAATTCCTCTTCTGTTTTAACAACATCCGGACCAAAGATTTTATCAAAGAATTCCTGATTTAAATCTCCCTCTTCAAGACGGTTAATATTCTTTACAGTCAGCTGAAACTTAGATTTCAATTCCAGAGCATCCTCTTCAGAGATATTTAACACCTTGGAAATGATACTTACATTTGAATCAAACGCCTTTTGAATATCTAAAGTAACTACATCTTCCTTCTTTAATCCGATAAGTGATTTTTTAATCTTAGCATCTGCGATCTGATCTAATCGAACGGATGCAGTTGCACTGATTCCTTCTTCAAAAACAGAACCATCTGCTGCTAATTGTTGCAAATCTGCATACAAAACATCATCATCTGCCGATACGTCAGGATTTGACATCTTGCCATAGCTCTTTCTTAAATTCGTAATCCTTGAAGCCAGTGTTTCTTCATCTACCTTAACGGTATAGTAAGCAAGTTTATCTTTTGAACTAAACTCAAGCTCAAATTCAGGCGCAAGACCTAATTCGTATATAAACTCAAACTCATCAGTAAAATCCCAGTTGAACTCTTTAGTGTCGTCAATCTTTGGAAGTGGCTGACCAAGAATCTCAAGCTTATTTTCAGTAATGTAATTATTAAGAGTATCGTTCAGAATATTATTGATCTCGTCAACAAGAATATTCTTTCCATACATTTTCTTGATATGGGCCGGAGGAACCATTCCCGGACGGAATCCAGGTAATTTAGCCTTCTTGGCCTGAGCTTTTATTGCCTTATCAACTCGCTCTTTGTAATCTTCAGGATTAATCTTAACAGTAAGTACAGAATTCAGATTGTCTATTTTGTCCTGTGTAATGTTCATTTTATGAGTTTTATGTCGTTTTAGTTTATACAAAAATTCCCCGGTTTGTAGCCGGGGAATTAACAAGTGCGGATGAAGGGACTCGAACCCCCACGCCGTGAAGCGCCAGATCCTAAGTCTGGTGCGGCTACCAATTACGCCACATCCGCATATTTAGGATTATTTAGGAAATATTCTTTAACAGTTAATTGATTAATGAATTATTTCGGTCGGCAAAAATAAAGCTTTTATATATAAATGCCAAATGATTTATGCTTATTATTTAATATAAAATCAAAATAGCGCCAGTTCCGAGCTCAGATAACCCGGGACATGAAGTAAGCGGCTTCCATACCATGAAAACATTTCACCATCCACAAGTCTGATTTCTGCTTCGGGGCAAATTGCTTTGAGTTCATCAATATGCTGATCTTTAAACGGATATGGTTCACTAGAAAGAAAAATCCATTCAGGATTCAAATCTGCAATCTGCTGCTGACTAAGTTCAGGGTAGCGTTCAAGCCCGGTGGCATTGAGCATTCCCAGATGTTCCAGAATATTACTAATGAAAGTATTTTTACCTGCCAGCATCCAGGGATCCTTCCAGATGAAATATGCTACTCTCCTACCTTCAGCAATCCCCTTAAGCCTGTCAAATCCGGTCTGAATATCCTGAGCTATCTCCGTCGCCTTTTCCTCTTTTTCACAAAGCAAACCAATAGCCCTGATCATCTCAAGCGCATCCTCAAGGTTATAAATATCACTCATCCAAACCGGAAATTCATCCATCAGTTGCTGAATCTGAGTCTGATCATTCTCTTCTTTATTCCCTATGATTAAATCAGGCTGCAGATCCCTGATTGTTTGCAGATTCAGTTTTTTTGTACCCCCTACTTTGGTTTTTGATAAAAACATTTCCCGTGGATGAATACAAAATTTCGTAATTCCGACCAC
>Ga0208492_1000549_pt1 | contig 30782 bp, 31 predicted proteins | sample Subbioar_CSW14AB_FD_184820 | JGI IMG/M metagenome (GOLD analysis project Ga0208492, IMG submission 184820) | Serpentinite rock and fluid subsurface biosphere microbial communities from McLaughlin Reserve, California, USA - CR12Mar_CSW14AB (SPAdes) | ecosystem: Environmental > Terrestrial > Deep... | reverse complement strand
TGGGGGCATGTTCCGAAAAATTAAATCTGACGGCTCTGGATGGAACTTACAAAGGTTTCTTTTATTACATTCCACCTAACGGAACGCAGGTTACAAAAAGTGAAAGTGAAATTTCCGTTAATCTGAGCGGCAAAGACTATACATCCTCTGGCCATGCTAACCGCATTCCTGCCGGTGGAACCGGAAAATATTCAGTATTAGCCAATAATGAAATTGAATTCCATGATGAAAAAGTTTGGACTGCGGATTTCGACTGGGGCCTGATTCTTAATGGGAATTATAAATACGAAATTAAAAAAGATAGTCTGATTCTGACCCGTAACTTTCAAATTTGCCCATCCTGTAATACAACAAACGGATTATACCAATACAGATTGAAGAGAATAAACTGACCAATGCTGAAACCACCTTCCATTTCTGAAGAAGAGCTCATTCAGGAATGCAAAAATGGCAATTTAAAGCAACAGGAAAAGCTATATAAGCATTTCTTCAGCTTTGCTATGGGTATTGGAATGCGCTATTTATCCGATAGAGAGGATGCGCTTGAAGTAATTAATGATGCATTTATTAAGGTTTTCCGTTCAATTGGGAATATCAATAACATACAAAGCTTTAAACCCTGGTTAAAACGGATAGTAGTTAATACGGCTTTAGACAGAATAAGAAAAGACGCAAAATACAAGTATCAGAGTGATCTTGATGAAGCTGTAGAAATTGGTTATGAAGCTCAGGTTCTGGAAAATATGAACGCAAGGGATATTTTATCGTTAATGGACAAACTACCTCATTTACAGCGTTCTGTATTTAACATGTATGAGATCGATGGATATTCTCATGAAGAGATCGGAGAAATACTGCAAATTCCGGCAGGTACGGCCAGGGTTAATTTAAGCCGTGCAAAGGATAAATTAAGGGCAGCGTGCAAATTAGAATTAATAGCATGAAAAAAACAGAGGATCAAAGAATCGCTGATAAAATCCGCGGGGTTTTCGACAACTATGAAGATCCTGCTGCCGATCAGGGATGGCAGGAACTCAGAAAGAAATATCCTGAACCTGACAGAAAACCTTTATTGTTCTGGTTCAGTTCGGCGGCAGCCATCATGATACTGACTTCATTGTTCTTTCTTTATAAAGATGAGCCAAAACAGGAAACAATACTTGCTGGAAAGAATCATTCTTCCCCTGCAAAGGCAGATAAACCCTTAAAATCAGAAAATTTACCCCTAAATCATCAAACGTCTGACCCTATCATTTCAGATGAAATAGTTGCAGAACCCGGATATACCTCAGCGGTAAACCAAAGTCCAAACCCTGCAATAACTACGAATAAAGCAATTACTGAAACCTTATGGGCTGAAGCAAAAAATACGGATAGTAAAGACTACAATAAAGAAAACGAACATCTTATAAACACTCTATCGGGTTCTGAACAGCAAGAAAAATCAGACACCATGGTACTTGTTCAAAATCAAACCCCGGAAGTACGAATTCAGATTAGACCGAAGAGTATTGAACTGAAAGATCAGGAGGATAAAAAAATAAACTCCCCTAAAAAACGTGATAAAAACGTTGTTCTCGGGCTTTATGCCGGCTCTTTCATTAATTATGCAGAAGGCAGCGAAAGTAACATAAACCTTGGGGCAGGAATTTCGTCAGATTTCAGGATTAATAATCGTTTAAAACTATCAACAGGAATCAACCTGAGTAAAAACAGCCTGACGTATAATGAAGACACCCCTTCAAATGCATACGGATCATTTCAGCCTGCTTCAGGGTTTGCAGCAAGCACCCTGGTATCTGTCAATAATTATCAGGCCGAACTCCTGAATATGGAAATTCCGGTAAACCTGAAATATTCATTTAGTCCAGGTAAAAACAGCGCTTATATTCAGGCAGGATTAAGTTCAGGAACCTATCTGAATGAACATTATGCTATCAATTTTAACAATTTTAACTCATTAATCGGCGCAGCAGTTGCCCAGGATGAGCAGGTAATCAGTAAGAAGTTCAATCACTTTGACCTGATGAGAACCGTTAATTTATCATTCGGATTTAATACTAAAATCAGTAAAAATCAGAGTATTGGAATTGAACCATTTATTAAATACCCATTAGGCGGACTGGGTAGTGAAAATTTAAAATTCGGCTCATCCGGCATCAATATTAAAATGAATTTTAATACGGCAAAGAAAAAGCAATGAAAGTAAATTCAATAGTAACTATCCTTCTGATTGTGGTCCTCCTTTCCCTGAATTCCTGTGAAAAGGCAAACAGATTATGCGGAGGGAATGATCCGGTAAACGAATTACCCTGGCTTAAAGTGGAAATCAGCAGGTTGAGTTCTCAAAACAAATGCTATACTATTTCAAGATCATCCTACAATGCCCAAACCGTATATATTATTTCAAGTTGTGAGCCAAATATCGATAGTATCCCATTGTTATACCGATGCGATGGTACCCTGATTAATTTATCTGAATCAGAACTGAAAGAAGTGAAATTTACAGGTAAGATCGAACTAATATGGAAGAGTAATGGTTAAAGTTTTTGAAATATTAATCACTATTCCACTCGAATAAAACTTAATAATTATGAAAAAAATAAGTCTCAGCATACTTTGTTTAACCGGTATCCTGTTTGCTTCATGCGACAAGGACAATACTACATTCCAGGGACCTTTTGAGCTTAAAGTAAACGAGAGCATAATTCTTCCCGGAAACAATGCAGGCATGCAACTGAAGGTAGAATCAATCAATGACAGTCGTTGTCCTTCTAATGCATTTTGTGTTTCAGCAGGCAATGCCATTGTTAAAATAAAAATGACAGATAATTCCGGGACGTTTGCAGAAAGCGAACTTTGCCTCGGGGCATGTGGTGCTAAAATCAATCGTCAGGACACCACCACTATCAAAATAAATAATATACGTTATTCGGTTATTTTGGAAAAAGTCATTCCTGATCCCGTGGCTGGAAAAATACAGATCAAATCAGCAATAATAGCTTTGAAAAAGTACTGAGGTTACTTAAACCGAATTGCTTTTAGCGGGGATATTCTGGTAACGAGCATCGAAGGAATCAGCAGGACAAACAAGCTGATTGTTAGTGTACCCGCATTCAAGAGCAGAATATCCCTGAAATCAAGCATAACAGGCACAAAACTGATATAATAAGAGGCCTGGTCCAGCGTAAAAAAATGTGTATAGTACTGAAATAACCCCAGGCCAACGCCTAAAATATTACCAAGTAAGAGTCCTGCTCCAATCAGGTAGGCTGCATTGTACAAAAAAATCTTGCGAATATTCCAGTTCGTACTTCCGAGAGCTTTCAATATCCCAATCATATTAGTTCGTTCAAGAATCATGATCAGTAATGCTGAAATCATATTAATAACGGCAACAGCTATCATTAGTACAAGTATTACCTGTGTATTCACATCAAGCAGAGACAACCACTCAAAAATTGTAGGATAATAATCTTTTATGGTGTACGACTTCAATTCGATATCCAGTTCTTCATAAACCTTATCCGCAATTGGGTCGAGATTTTCAAATTTACTGACTCTTAGTTCATATCCCCCTGCTTCTTCTGGACCCCAGTTATTCAGACTTCTGATCAGAGCAATATCTCCGATAACAAAAACTTTATCAACTTCTTCAACTCCCAGATCATAAATACCGGCAATTTGAAATTTGCGTTTACGCAGTGAATTTTCAATGAAATACATCAGAAAATCATCACCAACCTTAAGTTTTAATCTGTCAGCCGTATATTTTGAAATGATAATCTGGGAACGGGATTTCAGTGAATCAGAAAATTCAATCGTTTTACCTGAAACAAGTATCTTATTAAAATAAGTCCAGTTATAGTTTCGATCCACACCTTTCAGGACGACACCTTCAATTTCATCCCCTGCATTAATGATTCCATTTTTGGTGGCAATAGCTTGTATATCCGTAATCCCGGGTTCCCTCCTGAACTTTTTTATCGCTTCATCTGAAAGCACAAAGGGTGAATTTTCGAATGAGGCATTAAGGTCTAGCTTGGTAATCTGAATATCTCCGGAAAACCCTCTGACTTTCTCCCGGATCTCTGATTTGAAGCCCTTTACAATAGCCACTGCGAGGATCATCACGGCAAGCCCAAGCATAATCCCAAGAATGGCGATACGTACAATCAACTTTGAAAAGGTCCGCTGACTGTTAAACGTTATTCGTTTCGCGATGAAAAGGGGTAAATCCAATGCTGAAATGCTTTTTTTTGTACCTTAGCAAAGATGCATTTTTTTTCAAACAGGTTTCGGAAGCAATTCATCATTATTCCATAATTTTATCGGACTTAAGCTTAATAAAATATGTTGCGTTTAACCCTCACCCTCATTGCTGCACTCACGCTGCAGACAATAACGGGCAGCACACTTCAACAACAAAATTTCCGCACATCCGTTCCTGATCCGAAGAAGATAGATACCAAGTCGCTCGAAAAGGTTCGGGGCAAACTGATGACCGGTGCTGAACAAATCGACCAGTATCTACCCTATCTCAAAGGGAAAAGAATTGGGATGGTAGTTAACCCAACTTCTGTTATCGGAAATACGACTGTAACCGACAGCTTGCTGGCCTTAGGCGTAAAAATCGTTAAAATATTTGGTCCTGAACATGGTTTTCGGGGAGATGCAAGTGCCGGAGTAAAAGTGGATAACAGCTTTGACAAAAAAACAGGTTTACCGGTAATCTCCCTTTACGGAAAACATTTGAAACCGACCAAAGAAGATATGGCCGATATTGATCTGATGGTTTATGATATTCAGGATGTGGGGGTAAGATTCTATACTTACATCAATACACTTCAGCATGTGATGGAAGCCTGTGCAGAAAACAATAAAGAGGTGCTCATACTCGACCGGCCTAACCCTAATGGTTTTTATGTAGACGGACCTATTCTGGATCCCAAATTGAAGTCAGGAATTGGATACAATGCCATTCCAATTACCCATGGACTAACCATTGCAGAATATGCTCAGATGCTTAACGGAGAAGGATGGATGGCAAATCAGGTTAAATGCAAGATTAAAATCATTAAACTGGCTAACTATACCCATGCCACTCCCTATGTTTTGCCGGTTAAGCCATCACCTAATTTAAATACCCCCCAATCCATTCTACTTTACCCTTCACTATGTCTTTTCGAAGGCACTATTATCAGTCAGGGCCGGGGAACTTATTTTCCATTCACTGTTCTGGGTAACCCGGATCTGAAAGGGAGTTATAAATTTTCTTTTGTGCCAAAAAGTATCAAAGGAATGAGCGAAACTCCTTTGCATATGGACAAAACGTGTTACGGAATAGATCTGAGACAATACAATACCAATAAAATCAGAAAAGAAGGCAAAATTAACCTTAGCTGGCTAATTGAACTTTACAAAGCTTATCCGCACAAGGAAAAGTTCTTTGATTTCAAGCAGAGTAACCAAATGGGGAATTTTGATAAACTGGCAGGAACTTATGATCTCAAACAGCAAATTATTGCCGGAAAATCTGAAGAAGAGATTCGTCAGAGTTGGGAACCGGGACTCTCTCAGTATAAGGTTATGAGGAAGAAATATTTGCTTTATCCTTAATTCCAACAAAATACTAAGCTAAATTATTCTCAACAGTTCTTATCCAGATTATCAATAAGAAAAAGTAGATGAAAATCGTTTTCATGGGTACGCCCGATTTTGCCGTTGCCTCATTAAGTGCCCTTTTAGAAGCCGGTTTTGAAATTGGAGGGGTAATAACTGCTCCTGATAAACCTGCAGGCAGAGGACAAAAGATCAGTGAATCGGCAGTAAAGAAATTCGCCATTGAAAAAGGACTGAAAATTCTTCAGCCTGTCAGATTAAAAGATCCGGAATTCCTTGATGAACTTCGTTCAATCAATGCCGACCTTCAGGTTGTTGTGGCATTCAGAATGTTACCCGAGCTTGTCTGGAATATGCCCCCAAAAGGTACAATTAACCTCCATGCCTCTCTCCTTCCACAATACAGAGGGGCAGCACCAATCAATTGGGCAATAATCAATGGTGAAAAAGAAAGTGGTGTAAGCACATTTTTTCTGAAACAGGAAATTGATACCGGTGATATTCTTTTTACTGAAAAGGTTACAATCGGAGACCAGGATACAGCCGGAGACCTTCATGATAAACTCATGACTATCGGCTCCAAACTGCTTGTTAAAACTGTAAAGGCCATTGAAAGCGGAAATTATACTGAAATCCCTCAGGACCATATTGACACCAGGGAACTGAAAACTGCACCGAAAATATTCAGAGAGGATTGCCAGATCAACTGGAACAAACCGACATCCCAGGTGTTTAACCTGATCAGAGGATTGAGTCCATATCCTGCATCATTCAGTACCCTTCACAGCAAGACCCTGAAAATCTACAAAGCGATACCCGAACTTGCTGATCATCAGCAAAAGCCGGGATCTTTTCTGACAGATCATAAAACCTATCTGAAATTCGCCTGCAAAGATGGCTGGATTTCTATTTTGGAATTACAGTTAGAAGGCAAAAAAAGAATGATGATTGAGGAGTTTTTAAGAGGAATAAGATTATAGACAATCACAGTTTATTGAGCTTTTCATTCAAGAATCTGGAAAGTTCATTAAAATACCTTTTGTTGTTATATCCCATTACCCATTGAATCCCCTTTGCGGCATTAGTCAGAAATACTTCATCAGCCTCATTCAGAATATCAGGATTGATCTGGGCCTCGATCAGCTCTATCCCGTTCTCTTTTGCAATCCGTATAACCACCTGACGCATTACTCCCCCTATGCAGCCTTCATTCAGTGCGGGTGTATAAAGTTTTCTATCATAAACTACAAATACATTACTACTCATCGATTCGCATAGAAACCCATTCTGGTTTAATATCAATACCTCATCCAGACCATTCCGGTTTTTAAATATTCCGGCCATTACATAAACGAGGGCATTACAGGTTTTCAGATTTGATAATATATTCAAGGGTTTCGGAACCTCATCATAAACGTCTATAATCAGCCCCTTTTTATTCAGAACATAAGAATTATCATCCAGCTTCTGACTTTCAAGAACATAAGCCATCTTATTCGAAACAGGACTATAAAGACCCTCCGCATCTCTGAAAACCGTGAGACGAAATCTGCCATTGGTCCCAATCTTATTCCTGCGAACCAGCTCCTCAGCCTTTTCCCGAAGAAACCAGACATCAATCAATGCACTTCTGTCGAGTTTCAGTACTTTCATTCCCTTCTGAATTCTGTCAATATGCAGTTCAGGAAACTTAAGTTCTCCGTTCAGATAACGCATCGATTCGAACAAGCCATCTCCATACCGGAAACCCCTGTTGCTGACAGTAAAAATCTGCTGGTCAGCCGGCACTATTGTTCCGTTATAATTAATAAACTGCTTACTCATTGGTATCCTTAACATAATTACGCCATTTCTCCAGAACAGATTTAAAATCATCCGGAAGCTCCGTTTCAAAGTGAATGAACTTTCGTGTTGATGGATGTATAAAACCCAGGGATTTAGCATGTAATGCCTGTCTTGGCAAAATATCAAAACAATTTTCAACAAACTGCCTGTATTTATTAAACACAGTACCCTTTAAAATTCTGTCGCCACCATAAGTAGAATCATTAAATAAGGGATGCCCGATATGTTTCATATGAGCCCTGATCTGATGGGTACGACCCGTTTCAAGTTCGCACTCAACCAGAGTTACATAATTAAACCGCTCCAAAACCTTATAATGAGTAACCGACCACTTACCCTTGTTCTCATCATCATAAACAGCCATAACCTTACGATCTTTAGCACTCCTGCCTATATAACCGGTAATTGTTCCGTCTTCGGTCAAATCACCCCAAACCAGTGCCACATATTTACGGGTAATGGTATGATCAAAAAACTGCTTGGCAAGAAAGGTAATGGCCCATTCATTTTTACTGATCAGGAGAAGTCCAGAGGTATCTTTATCAATACGATGTACTAATCCCGGACGGCCGTCATTTCCCGGCATCTGAGGTAACTGCTGTGCATGGTATACCAGCGCATTAACCAGAGTGCCTGAATAATTATTAAATCCGGGATGAACAACCATTCCTGCCGGTTTATTAACAAGAATTACATCATCATCTTCATATACTATATCCAAAGGAATATTTTCAGGATAAACTTCAGTATCCCGCGGCAGATGTGGAAGAACCATGGAAATCACATCCAGAGGTTTAACCTTGTAACTGGCTTTAACCACCTTATCATTCACCAGAACATTTCCCGCATCAATTGCATTCTGAATACGGTTTCGGGAAGTATTCTCAGTACGGATAATCAGGAATTTATCCAGCCGTAAAAGCGACTGACCTTTATCCACAACAATACGAAGGTGTTCATAAAGATCCTGTTCCTCTAAATCCTGATTTTCATCTATCATGCAGCAAAATTAAACCTTTAGAGCAATTATTCAGTATAAAGTAAAATTGGAATTAATACCATGGTTTGAGCAAAAGAGTTTAACTTTACTTTTGAGATATTGGGCCTCCAATATTACCGCCTGATAGTCAGAAATATCAAAAATCGATTGTTTCAAACCCGATCACACTTTAAATAAAATAAAATGAAAAAATACTCCTTCCTGCCAATCTGTTTAAGTCTATGTTTATTCCTGATTATCAGACCTGCATTTGCGCAAAGTGATGTTTCAGGATTGATTAAATCAGGTCCTGCTGATGCTACAAAATTAACCCAGGCTTATCTGAAACCATTATTTATCGGCTTAGGTACAGGTCTTAATTCCGGATGGAATAATACCGCTCATTCCAAAAATCTGCTGCGTTTTGACCTGAGGATAGGAATGACAGCTGCAGTTGTACCACCCACTGACGAAACTTTTGATGTAACCAAGATCGGGCTTTCGAACAATATCAGACCAAACGATCCTGCACAGGTCATTACCCCAACTCTTGCGGGAAAAAGTAGTACCAGAGCCGCAATGACAATATACGACTCTAACAACCAGGCTTTGGAAACGTTTACCATGCCTGACGGAGCCGGTTTAGGCTTGATTCCATCTCCTCAGCTACAAGGTTCCATAGGTCTTTCGAATGGGGTTGAGCTTTCTCTGAGAGCAATGCCAAAGGTAAACCTGGGTACGGACTATGGTTCTATACAAATGCTTGGAGGAGGGTTAAAAATTGAACTTTTACCTCTGATTTCCGGAATTGGCGATAAATTGTTTCCGGTTGACATTGCACTTGCAGGAGGCTTTACACAATTTCAATATCATCTGCCTTTAGATGTAAAAGTACCTGCGGGAGCAATCCCTGCAAACCCTGAGCAGGTAAAAGATTTATCGAATCAGAGAATTGAAGCTAAATTCTCGGGATTCACAACTGAAGCAATCATCTCAAAACGTTTTTTAGTCTTTACCCCATTTGTAAGTCTGGGCTATCAGGCCTCCAAAACTGATGCCGGTTTGAAAGGCAATTATCCGGTCATTACCGGCATGACCCTTCTCGGACAAAAAACCTATACCAGTTTCACTGACCCGGTAAATATCAAACAAACTGATTTAGAAGGTTTCAGAGCAAATATTGGATTCCAGTTAAATCTGGCCTTCTTCCGAATTTATGGCTCCTACGGCATGTCACAATACAATTCATTTTCCGGAGGCATCGGCTTTGGAATCGGAAAATAACAGATTTCCAATCTGTATTGTAAACAATGGAAGATATTGAAATATTCAGTCCTGTTGAAAAAATTAGCAATGAACTTTTAACAGAGAAACAGATTGAATTGTTCGTCAAGCGTGATGACATGATTCATCCATTTATTTCGGGTAATAAATGGAGAAAGCTGAAATATATACTCAGGGAAGCATCAGAGAAAGATAAAAGGCATCTGGTCACTTTTGGTGGGGCATATTCCAATCATCTTTTGGCTACTGCATGTGCAGCTGCCAAATTCGGCTTCAGAAGCACAGGATTAGTGCGTGGAGAAGAAGTAAGTAACCAGACACTGATGCTGTGTAGCTTATTCGGAATGAAACTCATTTTCACAGACCGGGAAAGCTACAGGTATAAGGAAGAATTATTCGAAAAATACTTCAAGCAGGATACAAATGCTTTCTTTATTAATGAAGGAGGTACAGGTACAGCTGCTGTAAAAGGCTGTTCTGAACTAACAGATGAATTAAAAAATAAATACGATCATATTTTTTGTGCTGCAGGAACTGGAACGACTGCTGCAGGTATTCTGTCGGGCATTGAAAGAAATAAGTTCTCAGCAAGACTGAATGTGGTACCGGTTTTAAAAGGTGCCGGTTTCCTTCAGGAGGATATAACAGCTCTTTCCGGCAGTAAGGAATTCAATTTCCATCCGGAATATCATTTCGGAGGTTATGCCAAGACAGAATTCGCATTAATTGATTTTATCAGAACTTTTTGCAGTTCAACAGGAATTTTGATTGAACCGGTTTATACCGGGAAAATGTTCTATGCTCTTTATGATCTGATCGCTAAAGATCAGTTTGCTCATGGTTCTAAGATTCTTGCAATTCATACGGGTGGACTCTCAGGAATTGCCGGCATGGAAAAAAAATTCACCCAGACCGGATATTAAGTACCGGTCGCAATTATTTAAAATTACTACAAAGTCTCCCAAAGAGACAAGAAATACGTTTAAACGTATCTACCATGCATTTCCCCAATAAAACAGAAATTGCCTCTGTTTTCTCATTTGAGCATTTTTCTTAAATTTGAGTTTAATCCTATAACCATGTATAAACTAACCATATCTCCAAAACAGGTTCAGGAATCTTTAAGCAAATATATTCTCGCCGATGGTTACGACCTGGTATTCGACATGGAAAAAAGCAATGGTGTTCATATTTATGATTCAAAATATGATCGTACCCTTTTAGATTTTTTCACCTGCTTTGCATCTGTACCACTGGGCTATAATCATCCTAAAATGATCAATGATGAGGAATTCAAAAAAAACCTCATGCTTGCTGCATTAACCAATCCTTCTAACTCAGACATTTATACGACTCAATATGCCCAGTTTGTTGAAACCTTTGCAAGAGTGGGTACTCCCGATTATCTCCAGCATGCATTTTTCGTTGCAGGCGGAGGATTGGCAATAGAAAATGCCATCAAAGTTGCCATGGATTGGAAGGTTCAAAAAAATTTCCAGAAAGGATATACCAAAGAACGTGGATTTAAAGTTCTGCATTTTGAAAAAGCCTTTCATGGCCGGACTGGTTATACCCTGAGCTTAACCAATACCAGCCCCGATAAGACAAAATGGTTTGCAAAATTCGACTGGCCAAGGGTCAGTGTTCCTGCCATTCAGTTTCCGTTTACTGATGAAAGTTATGAGGATCTGAAGAAAAGGGAGGCTTTGTCGATAGCACAGATCAAACAGGCTTTTGCAGACAATAAAGATGATATCTGCGCCATTATCATCGAACCAATACAGGCTGAAGGTGGAGATAACCATGTCCGCAAGGAGTTTTTGGAGCAGGTAAAAACCATCACTGTTGAAAATGATTGTTTCCTGATTTATGATGAAGTTCAGACGGGAGTTGGTTTATCCGGTAAGTTCTGGGCACATGAGCATTTCGGTGAAAAAGCCCGGCCGGATATCATCGCATTTGGTAAAAAAATGCAGGTATGCGGTATTCTGGTTGGGAATAAAGTGGATGAAATCGAAACAAATGTGTTCAGAGTTTCATCGAGAATTAACTCTACCTGGGGCGGAAATCTGGTAGATATGGTCAGATCTACCAAGATTCTTGAAATTATAGAACAAGACAATCTGCTTGAAAATGCCACTATATGCGGAAATTATCTTCAGGAACGCCTGCGCAAAGTATCAGAAAAACAGGAAAAAATATCAAATGTAAGAGGCAGAGGCTTAATTACTGCGTTCGATTTTCCGAATAAGGAAATGCGTGACAGGTTCATTAAACGGGCAATGGAGAAAAATGTAATGTTTCTGGGTTGTGGAGAAAAATCTATCCGGTTCAGGCCTGCACTCATCATTAAAGAAGAACATATCGATGCAGGACTTGAGGTTCTTGAAAATGTAATCTCAGGTTTATAAAGACAATTCCGGATCGGGATTCCGATCCGGAATAAAAATTATCTTAAATCGAACAGGCTATCCACACCCAGCAGCTTCTTACTGGTAAAGCCCTCTCCATGAACTGCCCCAATCGACTTTCCCAATTCCCGAGAACGGGCTTCTATTGCCTTAAGAAAAACTGGTGATGAAATATAAGTCTGGGGTTCTTCACTGCCCGGATCAAAGAACTGAGTCTTAAATGCCCTTATGCACTCCAGTTTTTTATCCCAGAACTCAGACACATCGACTATAACATCGGGTTCAATATAGCGGTCCTGAATATAATTTAGCAGTAATCTTGGTCTGAATGCTTCTTGTTCATGATTATCCAGTGAAGTCTTAATCTTTGGCAAACCAGACAAGAAAAACGAATCATAAACCAGCTCTGAAGCCCTTCCGTGATCCGGATGCCGGTCGTGAAGAGCATTACAAAGAACAATTTCAGGGGTATATTTTCTGATCATACGGATAATTTGCAGCTGATGTTCCTCATCGTTCCTGAAGAAGCCATCCCGCATTCCAAGATTTTCACGGGCATGAAGTCCTAAAACTCTCGTAGAATCTGCCGATTCCTGATCTCTCGTTTCTGCTGTTCCGCGGGTACCTAATTCTCCTCTGGTCAGGTCAACAATACCCACCTTTTTACCTGCAGCAATATGTTTTAATATCGTTCCGGAGCAACCCAGTTCTGCATCATCGGGATGCACAGCAAACACCAGTATATCTAATTTCATACTTCAATAATATTCAGCAATTTATTAATTCTCTTCTTGACTTTTGAAGAGTTTGGCTTCGTGAAGGGATAAAAATAATCGGCAGGTTCACCAAATTTGTTGATCAGATATTTGTGAAAATTCCATCTGGGTGTAGATGCAATATTCCCATTCAGCTTTTTATCCGCAAGAAATTTAAAAAGTGGATGGGCATAAGTTCCTCTGACCCGAATCTTTCCAAAAACCGGGAAACTAACATCAAAATTCGTCTTACAAAACTCTCTGATAGCTTCACCTTCAAGTGGTTCCTGCCCTCCGAAATCATTGGAGGGGAAGCCAATAATTTCAAAATCCTGACCCTGAAATTCCTGATAAAGATTTTCGAGTTCTTTGAGCTGTGGCGTAAATCCGCAATCGGATGCAATATTCACAATAAGTAATACTTTACCTCTGAAGTCCAGCAAATCTACTTCCCTTCCGCTCAGGTCCTGAACAGAAAACTGATAAATTGTCTTGTTATTCATAGATAGCTGTACGAGTAGTACCCTGAAGATTGTATTATAGACTCAATATCTCTGTCTTCCTGTGGGTCATAGGTATTTTTTAAGTTATTACCGAATATCCTGGCTATAGACTGATAGAAAAAAGCCGTAATCCCACCTTTCATATCCTTTAAAAGGTCATAACTACTATTACCGGTTTCCCTGTCAATCAGTTTGATCAGAATTCCTCCCTGTGTAATAGTCAGATTCTTAACCTCTCTATTGAACATATCCTTTATCTCGCCTTCAAAAGCTTTGATCATCACTCTTTTTTCTTTCCTACTTTTCACATTAGCAAGATTCATCTGCAGTTCTTCATACTTCCTTCGGGCATACATGGCATAAGGCAGAACTTTGAGTACATTATACCTGAGCCGATTAAACTTAGCCTTTTCTTCAGCTGATCTGAAAAGGCGCGTATCAATTATTGAAATTTCAGGAATAACCACCCAAGGAATCAATTCATTATCTACATTGGTAGTGGAAACACGAATGGTATCATGTACGCCCTTTATAGTAGGATCGTTCTTATGCTGGGCCAATGCCGTATCCGACATCAAAGCCAAGAAAAGAATTACCGATAGCCCTGAAAATTTCATAATTTTATATCTGCAAATTTACAGCTAAAAAGTCTATATATTAACATCTAAATTTACTGAAATTAAACTGATTAACTTCAAACGTTAATTGGTTCGAGCTATTGCATTAGAGGATGAAAGAAATAGTGATTGATCTTGAAGCGGAAAAAAAAGAGATTCTTAAAAGATATCGTGCATTACTGAGAGCATGTAAACCAACCATGCAAAAGGGCGATAAGCGTATGATACGCCTTGCCTTCGACATGGCCCTGGAAAGCCATCAGGATATGCGACGTAAATCAGGAGAGCCCTATATTTACCATCCGATTGCAGTTGCTCAGATTGCTGCGGAAGAAATTGGCCTGGGTACTACCTCTATAGTCTGCGCACTGCTGCATGATGTGGTTGAAGACACCGATATTACACTGGAGGATATAGAACGCGAGTTTGGGAAGAAGGTCGCAAAAATAATCGACGGTCTGACCAAAATAGCCGGAGTTTTTGATTACAATAGCTCCCTGCAAGCTGAAAATTTCAGAAAAATGCTACTGACCCTTGCAGATGATGTCAGGGTAATTCTCATAAAGCTTGCAGATCGTTTGCATAATATGCGAACCATGGACTTCATGCCCAGAGACAAGCAACTGAAGATATCCTCGGAAACAGTTTATTTATATGCCCCTCTTGCGCACAGGCTCGGACTTTACATGATTAAATCTGAGCTGGAGGACCTTTCCATGAAATACATGGAACCGGTAACCTATAAGTTTATCGCACAGCAACTGAATGAGAAAAAAGCAGAAAGAGAGAATTTCATCAAAGATTTCATCGCTCCGATTAAAGAAATCCTGAATGAACAGGGGCTTGAAGCGGATGTGTATGGCAGACCAAAGTCTATTCATTCAATCTGGTCTAAGATGCGGAAGAAAAATATCCCGTTTGATGAAGTTTATGATCTCTTTGCTATTCGGATTATTCTGAACAGTAAACCTGAAAATGAAAAAGCTGATTGCTGGAAAGCATATTCTATTGTTACAGACCTTTATCATCCAAATCCTGATCGTTTACGCGACTGGATATCTTCTCCCCGGGCCAATGGTTATGAATCACTGCATACCACTGTAATGGGACCCAGAGGTCAATGGGTTGAGGTACAGATCCGTACAAACAGGATGAATGAAATTGCCGAGAAAGGATTCGCAGCACATTGGAAATATAAGGAAGAGCCGAATTCAGACAGTGGCCTTGATCAATGGATTCATAAAGTACGGGAGTTACTCAGTAATCCGGAAGCCAATGCCCTTGATTTTCTTGATGATTTCAAGATGAATCTTTTCTCTGATGAGATTTTCATCTTTACACCTAAAGGAGCATTAATTCAGCTACCTGTAGATGCAACAGCCCTCGATTTTGCCTTTGAAATACATACCGATATTGGTGCAAGCTGTATCGGGGCAAAAGTTAATCACAAACTGGTACCTCTTTCTCATAAATTACAGAATGGTGATCAGGTTGAAATCATTACTTCCAGTAAACAGTCGCCCAAAGAAGACTGGCTAAGTTTTGTGGTCACTGCAAAAGCAAAATCAAAGATTAAATCCTCACTAAAAGAAGAAAAAAGAAAAATTGCAGAACAGGGCAAAGAAATTCTGGAAAGAAAACTTAAGTCACTGAAAATCACATACAACACTGACAATCTTTACAAACTCAGTTATTATTTTAAACTTCCCACTACTCTCGACCTCTTTTTCAACGTAGCACAGGGAAAGATTGATATCAAACATCTGAAAGAATTCGCAGCTTCTGAAAAGGTAATAGAAAACAAACCTGAAAAAATTGAACCGGTATATAATGATCTCCTATCCAAAAAAGTAAAGAGCGCCGATAGTGATACTTTATTAATCGGTGAAGATTTACAAAAACTGGATTACAAACTTTCTAGTTGCTGTAACCCAATTCCCGGAGACGATGTATTCGGATTTGTAACCGTTGGCGAGGGTATCAAAATTCATCGTACCAATTGCCCGAACGCAGCGAAGCTTATGTCAAATTATGGATATAGAATTGTAAAGGCGAGATGGAATTCTCAAAAAGAGCTTGCTTTCCTTACCGGGCTGCACATTACAGGTATAGACGAAGTAGGTCTTATCAATAAAATTACAACTGTCATTTCAAATGATTTTAAAGTGAACATGAGATCTATTACTGTTGATACAAATGATGGTATTTTTGAGGGTTCTATTATGGTATATGTCAATAATACCAAACACCTCGACAATCTCATCAGTAAGCTCAAAGAGGTAGTCGGAGTAAGCTCCGTAACCCGCTTTGACTCAAATAATGACGATATAGTGAAGGCTTCCTGAATTTAATACTGAATATTCCTATTTTTTGGATAAATTTGGGGGTCATTTTAAAACGCTATGTCAGGAACAGACACTATTGCACTTGTAATAAAAATTTTCGAGGCTTATCTTGAAAATAAAAACCTCCGTAAAACTCCGGAGCGTTATGCAATTCTGGAGGAAATTTATTCCCGTAATGACCATTTTGATGTGGAATCATTATACATCCACATGAAAAATAAGAAATACAGAGTAAGTCGTGCCACTGTATACAATACACTTGAGCTACTGGTTTCCTGCGATTTGGTTACCAAACACCAGTTTGGTAAAAATATGGCTCAGTTCGAAAAATCATATGGCTATAAACAACATGACCATATTATTTGCCTTGATTGCGGTAAAGTAGTAGAATTCTGTGACCCCCGGATCCAGCAGATACAGAGCATGATGGGCGACATTTTAAAATTCGACATCAAACATCATTCTTTAAATTTGTACGGTAATTGTTCCCGTCTGAAAGAAGGAAGCTGCGACTCTTATATAAATAAAAATTAAACTCAAATACTATACCCCTGTATTAAATCATGACTGTTGACGTATTGTTAGGCCTCCAGTGGGGCGACGAAGGAAAAGGAAAAATTGTTGATGTATTAAGTCCTGAATACGACTTAATTGCCCGTTTTCAGGGTGGGCCAAACGCAGGTCATACACTTGAATTTGACAATCAAAAATATGTTTTAAACACCATTCCTTCAGGAATTTTCAACGATAAAGCCATGAACCTGATCGGGAATGGTGTAGTAATTGACCCAATCATTCTGAAAAGAGAGCTCGATAATCTGAAGAAAAACGGATTTGATCCTGTTGCACGTAAAAAAATGGTTATCGCCCGCAAGGCTCATCTTATTTTGCCTACACACCAGTTACTGGATGCCGCCTCTGAAAGTAATATGGGCGCATCAAAAATTGGTTCAACATTGAAAGGAATTGGCCCGACTTACATGGACAAAACCGGCAGAAACGGTTTACGTGTTGGTGATACCATGCTGACCGACTTCCGTGAGCGTTATGATCGTCTGGTAAATAAACATCGTTCCATTCTTTCCCACTACGGTGAAATACCTGATTATTCAGAGAAAGAGGCCGCATTTTTTGAAGCTGTTGAGCTTCTTAAAACTATTCCTCAGGTTGATAGTGAGCATTTTGTTAATCAGTATCTGAAAGACGGAAAGAAAGTTTTAGCAGAAGGTGCTCAGGGAACCATGCTTGATATTGACTTCGGCTCATACCCTTTTGTTACTTCTTCCAATACCACTACTGCAGGAGCCTGTACCGGCTTAGGAGTTGCTCCAAGAAATATTGGAAATGTTATTGGTATTTTCAAGGCATATTGCACCCGTGTTGGCAGTGGCCCCTTCCCTACCGAATTAGAAGATGAAACAGGTGAAGAACTAAGAAGAATAGGTCATGAATTTGGCGCTACTACCGGTCGTCCGCGCCGTTGCGGATGGATTGATCTTCCTGCCTTAAAATATGCAATTATGCTTAACGGTGTCACCGAAATGGTTATGACCAAGGCAGACGTATTAAGCGGATTTGAAACTATCTATGCCTGTACTCATTACAAATATAATGGCGAATTGATTGATTATATGCCATATGATATCAATGCAGTCAAAGCTGAGCCCGTATTTGAACCTATCCCGGGCTGGAACGAAGATCTGACCGGTATTCGTGAGATCAACCAGATTCCGGAAAAATTAAAGAGTTATATTGCATATCTGGAAAAACATCTGGGTGTGCCTGTTAAATATCTGTCTGTTGGTCCAGACCGCGTACAAACTTTAACTCTCTGCTAAAACAAATCTGAAAGGGTTATTTTTAAGCGGGTTTGATTGATTGTGTCTATGTTAAAAGTTTTTAATACTGATAATCCGGATGCATTCAAACTGAAAGCTTTGCATTGGGCAAATACTTTTACAAATGCCTGTTATTTTGATTCAAATCATTATCCTGACCCTTATTCTGCATTTGACGCATTCATTGGTGCAGGGGCAAAAAAACAGATCAGTAATTCCGGACAGGGATCAATCTTCAAACTAAAAGAGTTCTTACAATCTGAAGCCGGGTTCATTCCCGGCTTTTTATCATATGATCTGAAAAACGAGATTGAAAATCTCCATTCAGATCATCCGGATCACTTGAAATTTCCGGATATCCACTTTTTTCTTCCTGAACATCTGATAACAATCAGTAAAAATGTGATCAGGATTGACAGTGATCGGCCTGATTCGGTCTGGGAGGATATTAATAACTTCCCAATTCCGGACACTCCAGCACAAAATCAGCAACCTGTTATCAAAAGCAGATTTACCCGGTCAGAATACATTGACACGGTTAAGGAGATCCAAAAGCATATTCAGAGAGGTGACATCTATGAAATTAACTTTTGTCAGGAATTTTATGCAGAAAATATTCAGGTTAACCCATTGGAACTGTTTATCAGCCTGAACCTGGCCTCTCCAACCCCATTTGCCAATTTCTTTAAATACAATGACCTTTTTATTCTGTCTGCTACTCCTGAACGCTTTCTAAGCCGCAGAAAGAATAAACTCATCAGTCAGCCGATAAAGGGCACTATTTCCAGAAATGCCAATAAAGAAATAGATGAGATTCAGAAAAAACAGCTTCTGAATGATCAGAAAGAACGTGCCGAAAATGTAATGATCGTCGACCTCGTAAGAAATGATCTGACAAAAAGTGCCAAACCGGGAAGCGTTAGAGTTGAAGAATTATTTGGTATTTATAGTTTCAAACAGGTGCATCAGTTGATCTCTACCATTGTTTGCGAAGTAAGAGAAGATGTTTCCAATGTAGACATCATTGCAAATACCTTCCCTATGGGCTCAATGACAGGTGCTCCCAAAATCAGCGCCATGCAACTGGCAGAAAGATACGAGCGCAGCAAGCGTGGAATATATTCAGGTGCTGTAGGTTATTTCTCTCCTGATGGTGAGTTCGACTTCAATGTAGTAATCAGATCTATTCTTTACAATTCATCTTCCAACTATCTTTCTTTCCATGCAGGCAGTGCCATTACTCTGGATTCGGATCCTGCAAAGGAATATGAAGAATGCATACTTAAAGGAAAGGCAATAACGGAAGTACTCGGCCAGAGTTGAATTACTTCACTCTGGCACCTGAGTAAAACTGACGGGCTTCCGGTAGCACTCTTTTAATAGCCGCAATTCTGCTCGCATCACTCGGGTGAGAACTTAGAAATTCAGGACTCGCTCCGTTTCCCTTCTTCGCGGCTGCCATACGTTCCCAAAATGCTACGGCATTATCCGGGTTATATCCGGCCATTGCCATAAAAATAAGGCCCAAACGATCTGCCTCACTCTCCTGATTACGTGAATATTTCAGGATAGCCAGTTGTCCGCCTATACCATATAACTGAGATACCATCTTCTGTGTAGCCTGTGATTTATTTCCAACTGCAGCACCAAGGAGTCCGCCTCCTGTCTGAGCAACAGTCATTTGAGAGTACCTCTCTGCGGCATGTTGTGCTATAGCATGTGCAATTTCATGTCCCATAACTGTTGCCAGTCCGGCATCTCCCTTAGTCACATTCAGGATTCCTGTATAAACTGCTACTTTTCCTCCTGGCATACACCAGGCATTAATTTCATCGCTTTGAACAAGGGTAAACTTGTATTCATAATCGTATTTATTGCCATACCCATTGGCCTTCAGATAACGGTTGATGGCCGAGGCAAGATTATTGCCGACAGTTTGAACGCTTTGAGCATCCCGACCTGTTGTAATAACTTTTGTAGCAGGATCAGATAAAAAACCATTATAAGCTTTTATAGACTCAGCCTGTAATGCGGCATCGTCTACAAGACTTAGCTGACTCCGGCCTGTTAACGGCACCTGAGAACATGAAGAAACCAGCACACTTACTATAAATGCACCGTAAATAATCAGTTTTTTCATAAATTTTTAATTAGGTTTCCGGATTCTTCCTTTTGAAAAGATTCGCTTTAGATTCTTTACCCTTTATCAGACGCTCTATATTCTTCTGGTGCGTTACAAGAATCAAAACACAAATACACATTCCATAAAGAACAACCGAACGAATCGATGAATGAAAAATAAAAATAATACTTAGCGGAAATGTAAATCCCGCAACTATTGAGCTAAGCGAAACATACCTTGTGATGAGCAATACAACTACGAATGCAACGACACAAAGAGCAGCAGCCTGCGGATGCACTGCTAAAATCATTCCAAATAAAGTGGCGATACCTTTTCCACCTCTAAATCCTGCAAAAACAGGAAAAAGATGTCCCATCACAGCGGTAATTCCTAACGCGAGCTGGTAGTTTACAAACTGTACAGAATTCTGGGGACCAGTAACTGATAAACCGATCAGATATGCCAGATTGGTTGCAGTATAGCCTTTCAGAATATCCAGAATCATCACCGCTATTCCTGCTTTTTTCCCTAAAACTCTGAAGGTATTGGTGGCACCGGCGTTACCGCTACCATACTCCCGGACATCTATACCATAAAAAGCCTGACCTATCCAAACTGCTGTTGGAACGGAACCAAACAGATAAGCAAGAAGCAAAGCAGAAAGTGAATAGACTGAAATCATGCGGATGCAATTATACTAATTCCAAACACTAAAACCTTAATTTAATCAGGATTTGATGGCCTTTAAACTCATATCAAGGCTCTTAACTGAATGGGTTAATGCACCCATGGAGACATAATTTACACCGCATCGGGCATATTCAAGTACATTTTCTTCTGTAATACCTCCTGAGGCTTCTGTAATAAAAGCCCCATTAACCAATGCTACAGCCTCTCTCAAAGCCGGGAAACTAAAATTATCCAGTAAAATCCTGTCCACCCCTCCATTTTCAATTACTTCTTTCAATTCATCAAGATTTCTCACTTCGATCTCAATCTGAATATCAATATGCTTTTCTTCTAAATATCTTTTTGCCGAACGGATGGCATTAGAAATCCCGCCGGCATAATCTACATGGTTATCCTTGATAAGAATCATATCATATAAACCAATCCGATGGTTAACTCCTCCCCCGATTTTCACTGCTAATTTTTCAAGATATCGTAGTCCCGGTGTGGTTTTGCGGGTATCGAGAACCTGGGTACCTGTTCCTTCCAGAAGTTTTACAATTCTGTTGGTTGTACTTGCGATGCCACTCATTCTCTGCATCACATTTAAAACCAGGCGCTCCGCAACAAGTATGGAATGCACACTTCCTTCAACATAAAATGCAACATCCCCGGGTTTCACCGCGGCTCCGTCATGAATTAAAATATGGATTTTCAGTTCAGGGTCGACCGCCCTGAATATTTCCAGGGCTACTTCTACTCCGGCTATTACACCCGAATCTTTAACCAGTAATCTGGCCTTTCCTTCTGTACCTTCCGGTATGGTAGACAATGAAGTATGGTCACCATCTCCTACGTCTTCTGCAAGGGCAAGCCTGATAAAAGGCTCCAGTTTTGATCTGTCTAAATTCATCTGAATTGGCTGTGCCCAAAAATAGGAATACTTCTGAATAAAAATTATTCTTTATCGTATTCTATTCTGATCACCTTAATCAGGAACTTTTCCCCTTCTCTGGACATTGAAATAGACACCCTGTATTTATCCTTGTCTGTTTGATAGGACAAAACTGCAAATCTGAAATTAGGATTAGAACTTAATCTGTGAATCACCCTGACCGATACCGGTTTGTTTCTTTGAAAGAAATCACGAAGAATTAATTCAGCCTGAGCTTTAGAATACTCACTTTCATCAGACAGAATATTCATTTCTATCAGGGGTGAAAAATAGGCTGCAATCTCCCTGCTACCCGAACTTCTGAAATACCCTGATAAAGTATCAAAAGAATCCTTTTGCTGAGGTTCTGAATAAAACAATAAATTCAGAACCGTAATGATCGTAATAAAGATTTTCGTTCCCATATACTATAGCTTACAAAGCTAATACCATGCCATAATACAAAATATGTGTTTAATTTTAAACAGCCTTGTATATTTGTACTGTGGAAAATAAAAAAGCAATTCTTCTTATTCTCGATGGCTGGGGCTACGGGAAACATGATAAATCTGATGCGGTCAGTATAGCTGACACTCCTTTTTTTGATCAGCTGATTCAAAAATATCCAAATTCTAAACTTGAAGCCTCTGGCGAAGCTGTAGGATTACCTGCAGGTCAGATGGGTAACTCTGAAGTAGGACATATGAATTTGGGTGCCGGCAGGGTCATTTATCAGGAGCTGGGCAGAATAAACAAAGCTGTCAGAGAAAATGAGCTGGAAAATAACCCTGTATTAAAAGCCGCATTTCAGCATGCTGTAAGCAGGAATAAAAATGTTCATTTTATCGGACTTTTATCCGATGGCGGAGTACACTCGCATATTGATCATTTAAAAGGTCTTTGTGATGCTGCTCAGGCGAATCAGGTAAAAAATGTTTTTATTCATGCCTTTATGGACGGGCGTGATACCGATCCGAACTCGGGACTACAGTTCGTATTAGATCTAGAAGGTCATCTGCAGAATTCCACCGGGATTATAGCTTCTGCCATCGGCCGGTATTATGCAATGGACAGGGATAATCGCTGGGAACGTGTTAAACTTGCCTATGATCTGATGGTACATGGCAAAGGAACACCAAGCAATGATATTTCCGAAAGTATTCAAAAATCATATGATGCAGGAATAAGTGATGAATTCATAGAACCAATTGTTAAAATTGATAATGACGGAATTCCGGTGGGTAAAATCGAAGATGGTGATGTGGTTATCTGTTTCAATTTCAGAACAGATCGCGGACGGGAAATTACTACTGTACTCACCCAGACGGAGTTTCCTGAATATCAGATGAAACCACTGGATCTGTACTATGTCACCATGACTACTTATGATGAGACCTTTAAAAAGGTACATGTGGTCTTTACCAAAGATGATCTGAATGACACTTTAGGTGCGGTACTTGAGCAGAATCATAAAAAACAAATCAGAATTGCTGAAACAGAAAAATATCCTCATGTTACTTTCTTCTTCTCCGGCGGACGGGAAAAAGAATTTGAAAATGAAAAAAGAATTTTGATCCCCTCCCCTAAGGTAGCAACCTACGATCTTCAACCTGAAATGAGCGCAGTGGAAATTGCAGATGCCATTTGTCCGGAGCTGGAAAAAGGCTGGCCTGATTTTGTATGTCTTAATTTTGCAAACCCCGACATGGTAGGACATACAGGTGTTTTCAGTGCAGTGGTTAAAGCCGTTGAAACTGTTGACAAATGTCTTCAGAAAGTGGTAGAATGCGGATTAAAAAATGGCTATTCATTCATTATACTCGCAGATCACGGAAATGCAGACTATATGATCAATGAAGACGGATCGCCTAATACCGCGCATACTACTAACCTGGTTCCTTGTATCCTGATTGATAAAGATTTCAGACACATTCAGGATGGTAAACTGGGAGATGTAGCGCCCACCATCCTCAAACTAATGAACATTGAAGTCCCGGCAATTATGAACGGGAAAATTCTGGTATACTGATGAGATTCGGTACCTTTTTCTTATTGACTTTCTGCGTAAGCTCCTGCGCTGAGCCCGAAGTAAAATCGGTTCAGCAACATTATATAGATGTTAAAGGATTTGTTGATTCTGAAGTTAACAGACTCAGCAAATCCAATACTCTGGTCAATAAAACTGTAATACAGAACGGCAACTCCGAATCTTTATCAAATATTAATGTAAACTGGAAAAATGAACTGGCATTATTCAGCGAATCCGACATTAATAAATCTGCCTGGCAGGATAGTTACAGAGTAACAAAAAAAGAGGGAAGCAAAGAATTTCATGCCCTCGACTCAAATCTAAGAACCAAACTGATTCTTGTCAGGTATGATAAGAATAACAAAGTAGCTTATCTTCAGATAAGAAACCGGACTAAAAACAGCTTGTATCAAACCGATGAAACCCTGATTTATATCCCCGATTCTCTGTATTCTGTTACCAAAGATCAGGAAGTACTCTTTCTCGGAAAAAACAGGTACGAAATCAAAGGGAGTTTAACCCATTAATCTGTTTTATTCAATCATTCTGAGCTAAATCAGTTTTCTGTACACAAACAGATAATACCAGACTAATACCGCCAAACCGGAAACAAAAAAGACAATGGAGTACGGGCGCAGAGTATCCTCAAAAAAGAACTCCCCAATCATCCATATGGTATTGGCAGTAATCCAGAAACAAACAGCCAGGTTATGGAAGAGTTCTGAAACCACATGCCTGAATCTGAAGGTGATAAAGAATGCCAGAAAGAGTGTCGGAAATACCATAATAATTCCGGGAATGTGAAGGTCCATTACCCAGAAGGTATCTTTAATCAGCCAGCAAACAATATGAAGGTTTTCGAATTTCCGAATCGATTTAAGCATTAGAGTATAAAAACTGAAGCTGAAAAATAAAAAAAAACCGGTTATTAATACCGGGTTTTTATTTTACTTCAAATTCTGAAGGTATATCCTGGCATCAGCCAGCTGATTGATGACATCCTTCCTGTCAGGTGTCAGAGACAACACCTTCTCAAAATCAGCTATACACGACCTGAAGGAACTGGTCGCTTTTCCTTTATCATAGAAGTTTGGAATTTTCTGACCTTTAAGTACACCATAATCCCTGTAGGCTACAGCTCTGTTCTGGTATAATTTAACGTCTTCATTATTCAACTCAATAGCTTTTGAAAAATCTTTGATAGCAGCTAAAAGTAATTTCTCACGATCAGAGTTAGAAATCCCTTTTGTATCATTAGCCATAATATTTCTGGCTTTTCCCCTGTAATAGTAAGCACTGTTATCATTGGGTTTTAAATTCACTACTCTGTTAAATGTAGCTACAGCCTCCTTATAAGCTGCTGAGTGATAATAAGAGTAACCCAGCATATAAAGTGTATTTACATCACTGGTATCAACGGCTACTGCCTTTTCAAGATTAGCAACAGCTACTTTAAAATTACCGTCAATCAGGGCTTTCTGGCCCATTTTATGATAAGACGTTTGTGCGAGAGCTACATTAGCAGCAAAAAGGATAACTAAAAAACCTGTAATTGATCTCATTTGAAATTGGCAACAATTTTATATCGGATAATAACGGTACTCAGACCATAATTATTTTAAATGTACGAAATAATGAAAATAATGAAAATCAAATCTTGATTTTGCAGAATTAATCAATCACAATCCGGGTCTAAATCCCGGGATACCCACTGATATAAGTGTATCGCTTCAACTTAAAACAAAAGGATGTCAGTAAAATTGTCCGTATTTTCAATAATATCCAACTAAATTTTAGAAGAGTTGGAATTGGCACACGGCTTGTAACCTAATGCTAAAGCTATTTTTAGCTGGGCTGAATGAATTCAACTGTCATAATGACGTTATTAGAGATATAGATGAGCAACTACGATAATTTTGATTTTAATCGCGCAATACCACTAATTAATGAAGATTCTGAGTTTTTCCCCCTGATGTCACAGGAAGACGAGGAAGAAATGAATAACGAGGAAACACCCGACATTTTGTCGATATTACCTTTGCGTAACACGGTATTATTTCCGGGTGTTGTCATTCCAATTACTGTTGGCAGAGATAAAAGTATCAAACTCATTAAAGATGCCTACCGTGGCGACAGAATCATTGGAGTAGTTTCCCAACGTGATGTGGGAATTGAAGACCCTGCTTTTGAGCAACTAAATCAGGTAGGAACAGTTGCACTGATTATCAAGATGCTTCAGATGCCTGATGGAAACACTACAGTCATTATTCAGGGTAAACAAAGATTCAGACTTCAGGAAGAAATACAGAACGATCCATATATTAAGGCATCCATCCTCAAATTCGAGGAAGTACGTCCAAAGCCGGATAAAGAGTTTAAAGCACTGATGGCCTCCATTAAAGAAATGGCCATGCAGATTATTCAGCTTTCTCCTAATATTCCCAGTGAAGCCGGAATTGCAATTAAAAACATCGAAAGTTCATCATTCCTGATCAACTTCATTTCCTCAAACATGAATGCCGATGTGGCAGTCAAGCAACAAATGCTTGAAGTTGCCAATTTGCCTGAACGTGCAAAAATGGTATTGGAGCATCTAACTCAGGAGCTCCAGATGCAGGAACTGAAAAATCAGATCCAGACCAAGGTCAGGGTCGATCTTGATAAGCAGCAAAGAGATTATTTTCTGAATCAACAATTAAAAACGATCCAGGAAGAACTTGGAGGTAACACTCCTGATCTTGAAATTGAAAACCTGAGATCCAGGGCTTCCCAGAAGAAATGGAGTAAAGATGTAGCAGAGCATTTCAACAAGGAAATTGAAAAATTGACAAGGATGAATCCTGCTGCAGCCGACTATTCGATTCAGATTAATTACCTTGAATTGCTTCTTGACCTTCCATGGAATGAATTCACAAAGGATAATTTTGATCTGAAAAGGGCAGAAAAAATTCTGGCAAAGGATCATTACGGACTGGAAAAAGTCAAACAGCGTATCATTGAATATCTTGCCGTGCTCAAACTGAAGCACGACATGAAAGCTCCGATTCTTTGTCTTGTTGGTCCTCCGGGAGTTGGTAAAACCTCTCTTGGCAAGTCGATCGCCAAAGCTTTAGGCAGAAAATATGTACGTATGGCTTTGGGTGGTATCCGCGATGAAGCAGAGGTTCGCGGGCACCGCAAAACTTATATTGGTGCCATGCCGGGAAGAATCATTCAGTCAATCAAGAAGGCCGGCTCTTCTAATCCTGTTTTCGTACTTGATGAAATAGACAAGGTCGGTAATGATTTCAGAGGAGATCCTTCTTCTGCCCTGCTCGAAGTACTTGATCCGGAACAAAACAGTGCATTTTCCGACCATTATGTTGAAGTGGACTTTGACCTTTCCGGGGTAATGTTTATCGCTACAGCAAATTCACTGAGTACCATTCAGCCGGCATTGCTCGACCGGATGGAAATCATTGAAGTGAACGGATATACCATCGAAGAAAAAATAGAAATTACCAAGCAACATTTACTGCCTAAACAAAGAGAACAACATGGTATAAAAGCAAAAGACATCTCTTTAAAGAGCAGTGTCATTGAAAAAGTAATTGAGGATTACACACGCGAATCAGGCGTCAGGGGGCTGGAGAAAAAGATCGGATCACTGGTACGCGGAGTAGCCACAAAAATTGCTTTGGATAAAGAATACAACCCAGCCCTGAGCAAAAATGACGTGGAAACCATACTGGGGCCTCCTATTTTTGACAAGGACCTGTATGAAGGAAACGAGGTGGCAGGCGTAGTAACCGGTCTGGCATGGACTCAGGTTGGAGGTGATATACTTTTTATTGAGGCTAGTCTGAGTCCGGGTAAAGGGAAACTTTCGCTTACCGGTAATCTGGGTGATGTAATGAAAGAATCGGCCACCATTGCTATGGCCTACCTTCGTGCCAATTCAGCTAAATTCAATATCGATCACAGATTGTTTGATCAGTGGGATGTCCATGTGCATGTTCCTGCTGGGGCAACACCTAAAGATGGACCATCTGCAGGGATTACAATGCTCACCGCACTGACTTCCGCATTTACTCAAAGAAAGGTAAAACCTCATCTGGCTATGACAGGAGAAATAACTCTTCGGGGTAAAGTATTGCCTGTTGGCGGAATAAAGGAAAAAATTCTGGCAGCCAAACGCGCAAACATCAGGGAAATTATCCTTTCAAAATCAAACAGAAAAGATATTCTTGAAATCAGAGAAGACTATATCAAAGACCTGAACTTCCATTACGTAACCGAGATGAAGGAAGTAATTGAACTTGCCCTGAGTAAAGATAAGGTGAAAGATCCGATAGATATTTCAGTAAAGAGTAAACCAACTGAGCTGCATTAATTCAGATCTCCATAATTCTTAAATATTCTTAATTTTAAGTACACATACCTATTTAAACCTTAGAATATGAAAATCAGAATTGCACCATTATCAGCGCTTTTATTTTTGCTGATCAGTAGCACAAAAGGACAAGAAAGCAGATCGGTATCTTCAGCATCCGAAAAGAGGGCTCAAAATGTATTTGTTGAGTTGGGCGGTCAGGGATTATTGTTTACAGCCAATTACGATACACGTTTTTCCAAACAACGTAACGGGCTGGGTGGCAGGGCCGGAATAGGTTATGTCGCAGCAGACGGAGACCATGCCACAACCGTACCCTTATCATTGAATTATCTTTTGGGTAAAGGGAAACATTCCTTTGAAATGGGACTTGGAGCTACGCTTTTGGCAACCCGCGCCAGTGATAATTCTTTTGTATTCAATGATAACGACAGTAATGTCATTGGTACCATGAGTTTTTCGTACAGATTGCAGCCTTCAGACAGTGGTTTTTCACTGCGGGCAGGTCTTACTCCGGTTTTCAACAAAGATTTTTTTCTTCCATATTATGCCGGATTTAGTTTAGGATACAGTTTTTAATCCTGAAAAAAATGCGATTTTGCTGGAAATGTCTTCCGGCAAACTTATCCTTACTATATAACTGATGAAAATAATAATTCTGGCTTTAAGTGTTACCCTTAGTCTTTTGAGTTTTACAGTAAAGGCTCAATCCGACAGTTATAAAAGTGAATTTAATTTCAGGAGCGACAATGATTCTTATCTGGCCTATGGTCAGGACCGGTATTATACCAACGGACTTTTCTTGAATTTCAGATCTGCGCTTAATCAATCAGAGTTAAAAAGCAACAAACTCAACAAGGTAATCTGGGAAATTGAAGCCGGTCAGAAAATCTATAATCCTCAAACAGGAAGTATTAATAATATCGATTTTGTTGACCGTCCTTTTGCCGGCTATCTCTATGCAGGCGGAGGTTTAAATTTGCTTTATCATTCAGAAAGTAATCTAAAAATCAGCTTTCAGGTTGGAACAATCGGACCTGCTGCAAAAGGTAAGGAAGCACAGGAACTTTTACACAATACCGTTGGGTTTTATAAAATTAATGGCTGGCAATGGCAGGTAAACAATGAGGCCGGAATAAACTCAACACTGGAATATAATAATTTACTGAAAAGGTTTCCGGCAGGAAATACAGATTTTACCTTAAGTTCTTATGTCAATGCGGGGAACACTTTTGCTGGGGTGGGTGCAGGTTTTCTGTTTCGCAGCGGGAGCATAAACCAGCTTTTTAACTCGGCAAGCACCCAAAGTACAGTTTCCAATAAGTCAGTATCAAAACCTGAAAATGAAAGGGAGTTTTTCTTTTATGCACGGCCCATGTTTCATTTTATAGCTTACGATGCTACCATTCAGGGTGGAATGTTCATTCAGGATAAAGGACCCTTAGTTTATGATGTAAAACCATTTGTTTTCAGTCAGCAGGCCGGAATCATCTATTCCAAAAACCGATGGACAATAGATTTTTCAGTCATTTTTAAATCAAGGGAAGTAAAGAGCATTGCCAAACCACATCAATATGGTTCCGCAGCAGTATATTACAGATTTAATAAGGATTAGATTTATTCGTCTTTAAAGAAATCTCTCCTGCCAATCTTTTTAAGAGCATGCAATTGTTTGGACTTCAGTCTGCGCTCTATAGCAGAGCGTTTGGGTTTTGTTGGCTTCCTCAAAGCCGGACGGTATAAAGCATTTTGAAGAATTGAAAGCAGCTTTTCAATTCCCTTCTCTTTGTTCAGATACTGACTTCTCTCCTCTTGGGTTACTACTTGCAGTGTCCCGTCAGAATGAATACGACCGGCAAGCTTTTCAAGAATCAGGGCTTTCTGATGATCAGTTAAGAATTCCGATTCAGACACATTAAAATTCAACTCTACCTTACTGGATACTTTATTTACATGCTGTCCTCCTTTCCCGCCACTTCTGGAAGTACGGAACACCAGTTCTCTGATGATATCTTCTTTTCTGATTTGCATTCTATGAAGTTAAGGAATGCAGCTTAATGATCCGGAACAAAGCATAAGAATAATATTATAATTCAATCGTAACTAAATACAAAGCAAATCCTATTTTTACAACGTTGGAATCATCAGGATTTTACCAAAACCCTCAGGGGAATAATTATTAAATCATGATCGCCCTACCTGCGTTAGGCAGGCCTGCCTAACGCAGGTAGATTCATCACCATAAAAGACAATAAGCAAACCGATGAAAAATAACATCGTAATAGCCATCGACGGCTTCTCTTCCTGCGGAAAAAGTACTGTAGCCAAAGGTCTGGCAAAGAGGCTTGATTTCATTTATATCGATAGTGGTGCCATGTACCGTGCTGTTACCCTTTATTTTCTCAGAAACAATATTGATCTGAACAATGAAGAAGAAGTCGAAAATGCACTGAATAA
>Ga0208492_1000548_pt1 | contig 30846 bp, 25 predicted proteins | sample Subbioar_CSW14AB_FD_184820 | JGI IMG/M metagenome (GOLD analysis project Ga0208492, IMG submission 184820) | Serpentinite rock and fluid subsurface biosphere microbial communities from McLaughlin Reserve, California, USA - CR12Mar_CSW14AB (SPAdes) | ecosystem: Environmental > Terrestrial > Deep... | reverse complement strand
GGGTGCCGGCGGCGCCGTGGTGGCCGGCGGCGGCTTGTCCGTGCGCGGGAAAAATTCCCGGCCCGCACCCAGCATCCAGACAAGAGCACCCAGGACCAGCAGCGCCGTCGCAAGCAGCCACGGCCACCGCACGCGCGCCGCGGTCGCGCCGAACTCGCTATCCGCCACCGCACGTTGCACATGGCTGCGTGCCACCGCCGTGGCCTGCCCCGCGTAGGCGGCCAGCAGGGCTTTATCGGCCAGCACATTGATTCGTCGCAGCAAGCCCGCCGACGCGCGCTCGATGGCGCGGATCGCGGCCGGCGAGAACAGGCCTTCACCGCGGTAATCGCTGGCGCGCAGGCGGGCCAGCAGGTAGTCACGGATCTGGTCGCGCTTGAGCGGCGTGAGCTCGAAACCATGGGTGATGCGTTCGCGCAGCTGACGAATCTCGTGCAGGGCGAGTTTGTCGTCGAGCTCGGGCTGCCCGAACAAGACTATCTGCAGCAATTTGGCCTGGGTGGTCTCGAGATTGCTCAGCAGCCGGATCTCTTCCAGCGTCTCGACCGGCATGGCCTGCGCCTCCTCGATGAACATCACCACCCGTTTGCCGGCGGCATGTTTGGCCAGCAGATGGTCCTGCAGCGCATGCAGGACCTTGAGCTTGGAGTCCTCGGGCGCCGCCACCAGGCCCAGTTCGGTGGCGATGGCGTGCAGCACGGCATCGGGGTAAAGACGCGGGTTGGCGACGTAGACGATTTCGCAGTCGGCGGGCAGTTCGCGCTCCAGCATGCGGCACAACATGGTCTTGCCGCTGCCGACCTCGCCGACCACCTTGACGATGCCTTCGCCGCGGGCGATGGCGTAGATCAGGGCCTCCAGCACCGCGCCGCGGTTGCCCCCCGGAAAGAAGAATTCCGGGTCGGGGGTGATGCGAAACGGCGGCTTGGCGAGACCGAAATGGCGTTCGTACACGCGCTTAGTCGTCCGCCGGCGGCGTCAGGGACAGACGCGCCAGGCGACTGTAGAGCGTGGTGCGATTGACGCCGAGGAGACGCGCGGCCTGGCTCAGATTTCCGCCGCCGAGGCGCAGCGCGACCTCGATATATTGCCGCTCGACCGCGGCCAGCTCGTCATCGAGGCGAAAGCCGGGCTGACGCAGCCGGCTTTCCAGCGCCGCGCCGTCGCGTGCCTGAGCGGGCGAGGTCGCCTGGTAATCGAGTTCCAGTTCCGGCCGCAGCTGGGCGGCCGTCACGCATTGGCCGGGATAACGGGCGCCGAGCCGAATCACGATATTGCGCAACTCACGCACATTGCCGGGAAAGGCGTAGCCCGCCAGCAGGGCGGCCGCTTCGGGCGCGAGGCTGAAGGGCTTGATGTTGGCCGCGTACTGACGCTGAAAGGCGTCGAGCAGCAATCGCCAGTCCTCGCCGCGACTGCGCAGCGGCGGCACGCTGATGGTCAGCACGCTGAGGCGATGGAAAAGGTCCTGGCGGAACTGCCCGGCCCGCGCCAGTTCACGCAGCTCGCGGTTGGTGGCGGCGACGATACGCGCGTTGGAGCGCCGCGCCTCGGTCTCGCCGAGCCGGTAGTACTCGCCGTTCTCCAGTACGCGCAGGAACTTGGCCTGCAGATCGAGCGGCATCTCGCCGACTTCGTCGAGGAACAGGGTGCCGTCGCTGGCCTCTTCGAAGAAGCCGGCGCGCGCCTTGTCGGCGCCGGTATAGGCGCCACGGGCATGGCCGAACAGTTGTGCTTCCAGGAGATCGGGGCTGAATGCCGCGCAGTTCATGGTCAGCAGCGGCCCGCGCTTGCGCGCGCTGGCGGCGTGCAGGGCCTGGGCGACCAGTTCCTTGCCGCTGCCGGACTCGCCTTCCACCAGCACCGGAAAAGGCGTGTCGGCGAATTGTTCAATCAGCGCGCGCAAGGTCGCCATGCCGGCACTGGCCCCGAGCAGAAGCCCGCCGGTGCCGGCGCTGGGGGCGAGCGGGTGGCGCTCGGCATCGAGCAGCAGCAGTTGATGGTTGAGGCGGGCGCGCAGCAATGCCGGCTCGCAGGGCTTGGGCACGAAATCGACCGCGCCCAGGGTCAGGGCGTGCTGGATGTTGCGCCGCTCGTCCTGGCCCGACAGTACCAGCACCTTCATGGCCGGATTGAAGGCGAACAACTCGCCAATCAGGGCAAAGCCTTCACTGGGGCCGTGGGGCTCCGGCGGCAGGCCGAGATCGACCAGCGCCAGTTGCGGCGCGCGCTTGGTCTTGCGCAGCAACTCGCGCGCATCCGCGCGATTGGCGGCCGACAGGATTTCGAATTCATCGCCCAGCACGAAGCCGAGCGCATCGACGATCAGCTCGTCGTCATCGACCAGCAGCAGCAGGGCGCGCTGTGGTGATGGCGTGTCCATTGTCAGGCGCTCACGCGCGACCGCGTCCGCGGATGGCGAGGTGGGCGCAGATCGCACTCGGCGCCTCATGCTGATTCATGGTGTAGAAGTGCAGGCCCGGCGCGCCGCCGGCGAGCAGCCGCTCGCAGAGCCTGGTCACCACTTCCACACCAAAAGCGGCAATCGCGCCATGATCGTCGCCAAATTCCTGCAAGTGCTTGACCATCCAGCGCGGCAGTTCGGCACCACACATCTCCGAGAAGCGCCGCAGGTTTGAAAAATTCGTGATCGGCATGATGCCCGGCACGATGGGAATGTCGACGCCGCGCTTGCGGGTTTCATCGACGAAACGGAAATAGGCGTCGGAGTTGTAGAAGTACTGGGTGATGGCGCCGTTCGCGCCGGCCGCGACCTTGCGCTGGAAATTGTCGAGGTCGGCGCTGGCGCCGGCCGCCTGGGGATGGACCTCGGGGTAGGCCGCGACTTCGATGCGGAAATGCTGGCCGGTTTCCGCGCGGATGAATTCCACCAGTTCGTTGGCATGGCGCAGCTCGCCGAAACCGCTGGTGCCGGACGGCATGTCGCCGCGCAGCGCCACCAGGCGCTGAATGCCGCACTCACGGTAGCGGTTCAGCACGGCGCGGATGTCGTCCAGGCCGAAACCGATGCAGGACAGATGGGGCGCGGTGTCGATGCAGGTGTCGTCGCGCAGTTCGAGCACGGTCTCGAGGGTCAGATCGCGCGTCGTGCCGCCCGCGCCGAAGGTCACCGAAAAGAATTCCGGCGCGAGTTCCGCCAGTTTGCGCCGCGTGCTGACCAGACGCGCCACCCCTTCCGGCGTGCGCGGCGGAAAGAATTCAAAGGACAGGCCAACGGAGCGTGCGGAAGATGTCGTCATGGTACTCAGCTTCAAACGAGGACGGTGGCGCAGGCAAGTGCACGATCGTCAGGTTTCTTGTCATTCGAGGCGATTATCCCCGAGGCCAGCGCGATCTCATAACAAACTCGACCTGTTTCACACGCGACGAGGTAGCGCAACCGAGCCTGGCTCATTAAAATGCCGGCTTCTTTTTTCGGGTCTGACTGACTGAGCGCCGCGCGTTCGCGATGTCCACCGCGCAAGGTGCCACGCCGGTTTCTCGTCCGAGTGGCGCACCCGGCCGGCCCATCCAAATCAACGGTTCGCCGGCGACGCGTACCGCCACGGCGGCGGCCCGCATCACGCACCGACCACGAGTCTTGAGGGAATCAGCATGAGCGAACCGCGCGCAAAGCGGAGCGAGACATCCGCCGTTTCAGCGCGGCGTGAATTGGCCAATGCCATCCGGGCGCTCAGCATGGATGCCGTGCAGGCCGCCAATTCCGGCCATCCGGGCGCGCCCATGGGCATGGCGGACATCGCCGAAGTGCTGTGGCGCGACTTCCTGGTGCATAACCCGGCCAACCCCTCCTGGAGCAATCGCGATCGCTTCGTGCTGTCCAACGGTCACGGTTCGATGCTGCTCTATTCACTGCTGCATCTGTCGGGCTACGCGCTCAGCATCGACGACATCAAGGCATTTCGCCAGCTCCATTCCAAGACCCCGGGCCACCCGGAACGGGGCGAGACGCCCGGCGTCGAGACCACCACCGGTCCGCTGGGGCAGGGCATCGCCAATGCCGTCGGCATGGCGCTCGCCGAGCGTCACCTCGCCGCGCGCTTCAACCGTCCGGGCCACGAGGTGGTCGATCACTACACCTACGTCTTCGCCGGCGACGGCTGCCTCATGGAAGGCATTTCCCATGAAGCCTGCTCGCTGGCCGGCACCCTGGGCCTCGGCAAGCTCATCGTCTGCTATGACGACAACGGCATTTCCATCGACGGCGAAGTCGAAGGCTGGTTCACCGATGACACCGCCGGCCGCTTCGAAGCCTATGGCTGGCAGGTGCTCCGCGCCGTCGACGGTCACGACGCCGGTGCCGTGAAGGCCGCCATCGAGACCGCCCGCGCTGAAACCAGGCGCCCGAGCCTCATCGTCTGCAAGACCACCATCGGCTATGGCTCGCCGCACAAGGCTGGTACCGAGAGCTGCCACGGCGCGGCGCTCGGCGTCGACGAAGTGGCGGCAACCCGCGTCTCCCTGAACTGGCCCCACGCGCCGTTCGTGATCCCGAACGATATCTACGCCTCCTGGAACGCACTCGAGGCCGGCGCCGCCCGCGAGCAGGCCTGGAACGGCCGGTTCAAAGCCTATGGGGCCGCCCATCCCGACCTCGCCGCCGAGTACGAGCGCGTGATGAACGGCCGCCTGCCGGCCGATTGGGCCACTGGCGCGAGCGCCAGCGTCGCCGCCATGGCCGCCACCGAGAAGGCCGAAGCCTCGCGCAAGTCCTCGGAACGCGCGCTCGATCATTTCGGCAAGCTGCTGCCTGAACTGGTCGGCGGCTCGGCCGACCTGACCGGTTCGAATCTGACCTTCCATGCGTCCAGCCGCGGACTCACCACCCACGCCCTGGACGGCAACTACGTCTATTACGGTGTGCGCGAATTTGCCATGGGCGCCGTGATGAACGGTCTCGCCCTGCATGGCGGTGCGATTCCCTACGGCGGCACCTTCCTGGTGTTCTCCGATTACATGCGCAACGCGGTGCGCATGGCGGCGCTCATGCGCTTACGCACCGTGTATGTCTTCACCCATGACTCGATTGGTCTGGGCGAAGACGGCCCGACCCATCAGCCCATCGAACACGCCAACAGCCTGCGTCTGATCCCGAACCTCGATGTGTGGCGTCCCTGTGATGCGGCCGAGACCGCGGTCGCCTGGCGCGCCTCGCTGGAGCGCGACAACGGCCCGAGCGCCCTCTTGCTGTCGCGTCAGAATCTGCCCCAGCAGCCGCGCGACGCCGCCCGGCTCGCCAACGTCGCGCGCGGTGGCTATGTGCTGGTGGACAGCGACAAGCCGGCCACCGTCGTCGTGATTGCGACCGGTTCGGAAGTCGGCCTCGCCCGCGAAGTGGTCGCCGCCCTCAGCGCCGACGGCCACGCCGTGCGCTTGGTCTCGATGCCCTGCGCCGAAGTTTTTGCCCGGCAGGAGGCGGCCTATCGCGACAGCGTCCTGCCGCCCGATGTGCGTCGGCGCATCGCCATTGAAGCGGGCAGCACGGATTTCTGGTATCGCTATGTCGGTCTCGACGGCGCGGTCATCGGTCTCGATCATTTCGGTGCATCGGCGCCGGCCGCCGCGCTGTTCGAGCTATTCGGGCTCACGGTGCCCCAGGCCACCGCCACCGCGCGCGCGCTTTTGAACGCGTGAGCGGTATGCCGCACAGCCAATGCTGAACTACAACGCTGAGAATTCATTCACCGCCCAATTGACGGAGCTTCAATCATGACCATACGTGTCGGTATCAATGGCTATGGCCGCATCGGCCGCAACGTGCTGCGTGCCCTGTTCGAGGCCGAGCGCACCGGGGAAATCGAAATCGTTGCCGTGAACGATCTCGGCGACGCGGAAACCAACGCCCACCTGACCCGTTACGACAGCGCCCACGGCAAGTTCCCGGGCAAGGTCGAAGTCAAAGACGGCAACATGATTGTCAACGGCCATGTGATCAAAGTGTTCTCCGAGCGCGATCCGTCCAAGCTGCCGTGGGGCGATCTCGGCGTGGACGTGGTGCACGAGTGCACCGGTCTTTTCACCAGCAAGGACAAGGCCGGCCAGCATTTGAAGGGCGGCGCCAAGCAGGTGCTGATCTCGGCACCGGGCGGCAACGACGTCGACGCGACGATTGTGTACGGCGTCAATCATGGCGTGCTGAAGGCGACCGACACCGTGGTTTCCAATGCTTCGTGCACCACCAACTGCCTGGCCCCGCTGGTCAAGCCGCTGCACGAGAAGATTGGTCTGGTGGCCGGCATCATGACCACCATCCATGCCTACACCAACGATCAGGTGCTGACCGACGTCTACCACACCGATTTGCGTCGCGCCCGCTCCGCCACCCAGTCCATGATCCCAACCAAGACCGGCGCCGCCGCCGCGGTCGGCCTGGTGCTGCCGGAACTGAACGGCAAGCTCGACGGCTACGCCGTGCGCGTGCCGACCATCAATGTCTCGCTGGTCGATCTGACCTTCCAGGCGGCGCGTGAGACCAGCACCAAGGAAGTCATCGAAGTGGTGCGCGCCGCAGCAGCCGACGGCCCCCTGAAGGGCATACTCATCGTCAACGACGAGCCGCTGGTGTCCATCGACTTCAACCACAACCCGGCCTCGTCGATCTTCGAAGCATCCAACACCAAGGTCGTCAACGGCACCATGGTCAAGGTGCTGTCGTGGTACGACAACGAATGGGGTTTCTCCAACCGCATGCTCGACACCACTCTCGCCATGGTCAAGGCGCGAGGCTGAGTCCATGTTGAAGATGAGCGCACTCGATCTGAAGGGTAAGCGCGTTTTGATTCGCGAGGATTTCAACGTGCCTTTGAAGAACGGCAGGATTACCGACGACACGCGCCTGCGCGCAGCCATTGTGACCTTGAAGCAGGCGCTCGATGCCGGCGCGGCGGTGCTGGTGATGTCGCATCTCGGGCGTCCCAAGGAAGGCCGTGTGGAAGCCGAGTCGTCCTTGCAGCCGGTGGTCGGAGCGCTCTCCGCTTTGCTTGGTGTGCCGGTGGCCTTCGCCGCCGACTGGATAGACGGCGTGGAGCTCAAACCCGGCACCATCACGCTCGGTGAGAACACCCGTTTCCTGGTCGGCGAGAACGCCAACGACGACGCCCTTGCGAAACGCATGGCGGCGCTCTGCGATGTGTTCGTCAACGACGCATTCGCCACCGCCCATCGCGCCCAGGCCTCGACCCACGCGGTCGCCAAGTTCGCGCCCATCGCCTGCGGCGGGCCCTTGCTGATGGCCGAAGTCGAAGCCCTGCATCAGGCTTTGAAAGCGCCGGCGCGGCCGCTGGTCGCCATCGTCGGGGGCTCCAAGGTCTCGACCAAGCTCGACCTGCTGGAATCGCTGGTCAGCAAGGTCGATCAGCTGGTGGTCGGCGGCGGCATCGCCAACACCTTCCTCGCCGCGGCCGGCAAGGAAGTCGGCAAGTCGCTGTGCGAACGCGAGATGCTCGACATCGCCAAGCGCCTGCTGGCCGGCGATGCGCATATCCCGATCCCCATCGATGTGGTGTGCGGCAAGGAGTTTTCCGAGACCACGCCCGCCATCACCAAGAGTGTCGATGCAGTCGCGGCCGACGACATGATCATGGACCTCGGACCCAAGAGCCTCGACGCCCTGTGCGCCGAGATTGAAAAGGCCGGCACCATCGTCTGGAACGGCCCGCTCGGCGTATTCGAGTTCGACAACTTCGCGGCCGGCACCGAGCGTCTCGCCAAGGCCATCGCGAAGTCCAAGGCTTTCTCCATCGCGGGCGGCGGAGACACCCTGGCGGCCATCGCGAAGTTCGGCATCAGCAACGATGTCTCCTACATCTCCACCGCCGGTGGCGCGTTCCTGGAATTCCTCGAGGGCAAGACCTTGCCCGCCATCGAGATCCTGGAACAGCGCGCCGCGCAGGGATGAGTCGCACGCTGACCCGCCCTGCCCTTTCCGGCTACCGCCGGTCCCCGGAATGAGACGCACCAAAATCGTCGCCACCCTGGGGCCGGCCACCGACCAGCCCGGCATGCTGGCCCGCCTGATCGCAGCGGGCCTGGACGCCGCCCGTCTCAATTATTCCCATGGCGAACCCGCCGATCATGCGCGCCGCGCGCAGGCGGTGCGTGTCGCGGCCGCCGCCGCCGGTCGCGAAGTCGGCCTCATCGCCGACCTGCAAGGCCCCAAGATCCGCCTCGAATGCTTTCGCCATGGGCCGGTGACGCTGGCCGAAGGCGCGCGCTTCGTCATCGATGCCGAACTCGATACCGAGGCCGGCACCAGCGAACAAGTGGGCGTGACCTACAAAGCGCTGCCCGGCGACGTCTTCGCCGGCGACACCCTCCTGGTCGACGACGGCCGCATCGTGCTGCGGGTTGAACGCGTCCACGGCGCGCGCATCGAGACCACGGTCCAGATCGGCGGGCCACTCAGCAATCACAAAGGCATCAATCGCCAGGGCGGCGGCCTGTCGGCGCCGGCATTGACGAAGAAGGACAGGGAGGATCTGCTCCATGCCCTCGCCGCCGGCGCGGACTACATCGCGGTGTCCTTCCCGCGCACCGCCGAAGACATCGAAAACGCGCGGCATCTGATCCAGGCCGCCGGCGGACGCGCCGGCATCATCGCCAAGATGGAACGGGCCGAGGCCCTGGACCATGCCGCCGAGATCATCGCCGCCAGCGACTGCATCATGATTGCGCGCGGCGATCTGGGCGTTGAAATCGGCGATGCGCGTCTGCCGCCGGCGCAGAAGATGCTGGTTGCGCTGGCGCGCAGTCAGTTCCGCGCGGTCATCACCGCCACCCAGATGATGGAATCGATGATCGAACACCCGATGCCGACGCGGGCCGAGGTGTTCGATGTCGCCAACGCGGTGCTCGACGGCACCGACGCGGTGATGCTGTCGGGCGAGACCAGTATCGGCGCCTATCCCGACAAGGCGGTGGAGGCGATGTCGCGCGTCTGCCTCGGCGCCGAACAGGAATGGAGCAATCCCTCGTCATCGACCCTGCCGGACGTCAGCTTCGAGCGCGTCGATCAGGCGATTGCGATGTCGGCCATCTACTGCGGCAACCGCATGGGCGTCAAAGCCATCGCCGCGCTCACCGAGTCCGGCGCCACGCCGCTGTGGATGTCGCGCGTCAACACCGCCATTCCTATCTTCGCCCTCGCCCGCAACGCGGCCACGCTGCGCCGCGTCACGCTCTATCGCGACGTGGTGCCGGTCGAATTCGACTTCAACGCGGTGGCCTACAACGAGATCACCCAGGAAGTGCTGCGGGTGCTGAAGGCCCGTGGCGTGGTGGCCGACGGCGATCGGGTGATCATCACCAAAGGTGATCTGCATGGCTATTCCGGCAGCACCAATGGCCTCAAAATCGTCACCGTTGGCGATTTCGTGCCCCATGTCGCTTGAATCCCGACCCGTGCGCCGCGCGCTGGTGCCGCCAAACCCGGCTTCCTATAATCCGGCCTATCCCGAATTTTCAATCCAGGCCGCGAGACAGCGCGGCATTCAGCAGCCTTAGCCCCGTTTCCACGAGGATGATCATGAGCAATTTCGAACAGCAGAAGACCAAGTTCCAGACCCAGGCCGGCTTCATCGCCGCGCTCGATCAGAGCGGTGGCAGCACGCCCAAGGCGCTCAAGCTCTACGGCATCGGCGAGGGCGAATACTCGGGCGAGACGCAGATGATGGATCTCATCCATGCCATGCGTACCCGCATCATCACCAGTCCGTCCTTCAATGGTGATCGCATCCTCGCCGCCATCCTGTTCGAGGCGACCATGGACCGCGATGTCAAAGGTCAGCCGACCGCCGACTTCCTGTGGAACGTCAAGCGCGTGGTGCCGATTCTGAAAATCGACAAGGGTCTGGAAGACGAAGCGAACGGCGTGCAGCTCATGAAGCCGATGCCGACCCTCGACGCGCTGCTGACCAAGGCCAAGTCCAAGGGCATCTTCGGCACCAAGGAACGCTCGGTCATCAAGCACGCCAATGCCGCCGGCATCCAGGCCGTGGTCGACCAGCAGCTCGCGGTCGCCAAGCAGGTGATAGCCGCCGGTCTGGTACCCATCGTCGAACCGGAAGTCGACATTCATTGCCCGGAGAAGGCGCAGGCCGAAGCCATTCTCAAAGACGCGCTCAAGAAGGGCCTCGACGCCTTCCCGGCCCATCAGCTGGTGATGCTGAAACTCACCTTGCCGGAAGTGGATGACCTCTATGCCGGCTTCGTGACGCACAAGAATGTGTTGAAGGTGGTGGCGCTGTCCGGGGGTTATTCGCGCGACGACGCCAACAAGAAGCTCGCCCGCCAGCACGGCATGGTCGCGAGCTTCTCGCGCGCGTTGACCGAAGGCCTGACCGCGCAGCAGTCCGATGCCGAATTCGACACGGCGCTGGACGCGGCGATCCAGGGTATCTACCTGGCGTCGAAGACCTGAGGTCACTGACGGCGCTGCCGCAGGTGCGGATTCAGTCGCACCTGTGGAAGATCAGTCGAAATGCAGCGCCAGCCAGACGGCGCCTGATGAGCGCGCAATGCGATGCTTGAGATGGGCGGGGATCAGTACTGCATCCCCCGCCTGCATGCCGACCACACCCTCCTCGAATTCCAGTTCAGCACGGCCGGCCAGCAAGACCGCCCACTCCGCGTCTGGCTGGTCATACCAGAAATCTGTTCGACTCGCGTGCGAGCCGGAGAGGATGTGTTCCAGGCGGAAGCGGGTGCCGGTGGCGAAGGTATTGATCTGCTCGGCGGGCAGTGCCGCCGGTAGATCAGCCAGACGCCGCACCACAGGCAGCGTCATGGGCGCCGCCGTCGGCGCGGATTCATTCGCACCTAGGCCGTCAGCCGCGTCAGGGCCTCGCGATATTTCGCGGCGGTCTTCTCGGCGATATCGAGCGGCAGCTTGGGCGCAGGCGCCTGCTTGTTCCAATCGAGGGTTTCCAGATAATCGCGCACGAACTGCTTGTCGAAGCTCGGCGGGCTGATGCCGACCTGATATTCATCGGCCGGCCAGAAGCGTGAGGAATCGGGCGTCAGCACTTCGTCTATCAGCACCAGTTCGTCGTTGGCATCGAGACCGAACTCGAACTTGGTGTCGGCGATGATGATGCCCTTGGTGCGCGCGAAGTCGGCGGCGGTCTGGTAGATCCTGATGCTCACATCACGCACCTGTTCGGCGCGCGCGCGACCCAAGAGTTCGCAGGTGCGCTCGAAATCGATGTTCTCGTCGTGCTCACCCAGCTCGGCCTTGGTCGAGGGCGTGAACAGCGCCTGCGGCAATTGCTGCGCCTGTTGCAGGCCGGCCGGCAGTTCGATGCCACAGACGCGGCCGGTCTTCTGATAATCCTTCCATCCCGAACCGATGATGTAACCACGCACGATGGCTTCGACCGGCAGCGGGCGCAGCTTGTCGACGACGATGGCGCGACCTTCGACGGTGGCGCGCTCGGCGGCGTCGGGCAGCACCTCGGCCAGCGTCAGCTTGGACAGATGATTGCGAATGACGCCCTCGACGCGCGCGAACCAGAAGTTCGACAGCGCGGTCAGCACCGCGCCTTTGCCGGGTATCGGCTCCGACAGGATGACATCGAACGCCGAAATGCGATCGGTGGTCACGATTAGCAGATGCTGGTCGTCGACTTCATAGATGTCGCGCACCTTGCCGCGCTGGATCAGCGGCAGGCTGGTGAGATGGGATTCGTAGAGGGCCGCGGTCGTCATGCATGCCTGCTCGTGATGAAAAGGGGCGCGTATTCTGCCCAATGGATGGCCGAAAGACCACCGCGTGAGGCGTGGGGATGTTCCCGCGCTCAGCGCCTGTGACGGCGAATCAGGAACTATGGGAAGAGCTGTGCCCGGCGCGCGGCATGCACATGCGCGGCAGGTCACCGGCGGTGCCCATGGCGTGCGTGATCAGCCAGTGCTTGAGCGGCACCAGACGCTGGGTGAGGCTCATGCCGAAACCGCGGGCCTGACGGACCGCCGTCTCGTTGCGCTGAAACAGACGATGCAGGACATCGGTCACGGCGGTCATGGCCAGGGTTTCGCTCTTGCGCCAACGCTCGAAACGACGCAGTGCGCTGGCCGGGGGCCAGGCGGCGCTGCCGGCCGGCCCCAGGCATTCGACCAGCGCCGCGACGTCCATGAGTCCCATGTTCAGGCCTTGGCCGGCGAGCGGATGCATGAGGTGTGCGGCATCGCCGAGCAGCACGCAATTGCCGTCGACCATGCGCGCGGCCTGGGCGCGCGCCAGCGGAAAAGCGGCTCGCGCGCTGAGGTGGGTGACCGCCCCCAGACCATCCTCGAAGGCCTCGCGTAGCGCGCCGATGAAATAGGCGTCCTCGCAGGCCATGAGTTCGGCCGCCCGCTCATCGTTGCAGGACCACACCATGGAACACTCGCGCGGCCCCGCCAGCGGCAGGGCCGCGAGCGGACCGGTAGGCAGAAAGCGCTGGCGGGCCACGCCGCCGTGGGCGCGGGCAAATGTCACGTTGCACAGGATCGCACTCTGGCGATAGAGCACCTTGAGCTGTTCTATGCCGGCCGCGGCGCGCACCGCGGAGTTGGCGCCATCGGCGCCAATCAAGAGCCGTGCACGCAAACGCGTACCGTCGTCGAGCGTGACGGTGACCGGCGCGCCGGCCTCGAAACCACTGATCGCGCGCGCCTGAACACTGACGCCCGGACGGGTTTCCAGACTCGCGGCCAGCGCCGCGACCAGATTCTGGTGCTCGAGGATGTAACCCATCGCGCCGCGATGGCCGGGCGGAGCGCTGAAATCCAGGCGGCCGGTCGAACCGGCATCCCACACCTCCATCGCATCGAAACGCCCGACCCGCGAATGATCGAGGGGCGCCCACGCCCGCGCCGCTTCCATGACCCGCCGCGCGGCGGGCGTGATGGCGTAGGTGCGCAGACCGATCTCACCCTGGGGATAGGCGCGGTCGAGTCGCGGTTCGAGCAGACACACGCTGTAGCCGCGGTCGTTGAGGAGGGCAGCGGTGGCCAGGCCGACCACACCGCCACCCGCGACCAGCACATCGAAGACCATCACTGCACGGCCGCCGTGGTCCGCGCCAGCGCGGCGAGACCGCTGGCTTCCATGATGAAGCGTTGCTTGGCGCCCGGACATAGATCGGCCAGCGCCAGCGCGACGCGTCGCGTGGCCGTGACCGCGGCGAGGCGCGAACGAAAGCCCTGCGCGAGCAGGTCGCTGAAACCAACGGTGCGCTTCTGATCGGGGGCCCGCGCCAGCGCATAGCGCTCCAGCAAGGCCGCGCGTCCCGCATCCCCAGCGGCCGCGAGGCCGGCAGCCAATGTGGCGACGTCGCGCAGACCGAGATTGAGGCCCTGCGCGGCATTCGGATGCATGGTGTTGGCGGCATTGCCGATCAGCACCACACGCCCCGCCACCAGGCGCCGCGCGCGCTGACGCGCGAGGGCATGGGCACGGCGAGGCCCGATGACGGTAATCCGCCCCAGCCGCGCGCCGAAACGGCGTTCGAGTTCCGCTCCATAGGCGGCATCGTCGAGCTGCAAGGCCGCCAGGGCGCGCGATTCATGCAGGCATTGCACGCTGACGTAACGCCTGCCGCCACTCGGTATCATGGCCAGCGGCCCTTCACGGGTGAAATGCTCGAAACCGGTATGGGCCTGCGGTCTTTCGACTTCGACCCGCGCGATCAAGGCATGCTGCCCGTAGTCATAGCCTTCGGTTTCGATGCCGCAGGCGACGCGCAAGGGCGAGGCATTGCCATCGGCCCCGACCACGAGCGCGGCGCTGCGAACGCGCGTCTCGTCACCCTGCCGCACTTCGACATCCACCCGGCCGTCCGCGGCATGATGACTGAGGTAGCACGTGGACCAGCAGGCCTGCGCGCCCAACGCTTCGTCCACCGTGCTACGTAATTCGTAAAGCAGGATGTCGGCCGGACAAGCCCAGCCCATGGCATCGAGTCCGCCGTCCTCGGCGTTCAATTCAAGGCCGCCAAAGCCACCCCGGTCGCTGACGCGGATGTGACGGATGGGCGTGGCGTGGGCTTCGAGCCGCGACCATACGCCGAGCTCCGTCAGTATCTCGACCGATGCCGCCGACAATACCAGCGCGCGCGCATCGCCATCCGGCGCCTGGGGAGGGCTGCTCTGTTCGATCAGCAGCACACGTCGGCCGGCGCGATGCAGGGCCAGAGCGGCGCTGCTGCCGACCAGCCCGGCGCCTATCACGATGGCGTCGAATTCAGGCTGCACTGCGCTCGCGCATCGCCGCCTCGACCGCGTCGACGGACTTGGGCGCCTCGATGGTCAGGATTTCGTGGCCGGTCTCGGTGACCAGCACGTCGTCCTCGATGCGGATGCCGATGTTCCACCACTGCTTGCCGAGATCCTTCAGGGTCGCAGCGAGGTAGAGACCGGGCTCGACGGTGGTGACCATGCCGGGCTCGAACACCCGCCATTCGTCATGCACCTTGTAATCGCCGACGTCGTGCACATCCATGCCCAGCCAATGACCGGTCTTGTGCATGTAATAAGGCTTGTATGCCTCTTCGTCGATGAGCTTGCGCAGACGCCCCTTGAGGATGCCGAGATCGATGAGGCCGCGGGTGATGATCTCGATGGCCGCTTCGTGGGGTTCGTTCCAGGTATTGCCCGGCCGCACTTCGGCGATCGCGGCGAGTTGGGCTTCCAGCACGATCTCATAGACCTGGCGCTGCTCCTGGGTGTACTCGCCGCTCACCGGAAAGGTGCGCGTGATGTCGCTGGCGTAGCTGTCGTACTCGGCGCCGGCGTCGATCAGGAGCAGATCGCCTTCCTTCAAGACATCGCTGTTCTCGGTGTAATGCAGGATGCAGGAGTTCGCACCGCCGCCGACGATGGACGGATAGGCCGGCGAGCGCGCGCCCTGCTGCAGGAAGCTGTGGAGGATTTCGGCCTCGATCTGATATTCGCGCAGGCCCGGCTTGCAACTCGCCATGGCGCGGCGATGGGCGACGGCCGCGATGCTGGCGGCGCGGCGCATGGCCTTCAATTCCTGGCTGCTCTTGAACAGGCGCATCTCGTGCACGACGTGGCCGAGCGAGACGAACTGATCCGGCGCATGGATGCCGGCGCGGCCCTTGCTCGTGACGCGGTTCAACCAGCTCACCAGACGCTGATCGAAATCCGCATAGCGGCCCATGGTGAAGTAGATGCGTTCCTTGTTCTCGATGAGGCCGGGCAGGATGTCGTCGAGATCGGTGATCGGAAACGCGTCATCGGCGCCGTACAACTCGCACGCGCCTTCGAGACCGGCTCGGCGGCCATGCCAGGTCTCGGCTTCGTCGTCGCGCTCGCGGCAGAACAGAATGCACTCGCCCTGCGGCCGATCGGGCACCAGCACCAATACCGCCTCGGGCTCGGGGAAGCCCGTCAGGTAGTAGAAGTCGCTATCGGGGCGGAAGGGATAGTAGACGTCGCGATTGCGGATGCGCTCAGGCGCTGTGGGCTGGATCACGATGCCGCCATGGCCTGCAATGTCCATCAGGCGTTTGCGACGGCGTGCGAATTCTCTCTTCTCCATGCGACCTCGGCCAATTCGGAATCAAGGGGGGCGACGCGCCGTGCCGGTGGCCGCGCCTCAGTGCAGGGTGACAGCTTCGTCCCCGTCGCCGTCGCCCTCGTTGAGCTCGGCACGAACCAGCATCACGCCCATGCGGGTGAACTCGGTCAATTCGACCAGCGCGCGTTCGTCTTCCTCGTCGCCTTCGACGTCCATCGCCAGTGAGGTGAAACGCGACAGATCGGCGAGGAACTCCCGTGCATCTTCGCCCAGTGCCCCAAGATCGGCAATCCCCGATAAACCCAGGCCCGACAGGAATCCGCGACACCAGGCCGCGAAGCCCGCTGCCCGTTCAGCGATGGGCGCTTCGTCGGCGGGCAAGAGCAAGCTCAATTCGTAATCTTCCGCGCTCATCGCTGCGAGGGTCGCATGCAACAGGGCCTCCAGCGCGGCGCGCGGTTCAGCGGCTGCGAACACGTCGCGTTCACCACCGCTGAGGTGATCGAGCCACAATCCGGGTTCAAACACGCGCGGCCCGCTCAAGATGCCGCACAACATGCCGTGGCATTCGGCCGCGCCGACATCGCAACGCACCGCGCCCAGGGCACGCGCCACGCGATCATATAAATCGGCCTTCATGCCGGGGGTTGCCCATCGTCGCGCGCCAAGGCGTCGGGTAATGGTCTGCTGTTCATATCTGTTCCCACTCTCGAGCGCGCAGTCGCGGCGCAATTATCCCATGGCGAGCGTGCACGCCGAAACCGCATTGACCTCGCCCGGTCACAGCGCGCGATGTGCGCTGTTGACCGTCCGGCGCCCACCGCTCTATATTGGCTGCGCATTTCAGTCGCCCCCGGTGAGCACGCGTAACCCTCATGACAGCAGGCAGTAAAGACCGCTTGGAACTCGTTGCGCTCGAATCGCGGGTTGATGAATTGATCAAGGCGGTGGAAAGCCTCGCGACCGAGAACGAAGCCCTGCGCTCGCAGCAGGCCTCCCTGACCGCGGAACGCGCGGCCTTGATAGAGAAAACCGAACAGGCGCGTTCGCGCGTCGAAGCAATGATCGCCCGCCTGAAGGCGATGGAGACCCGTTCATGAGCAGCGACAGTGAAGTCAAACCGATCACGGTGACGATCTTCGACAAGGACTATGTCGTCGGCTGCAAGGAGAACGAGCGCGAAGCATTGTTTGCTTCGGTGCAATTTCTGAACAAGAAGATGGTTGAACAGCGCGACAACGGCAAGGTCATCGGCGCCGAGCGCATCGCGGTCATGTCGGCGCTGAACATCGCCCATGAATACCTCGAATATCGCCGTAACAACGAATCCATCGTGTCCGACGTCGGCGCCAGCGTGTCCCGTATGCAGGGCAAGATTTCTCAGGTACTGTCGCGCAGTCTGGGGTTATCGTTCAAGGCGTCCGGTCACTGACAGCAGCCCGCGGACCGGCCAGGTTAAAGGTCCGCCGAATTTTGACGATTTAAAGCTTGGTGTTCTCTGCTGTGTGCGTCAAAGACCTGAGATCTTTGAGCCTATTTTTCTTACCTCAGGGACCGATCAATCAGCGATGTTGTGCATGTCCGCATCTCAGCGGAAAGCCTGATTCGCCATGAGAGGTCCCGTCTTGAACCCTTGGTTCAAGATTACGGTCGAGACGGCACGGTGGAGAACACCTTTTAATCTTTCCCGCCACAAGCGCTGAGCGCGTCCGCCACGGACGGCGCCAGGGCCTCGCCCAAGGCTTTCCACCCCACGGGCTCTCGCGATCGGCGGATACTGCGCTATGCAGGCCGGACTGCCCACAGTCGCGGGCCATCGCCATCTCAATAGCGTTGCGCGCCGTGTTGTACTCCATTGTCGCAGCCCGGCTGCCAGCCGCTTCAAGCTGTTCCAGACCCGCCGCCGTGCATGTAGCCGAAGGCCTACGCCGCTCACCCCTTCTCAAGTTCGATGTCACCGCAGCGGATGTGGCGCGCCACGCGGCACTGGCGGCACGCGCCGGCTGATACGGCCTCGGCCCGGCAGGACCTCAGGCGACTGCCGCGCTGTTGGCTTCCCTGCAGCGCTCAGTCAGATAGGCCAACGCCTCTTCCACCTGATCAATCAGGATCAGACACAAGTCGCCGGCCGCGAGTCTTGCCAAGGCATTGTCGATGGCAACGAACTCACCGGTGATCTCGCTCACCTCGCAAGTGCGGGTGGCATTGCTCAGGCCATCGCGCAGCAAAGCCAGCACTTCGCCATCGGCACGGCCACGCTGACAGGCATCCTGATAGAGGATGACGCTGTCAAAAGCATTGCCCAGGATGCGGGTCTGGTCACGGATGTCCTCGTCGCGCCGGTCGCCGGCTGCGCTGATGACCACCATGCGGCGCTTGGCCGGCATCGCGGTCACCGCCTGCACCAGCGCCACCATCGCATCGGGGTTGTGACCGTAGTCGGCAATCACCGTCGCGCCGCGATAATCCATCACGTTGAAGCGGCCCGGCGTGGCTGCGACGCTGGGCAGGAATGTCGCCAGTCCGGCGCGGATATGGGTCCAATCGACGCCGGCACCCCACGCCGCGGCGACCGCCGCGAGGGCGTTCTCCACCTGGAAGCCGATGCGGCCACCGAAGGTCAGCGGAATGTCGGCCAGCGGCAGACGGCACAATTCGTCGCCTTCCACGCAACTGATGGCATCGCCATCGACCACCACCACGCGCCGCCCCTGGGCGCGATGCGTGACGCTGATGGGATTGGCCGGATTGCGCGAGAAATAGATCACGCCGCCCGGACAGGCCGCGCCGCAGCGCGCCGCGATCGGGTCGTCGGCATTCAGCACCGCATAGCCGGTGGCGGCGACGTTCTGCACGATGACGCGTTTCAGCACCGCCAGATCCTCGACGGTGGTGATGTAGTTGAGGCCGAGGTGATCCCCCGCGCCGATATTGGTGACCACCGCCACCTGACACCGATCGAAGGCCAGACCTTCACGCAGGATGCCGCCGCGTGCCGTTTCCAGCACCGCGGCATCGACATCGGGATGCATCAACACGCTGCGCGCGCTGCGCGGACCGCTGCAATCGCCACTGTCGATCTGGGTGCCCTGCACGAAGACGCCATCGGTGAGCGTCATGCCTACCCGCAGACCCGCCTGTTTCAGGATATGGGCGGTCAGACGCACGGTGGTGGTCTTGCCATTGGTGCCGGTCACGGCGATGACCGGGATGCGTGCATCGGTACCGGTGCCGAACATTTCGGCGATGATCGCCTCGCCCACCTTGCGGCCGGTGCCGTAGGACGGTGAAAGATGCATACGCAAACCCGGTGCGGCGTTGACCTCGACGATGCCGCCGTTCTGTTCTTCGAGCGCCTTCAGCACGGTCTGACACACCACGTCGACACCGCAGATATCGAGCCCGACCATCTGCGCCGCCGCCACCACGCGCGCGGCAAGATCGGGATGCACTTCGTCGGTGACATCGGTGGCGGTGCCACCGGTCGACAGATTGGCATTGTTGCGCAACACCACACGCAAGCCCTTGGCCGGAATCGAGCTCGGGTCGAGCCCCTGCAGTTCCAGACAGGTAAAGGCTATTTCGTCAAAACTGATCTTGGTGAGCGAGGTCGCGTGCCCTTCGCCACGTCGCGGGTCGCGGTTCACTTCCTCGACCAGTTCGGTGACGGTATGGATGCCATTGCCGATCACGAAGGGCGGGTCGCGGCGCGCGGCGGCGATGAGCTTGTCGCCCACCACCAGGAAGCGATAGTCGTGACCCGGAATGTAACGCTCGACGATGACCTGGGTGCCGGCTTCCATGGCCGCGCGGTAGGCCGCTTCCAGGTGGGGCTTGGTCTCGATGTTGACCGTCACGCCGCGGCCGTGGTTGCCATCTTTCGGTTTGACCACCACCGGCAGGCCCAGCGCGCAGGCCGCGGCCCAGCCTTCCTCGATCGACTTGACCTCGCGGCCGTCGGGTACCGGCACGCCGGCAGCCTTCAATAACTGTTTGGTGAGTTGCTTGTCCTGGGCAATGGATTGGGCGATGGCGCTGGTGCGGTCGATTTCGGCTGCTTGTATGCGGCGCTGACGGCTGCCCCAGCCGAACTGCACCAGCGAGCCGCTGGTCAGGCGCCGATAGGGAATACCCCGTTCGAGCGCAGCATTGACGATTGAGCCGGTCGATGGACCGAGGCGCTCGTCCTCGTCCATCTCGCGCAGCCGCGCGACTTCCGATTCGACATTGAAGGGCGCGTCGTCGAGCGTGGCCTGCACCAGACGCTGGGCGATATCGAGTGCCGCGCGGCCGACCGATTCCTCGCTGTACTCCACCACCACCTGGAAGACGCCCGCCTCGGGGGTCTGCCCGCAACGGCTGAAGCTCACCGGACAGCCGGCCTGGGCCTGCAGACTCAAGGTGGCGATTTCGATGACGTGGGCGGCCGAGCGCGGCACGCCACCATCCGGCACCGGCAACACCTGCAACTGCGGATAGATCGCGCGCAGGTGCTTGATGAACCCCGGCATGCGCGACAAGTCGCGCTCCTCTTCATTGCAGTGAACGATCGCTTCGATAGCCGTGCGGCGACTCCAGAGATTGGGGCCACGCAGGGCGCGGACGCGTGCGACTTCCATCGGCGGTTACTGCCTCGAAGAATTGAATATCAGTTGTTGGGGAGTATGGCTTCGTCGGTGACCGTGGTGGCCGCCGGAAAACCGACGATGCCGCTCACGATCAGCCCGACCGGCACGTTCGCAGCCCAGGCGCAGGCCGCGGCGGGCAGGCATGCGGGTGCGTCGAAGGTCGGCGGCAAGGGCAGACGCTCGGCCTCGGTGCCATGGGCAAAGACCAGTTCGTCTTCATCGCGATAGACCGCGCGTCGACCTTTCGCTAGCGCTTCGAGCACCGCCGGCGACTGGGCGTCGCGACTGTAGATCAGCACTTCGCCATCGGAATGCTCGGCCAGCGCCAGCACACCGGCATCATCGGCGTTCAATACCGCGATGCCCTGCGGCAGCACGACGTCCACTTGCGTGCGCAGCAATTTGGTCAACTGCTCGGGGTCCTGCACGCCGAAACGCGCGAGGTTCTCGTCCGCCGCGAGCGAGGTCACCAGACCCACCTGACAGCGATCATAGGGCAGACCCTCGCGCAGCAGACTCTCGGCGGTGGTTTCGATCACCGCCGCGTTCAAGGTGCGGTTGACCAGCAGGCGCTGACCGGCGGCCCAATTGGCCGAGTCGTTGTGGTCGACACGACGTTCGCCGAGATAGAGGCCATTGCCACAGGCCACGCCCACCGCCACGCCGTGCAGGTGGAGCAGAAAGCCGACCATGCGTGCGACGGCGGTGGTGTCGCCGCTGCCGCTGATGCCTATCAGGGGAATACGGCCATGGTCATCGCCCGGAAACAGATGCCGGACGATGGCTTCGCCGGCGTGATGAGAACCATGGGCGCCGCGCGGCAAATGGGTTGGCAACGCCGGGCCGGCATTGATTTCGATGAGCGCACCACCCTGCGTGGCCAGCGGCTGGGAAATGTCGCGGGCGACGATGTCGACACCAGCGATATCCAGTCCCACCACCCGCGCGGCGAGGGTCGCCTGAGCGGCGATGCTGGGATGGACCTGTTCGAGCACATCCACGCCGATCTTGGCGTGGCGCGGCAGTTCGACCTTCACGCCTGCGGCGGGCACGGCGTCGAAAGTGAGATTCAGACGGGCCAGCGCCAAGCGCACCGTCGGGAAATCCTCGAAGTCCTCGATGGTGAGGGGCACCGCGGAGGGAGCGGCGGCTTGCGCTATCTCGTTCAGGGCCACACTCAACAGATGGTGCAGCGTATCGCGGCCATTGCCGGTGACACGGAAGGGTTCGGCGCGTGTCGCGGCGACCACCTTGTCGCCGACCACCAACAGGCGATGCTCATCGCCTTCGATATATTTTTCGACGATCACCGTTGAATCGACTTCGCGCGCGGCGGCGAAGGCCACACGCACCGCCTCGCCATCGCGCAGATCGAGGAACACCGCTTCGCCGCGGCTGGCCTCGCCAGGCTTGACGGCGACCGGATAGCCGATGTCCTCGGCGGCCTCGACAGCGGCGTCGGCATGGCGGACGAGATGACCTTCGGGCACCGGAATGCCGCAGGGTGCGATCAATTGTTTGGCGAGGTCCTTGTCGCTGGCGATGGACTCGGCGATGGCCGAGGTGCGATCGGTCTCGGCGGTCCAGATACGACGCTGACGGGTGCCATGGCCGAGGATCACGAGATTGCCCTGGGACAGTGGCACGACCGGAATCTTGGCATTGACCGCGGCATCGACAATGCACGCGGTGCTGGGACCGAAGCCCTTGCGATCGGCCAGCACGCGCAACTCGCGCAAGGCCGTGCCGACATCGAAGGCCTTGCCTTCAATGGCGGCCAGAATGAGTTCGCGGGCTTTGAGCAGACACGTGCGCGTCAGATCTTCCTGGGTCGTGCGCACCACCACATGATAGACACCGGTGGTGGCGGTACTGCGGGCGCGCCCGAAACCGGCGGGCCGACCGGCCTGGGTCTGCAATTCGAGCGTCACGTGCTCCAGAATATGTCCGACCCAGGTACCTTCCTCGAGGCGGCGTACGAAGCCGCCTGGCTCTTCATAGCTGCACTCGTGCTTGCGCAAGCCCGGCAGCCATTCGACGAGGCGGGCGACGAAGCCCGGCAAGGTGTTGGAAGGCGATTCCTCCAAGGCCCCGATATCCACCAGCGCCTCGAGGGCGGGGCGGTAGGACCAACGGTTGGGGCCGCGCAGGAATATCAGATCGAGAATTCGAATGTCGTATTGATTCATCAGCAATGGCTGTTGGTGGCGGTACGGGCGAACCCGTTTCGGCGCCACACTCACCGCAGGAAGCGGCCCCAGGCGGCAACGGCACCATCCTGTACTCAATCCGGCGATAATATAAGTAATGACTGCTCGTTCCCAATTTTCGCTTGTACCCGCTCTGCCTCCACACTGGCAGGCCCCGGCCACCGAACAGTTAGCCAACACGGAAACCGTGCGCGCCTGGTTCGAGACCGACCTCACCGCGGAACTTCGTTACGCGCGAGGCCTGGCAGTCCTGACCGATGCCCGTATCGTCTATCTGGTCGAGGACGCCGGGGGGCAAGCCTGGCCGCTGGGCAATGAACTTTTGCTGAATCACATCGAGCATGCCGGGGTCGGCACACTCGAGATCCTGCGCGGAGAGGAAAGGGTCGGGCGACTGCGTTTCACCCTTGCCCATGACCTCGGTGCCAAACGTTTCGTGGCCGAGGCCGGGCGCGTGCTGAGCGGCGACGCGCCTCTGCAGGAGACCGCTGAGCACTGCCCGGTATGCAATACCACGCTCGATCCGAGCCAGGACGAGTGCCCGGTGTGTGCGCAACAACTGCATACCCCGCCCTCGACCTGGACATTGTTCCGCCTGTGGCGCTTCGCGCGACCTTATCGCGTGCAGTTGTTCTTCGGCTTTCTGTTCACGCTGGCCTCGACCTTCGCCACGCTGATTCCGCCCTACCTGACCATGCCCTTGATGGACAAGGTGCTCATTCCGTTCCAGAACGGCACACCGATAGACCGCCCCCTGGTGACCATGTATCTCGGCGGTCTGGTCGGCGCATCGCTGGTGGCCTGGCTGCTGGGCTGGGCGCGCAGTTACATCCTGGCGCTGGTCTCGGAACGCATCGGTGCCGATCTGCGCACCACGACCTTCGACCATCTGCTCAAGCTCTCGCTCGAATACTTCGGCGGCAAACGCACCGGCGACCTCATTTCGCGCCTCGGCTCGGAATCGGATCGCATCTGCGTGTTCCTTTCGCTGCACGCGCTCGATTTCGTCACCGACGTGCTGGTGATGCTGATGACCGCCGCCATCCTGTTTTCCATCAATCCCTGGCTCGCGCTCACCACACTGTTGCCGCTGCCTTTCATCGTGTGGCTGATTCACATCGTGCGCGAGAAGCTGCGGACCGGCTTCGAGCGTCTGACGCGTATCTGGTCGGAAGTGACCAATGTGCTATCGGACACCATTCCCGGCATACGCGTGGTCAAGGCCTTTGCCCAGGAAGATCGCGAAGGTCAGCGCTTCCTGAAAGCCAACCGATACAACCTCGCGCAGAACGACCGGCTCAACAAGATCTGGGCGCTGTTCACGCCGACCGTCACCTTGCTGACGGAACTCGGCCTGTTGGTGGTGTGGGGCTTCGGCATCTACCAGGTATCGAAGCACGAAATCACGGTCGGCGTGCTGACCGCCTTCCTGGCCTATATCGGACGCTTCTATACGCGGCTTGATTCCATGAGTCGCATCGTGTCGGTGACGCAGAAGGCAGCGGCGGCGGCCAAGCGCATCTTCGACATTCTCGATCACGTCTCCAGCGTGCCCGAGCCGCAGACGCCGCTGCAACTGCCCACCGTGCAGGGCCATATCGAGCTGCGCAACGTCGGCTTCCGCTACGGCAGTCGCGCGGTGGTGCGCGATGTGTCGCTCGACATCGCGCCTGGCGAGATGATTGGGCTGGTCGGCCAAAGCGGCTCGGGCAAGAGCACCCTGGTCAACCTCATGTGCCGCTTCTACGATGTCGCCGAGGGTGCCATCCTGCTCGACGGCGTGGATATCCGCCAGCTCTCGATTCCGGACTTTCGCAAGAACATCGGTCTGGTGCTGCAGGAGCCTTTCATGTTCTTCGGCACCGTGGCCGACAACATCGCCTACGGCAAACCCGACGCCACGCGCGAAGAAATCGTCGCCGCGGCGCGCGCCGCCCACGCCCACGACTTCATCCTGCGCCTGCAACATGGCTATGACTCACTGGTCGGCGAACGTGGTCAGCAGTTGTCCGGCGGCGAACGCCAGCGCCTGTCCATCGCGCGCGCCTTGCTCATCGATCCTAAGATTCTGCTGCTCGACGAGGCGACCTCGTCGGTCGACACCGAGACCGAGAAGGAAATCCAGAAGGCGCTGGACAACCTCGTGCGCGGACGCACCACCATCGCCATCGCCCATCGCCTTTCGACCCTGCGGCAGGCCGATCGCCTGGTGGTGCTGGAGCGCGGGCGCATCGTCGAGATCGGCAACCACGACACCCTGCTCGCGCAGGACGGCGCCTATGCCCGCCTGTACGAGGCGCAGGTGCAGATGGAGTCGGAGGAATGACGGACAACTTCACCCTCGTGCAGGACGCCCGCGGTCGCCTGCAACTGACGCTCGCCGATGGCTCGGTGCACGAAGGCGTGGTGCCGGTGCGTGCCTTTCCCCTGAGCGCGCCCGACGAATGCATTGCGCTGGTATCGACCGGCGGCCACGAGCTGGTCAATATCGCGCGCTTGTCCAGCCTCGCGGAACCTGCCCGCGGCGTGATAGCCGACACGCTCGCTGCGCGCGAATTCGTGCCGAGGATTGAAGCCATCCTGTCGTGCAGCGCCTTCGCCACGCCCAGCACCTGGACGGTGCGCACCGATCGCGGCCAGACGGAATTCGTGCTCAAGGCCGAAGAGGACATCCGTCGCCTCGGTGAAGGCCGGCTCATGATCACCGACAGTCACGGCCTGCAACTCGAAGTGGTCGATCAGGCCAGACTGGACGCCCACAGCCGCCGCATCCTGATGCGCTTCCTGTAAAAACCGCCAGGCTCGCGTTGGCAAGTCTGACGCCAGTCAATTCGATGCGCGCAGCGCGCTTCCAGGATCATGCAGGTCATGAGCCGATGTGTTGAGCATGCCCGCACTGCAACTGATCGCTCTCATCATGCTGGCCAACAGCGCGCCGGTGCTGGCCCGACACGTGCTCAAGGATGTCTGGCAACAGCCCATCGATGGCGGTCTCGTGCTGCGCGACGCGCGGCGCGTGTTCGGGCGCTCCAAGACCTGGTGCGGATTGGTCGCCGCCACGCTCTCGTGTGCGCTGGCCGCACCCCTCATCGGGCTGACCTGGACCATCGGCGCCACGGTCGGTGCGCTGGCGATGAGCGGCGATTTGCTCGCAAGCTTCATCAAGCGCAGGCTGGGGCTCGACGCCGGCCAGCGCGCGCCGCGTCTCGACAGTATTCCGGAAGTCCTGCTGCCAGCGCTGTCGTTGCGCGATACGCTCGGTTTGTCATGGCCGGATGTTGCACTGGTGGTCATCGTGTTCATGCTGGCGGTGCGGCTCGCGTCGCCGCTGCTTTATCGTCTGCACCTGCGCTCACGCCCGTGGTGAATTCCGTTGTCAAAGGCTGCTCATGAGTGAAATCAGTGTCATCACCTACAACATGCACAAGGGCTTCAGTGGCGATGGCCGCCGCACCTTCGTGCTGCCGCGCATGCGCGAGGCGCTGGCGGCCAGCGGCGCCGACGTCGTGTTCCTGCAGGAGGCGCAGGGTGAGCACAGCCGCCATGCGGCAAGCGTCAATGAGTGGCCGCGGGAATCGCAGTTCGAATTCATCGCCGACACCCTGTGGGACCATTACGCCTACGGCAAGAACGCGCTCTACGACCACGGTCACCACGGCAACGCCATCCTCAGCAAATACCCGCTGCTGGAATGGGAGAACATCGACGTCTCGCCCTATCCCTTCGCCGCCAGCCGCAGTCTGCTGCACGGGTGTATCGAAGTGCCGGACAGCGCGACCCGCGTCCACCTGGTATGCATCCATTTCGGCTTCATCGCGGTCGAGCGCCGGCCTCAGATCCACCGATTGTGCGAGCACATCGAGGCGCGTATCCCGCGTCACGAAGCGCTGATCGTGGCCGGCGACTTCAACGACTGGTGGGGCCGTGCCGAGCGCACGTTCAATACCGCGCTCGGCCTGCGCGAAGTATTCCGCGAACTGCATGGCCGCCACGCACGCAGCTTTCCGTCCTGGGCGCCGTTGTTTCCCATGGATCGCATCTACTGTCGTGGCGTCGAACCGCGCGCCGCGCTACGCCTGAACGGCCCGCCCTGGCCGGCGCTGTCGGATCACGCGCCGCTGCAGGCCTGGTTCACGTTATGAGCGGCGCGACCCGCACACGTCATCGGCGTTGGACCATCGCCAACTGCCTGACCGGTTTTCGCCTGGTGATAGCCGCACCGGCATTGGTGATGCTGGCGTTTGCCGGCTGGCGCGAAGAATTTCGCTGGATGCTGGTGGCGTCCTTCGCCAGCGATTTTCTGGACGGCACGGTGGCGCGACTGACCGGTGGCACCACGCGCTTCGGCGCGCGCCTCGACTCGTGGGCCGATGGCGCCGCCTATTGCGCGATCACCGTCGGCGTATCGCTGTTGTGGCCGCGCCTGGTCGCCCACGAATGGCCGGCCATGCTCGCCATCATCGCGAGTTTCCTGCTGCCGGGCGCGATCGGCTATCTCAAGTTCCGGCGTTTCACGAGCTACCACACCCTGCTGGTCAAGGCCGCGGTCGGCGCCACCGCGCTGGCTTTGCTGCTGGCTTTGTGGGGCGGGCCGGCCTGGCCTCTGCGGCTCGCCGCGATGCTGGCCGTCGCTGCGGCGGCGGAAGAGATCGCCATCACCTGGGTGCTGCGCGCGCCGCTGTCCAATGTCGGCGGCCTGCTGCGGGTGTGGCGCGAGCGACATCCACCGCGCGCCTGACCCCCACTTGGGCGGGGGTCAGGGCCGGCGCAGCCCGCTATCATCGACGCACGACCGAACAACGGAGGGCGAGACGATGTTCAAAGTGATGGTCATGATCAAGCGCAAATTGGGCATGAGCATGCAGGATTTCATCGATTACTACGAAACCCGCCATGCTCCGCTCGGGGCCAGCAAGGTGCCCAATCTGAAACGCTATGTGCGGCATTTCATCCGTCCCTATGGCAACGCGGTATATGGCGCCGATGCCGAGCCGCCCTACGACGTATTGACCGAGATCTGGTTCGACGACGAGGCCGATTTCAATCGCGGCATGGCTTATCTGACGGATCCCGAAACCGCCGCCATCATCGGCGCGGACGAAGAGCGGTTGTTCGAGAAGTCGTCGATACGCTTCATGATCATGGAGGATCACGAGACCGATCTGGCGCGAGTGCCGCGTTAGACAACACTCGCAGGCGGGGTGTGTGAATGCATTCGCACCTGCAAGCTGAGGCCCGCCTGCCGGCGGCCTTGCAGGCATGAACGCCTTCGCGCACCCTGCGCCTGCCGTCACTCACCCGCCGTTCCCCCTCAAGTCCCGGGCTTTTGCAGCCGCTACGTCCGCCGAGTGGACCGTATCCACCGCCACCGTCGCTTTCGACTTCGAGGAGAGTTCTCGTGAAGATTTCGTCCATAGGCACGCGCCTGACCATGCTCAACCTCCTCCTGCTGCTGGCGCTGTGCGCCGCGGGCGGGGCGGGTGTGTATGGCGTTCTTGGGCTGGAACGGATGCTTGCCTTCGTCATGGGACCGGCTTGGGAAACGGCCGATAGCGCCATGGAATCCGAAATCGGCGTGCAGGGCGAAATGCTGGCCGTGCAGCGCGTGATGCGTGAAGCCGGCTCGGCGGCCTCCCTGGCCGGCTACGAGCGGGCCCACCAGTTCGCCGATGCAGCCATCGCCCGCGTGTTTTCGCCTTCCACGCTGTTGGCGCCGAACATGGTCGAAGACACCCGTCGCCTGCTGGCGGACTATGCCGCCAGGCGCGATCAATTGCTCGACGCCATCAGCGACCCGACCATGACTGCGCAAAGCCTGGACATGGCGAGTGCGGCCTATCAGGACGCCGCCCAACGCGTGCTGGAGGATCTGGCCAAGGTCGAGGAGCTTGGTGACAGCACGGTTGAAAGCCGCACCAGCGAAGTCGCGAGCCTCCTCGCCCGCAGCCACTACGCCGTCGGTAGCGCCTTTGGAGTGGGCCTGCTGGCGTTCTGTTTCTCGGCCTGGCTCACGCGCAGCACGGTGGTCGCTCCATTGCGCGACTTCGCTACGCACTTCCGCACGCTGGCCGGTGGTCGTGGCGATCTCAGCGTGCGCCTCACCGCGACGCGTGATGACGAAATTGGCGAAATCGCCGTCGGCTTCAACAATTTCGTGGGGATGCTGCGCACCTTGATGAGCGAAGTGGTGGACACCAGCACCCGCATTGCCGCCGCCACCCAGCAGGTCGCGCTTACCTCCGAGCGGTCCAATCAGAACATGAGCGCGCAACTGGCCGAAACCGAGGCCGTCGCCGCCGCCCTCACCGAACTCGCCGGCAGCGCCCAGAGCATGTCGCACAACACCGACACCGCGGTCGATGCCACGCATGAATCGCAACGCAAGGTCGGTGACGGCCGCACCGTGCTGAGCCAGGTCATCACCACCATTTCCGATCTGTCGAACGACATTCGCGATTCCTCCCAGGCGGTGCTCGAGCTGCAACGCTCGAGCGGCGAAATCGGTCAGGTGCTGCAGGTCATACGCGACATTTCAGAACAGACCAATCTGCTCGCCCTGAACGCCGCCATCGAGGCCGCGCGCGCCGGTGAACAAGGGCGCGGCTTCGCCGTCGTCGCGGACGAAGTGCGCACGCTTGCCCAACGCACCGGCGACTCGACCACCGAGATCAACATGATGATCGACCGTCTGCAGACCGCCATCCGACGCGTCGCCGACGCCATGGATGCTGGTCGCACGCGCGCCGACCAGACCGTGCACGCGGCCAGCGTCGCCGGCGAATCCTTGACGGCCATCGATGCGGCCGTCGGCCGCGCGCGCGAGATGAACTCCGAGATTGCCTCGGCCGCTCGTGAGCAGAGTCAGGTCATCGCCGATGTCGAGCGCAACATTCTGCGTATCCAGCAAGGCGCTGATCGCACCGCCGCCGAGACCCATGACGTGGGTCGCGCGACGCGCGATCTTTCTGAACTGTGCCGCGCGCTGCAGAGTGGCGTCGGTCAGTTCAAGCTCGGCTGAGCACCTGCTGGCGAGGCCTTGGCGGCGAAGCGGCGGCAATCCTCGCAACCGCGCAATCGTTCGCACCTGCCATGCACGCCGGTCGCGCCGCGACAGTCAGGTCGGTGGGCGAATGACGTGAGGGACAAGGCGCGCGCGGCGCTCCACGAGCGCCGCGAACTTCACAGGCTCAATACTTGATGCAGGTCCCGCCAATCATGCGACAGGGATCGCCACCATCTGTCTTGATGTCACACTGATCGGTGGCGTAGGTGATGGTTTCGCAGGTCCAGTTGGCGGCGAAATTGGCGGCGGTATAGGGCACGCTGGAATCACCGCCTTCATTGACCACGCACAGCTTGGTGCCGCCCTGCGGCACGATGCGGGCGTCGCCACCGATGATCTTGATGTTGCCGGCGGCGTTTGAATACGACACCGATTGACCGGTGGGTGTGGTCAAGGTGACCGCGGTCTCGAGCACATCAAGCTGCGGACCGAATGGCCCGAGCAGACTCGCCGCATACACGCCGTTGCGACTCGCGCGGCGTTCGTCCTCGCGGCAATTGGGGCCAAGTTTCAATTGCCAATCGAGCGGATTGCTTTTGTCATAGCCACTGGGGTCGGTGACGATCACGAAATTGGCGCCGGCCGGAGCCGTGATATCGGTCGGCGCGCCAACGAGATTGCGTGCGATTCGGCAGATACCGAGGCTGAGCTGGTTCTTGCCGAAACCGGTCGTCGGGTCACCGACACCGTCGGTCAGGAACTGCGAGCAATTGATATCGGCGGCGGTATTGAAGGTCTTGGTCACGCGAGTCGGCAGGGCGATGTTGATCTGGTTGCTGGCCGCGCCCGTATAGCGATAGAAATACGACGTGCATTGCGCCGTGCCACCGGTATGCAAAGTGCAATTGGAAGACGCAAAGGAACCCAGGAATTCGATCACGCTGGTGCCGAATTTCGCGCACTCGTACTTGCCTGTTTCCGCCTGCGAACACAGACCGTTGCCATCGGCGGCCGCCAACGCGACACCGGCAAAGCCTGCGAGTGCGAGGGCGAGACCCGCCCGTGATACGAAGCTTGACCTTACTTTCATGTGTGTACTCCTTGTGTAGCGAATGACAGGTTCTTGAGGTCGCCGCGCGATTGACGACTCGTTCAAGCGGGAACGAGGACGAACAGCGGGCTGGACCGAGGTGGGGGTCCAGAGCAGCGAGGACGTCGCGTGCTCGTCCAGGTGGACCGCGCGCACCTTCCAGGGAAGCAGCGAAACATCAATCGCATGGTCGGCTGACGTCGAGCGGGACAATAACGTATCGCCTGGGCCGTAGGTAACGGTCAGCCTGTCAAGTAATGCAAACCTTTTGCACCGCTGTGGCGCGCCGCTTTGTTCGCCTTCAGAAGTCCGAGGTCGTGCACTTGCAAGGTCCCCTGTGTCGCCGGTTCGCGGCCGACCGTCGGCGCTCGCCGCCG